>JAEEGH010031305.1_pt1 | contig 10285 bp, 7 predicted proteins | sample 9134181 | NCBI WGS metagenome assembly JAEEGH01 (sample SAMN16246544, study PRJNA631951) | gut metagenome | biome: gut microbiome; feature: rumen; material: DP-attached | host: Bos | place: Iran: Karaj | collected 2018-10 | reverse complement strand
GTATTTGGATAACAAAGCCTGGCTGGATGCCGTTACTTCCGGCGCCTATGCAGGCTATTACGAAGAAATGTACGGAAACCGATAGATGCTCACGATGGAACCTGCCTGGTACGCGCTCAAAGTCTTCTATAATCGGGTGTTCCCCCTCCGGGACATCTGCAAGGAGGCTTTGTGGCAGACTTATGTGCCGATGCAGGTGGAAGAGACCGTCGAGCACGGGACCGTCAAATATACCGAGAAGCAGCTGGTGCCGTCCCTGCTTTTTGTCAAATGCAACCCGGCTTGGCTGCAGGATGAACGCCGCAGGGAAAGGGTGCGCTTTACGGTTTATTCCGATTCGGAATCTTCCCGTCCACGGGCGATTCCTGAATTGGAGATGCAGATGTTCATGATGGTGACATCCACCCGGGACAAGAATCTGCTCTTCCTGGGCGGAGACAGGGCGGAATGGCATCAGGGAGACCGGGTCCGGGTGACCGACGGGGTCTTCAAGGGAGCGGAAGGCATCGTCAAACGCATCCGGAGGGACCGGAGGCTGGTGGTAACGGTGAACGGCGTGGCCGCAGTGGCTACGTCCTATATTGACCCCGCATTTTTGGAAAGGATATGAGCACGTTCAGAATGGCGGAAATACTCTTCAAACTGCTCCGGCTTTCAACCGGAGAGAGTGTGACGTATTTCCCGAAACTGAATGCGCAGGAGTGGCAGGTCATCTACGATATGGCCGTCCAGCAGTCTGTGCTGGGCCTGGTTTTCGGCGGAATCGAGAAACTTCCCAATGACCGCTGGCCGGAAAAGATGATTTCCATGAAATTCTATGCCCAGGTCAAGTATATCCGTTCCTTCTCGGAAATGGCGGCGGAAGCCTCGCTTTCTGCCGTAAGACGCTTCCATCGGGAAGGCTGTCGCAGCGTTATACTCAAAGGGATTTCTTCCTCTGCGCTGTATCCCGTGCCCAATCTTCGTTCCGCCGGAGATGTGGATATCTGGGTGGAAGGCGGCCGGAAGTGGATCATCAACTTCTGCAGGGGAATCAATCCTGCATCCAAAGTATATTATCATCATATCCCGCTGGCTAAGATCAACGGGGTGGAATTGGAAGTGCATATTACGCCGACCTGGATGAACAATCCCTTCGCCAATGCCCGCTTGCAGCGCTGGTTCCGGGATTTCTGGAAAGAGGAGGGGAATATTGCTTCCGTCCCCTGCGGAGACGCGGAGGTGCCCGTATTAGATCTTTCCTATAACCGCATCTTCCTGCTGATTCACATTTTCCGCCATCTCTTTACGGACGGCGTGGGATTGCGTCACCTGATGGATTATGACCGCTTGCTCCGCCAGGGTACTTCTGAGGAGGAAAAACGGCAGGTAATGGCTTTTCTGGACAAGTTGAATCTGGCCGGCTTCGCCTCGGCGGTAATGTATGTGCTCCGGGAAGTATTCAATCTTCCCCGCGAATGTATGTTGACGGAGCCCGACTCCCGTCGCGGAGCATTCCTGCTCCGGGAGATCATGCGCGCCGGGAACTTCGGCCGTTACGACGACCGGCTTACGGGAGAAAACGGCGGCAATCCGGCCCGTAACTTTTTTGCCAGGACGCTTCGCAGTTGGCGTTTTATCGCCCAGTATCCTTCGGAAACCCTATGGCTTCCCTTTTTCAAGATTTGGCATTTCATTTATCGAAAAATATATAAAAGCGTATGAAAAATAGTATTGTATCCGTTTTGTGTGCAGCCGTGGTGTTTGCGGCCTGCTCCTCAGTAAATCAGGTGTCCTATCTGCAGGACACGGAGTCTGATTATCACCCCATCCGCACCGAGCAGTTGGCGCTGCGTCTGGCCCCCGGAGATGAGGTGTCCATTGTGGTTACCTGCAAGGATCCTACCCTGACCTCACTCTTCAATCTGCCGTACATTTCGCAGATGATCGGCTCCAACTCGCAGACCTCTTCCGGCGGACAGCGTATGAGCGGTTATCTTATCGATTCCGAAGGATTCATCGATTTCCCCGTGGCGGGCAAGATCAAGATTGCCGGCCATACGCGCGAGGAAGTGTCTGAAATCGTGAAGAACGTGCTGCAGGACCGCAACCTGGTCAAGGACCCGGTCGTGACCGTGGAGTATATGAACCTTGGCGTCTCCGTTATGGGAGAGGTCGCCCGCCCCGGGCGCTTCGCGCTCGGCCAGGACGGCCTGACCGTCCTGGACGCCCTGGCGATGGCGGGCGACCTGACCATCACCGGCAAGCGCGAAAACGTGAAAGTGGTGCGTGAGGAAAACGGCGAGCGGAAAGTCTATGTGCTCGACCTGACCCGTGCCGAGGATGTTTTCCGTTCTCCCGCCTTCTACGTGCGCCAGAACGACCTGGTATATGTGGAGCCCAACAGGATGCGCGCCCGTCAGTCTACCGTCAACGGAAACAACGTGCTGAGCGCTTCGTTCTGGGTTTCCATAGCTTCCCTCACGGCGACCATTACCGCCCTGGTGGCTTCTCTGGTCCGATAGCCCGGGCTGATTAAGATAAAGGAACAAGTAAGATTGAAAGATATGGCAAACAACGAACAGGTGAACAACCGCAACGAGTCCGTGCTGGACCCCATCGAGCGTTACAAGGACTTTTTCTGGCTTTGTCTTGACAACTAGTATTGGTTCGTGATTTCCCTTCTCGTCGTGATGGGTATCGCGACGGTGAAGATTCTGAAGACCCCGCCCCGTTATACCCGGATGGCGACGATCCTCATCAAGGAGACCAATACGACGCGCAGCCGCAGCGACCTCGAGTCCATGCTGAATATGGGCGGCGTGTCCCAGATGAATTCCAAACTCTCCAATGAGATCGTGGCCTTCCGCTCTCCGGACCTGATGCTGAACGTGGTGCGGCAGCTTTCCCTCAATTACTCCTACTTCAAGGATACCCGGTTCCACAAGACCATGCTCTATGGTTCTGACCTTCCCGCCTTCATCCGCTTTACGGACGAAGAGAATGTCCCCAGTTTCAAGGGGTATATTACCCGGGGGAAGGACGGCAGCTTGGAGCTCTATGGGGCCGAGTACAGCCTGGATGGAAAGGAAGTCAAGGATAAGGCCCGTTATTCGGCCCTCCCCGGGAGTCCCATCACCACGCCCGTAGGTGAGTTGATCATCGATGTCAATCCCTATTTCGAAGGGGAGTGGGACTTTCCCGTCTATGTCAAGACGACTTCGCTGGAGTCGGCGACTTCGGCCTGCACCGGGCGTCTGGGAACGACGGCGGTGGACCAGAAGAATTTCTCCGACCTCTTGCAACTGACCTATACGGACCAGTCCACGCAGCGTGCGGACGATGTCCTGAACTGTGTCATTGCCGCCTACAATGCCAACTGGGTGGATGACCGCAACAAGATGGCCCTCAGTACCTCGATGTTCATCAATGAGCGTCTGACCTCCATCGAGAAGGACCTTTCCGGGGTGGACAGCGACATCTCCTCCTACAAGAGCCGGAATCTGCTTCCCGACGTGGCGGCGGCATCCAGTATGTATATGAGCCAGTCTACGGAACTGAACCGTCAGATTCAAGAACTGGAGACCCAGATCTCCACTTCCCGTTATGTCCGTAATTATTTGGATTCCAAGGTGAACGGCAGTCAGTTGATCCCGCTCCCCGCAGGTCTTTCCGACGCGGCTATCACAGGCCAGATCAATACCTACAACAACCTGCTGATCCAGCGCAACAGCCTGGTGGCGAGTTCTTCGGCTTCCAACCCCCTTGTAATGGAAATGGATACGAACCTGGAGGCGATGCGTCTGGCCATCTGCGAATCCGTGGATAACCAGATCGTCGTGCTGCAGGACCGGATGCAGGCCCTGCGTCGTACGGCCGACAAGGCGACCTCCCGCTTGGCGGACAACCCCAACCAGGCGATGTACCTGCTCAGCGTGGAACGCCGCCAGAAGGTTATGGAGTCCCTGTACCTCTATCTCTTGCAGAAGCGTGAGGAGAACGAACTTTCCCAGGCCTTTACCGCGTACAATACGCGTGTGGTGACCTCGCCGACCGCGGCTTCCGTTCCGCCCTATCCCAATACCCGGCGGATGTTGCTGATTGCGCTGATCATTGCTCTGGGTATTCCCATCGCCGTCCTGTATTTGATGGAGTCCATGAACACGAAGTTGCGCGGACGCAAGGATATCAACCTTCCGGACATCCCCTTCCTCGGAGAGATTCCGCTCGTCGGGGAGAAATTGACCGGTCTTCAGAAGTTGTTCAAGAAACGTGATACGCAACCCGAGTACGCCCTTTATGTCAAGCCCGGGAAGCGGGATTCCATCAATGAGGCTTTCCGCGTCATCCGTACCAATCTGGAGTTCATGGACCACAAGTCGGGAGGAAACGTCATTTCGCTGACCTCCTTCAACCCCGGTTCCGGAAAGACTTTCGTTTCATTGAACCTTGGTGCGACCCTGGCCATCAAGAAGATGAAGGTACTGCTCATCGACGGAGACTTCCGAAGGGCGTCGCTTTCTTCGCTCGTGCAAAGCCCCTCCGTGGGTTTTGCCGATTACCTCTCCGGACAATGTCCTTCCCTGGATAAAGTCATCTGTCCCTACCCTGAGGTGAATGGCCTGGATGTCCTTCCCGTAGGAACCATCCCTCCGAACCCTTCTGAACTGGTTGGGGATACTGCCTTCGGCGCTGCATTGGAAACGCTTCGTTCCCGCTATGACTATATCCTGATTGACTGCCCGCCTATCAACCTGGTGGCGGATACCCAGTTGATTACCCGGATGACTGACCGTACGCTTTTCCTGCTCCGTGTCGGACTTTTGGAAAGAAGTATGCTGAACGAGCTGGAAGAGATGCACGAAAACGGGCAGTTCAATGGCCTTTCCGTCCTCCTCAACGGGACAGAAGTCCAGTCTCACCGCCGCTACTATGCCTATGGTTACGGCTATGGCTACGGGAGGAAGGGTTATTATGGTAAGGGATATTACGCAAAATAGTCTTAAATGTCTATAATAGAGAAACAATTCGACCGTTTCCGAACGTCCTACCTTTCCGTATGGACGGTGCTGGCAGGGGATATCATGATGTCCCTGGCCGCGTCGTTCATCGTTCTTGGGGCGGCTAACATTACGGCGGAGTCAACTATATACGCCAGGAACTGGTTTGCCTTTACCTGGATGTTGACCTCTTTCCTTTCTTCCCTGCTGGCCTTTTTGATCCTTCGGACCCATTATATCATCATCCGGCATACCAGTCTGCATGACCTGTTGAAATTCCTCTTGATGTCCGTCTTCAAATGGATTTGTCTGCTGGTGGTCATCCATCTGGTCGGCAAGTCAACCGCCGTATCGGATATCATGGCGGCCATCGATTCAGTATTGACGCTGGTGATTCTGGCAGGGGTACGCGCGGTGATGATCCGGGCCTATGATCTGTACAAGAGCCGGGTGCGGGACATCCAGTCCCGGATGCGTATTCTTGTGTACGGTACGGAGGACAAGGCGGTTTCCATCATCGTCCGTCTGCGGAATTCCCCGCATTATGAGGTGATGGGCTTTATCAGCGGAACCCGCTCGGGGGGCCGGCGCCAGTTGGCCGAGAAACCCATTTTCCACTTCGAAACGCTCGAGCAGTTCGAGGAACAGGTGAAAAAACTTTCGCTGGGCGCCGTACTCTTTGTCAAAAGTGAACAGATCAAGGCGGAAAATGAACATCTCATCCGCTTTTGTGCCGCTTGCGACGTAAAGGTGCTGGTTGCTCCGCAAATCAGCGATTCAATTGATCAGCAGGCCCTGGCTTTCCGCAAACTGCGCATCGAGGACCTGTTGGGTCGTGAGGAAATCAATATCTCCATGGCGGAGATCCGTTCTTCGCTGAGCGGAAAAACCATTCTGGTGACGGGTGCGGCCGGCTCCATCGGTTCGGAAATCTGCCGTCAGGTGGCATCCATGGATGTGCTGAAACTCATCCTCCTGGATGATGCCGAGACGCCGGTGCATGATCTCCGTCTGGAACTGGAGGCGCATTTTCCGCAGTTGGACTTTGTCCCTGTCATCGGGGATGTGCGCTCTGAGGCTTGCATGGACAGGGTGTTCCGTCAGTGGAGACCCGAGGTCGTTTTCCATGCGGCCGCCTACAAGCACGTGCCGCTGATGGAGGAGAATCCCTGCGAGGCGGTCATCGCCAACTTGGGCGGTTCCCGTCTTGTGGCGGACAAGTCCCTGGAGTACCGGGTGGAAAAGATGGTGATGATTTCCACGGACAAGGCGGTGAATCCGACCAATGTCATGGGGGCGACCAAGCGTCTCGCGGAAATGTATGTGCAAAGTATGGGGCTGGAATGTGCTTCCGGCGCCATTAAGGGAAATACACAGTTCGTTACGACCCGTTTCGGCAATGTGCTTGGATCCAACGGCTCCGTGATTCCCCGTTTCCGTCAGCAGATTGCACAGGGCGGTCCCATTACCGTTACCCATCCGGAGATTACCCGCTACTTCATGACCATTCCCGAGGCCTGCCGCCTCGTGCTTGAGGCTGCGGTGTTGCCTTATGAGAACCGGATTTTCGTCTTTGACATGGGCGATCCCGTCAAAATCGTGGATCTGGCTCTGAGGATGATTGAACTGGCCGGACTCAAGCCGGGTTCGGATATCCAGATCAAATATACCGGACTTCGCCCCGGGGAGAAACTCTATGAGGAGGTGCTTTCCAAGGTGGAGGATACGGATCCTACGCGCCATCAGCGCATTCGCATTGCCCGCGTGCGCCCGGTGGATTATAAGGAGATTTCCGAGCGTCTGGATGCCATCCTTGAGGCGGCCCGCCGCTACGATGTCGACACGATGGTACGCCTGATGAAACAGACGGTCCCTGAGTGGAAATCCAATAACTCCGTTTTCGAAAAGTATGACTGATTCCGGCCATATCGTGCTCTCCCTTTTGCGGCTTTGTACGGGAGGTTCCCTGGAGGATTTCCCCCGCAGGGAGAGCTATGACTGGAATGAAGTCCTGGACCTTTGCGTGCGAAACGGAATCGCCGCGCTGGTCTGGGACGGGATGCAGCGTCTGTACGACAACCATATCTTCGATGCGGGGACGATGGAACAGCCCCTGATGGACGAGTGGACGTCCTGGATCATGAGTACGGAGCAGGACTGGCGCCTGATGAAATTGCAGGCAGACCGGCTTTCCCGTTTCTTCTCCTCCCACGATATCCCGATGATGGTCCTCAAGGGCTACGGAACCTCGCTGGACTGGCCGGATCCCTCGCACCGGACGTCCGGAGACCTGGATATCTGGCTGTTTGGCAAGTCTCAGGAGGCGGATACCCTTCTGAGCAAGGAGAAGGGGATTGAGGTCAACAACGACCACCATCACCATACGGTGTTCATACTCAAGGACCGCCTGGTGGAGAATCACTATGATTTTGTCAATACGGCCTCCCACCGCAGCAACCGCCCTTATGAACGGCGCCTCAAGGAATTGGCGATGCTAGACAGGGCCGTGCCCTGCGATGGTTTCTATATCCCCGGACCGCAACTGGAAGCGCTGTTCAACCTGCGCCACATGGCCCTGCATTTCGCCGCCGTGGGCTGCACTCTGCGGCATCTGATGGACTGGGGCTTCATGGCTGCGGCGCATCGGGAGCAAATCGATTGGGAAGAAGTGATCCGCATTTCGCAGGAAGCGGGCATGTACCGTTTCCTCTGTGCCCTGGATACAATCTGTGTGGAGGATCTGGGTTTTGACGCCGCCTGTTTCCCGATATTGGAAAGGGAACGGGTGCTGGCGGACCGTATCCTGGATGATATCCTCGACCCGGAATTCAAGGAAAGGCTGCCCCGGCATCTGATTCCGGGCCTGTTCTTTAAATATCGTCGCTGGAAAGCCGCCTGGTGGAAACACGACATCGTGTTCAGTGATTCCAAGGTAGATACCTTCTTCACCCAGTTCAAGGCACACCTCGCCAAACCGGCGTCGCTGAGGGAATCTTAGCGATAGAGCCAGTCCAGCGCCATCTTCATCACTTTCTTGCGGTCTTCACCGCTTTTCAGTACTTCCAACGGGAAGCCTGCCGCAAAGAGCCGGTACGCCTCATCCTCGTAGCAGACGGCGGCGCCGGCATTGGAATCGTCATAGCGCAGCAAGATCTTCCCGCCGCTGACCGGACGCAGCCCGTCCGGGTTTTCGACGCAGTATTCCCAGGCATTGGGCGCATTCCAATATTCCATTCCGTCGATGCTGCCGCGATGGCTGGCATTGGCGGAAGCGAAGCGGTAGCCGAGCGTATCGGCCAGGAAAGCCTTGAGCGCCTGCTCCTCCGCTCCGCTGCGTCGCAGTTCGCAGACCGGGCGGCAGATGTCCGAAGCGATGTTGGCTCCGCTGATCAGCAGTCGGCCGCCCTTTCGGCGCAAGGCCGACAGCTGCTGCCTTAGCGCTGCCGGAAAGACCTCGAAGCGGATGCCGCTTGTGCCCCTGCCCATAAGCGTGGAAGCCTGTTTCCCGCAGATCAGATCGACAGTGGCGGAGTTGCTTACGCTGTCGCGTACGAAGGCGTCGATGCTTTGGGAGCAGAAGGAATGCCCGCAGGTCATTGCGGCCGCGCCGTGGGTATAGCAGTAATCGAAGCGGTTGCCGGCGATGATGCTGCCGCCTTTGTCGGTCCAGGAGGCTCCGAAGCCTGCATCGTCATTCGTGACCCAGGGCAGTTTGCGATCGCTGCCGTACATCTCTCCGACGAAACTGATGTCCTGCAGATAGGGTACCCCGGAGTCCAGGCGGTCGTCGAAGAGGGCATAGTCGCCCTTCTCGACCAAGGCGGGGCCGGAGATGCGGGTGAAATTATTGACGATCAGCAGGGGAGCGGCCGTATCGGCGGGAGCCTTTCCGATGGCGAGAATTTCAGAAGGGAAACTGCGGCCGCCATCGCCCCAGGCCTCTACCTTATATGAATATATGTGTCCGGCTTCGATGTCCAGGACGATGCTGCTGTCCGCGACTTCCACGCCATTGTCGAACGCTCCGTCATCGATGCGGGTGTAGAGAATGTAGCCCCGGGTGCGGGCGGTCGGCTCCAGCGGATCCGGCGTAGGGGACCAGCGCAGGCTGGCGCGGCCCGCCGAATCGGGCAGCACCGAGAAATGATGTACGGGCAGCGGCTGTACGGCGTAGCTGCAGCCATAGAGTTCGCTCAGATATTTGAGAATGCCCTTATAGACGGCCCGGCTGACCTGGAAACGGAAGCCGGGGTCGAGACCGTACTTCATGTCGGCGAGGTTCTGGTGGCTCAACAGTTCCAGAATCATAGCCGGGATATCCGACTCCCGCGATTCGGAGTAGCCCCTGTTCGAGATGCCCCGCCGGCTCCATTGCGGTTCGAAGGAGGCACGGATGTCGCTGCAGACCTGGTCCTGCACGAATTGGGCGAAGAGGCGGCTCTTCATCCGGTCGCTTCCGTCCGGGAAACTGCGCGAGTGCTCGTTCAGCAGGGAATAGATGACCAGCGTGCCGCAGATGGTGGAGTCCGGCGTCGTCCCCGCATCGCTGTGGAAGGCAAGGGAGAGATCGAAAGGAACGCCGCGCTCCTCTTTCATATGTTTGACCCAGGCGCCGCGGCCCGACAGGTCGTTCAGGTAATCGTTCGAACGTTTGCGTACGGTGGCGGCGTCGAAGCCCGCCCAATTCAGCCAATACGCGGCCCCTTCTGCAAAGGCGGGCAGACCGGAGATGCTGCCGCCGCGCCGGGTTTTTCCCATGCCCCCGCCGAATTTTACCGCATCCGCCCCCACGACGCTGCCTTCGGCAACGGCGTATCCTTCCGGAATGCCGTTATCCAGAATGACGCATCCGCCCGTGCCGGGTGCGAAGGAGAAGGTCCCCAGATACATCCAGGTACTACCGCCCTTGCGCTGGTCCACGTAAAACACGCTTTCCCCGCCGGCGTGGCGCACCGTATAGCGCGCGGCGCGGCTGGACGAGGGCAGGCTGGGGTAGGAGATATAGACGGCGTATTCGCCTTTTTCCTGAATGACGGGGGTCCAGGTGGCGGATGCATTGCCGTTTCCCCGGCTGACCGTGCTCAGGCGCGTCCCTCCCATACGGAAAGGATGCTCGTCGAAAGTGTAGTGCTCCTGCTTGTCGGCAAAGCCGGCGGGACCGTTTCGCCAGGAACCGGATTCTTTATATTTTCCGTGCGTGCGGCCCATCGGGTCTGTGCTGTCCCCGTAAGTAGGGTCGGCATCGCAGATGATTTCCCGGATCTGGATATCCCGTTCCCGGGGCGTCAGTACATAGGCGCCCGCAT
>JAEEGH010031303.1_pt1 | contig 10286 bp, 7 predicted proteins | sample 9134181 | NCBI WGS metagenome assembly JAEEGH01 (sample SAMN16246544, study PRJNA631951) | gut metagenome | biome: gut microbiome; feature: rumen; material: DP-attached | host: Bos | place: Iran: Karaj | collected 2018-10 | reverse complement strand
GCTCTCGACCCTCTCACGAATCTGTTTACGTTCCATACGTGCAACCTCGGCCAAGATGGTTATGAGAAATTGGCTCACAGGATTCACCTGTCCGTCTTCCGTCAATGTCTCGATACCGTAGTTCTGTATGTAGAGACTGATGCCCAACTTATTGAACAACTCGATAACTTCAAGAACCTGTAACGTGTCACGTCCAAGACGGCTGAGTTCTGTAACTGCCACCTTATTTATATTATGAGCTTGAACATACTCGACCATGCGGCTCAGTTCCTTGCGCTCACTATTCTTCTTTGAACCGCTCACTTTCTCGCAGTAGATTGCCTCTACTGTCCATTCGTTACGCAATGCGAGAGTAGTCAATTCGTTTACTTGTCTGTCATACTCTTGAATAGATGTTGAAACCCTTGCAAAAATTACAATTTTCTTCATTATTATATCTATTATATTTCTCCGGCTAAATTACTGAAAATCCGGCAAATATGCAAATTTTATATGCAAAATTTTGTAATGTTACAAGAAATTATTTCAATATAATCTTTTATATTAGAATAATACAAAAAAGATGTATCAATGATTTCATTCTATAGATTTCATTGATACATTTTTAAAATGACACATTATCCCTCATATATAATAAGGTATAGGCAATTATTACTCATCCTGTAGGGGTGGTTGTTATAATCTTACGAACGTCCGAGTATGTGTTGCCAACTAACATCTTCCGCCTTGCATTGAAAGCGTATAACGCTGTTCAAGAAATGGAAGAACATATCTTCGAGGATAGCCTCATCTATCAGTAGTAAAGGGGTATAGCTTATGCCCCTGCGTTCTACATAGTTCTTGATGTCCTCTGCGTTGAGGTGTACCTCTGTACGATAGAGTCTCTTGGGGTTGCCGTAGTGTTCCATGATATATTTCTTATCTGATGCGTTACTAATCTCCGCAGCCTTATCGTAGGTCAATATCGTTATGCCCTTGCTTTTGTCCTTAATGGCATTGCGTTGCTTGATATTTACCGTGAGATACTTGCCTTGCTTGTTAAGACTCCCGCTGGTGGTGTATGTTATCTCGGGCCTGTCCTCGTCCCTGTTGATGATTCTCTTGCCATTCAATATGGTTGTCACATTCTTGTTGTGCATATATGCCTTAACAAGTGGACTGACGGAAAACGGAGTATCACGGCAGAGGTCAATGCCTGTTATATTGTGGAACGTCAGTCCTAATCTCTGCTCTATATAGGTCAGAAAGTGAAAATCCTCTGAGTATAACGTTTCATTGCTGAGGCTGAGCCAAACTTTACGTAGCCCGTTTTTGTGTGTGTTGCTTTCCTCGCTGCCGTTTGCAAGGCTGAACTGTAATTGCCCAAATGTAATTATCTTTTCGCCGTTCCACGCCTGGATATTGTAGACGTTGTCATAATAACGTCCTGTTGTTCTTGTAAGTTGGAACTCATTGAGGTCAATACTTGTGTCATAATCAAGCTGGCGCAATTGGTCATAATAGTAAGTGTTTACGACTTCATAGCACAAGGTCAGTGCATCAATTTGAATAGGTCGTTTACATACTCGTTTCATCATTTTGGTTATTACTCTTGTTATTTTCAGGGCGATAAGGTATAGTTGCCCAATACGCTTTCATAGCGTCACTAATGGCCTGCTTATGGCTATCGCTCATTGTGCGGCCTTTTAACTTTTGACTGATGCGCAACTTTGTGGCGTCATCAAGATTACGAAATTGTCTTTGCATATTTTTCTTTTTAATATAAATATTAGTTATAATCGAAAAAGTAAGTGTAGTAATGAAAAAATATTGAGAGTGCTATTCCCGGATAAATACACTTCTGTTTTTCGCTTACTACACATATATATATAATAAGGTGTACGAGTTACCTACGCACCTCTATTTATGGGAGGTAAGGGAAAAAGGTCCTTACCACCGGTGCCGGTTTGGTGTTACTATCATTGAAGACAGCATGAAGTTCACGATTTTGTCGAAATCCTCGATAAACTTGATGTTCGATATTTCGTCAGCGATGTCGACAGAGAGCAACGAGAGTTGCTCTTTTTTGTTGGAACGTAGGGTTCTGAGGTTGTATTAAAATTCTACGTAGGGTTTGAGGCGATTGATGGCTTCGGGCGGGAAGTCACGATGGAGCTTCAAGTCATCAAGGCTCTGGAGGGGTCCACGCAGGCGACGGTACTCCATAATGGCCTTGGCCTGATAGAACGAGATGTATGGATGCCGCTGCAGCTGGTTGAGCGTCAGTTGGTTAACATTTATTTTTCGGATATTGGGACGATTAACCACGAAATAGGGAATGGCATCAGCAGGGAAGTCCTCAATCTCGCGCAGCTGCTCCGGACTGACATATCCGCCCAGACGTTGACCGTAGCTGATAATGCGACGGGCAAAGGCCTCGCCAACACCCGGCACCTTGCGAAGCTGGAGAGTATCGGCAGTATTAAGGTTGATACTCGACGGCACCTCCACCTTAATGGGATATTTCAGTGTGTCACGCTCATAGTGCTCCTCCTCTCCTACCAGCGAAGCAGCAGGCGTTGTGTAGTCAGAGGAGATGCGAATATAAGGCTCCAGCTCACGATACTCTTTTACTGTAAGCCCATAGAGACGGGCAAAATCCTCCTTCTTGCGATAGACACCCCCTCGCGCGCGATACTTATATATATTACGCACCTGCCAGGGACGAAGCCCAAGGCGGAGCAGCTGGGTGGAGTCAGCGGTGTTGGGGTCGAAGGGGAAACGTTGAGCGTTGAGGGTTGAGGGTTGAGCATAGATGGTGGAGGGTGGAGCGTGGAGTGTGGAGCGTTGGGAGTAGAGGGTGGAGTCCGCTGCATACTCCGGCGTGGTGTCCATGCGGCTGTCCGTAAAGAGGATGACCATAAAGGCCACCACAATGACACACAGGATAAAGAGGATGGCCCTGCGGTCAGACTTACGGATATAGAAGAAGTCAGATAACACCGAACTGATGGAGGAAAATGAGGATGATGCCCAACGGACAGACGTAGCGGATGCAGAACACGAAGAGGCTGAAGAAGCGTCCACTCAGCGTTCCACCATTGGTAAGCTCGTCGTAGGCAATCTGCTTGGGTACATACCAACCGAGGAACAGGCAAGTAAGCAAGCCACCAGTGGGCAGGAATATCTGACCTGTCAGGAAGTCAAACCAGTCGAACAAGGATTTTCCACCGATGACCAGCCAGCTGCGGGTATCGCCAAACGACAGGGAGCAGAACACCCCGATGATGGCACATAGCACGGTGACACAGGCAGCACCTTTGCGGCGCGAGAGGTGAAACTCCTCATGAAAGAAAGCCGTACACACCTCGTGGAGCGACATGAGCGACGTCAAGGCTGCCAACGACAACAGCGCATAGAACAGCAACGCCACACCCTCAGCCAGGAAGGGCACGCCGGAGAAAGCCTGTTGGAACACGTTGGGCAGGGTGATGAACACCAGGCCAGGACCACAATACTGACTGGCCAGGTCGGGGTTGGACATCAGCTCAGGAGCATTGGGATGAATGGAAAAAAATGCAGGGAAAATCATCAGGCCAGCCAGAATGGCAATCAGCGTGTCAATGCTGATAATCTGTACGGCCGACTTAGTCAGGTTCGTGTCGCGCTTGAAGTAGCTGGCGTAGGTACAGAGGCAGCCCATGCCCAGACTGAGCGAGTAGAACGCCTGTCCCAGAGCACCCAGCAGCACGTTGCCGTCAACCTTGGAGAAGTCGGGATGGAACAGGAACGAGATACCGTCGCCAGCGCCAGGCAACAGGCAGGAAGCCACCGCAATGACGATGAGCAGGACAAACAGCATGGGCATCATGGTCTTGGAGCCTTTCTCGATGCCCTTCTCCACACCACGGGCAATAATGAAATGACTGAACAGCATAAACACCAGCACCCACAGCACCGGCTTCCACGGGTCGGTTGAAAAGACCTCAAAATAATGCTGGATGCTGTCGGCATCACCACTGATGCTGCCCGACACCGAGGCATAGATATACTGCAGACACCAGCCGGACACCACCACATAATACCCCATGATGAGGAATCCGGTGAAGATGCCGAAGTAACCTATCAGTCGCCAGGGAGTACCATTGGCCAGCATGGAGTAAGCCCGTGCAGCGTTGGCCTGAGCCCTGCGGCCTATGATGAATTCGTTGAGCATACAGGGTATTCCCAACATCAGTACACATGCTATGTAAATGATAATGAACGCGGCTCCACCGTTCTGACCAGTCATGTATGGGAAACGCCAGACGTTACCCAGTCCGACAGCCGAGCCTGCCGTAGCTAAAATAATGCCTAACTTACTGCCGAAGTTGGCTCTCTGCTGCTTTTTATACGCTGAATTATCCATATTTGCCTGCAAAGGTAAGAAAAAAAGTGAAAAGTGAAGAGTGAAGAGTGAATAATTTGCTGCTTCCGTACAAAAAAACAAAAAAACTCCTAACTCCTCGCTCGGCTCTGCCGCTTTTACAAAGATTAACGACTAAAAGAACTCCTAACTCCTAACTATTTATTACTTTTGCAGCTCAAAAAGAAGAAAAAAATGAAAGATTGCTATCAATTTGTCAAGAAATACCCGCTGACGCTGTTGTGTATTGCCGTCGTCTGGGTGCTCTCACTCGTTCCGTTCTTCCCCGAGACTCCTTTTGACAATGTGGAGTTTGCTGACAAGTGGACGCACCTGGTGATGTATGGGGGTACCTGTTGCGTGCTGTGGATAGAATATTTACGAGCCCACCCCCGACCCCAGGGAGGGGAGAACGGTGGCGAAAAGACTCCCCTCCCTTGGGGAGGGGCTAGAGGTAGGCTCTTTCTCTTTGCCTGGCTGGCACCCATACTGATGGGTGGCCTGCTGGAACTGCTGCAGGCCTACGCTACCACGACACGCAATGGTGACTGGCTCGACTTTGCCGCCAACTCCCTGGGCGTCACGCTCGGTGCCGTCTTCGGAATGATTCTGCTATTTTTGAGAAACAAAGGTCTTATACGGATAAACACGTAGCGAGGAGTTGTAGTAACGACGGTCGCCTGTGACTTCCTCTCCGATGAAATCGGGCTTTTCGTAAGGTTCGTCCTCAAAATGGAGCTCCACTTCGGCCATCACCAGTCCGTCGTTGTCACCATGAAACTCATCCACCTCGAAGGTATGGTTGCCACTCTTGACGAGCCAGCGAGTCTTGTCGATGATGCCTGGTTCGCAAAGGGCGAAGAGGTGCTCCGCCTCGTCAAGGGTAATCTCCTTTTCAAATTCATAACGGCTCAGCCCTCCATTCAGGCTGGGGCCTTTAATGGTCAAGTATCCGCAGTCGTCGCGAAGGCGCACCCTGACGGTACGTCCGCGACCACTGCAGATATAACCTTGCTTAATGTGGCTATGGCTGTAGGCCTGACGCTTGTAGTCATCGCCACGGACAAGAAACTTCCGTTCTATTTCAAATCCGCTCATGTTTGGATGAAGGATGAGATATTACGGATGAGAGATTATGCTGTAGCAACAGCATAAATCACATAGACGATTCCGAGCAGAATCAGTGCTCCGAAAATCCAGTTAATCACTTTCTTGCCTTCTTTCTCCTGTCGTGCTTCACGGGCTGCACGGCGAGCCTTTCCTTTTTGACTCATAACTTTAAATTTACTATTTACATATTATCGATTTTATTCTTCCGTTACGGGGAACTCCATGAGGTAAGCCTTGATGAAGTCGTCAATCTTGCCGTTCATCACGCCATCGACGTCGGAGGTCTGGTAGTTGGTGCGGTGGTCCTTCACGCGCTTGTCGTCAAAGACGTACGAACGTATCTGACTGCCCCACTCAATCTTCTTCTTGCCGGCCTCAATCTTCGCCTGGGCCTCCAGACGCTTCTTCATGGCGCGGTCGTAGAGCTGTGACTTCAGCAGTTTCATGGCACGTTCCTTGTTCTTGGGCTGGTCACGCGTCTCGGTGTTCTCAATGAGGATTTCCTCCTCCTCACCCGTGTCAGGGTCGGTGTACCAATAGCGCAGACGGACGCCCGACTCCACCTTGTTGACGTTCTGACCGCCGGCACCGCTGCTTCGGAATGTGTCCCACGATAGCTTGGCTGGATCAACATACACCTCGATGGTATCGTCAACCAGCGGTGTGACAAAGACAGAGGCAAACGATGTCATGCGCTTGCCCTGTGCGTTGTACGGACTGACTCGCACCAGGCGGTGCACACCGTTCTCGCTCTTCAGGTAGCCATAGGCATACTCGCCACCCTCAATGGTCATCGTGACGCTCTTGATACCGGCCTCGTCACCATCCTGCAGGTTGTTGATGGTGACCTTGTAGCCGTGGGCATCGCACCAGCGCTGATACATGCGCATCAGCATCTGTGCCCAGTCCTGGCTCTCCGTTCCGCCGGCTCCGGAGTTGATCTTCATCACGCAGTCCATGGGGTCTTCCTTCTGGCGCAGCATGTTCATCAGTTCCAGCTCCTCAATGGCGGCAATGGCTTTGTTGTAGTCGTCATCGACTTCTTCTTCCGTCACCATCTCGTCCTTATAGAAGTCGAAGGCCAGCTGCAGCTCGTCGGCCAGTGTGCGTACCTGCTTGTAGCCGTCGAGCCATCGCTTGATGCTCTTCACCTTCTTCATCTGCTCCTCAGCCCGCTTCGGGTCTTCCCAGAAGTCAGGTGCCTGCGTACGCAGGTCCTCTTCCTCCCACTCCACCTGCTTCTCGTCTATCTTCAGGTAGTGTTTCAGCTTATCCGCTCTGTCGAGCACATCCTTTAATTGGTCACTTGTGATCATTTCTTATAAATTAGTAATGAGTAATTAGTAATGAGTAATTATGATTACCTTACTAACCTCGTTTTACTGTCCCTGTTATACTTGTTAATATCTTTATTATTTCTTCATTGTCTGACTTTATCGATTCGTATTCTTTTTCCAAAAGAAGATTTGAAGCGAAAAGGCGTCCTAACCAATACTTGGTCTCATTTGCTTCTTTTAATGCAATTGTCAACTTAGTTAAGAAATCTGCCCTGCTTTGAGCATATTGGCTCTCAGCTGTATTTGCACCGACACTCGTTCCGCTTCGATACACTTGTCGCAACATGTCCTTATCGCCACTTTTTTGCTTTGCCAAATACTTGCACATCTTGACAATTCGATCAGCAAACATCTCCGTTTTCTTTACGATAATATTCTCACGTCTTTCCATCTCAGTTTACAATTAGCTTGGTAATCATAATTATTAATTACTAATTACTAACTACTAATTATTCTCTGTACATTGCTTCTATTTCCTTCTTGTAGTTCTCATTGAGAACGCGGCGCTTGATTTTCAGCGTATTAGTGAGTTCACCGCGGTCCATGGAGAAATGGTGAGGCAGCAGGGTGAAGCGTTTTACCTGCTCGTAATGGGCTAATTGTTGTTGTAATGTCTCGATGCGTTCCATCATCATGTCGTAGATCTCGCGATTACGACAGAGGTCTTCACGGTCCTTGAAGACAATGTGATGCTTGACAGCATAGTCTTCCAGAAGCTTGTACTCAGGAATGATGAGTGCTGAGACAAACTTACGCTGGTCGGCAATGATGGCAATCTGGTCGATGTACTTATCCACGAGCAGCTTCGACTCAATCATCTGCGGAGCGATGTACTTGCCGTTCGAGGTCTTGAAGAGGTCCTTGATACGATCCTTCAGAAATAGCTCGTTACCCTTCATGTAGCCAGCGTCACCCGTATGGAAGAAGCCCTCCTCGTCAAAGGCCTCGCGGGTCAACTCCTCACGGTTGTAGTAGCCTCGGGTTATCGTCGGACCTTTCAGCATCACCTCGCCCTCAGCGCTGATCTTGATTTGTATGGAGTCAATGGGCACGCCGACGCCGCCGACGGTAAACGGCTCGCCCAGACGGTTACAGCTGACGGTGGCCAGGCTCTCGGTAAGTCCGTAGCCCACAATCATGTTGAGTCCGATGGAGTGGACAAACTCCTCAACCTTGGGGTTGACGGCCGCTCCTGCGGTGGGGAAGATGTTGGCATTCTCCAGTCCCAGTTCCTTGCGGACCAGGCTGAAGATGGTGCGGTTGATCATCTCATATTCCAGATGCAGCGCCACAGGCGGCTTCTGTCCCTTGCTCAGGTAGTCGATGTTATGCTTCTTGCCCACGGCCAGCGCATGCTGGAAGATGGCGCGCTTCGCCGGGTTGGCGTTGTCAATCTGTTCCTGTACGCCCTGCATCACCTTTTCCCAGAAGCGGGGCACGCTCGACATCGAGGTGGGATGCGTCTGCCGCATGGTCTGCTGCACCTGCTGAGGATAGGTATTGACAATGAGCCGCGCTCCGACGGTCAGGCTCAGGATGGCCCATCCGCGTTCAAAGATGTGGGTGTAGGGCAGGAAGTTCAGCACGCGGTCCTTGTCGCTGACCGCCACACAACGCCCATTGGCCTCCATAGCGGCATAATACTGCCCGAAGGTCAGGATGACGCCCTTCGAGTCGCCCGTGGTGCCGCTGGTATAGAGGATGTTGGCTATCTCGTCCATCGAGGCCTCCCCATAACGCTGCTCCAACAGAGCGGTATGCTCGTGCGATGTACCACGCTTCAGGAAGTCGTCGAAGTAGATGGTTCCCGGGTCATGCGAACTGATGCGTACCTTCGGGTCAAACACGATGATGTGCTCCAGTGTGGGACAGAACGAGAAGATGCGGTGTGCCTTGTCATACTGCTCCTGCTCACCCACGAAGAGTATGCGTATCTTCGCATCGTTGATCATGAACTGTATCTGCTGTTCAGAACTGGTGGCATAGAACGGGATGGTGGTGGCACGGATGCCCCACGCACCGAAGTCGGTAAACAGATACTGCACGGAGTTCTGCGAGAAGATGCCCACGTTCTCCTGCGGCATAACGCCCATGTCAAGCAGGGCAAGCGACACGGTGCGTGCCCTTTCGGCAAACTGATTCCAGGAGTACGACTTCCATTCTTCAGCGCCGAAGTCCTGGTATATCAGCGCTTCCCGTTCGCCGTAATGTTCGGCCAGATCGCGGATGAGCGTGCTCAGATGACTGTTGATTTGCATAGAATACCAATTATTTGGATGCAAAAGTAATAAAAAAAAGTGAATAGTGAAAAGTGAATAGTGAATAATTTGCTGCCGCCATGTAAAAAAAACAAAAAACTCTCAACTCTCATCTCTCAACTCTCAACTTTTTTCATTACCTTTGCAGGCATGACAGACATCAGGAAATATACCGAAGACGCAGTAGCGTTGTTGGAAATGCTCATCAGCAAACCCAGCGTCAGCCGCAACGAGACACTCGCTGCCGAAGTACTCGAAGCACAGATGCAGGCCTGGGGTCTCAACCCCCAGCGCATTGGTAATAACATCGTGGCCTACGGGCCCGTGGAGTCGGAACGGCCCACCCTGCTGCTCAATGCACACATCGACACTGTGAAGCCCGTCAGCACGTGGACGCGCGACCCCTTCAAGCCCACGCTGGAAGGCGACCGGCTCTACGGACTCGGCGCCAACGACTGCGGCGGCGGCCTCGTCTCGCTGCTGCAAGTCTTCCGTGTACTGCGTGGTTCACCTACGCAGTACAACCTTATCTTCCTTGCCTCCGCCGAGGAAGAGGTCAGCGGTGAGGGCGGCATCCGCATGGTACTGCCTCAGCTGCCACAGATTGATGTGGCCATCGTCGGTGAGCCCACCGGCATGCAGCCCGCCATAGCTGAGAAGGGGTTGATGGTCATTGACGGCATTGCTCGCGGCAAGAGCGGACACGCCGCCCGCGACGAAGGGGTAAACGCCATCTACGAAGCACTCGACGACCTTGTCTGGCTGCGCAACTACCAGTTTAAGAAGTCCAGCCGTCTATTAGGCCCCACTAAGATGTCGGTCACTATGCTGAACAGCGGCACGCAACATAACGTAGTGCCTGACGAGTGCCGTTTCGTCATCGACGTGCGCACCAACGAGTATTACCAGAACGAATACCTGTTCCGCTTCCTGCAGAAGCACATGAAGAAGTGCGAGCTCACGGCCCGCTCCTTCCGTCTCAGCTCGTCACACATCCCCATCGGACATCCCCTGGTCATGCGCTGCCTCCAGCTGGGCATGAAGCCCTTCGGCTCCCCCACCCTCTCAGACCAGGCCCTTATGCCCTGGCCCTCGCTGAAGCTGGGTCCAGGACAGTCCTCACGTTCGCACTCCGCCGACGAATACATCTGCATCAGCGAAATAGAGCAGGCCATCCAGACCTACATTCAGGTTATT
>JAEEGH010031300.1_pt1 | contig 10287 bp, 8 predicted proteins | sample 9134181 | NCBI WGS metagenome assembly JAEEGH01 (sample SAMN16246544, study PRJNA631951) | gut metagenome | biome: gut microbiome; feature: rumen; material: DP-attached | host: Bos | place: Iran: Karaj | collected 2018-10 | reverse complement strand
GGAATCCGATAAAATAGGCGTTGATCTCTGTAACGATGATACTCTTGCAATTATCGCCCTGACCATGTCCCATGCACCGCGGCAGGTTGACCAGCGGAATGGTGCTGCCCCGGAGCGTAATCACGCCGTCCAGGTACGGATGCGCCTGCGGCACTTCCGTAACCGGAAACAATGCGCTTTGAATGACCTCGCGCACCTTTGCCACGTTGATCCCATAATGAACCCCGCCTACCATGAACTCCACGATCTCAAATTCATTTGTTCCCGATTCCAGCAGAATCCCGTTCTTTTCGACAGCCATGACACTATCTTCCCTTCACATTTCCTTCCATATACCCGACCGCTGAACAACCCCGTCCAGCCTGTCCTGCGTCTATTCCCATATCGGCAGGAACCGTTTCCATGGGAATCTCCATCTTGCCGTCATATCCCCGAAACTGTTATAAAGGAGTATTTCGCCATAAGTCGATTTTTTCCTGCCTGGAATTTTTCTGTTCCTGCGCATAATGGGAAAAATCTTTTCTTCCAAAGGCCGCCCTCTGTACTATCCGCTGTGGATATGTTATTATCATGACGGTTTTGGCTCCTCGACGTTTTTATGATTGCAGATTGCAGGTATACTTTTCCCGAGAAAAAAGAAGCAGCCAGCTATCAACTGACTGCTTCTGAAAAATTCGCACATAATATGGGACCTAATGCACGAATTTGTGTGTGTTGTTGGTGGAGACGAAGAGGATTGAACTCTCGACCTCTCGGATGCGAACCGAACGCTCTCCCAGCTGAGCTACGTCCCCACTTGTTTTGAACAATAGGCAGTATACCACAGCGCATTTTAAAAAGCAAGGGCTCGGGGAAATTTTTTGTCGAAGGCGCTCTCCGCGAATATTTCTTCTTCAATGAAATATGGCTCAAAGGAGATGCGCCAAATAGAAGGGGACGTACTTCACCCCGTCCGCTTCGGCGTAGTCCTTGCCGCAAACGACGTAGCTTTCGGCAACACACTCCCCGTACTTGGCCCGGAATCGGTCAAGCGCCGCGTGCGGCTTCGCGGCGGCGGATTTGACTTCCACAGGGCAAATCTCATGTTTCTTGGCCAATAAGAAATCAATCGCATACGTGTGATTGGAGGTATCGGAAGAGAACGTATGGTAAAAGAGATTGTGCCCGGCTGCTCGGAATGTCTGGGCGACAATATTGTCGTACAGGCAGCCGAGCTTGGCGGGAAGTTTCCCAAAGAGAAGCTTTTCATAGATGATGTTCTCGGTGAAGGCCCGATCCTTGAAGACGAGCGTAACGAAAAGGCCTGTGTCTGCAAGGTACAGCTTGAAACGGTCTACATCCCTGCCGAGAGCCATGCGGGGCCCGGGTTCGCCGACGCGAAACGCGGGCAGCACAGTCATCGAATCGGCCATGTCCGCCACAATGTCCCTCACGTCTTTCGCCCGCTGGCGCAGGATTACCTTCGAGACCTGGTACCGGGAAGAATGCTTGCCCAGCTCGCCGGGAATGGCGTCAAAGAGTTGGGAAGCGCGCCCGAATCGGTCGATCGTGTGAAAATCGTTTTCGTAAAGCGTCAGGATATCTCGCTTCACATGGTCGATGCGGGCAAAGTCGTTCGCTTCGAGCAGGGTCTCGACCGCCTGCGGCATCCCGCCGACGAGCATATACAGGCGAAAATCCTGCATCTGTCTCCGGTGGACGTCCGCGCCAAAGCCCCGGCCTTCTTGGAAATGCTCGCGAAGAAACGGCGCAGTGGTTTCGTCTCCCCGCGCCCAGAGGAATTCCTCGTAATCCAGCGGGAACATATACAGGCGTTCCTCTTCGCTGGGAATCAATATATTCTCGACGTTCCCGCGAAGGGGCAGCATCGAGCCGATTTCCAGATAATCGTAGCGCCCGTCCGCCACGAGATACTTGATGGCCTGCCGCGCCAAGGGCTGAAGCTGCACGTCGTCGAATATGATGAGGGATTCCCGCTCGTAGAGACGGACGCGGCAAAGCAATTGAAGCTGCAGGAAGAAGAAGTCCAAATCGTGCATGTCGCGGAAGAGATTGACGACTTCCGAAGGCGCATTCGAGAAATCAATGATGAGGAAACTCTTGTATTCCCGTTTCGCAAATTCCCGCGCCACGGTAGACTTTCCGACGCGACGCGCCCCTTGTATCAAAAGCGCCGTGCGTCCCTGCGACTGCATCTTCCATTCGACCATCTGCCGATAAATCTTTCGCTTGAACATGGGGCTTCTCCTTTCGACAACTCCATCTTTGCATAATCCCCATTATTATCATACCATATTTTTGCATAATCCCCAATCTCGAAAAGCAAAATTTTTTCATAATCCCCAAAAGGAAAAATTCATATACGGCAAACCAATAGAAAAAGAGAGGCCTCCTCTGCCTCTCTTTTGCACCTTCTATATGTGATTGCGCCTGCGATTGCCCTTAAAATCCAATCCCCTTACGAAAAAAGGAATACGAATAAAACCTTTTTACTATTCGAACTCTATGGTCGCCGGAGGTTTTCCCGTGCAGTCGTACAGCACGCGGTTGACGCCTTTGACTTCGTTGACGATGCGGCTGGCCGCTTTTGCCAACACGTCCCACGGGAGGCGGGCCGGCTCGGCGGTCATGAAGTCGCTGGTCAGGACGGCGCGAAGTGCCACCGCGTAATCATAGGTCCTGCCGTCGCCCATGACGCCCACGGAGCGCATATTGGTCAGCGCGGCAAAATATTGGGCCAGTTCTTTGTCCGCGCCCGCCTTCGCCACTTCTTCGCGGTAGATGGCGTCGGCGTCCTGCACAAGCTTGACCTTTTCCGGCGTGACCTCGCCGATGATGCGGATGCCGAGGCCGGGCCCCGGGAAGGGCTGGCGGTTCACGATGGCCTCGGGCAGTCCCAGCGCGCGGCCCGCCTTCCGTACTTCGTCCTTGAAGAGCAGCCGAAGCGGCTCGACGATTTCCTTGAAATCCACGTAGTCCGGCAGGCCGCCCACGTTATGATGGGACTTGATGACGGCGGCTTTGCCGAGACCGCTTTCGATGACGTCGGGATAGATCGTACCCTGCACGAGGAAGTCCACGGCGCCGATTTTTTTCGCTTCCGCCTCGAATACGCGGATAAATTCCTCGCCGATAATCTTGCGCTTCTGTTCAGGCTCGGTAACGCCTTTCAATTTCGCGAAGAACTGCTCGCCCGCGTCGACCCGCACGAAGTTCAGATCGAAGCCGCTGCCCGGCCCGAAGGCCGCCTCAACCTCGTCGCCCTCGTTTTTCCGGAGCAGACCGTGATCCACGAAGACGCAGGTGAGCTGTTTGCCGATGGCCTTCGACAGAAGCGCCGCCGCCACCGAAGAATCCACGCCGCCGGACAGCGCGCAGAGAGCGCGGCCCTTGCCGATTTTTTCCCGCAGGGCGGCAACAGTGTCTTCAATAAATGGCCCCATGATCCAGTCGCCTTTGCAGCCGCAGATATTCCGCACGAAATTCCGGAGCATGGTCTGCCCCTCGACGGTGTGCATGACCTCGGGATGGAACTGGGTTGCGTAAAGGCCACGCCCGGCGTTTTCAAAGGCCGCAATCGGGCAGTCCGCCGTCTTCGCCGTCACCTTGAAGCCCTCCGGCGCGCGCACGACGCGGTCGGTATGGCTCATCCAAACCGTCGTCTTCCCGCTGACGTTTTCAAAAAGCCGCGACGAAGGCTCGACGATCTCCACTTCTGCCCGGCCGTATTCGCTGACCTCGGCAGCCGCGACCTCGCCGCCCAGCGCGTGAGCCATGAGCTGCGAGCCGTAGCAGATGCCCAGCACCGGCACGCCGAGAGAAAACAGTCCCGCGTCGTAGGACAGGGCGCCGTCGCCGTAAACGCTCTGGGGCCCGCCCGTCAGGATAATCCCCTTCGGCGCCTTCGCGCGAATCTCGTCAAGGCCCAGCGTATGCGGATGCACCTCGCAATAGACGTCGCATTCCCGCACCCGGCGGGCGATGAGCTGATTGTACTGACCGCCGAAGTCAAGCACCAGCACCAATTCATTCTTCATAGGAATCCGTCTCCTCCATCCTGAACTCGGGATTTTCTTCCAAAAACGCCTCGACGGCCGAATCGCATACCCCATAGGAAAAGCCGCGCCGATAGAGAAACTGCTTCATCTTCTCCAGCCGCGAAGGACCGTGAAATTTCCCTTGGAGCGACCGCAGCGCCGCCTTCTTCTCGCGTTCGTCCCTGTCTGAGTCCTGCGGCGCCGACGCGCGAACCAGCGCCGGAGGGAATCCTCTCGACAGCAGCTTTTGCTCAATCTGGCGGCAGCTCATGGCCCCGTCCTCATAAAACCGCTGATACGCCCGGGCGCAGGCCGCCTCGTCGTCCAAATAATGCTTTTCTTCGAGCCGTTCCACGGCCCCGTCGATTTCTTCCTCTTCGTAGCCCCGGATTCGCAGCTTCTCGGTGAGCCGCCGTTTGGAATGTTCCTGCCCCGCCAGAAGCTCCACGGCTTTGGCCAGCGCGGTAGGCTTAGGCCTTTCCGTCTTCTTCCGCATCCGCGATCTCCGCAACTTTCGCGCGCTTCGCCTGCGCTTCCTTTTCCGCTTCCTCCGCCTGCTCCTTCAAAGCGGCCAGCACTTTTTCGGAAAGCTCGTCGTAGAGCTTCCGGTCCGTTTTCAGCATGGCCTTGACCGCGTCGCGGCCCTGCCCGAGGCGTGTTCCCTCATAGGAATACCACGAGCCGCTCTTTTTCACCACGTCGAACTCCGCGGCCATGTCCAGCACGCAGCCCTCGCGGGAAACGCCCTCACCGTACATGATGTCGAACTCCGCCACGCGGAACGGCGGCGCGACCTTGTTCTTCACGATTTTCGCCTTCGTGTGCGCGCCGATGGATTCCGTGCCCTGCTTCAGGACTTCGCCCTTGCGGACCTCCACGCGGATCGTGGAGTAGAATTTCAGCGCGCGGCCGCCGGTGGTCGTCTCGGGATTGCCGTAAACGACGCCGACTTTCTCGCGAATCTGGTTGATGAATACCGCCACCGCCTTGGATTTCGAGATAAAGCCGGTGAGCTTGCGCATGGCCTGGCTCATCAGGCGCGCCTGCAAACCGACGTGGGAAGCGCCCATATCGCCGTCGATTTCCTCTTTCGGCACGAGAGCCGCCACCGAGTCCACCACGATGATGTCGATGGCGCCGCTCCTGACCAGCGCCTCCACGATTTCCAGCGCCTGCTCGCCGTTGTCCGGCTGGGAGATCAACAAGTTATCTATATCCACGCCGAGCTTTTTCGCATAAATCGGATCGAGGGCGTGCTCCGCGTCGATGAAAGCCGCCACGCCGCCGCGCTTCTGCGTCGAGGCGATCATGTGCAGCGTCACCGTGGTCTTGCCCGAAGACTCCGGCCCGTAAACCTCGATGATGCGCCCGCGGGGCAGTCCGCCCACGCCAAGCGCCACGTCCAGCGGCAGTATATCCGTCGGGATGACTTCCACGTTCATATTGGCCGTAGCCTCTCCGAGACGCATGATGGAACCGTCTCCGAAGGTCTTGTGCAAGTCCTTCAGCACCTTTTCCAGCGCCAGGCTCTTGTCCGGCGAAAGCTCGACTCCCTTGTTCTTTTCCTTCTTCTCTGCTGCCATTATTCATACTCCTTCCAGCGCCACGGAAGAAAAATCCGTTGGCGAACATCTTTTCTGATTGTAACATATTTTGCCGTCGGATAAAAGGGATATTGCAACAAAAAATCGCCGCGGCGAAAAATTTGCTTTGCGCGGCGATTTTATCCTTCTTGCGGACTTCGGGGAAAACAACGAATGGTATAAGCTTCGTCTAAATCGCGGCTTGTTCCTCGCCAAATTCGCAATCAAAATCCCAATCGAAATTTCTGTGGTAGGAAAGTAGGAAAATCCTACTTTCCTATTTTCCTACCGCAAAAATTTGAGGGTGCGTTTTGCGCACCCTCAGTTTTTTGCTCCGTAGTGATTCCCTATTTTCTCCGCGATTTCCTTCACGGCTTTCTGCATCGCCTCGTACAGGCATTCCTCGCTGAATTCCTGCGTGCCGGCTTTCAGCAGATGAACGCCGAACAGCCCCACCTCGTATTTTTTCGCCGCGGATTCGCCGCCGCCGGTGGCGACAAATACCTGCTCCCCTGTGACCGCGTCCAGCACGCGGACGGAAAGACCGACGCGAACGACGACGGCGGTACTGCCGGGACGTTTCGACTCGGCGACGCCAAGATCGGTCAACGCCCCCGAAAGGAGCCAGCGCGGCTTCGCGTCGGACAACCTGCGCTTGTCCAATAAAGCCTCGTCTTGACGCGCTGCCCGCGTCCCCGGCGCCAAATCCGCAAAAGAAAGGCCCCTCTTCGTCAATTCGTCCAAAAGATAATCTTCCGCGACGACGTAAGACGAAACCTCCTCGTCGGAAAGATTCGTGATGCGGACGCGGCTGGCAAAGGGCGTTATCGCGAAAAGCTCTTTTCGCAAAGCCGGCAGTCCGTCGCCATGCGCCTCCGCCTCGTCCCCGCGCAACCGAGGCAGTCCTTCCTTCACGGCGCCTTCCGCCGCGCGCTTCGCCTGACGGTCCAGCACCGACAACAAAAGCTGCTCCACGGTAAAGCCCTTACCGTACTGCCCGACGACGATCTGGATCAGCTGCCCGCGTTTCTCCATGGCATCATGGCCTTCATAGACCTGCCCGGTGGCTGCATGGACAATATAATAGGAAAGTTCTGCGCGAATTTCTTTCGCGCGCATTTCAAAATCCCGAACGCCGGCGTTCCAAATCGAACGCACCCGATCCACGTCCACGCCGCCCAGATTACAGAACATCAGATATTCCGAGCCGTAACGAAGGCCCAGCATTCGCGCGGTTTTAGCCGCTTTCGGGCCGAGCACGTAAGGCTCGTTTTTCTTCTTGCGCCATTCCTTCGCCTTTTCCTCATCCTGCCGCCCATAGACGGCGTCGGCGTAACGAATCAGCGCCGCCCCCGCCATTTCCCGTCGATACTGATGGCCGCGGGCAATCGCGTCCATGTGGACCAAGGAAAACTTCGCCGCGTCCTCCGCCGACGGACGGCGCATTACCGGCTGGAACCGCCCCGAAGCAATCAGCGATTCCTCCAAAATATCCCGGAACGTCTCGTAAAATCCCACTTGCAGCGTGTAGTCGCCGTAACCCGCCACTTCGCCCACCATGACCGTCGCAGTCGGAGCCGCCGCCCCACCTCTCGCGGTCAAAAGGACTATTGCGAAAACGACGAACAGCGCGCCCTTAGTCCTCGCCACGCCGCTCATGGTCGCGCATACGCTTCAGAAAGCCCTCCCTGCCGTTCACGAGGCTGTCCGCCGCGTCCTCCAAAGCTTTGTGCACCTGCTCGAAATCCACCTTGTCCGTGCCGATGCGGATAATCCGGAACGGCGCGTTCATCTGCGTGTTCGTCGCGCGTCCGTCGCCGCGCCCCGCCAGCCATACCCGGCCCGTTTCCACCTCGATGCAGCGCGCCGCCACATGGGCGAACACCTTCGACTTGGATACGCCCAACCCGACGACTTCTCCCGTCGTCTTTCGCGTGGAAAGCCCCGTAATATTGCCGCAAATAATATACTTCGCGCCAATCAATCGCCCGAACTCCGCCGCCGTTCGTTCGTCCACCGGCCCGCTGTGTCCCAATACCTGCTCCTGCATAATCTCCTTGAGCCGTTCCCGTTCCACCACGTCAAAAGCGCCGGAATTCGCCAGCGCGTCGTAAACGTAATCGCTGACAATCGTCGCGTCCTCCAGCGTAATGTCCCGCGACACCGCCGCCTTGACGCCGAAAGGAATCACCGCCACCACCGGGCGATTCGTCGATAACGGCGCCGCCATCGCCGCTCCCGAAAGCATCCACACCGCCGCAAAAAGCCCCATGAACCACCGAAGCATGAAACCCGCCTCCCTCCTGTTTTATCCACTATATCATATCGACTTCGTTTTTGACGATAATGAAAAGAAAATTAAGAAATGGTTAAAACCCACCGCACCGCATTAAAAAATCCCTGCTTCATTGACAGAATCGCGCCTTATTTGTATCATTGAGGAAAAATAGCGGATAATGGAGGAACTCTCTATGCGGCCTATCAATCTCTGTCATGATTTTCGCTATGGCAAAATCATGTATAACCAGCTCGACGAATTTATCGGAAAATCATTGAAACTTTATGGAGAATTCAGCCAAGGCGAAGCCGACGTCTTTGAGCAGATCGTGAAGCCCGGACACATCGTCGTCGAGGCGGGCGCGAATATCGGCTCCCATACAATCCATTTGGCCCAGCTTGCTGGAGCCACAGGCCAAGTTTGGGCTTTCGAGCCGCAGCGGCTCGTCTTTCAGCTGCTGGCCGGAAACGTCGCGCTGAACAGCCTGACAAACGTTCATTGTCTGCAAAACTGCTTGAGCGACGTCAGCGGAACCACCGTCATGGTTCCCGTCCTCGACGTGAACGTCGTCAACAACTGGGGAGGCGTGGTGCTTGGAAGTTATACTAACGGCGAACCCGTCGAAACCGTCACTGTCGATTCCTTGAATTTGCCCGGATGCAACTTCTTCAAGATTGACGTTGAAGGCATGGAACTTCAAGTTTTGCGCGGCGCGGAAGCGACCATCAAAAAGTACCGCCCGATTATTTATACCGAAGCCGACAACAAAGAAAAAAATCCGGCACTCTTCTCCTATCTGCATTCTCTCGAATATCGCCTGTACTGGCACAGGCCGCCGCTTTACAACCCGAACAATTACTTTCACAATCCCGAAGACGTCTTTGACTTGGAAGAAACGCAGGAAGACGGAACCAAAGTCAATTACCAAGTCGTTTCCACAAATGCCCTCTGCCTTCCCCAAGAGGCCTCCTTTACCATCGACGGCGCCGAGGAAATACTATAGCCGCAGACAAAAAAGCATCGCCGCGTTGCAAAAACGGCGATGCTTTTTTATGCCTCTTATTCTTCCTCCGGCTCCTCGCTTTTCAAGATATCCTCCACATAGGTCGGCAGCGCGAAGGACGCCGCGTGAAGCTTCGGATTGTAATAGCGCGTTTTGATGCCGAGGCTTTCCCATTTCGCCCAATCCACGCCTTTGACCGGGTGGTACTTTTTCGACGCGAAGCCGAAAAGCCAGTGCCCCGACGGATACGTCGGAATATGTACCTGATAGACCCGCGCCAGCGGGAAGGAATTGACGATACGCTTGTGAGCGCGCTGCATGGCATGGGCCGTTTCCTGATAAAACGGACTCTCATGCTGGTTGACCATGATGCCGTCCTCTTTCAGCGCGCGGAAGCAGTTGCCGTAAAACTCCCGGGTGAAAAGCCCTTCGCCCGGACCGAAAGGATCGGTGGAATCCACGATGATCACGTCGTACTCGTCCTCGTGATGGCGAATGAATTTCAGCCCGTCCTCATAGTGGATATGAACCCGCGGATCGTCGAGCTTTCCCGCCGTCTGGGACAGATACTTTCTGCACGCTTCGACGACCTCCTCGTCGATTTCCACGAGATCGATATGCGCGAGGTCCTTGTAGCGCACCAACTCGCGCACCGAACCGCCGTCGCCGCCGCCGATGACCAGCGCCCGCTTCGCATTCGGGTGCGCGCACATCGGCACATGGACGATCATTTCATGATACATGAACTCGTCCTTCTCCGTCAGCATGGTGTAGCCGTCCAGCACCAACACGCGCCCGAATTCCAGCGAATCAAAGATGTCGATGCGCTGGAATTCGCTCTTCCCGCTGTAAATCTGCCTGTCCACCTTCATCGAGAACCGCACGTTCTCCGTATGCGGCTCGGTAAACCAAAGCTCCATCTATTTGTCCTCCATTACATTTAAGCGCCGTATTTCCATATCCTCCGGCCCCGTCATCGAACAGCCCTTTTCCTTCGCATAATGGATATAATCAAGGATTTCCTTCGTAATCAATTCCCCCGGCGCTAAAATCGGAATCCCCGGCGGATAGCACATCACGAACTCGCTGCAAACGCGGCCCTCCGTCTCATCGATGGGCAGCGACTTCTTCGGCGCGTAAAAGGCCTGCTGCGGCCCGCAAACGACCTTCGGCCGGATATATTCCGCCTCCAGCATTCCCGTCTGGTCCTTGCTGTAATTGCGCCGAATCTCCGACAGCGCGGCCACGAGACGCTCGATATCCTTTTCCCGATCGCCCACGGAAATATAGGCGAGAAGGTTCGCGATATCGCCGAACTCCGTCTGTATGTCGTACTCGTCCCTCAGAAGATCGTAGACCTCGATGCCCGCCAGCCCCGTCGGGCGC
>JAEEGH010031296.1_pt1 | contig 10287 bp, 6 predicted proteins | sample 9134181 | NCBI WGS metagenome assembly JAEEGH01 (sample SAMN16246544, study PRJNA631951) | gut metagenome | biome: gut microbiome; feature: rumen; material: DP-attached | host: Bos | place: Iran: Karaj | collected 2018-10 | reverse complement strand
TTCCGCCCCTGTTCGATCTTTTCCCGTGTCACCGCGATGTCAGCGCGCTCCCCCTCCACCCGACGAGGCAGCGGGTGCAGGAGGAAGCGCGTGCGCGGATACAGGAAGGCGTAGCGCAGGGGATGGCCCGCGACCGTCATTTCATACACCTGGGGCATCCCTGCACGCTCCTTTCAGCCCGCGGCGCAATCTTCTACATATATAGTATAGCACTCTTTTCCCATAAGTACAAGAGCAAAGCTGGATGTACGGGCAGATGGAAAACAGCGCGGAGAAGAGCTTTGCCGCATTGGTTTGTAAATAATCTGACAGCGCGGAGAGAAGCTCTCCGCGCTGTCTTTTTGATTGCTTTGGGTTGCTGTTCTGTTGATTGCTGATCTCCAGGGCTCAGGGGAACAGGTTGCCGGAGTTTCCGTAAAACTCCCACCACTCCTGGCCCTCATCCGGGTCGTCAGCAAACATCGACTGGAACCACAGCTTGTAGTCAGCCTCGTTGATCTCGTTATCGCCGTTGACGTCGCTGGCGAACAGATTCTGCCAATCGTTATAATCACAGGCGTAAGGGTCCGTGGTGGACTGGCCCGTCCCGCCGCCGATGACCGTCGTCGGCTCCGGCGTGGGCATCATCAGCACGATAAAGGGATTAAAGCTGTTTTTCTTTGCCATGTCATTACACCTCTTTCTTCTTTCCGTCCGCCCGGTCAGGGTTCAACCGGGAGCTCGCCGTCATCGGCTCCGAACACTGCGACGGTGGAAGACGTCACATCCTCCAAATCTGTCTTGCCAAGATCATTCTTGTTGCCCAGGCCAGAGTAGCTGCGGCCGGCAACGCCGGTGACGATCAGGCCGTCGGGCGTGACCCAGTACTGCAGGACACGGTCGCCCTCCTGCATCATGGTCGGGCTGCCGTCCTTCAGCACCTGCAGGTAGCTCAGATAGCCGCTCTGTACACCCTTGCTGCGGAAGATGCTTTCCGGCTTGAGCAGCACCGTACTGCCGCCCGTGTTCGCGGTCTTCACCGTCAGCGTCGAGCAGACAGACGCCTCATCGTCCTCGCTGACGATCACGAAGCCGGTCTCCTGATACAGGCAGTCGTCAATGGCGGACAGCAGCCAGCCGTCGAAGATGTCGAAGGTCTCCTTGCTGTAGGTGTAGTGGAAGTAGGGCTGCAGGTACGCGGTGGGGACTTCCTTCAGGTAGTACACCGTGTTCGCAACAGGAGCCATCGCAAAGCCGTTGACCGTCAAAGCAGCGGACGCGCTCCAGGCTCCACGGTTAGATTCCAGAATGTAAGCCGTGCTGTAGGTCGTGCCGCCCTCATCCGCGGGATCGTTCTCACCGCTGTAGTCCAGCGCCTTCGCAGCCGCCGCATCAAAGCCTGAGCTCTTGCCGGCGTAATCGCTGTAGTAGCCGCCGTAGAGCGTGCCGTCCCGTGTCAGGTCGGTGATGCTGAAGGTCTTTTCCCCGCCGTACAAAGCACCTTCCGTAGCTGCGGGGAAGCGTTCCAGGGTGCAGTCGCTGGAGTGATACACGTAGAAGAATCCGACGAACCTGTTGGTGTAATACACTCTGTAGTCGGAGTTGGAGGCGTCGATGGAACCCTCGACAAGCGCCGGATCAGTTGTGCTCACGACGCCTGCCGTGGCGACATCGCCGCTCTTGTTGCAGTGGGCCGAGGTCTCGACGTTATCGAGCATGAATCCGTCCGGCATGGAAGCATTGGGCTCCACGACCGTATAGTCCGTATCCTTCGTGATACTGGTGAAGCAGATCCTCCAGCCCGGCTTGATCTTGATGGTGACGGTCGTTCCGCCATCCACGTTGTCGAACCAGTAGTAGCCGGTGTACTCGCCTTCGATCGGCTCGCCCTGATCATTGGTCTTCTGCTCCAGCGTCGCGCCCTCGACGACCAGTCCGTCTTCCTCCCACATGATGGCATCAGGATCCGGATCTTCGGGGTCGAGGTAGCCAGCCGTATCGCGCTCGAGATCGCAGTTGCCCTCGGGGTCGTTCAGCACGACGAACCAGAAGGTATGATAATCCGGATCGTAGTTATCATCACCCTTATAAGGAGTCGTCGTGTTCTCCATGGTGACCTGGAAGGTGAACAGCTCATCCTCGGGAGAGCCTTCGGTGACCGCCTTTGCGATCTGGAGATTGCTTCGACGGTCATTGTCCGCCCTCAGCGTATTGGTGGGGGCGTCGGTCTGGACGTAGAGCTTGCCGTTGAATCTGTAATAGGTCCGCCCGTCGACGGTAGAGACGACTCTCGTGAGATCCGCGGGATTCGTGTCGGTGATGTCGCTGGGGAAGTTGTCGTTGTATATCTCCCCTGCCTTCAGCTCGTCAGTGACCAGGATCAGCATTTTGTTCTCGGCGTTGATGACCATGGGGTGGTAGGTGTAGGCCGTCAGGTCCCAGAACCAGGGGGAACCATCGGTCTCAACGACGGAGTAGTCATGGCCGGTGGTGTTCATGGTGAGCTTGCCGGCGCTGTCCACCGTCATGATGCCGCAGGAGATGTAGATCGTGGAATCGGCCGTGGCGGGCACCTGCACCCACTCGTGTTCTTCTCCCGGGACCTGCGTGGGCTCACCCATCACAACATCCAGATATTCCTCCCCATCTTTCGTGACGGTCAGGGTGATCTGTTCAGCCTGTTGCGCGTCCAGATCGTTGTGCCAGTACTTGATGATGTCGATGGTCTGGTCCTCCAGCAGCATGGCGCCGGAGACAAGGCCGTTCTCGGGAGGATCGGAGTACGACTGGCCGTTGTAGTCATAGGTGGTGTACAGGTGGGTGTTGGTCAGGATGTTGTACTCCACATTGGTCGCGTTCGCGAAGTACTGCATGAATTCAGCCGTCGTGAACGGGCCGCTGTTCCTGTCGCCGGTCCAGACGTAGTTGCCGGCCGCGTTCTTACTGTAGCCGAAGTTCTCTGTGACGTTGTTCTTGGTCACGGTGACGACCAACTGCTCCCGTGTGGCGTCGTCCAGCGCATCCAGGGTCCAGCCTTCCATGCCGTTGTTCAGGTTGGCCAGCAGGTCGTAGGCCTCCTGGCTGGGCCAGACGTCAAAGGTGATCGAGTAGATGGTCTTATCCGCCAGAACGCCCGCGGGGGACAGGTTCCAGGTCACGCCATTGCTGGAGGAATAGGAGGCGCCGGGCGCACCGTCCCAAGTAATGGTGTAGTAGTAGCTCCTGGTATTGTCCGCATTTACGATATAGGAGTACGTGTTGTTGGCGATCACATATTCGGGCTCATTCGCCCCCGGCTCTCTGTTGACCGCGTTGTTCTCCACGGTGCTGGCCGCGATGTATTCCGTAACGGTCACAGTTTCATTGTTCGCGTTGACGGTCTTGTAGGAATAGGAATACTTTCCGGCATTCTCGCCTTCCGTGACCAGGGTCAGAGGATAGGAGATGTAGTAATCATAGCCGGCGTCGTTCACCGAACCGCTGACAGCGGAGCTGACGTCCGCCAGGGTGGGGATACCGTCGTCCACGGTGGTGTTGGCGGCGGCGAGGTCGGCGACGATGGTCTGGGCGATGCCCCTGAATTCGTTCTGGATTGCGGTCGAGTTGGTGCCGTTGATGAAGGTGCCGGAGACCGAGTTCCCCTGGTTGGTAGCGCTCATCAGGTTCTGCAGACGACCATAGCCGCCGTCGGTTTCATTACCACAATAGACACCGTAGAAGCGATGCCCGACCATCGTGGAGAGGTTCACCGCATTGGGAACAGCGTAGGTGTACGCATTCTGAACGAAATCCGCGGTTTGCGGCGTCTGGTAACCGGGGTTGTTCGTGGGGCCGCCGTCATCGTTCGACCTTGTGTAATAGCCGTTCGGGTCGCCGTCGGTCACGAAGATGACGTAGGTCTGATTGCCACTGAGAGTAGCGTTCGTTCTCGCATCGTTGGCCCGGGAGATGCCGCCGTACAGGCCGGCCTGCCAGCAGGTACCATAGCCGCCGGGGTAGTTGTTGTTATAATTGACACTACCGGCATAGTCCAGCATGGCGGTCTTGTCCTGCGTCCAGGCAAGCCCATTGGAGAAGTTCGCACTGTTGGCAAACGTGACTACGGTGAAATTGATCAGATTCTGGTCTTCACCGGTGCCGGGGTTGAGCGCGTTGATCAGGGTCTGCAGAGCGGACCTGGCCGCGGCCATACGCGTGCCGCCGCCGGAGATCGTGTTGCTCATACTCTGGGTAACGTCCAGAACGACGATGACGTTGGCGCCGACCCGGGTCACGGAATGGTCCACCTGACCCGTAACATCCAGACGGATCTTATAGGTGCCGTCTCCGTTGGACGAGACGTTCTTATTCGTAATGGGACCCTTCACGTCCGCCGGTGCGGGAGACGGCGGCGTATAGGTGGAAGCCTTCTCCACATAGACGGTGTAGATATCATCGCCGGAAGCGAGGGTCACGGTCTGCTCCACGGGATCCGCCTCGGGAGCATCGGCAGGCGGCATCATGACCTTGATCGTCCAGGTGTTGTCGTCGACCTTCGTCAGGATCTCGGAAGAGAGAGGATACTCCTGCGTCGAATCGCTCGGCCGATAAAAGGCGCCGCTGTACAGATATCCGCTGATCAGCGCATTCAGGCTGACGTTGCTGGCGTTGGGGTCCAGCGTGGTCTGTTCCTCGAAGTGCTGATAGACGCCATCCACATAATAGCCCCAGTGGATGGTCACCGTGTTGTCGCCGCCCCAGGTGATGGCATAGGTGGAAAAGCTGTCCGCCAGAAAGGCGACCTCGTTGGTACCCAGAGCGAAGCTCAGATCCTCGTCGCCGATGAGCTGAACGGTCTCCGGCTCCTCTGCGTCGTCCGGGAAGTGGATGACCTGCAGATTGGTCTTCCCCTCCAGCTCGGGCGCGGCGATCTTCACGCGGACAGGCTCCTCCGGCTCGATCTCAATATCGTCCAGCCAGAAGGAGATGTCCATGGCGACCAGAACCTTGGATCCGTCCTCCAAGAGGGCGTCGACCGCATCCTGCACGTCCGCCGGGGAGATGGCTTTCACGCGCACCTCAGCCAACGTGGGCAGAGAGCCCATGGGGGCCTCAACCGTGACATTGATGCCGGACTCCTGATCAAAAGCCGAGAAGTAGTCGTACTCCTCCTTGTCCTCGGGCTCGACGCCGGGGTCAAAGTCCCGCACGTCGCCGTCGCCGATCTCACGGCCCCAGCCGTCGCCGATGCCGATGCCGCCGCCCAGGGCGAAAGTCTGGGTAGAAACAGACAGGAACATCATCAGCGTCAGAATCAGGGCCAGAACTCTTTTCATCCTCGTTTTCATAGCTTGCCTCCTTTTGCCATCAGCATACAAACCATATCCGATCCGTTTGAAAACGCAAATTTTTACCTCATGCAAACTCAATGTTATTGTACTTCACCCCCGAACACATGTCAAGTTAACTTGCTAAAGAATTCTGCCATTTTTCTTATTTTGTCTATAATAACTATTATTTTTTGTACTACTTTGAGCTTTTTAATCAATGTCAAACAAACCGGAATAAGGTATGCTTTTGGCGCTGCTGACGCTCTTCGTTGTGCAGGAAAAACATGGAAATTTTACGAAACCAGAACACTGTATTCCGCTTCTTCCGGAGTTATAACAGGAAAACGAGCACCTTTGGCGTCCGATCTCCGCCAAATCCGCGCAAAAACTGTTCTCGTCATTTTGACCAAAGTCGCCGCGGAAAAGTACTCCCCCGCCTTTGTGAGACCGGTTGTGCTCCGGGACTATGCGGGAGCGATCATTCGACGAAAAAGTGAAGCTGCCCGGGAGATCCCGGGCAGTCACGTATAACGGTATGGCCATGGTATGTGGGAAGCGCGCTTGCGCTTATCCCACTTTGGAGAACACGGAGAGCAGGAAGCCCGCCGCGATGGCGGAGCCGATGACGCCGGCCACATTGGGCCCCATGGCGTGCATCAGCAGATAGTTGGACTTGTTGTAGCGCCGGCCCACATCCTGGGAGACCCGCGCCGCCATGGGCACAGCGGACACGCCCGCAGAGCCGATCAGCGGATTGATCTTGCCGCCGGAGGTCCGGTACATGATGAGTCCGCCGGTGAGACCGCCCACGGTGGAAATGCCGAAGGCCACCAGGCCCAGGACCACGATCTTGATGGTGTCCAGATTCAGGAAGTTCTGTGCCACCATGGTGGCGCCCACGCTGGTCGCCAGGAAGATGGTGACGATGTTCATCAGGGCGTTCTGGGCCGTGTCGGAGAGGCGATCGGTCACGCCGCACTCGCGGAAGAGGTTGCCCAGCATCAGGCAGCCGATCAGGGGCGCGGTGGAGGGCAGGAGCAGGATCACGAAGGTGGCCACCACGATGGGGAAGATGATCTTCTCGGTCTTGGAGACCTCGCGGCTCTGCACCATCTTGACCTTGCGCATCTTGTCGGTGGTCATCAGCTTCATGATGGGCGGCTGGATCATGGGGATCAGCGCCATGTAGGAGTAGGCCGCGATAGCGATGGGGCCCAGAAGCTCCGGGGCCAGCTTGGTGGTGAGGAAGATGGCCGTGGGGCCGTCCGCGCCGCCGATGATGCCGATGGAGGCGGCCTGGGGGCCGGTGAAGCCCAGCAGCACCGCGCCGAAGAAGGCCACGAACACGCCAAGCTGGGCAGCCGCGCCCAGGAGCAGGCTCTTGGGGTTGGCCAGCAAGGGGCCGAAGTCCGTCATGGCGCCCACGCCCATGAAGATCAGGGAGGGGTAGATGCCGGCCTTCACGCCGATGTAGAAGAAGTCCAGCAGACCTGCGTGGGCCATGATATAGCCATAGCTGTGGTAATGCTGGCTGGATTCATCGAGGAACTCCGCCCAGAGCTCCGGGTGGTAGAGGGCGTTGTCGCCCATATTGACAAAATAGCTCAGGTTCGAGAGCAGGCAGCCGAACGCGATGCCGCAGAGCAGCAGCGGCTCAAACTTCTTGACGATGCCGAGGTACAAAAGCACGAAGGCGATGATGATCATGACAAGGTTTTTCCAGCCGCCTTCAGTCAGGAAGAAGGAGGCAAAGCCGGATTCAAGTCCCAGCTTTTGCAGGACACCCATGATTTCCATAAGTGCCTCCTTATGCAATCACGACAAGCGCGGTACCTGTTTCAACGACAGCACCTTTGCTGACTGCGATCTGAGCGACCGTTCCTGCTTTCGGAGAGACTACTTCATTCTCCATCTTCATCGCCTCCAGGATCAAAAGAACATCGCCCTCTTTTACCTGCTGGCCCTGTGCCACGTTGATTTTCAGGATGTTGCCGGGCATCGGGCTTTTCACCACTTCGCCGGCAGCAAGACTCGCAGCGGCAGGAGCAGCCGGTGCAGGTGCTGCAGCAACAGGAGCGGCAGCCGGAACGGGAGCAGCCGGGGCAGCCGGCGCGGCGGGTGCGGACAGTTCATATTCATCCAGGAGCATGGCCTGTCCTTCTTCCACCTCAACCTCATAGACGCGGTTGTTGAGTGTTACCTTATATTTCATCTTCCTTAACCTCCCTGATGGAAATGAAGCGCAGTTCGTTGAGCGGTTTGCCGAGTTCATTTGCTACGATGGCCATCACCATGGCAGCGTCTCTGGGGTCCGTGTTATAGAGCTTGAATTCACCAGCCGTACCGGGAGCCTCTTTCGCCGGGACGGCAGGAGCAGCCGGAGCGGGGGCAACCGCCTCAGAGGCCGCCGGGGCTGCTTTAGCGGTTTTCCCGACCATGATCTTTCCCATGATCATAATGACGCACATGAGAAGGACCAGGCCAAAGAAGACTACCGCATAACCGAGGATGGCATATCCACCGGCAGTCGGAATGGAAATGTTAATCAAATCATTCACAGTGCCTTCCTCCCGATCAGAGCTTCTGAATGGAGTAGCGAACTTTCTTCTCTTCTTCCTGTCTGCGCTGCTCAAAGAACTTTTCAGCAACCTGCGGGAAGGCGATATAACTGAGTACATCTTCCTCGCAGCGGGCTGTATCTCCAAGCATCTCCGCGGTCTTATCATACATGTCGGCAGGGAGCGTTTCGGCATAGCGGCCTTCAATCGGCTTTTCGCCGGCAAGGATGAGATCCCGGATTTCCGGATCGATCGGCGCGGGCGTTTTGCCGTATTCGCCGCGGCAATAAGCCTTGATTTCAGCACCGACATTTTTGTAGCGTTCACCGGCGAGAACATTCTGCACCGCCTGTGTTCCGACGAGCTGGCTGGTCGGGGTGACGAGCGGGGGATAGCCCATATCCTTGCGGACGCGCGGCGTCTCAAGGAGCGCCTCGTCGAACCTGTCAAGGGCATTCATCATTTTGAGCTGGCTCAGAAGGTTCGAAAGCATGCCGCCGGGAATCTGATAGGTCAGGCACTGAGTATCCGTCGCCATGGAAATGGGATTGAGCGTACCCTTCTCCAGAAATTCCGCACGGATGGGTTTGAAGTAATTCGCTATCTTGAGAAGCTTGCTGTCATCCAGATCGACTTCGTAGCCGAGTTCGCGCAGCGCAAAAGCGAGCGTCTCGGTTGCAGGCTGGCTGGTACCGCCGGAGAACGGAGAGATGGCGGTGTCAATGACGTCGGCGCCTGCCTCCACTGCCTTCAGATAGGTCATGAAAGCCAGACCGGTGGTGCAGTGAGTATGCACGACAACCGGAAGATCTACGGCATCCTTGATCGCAGAGACCAGGTCATAGGCGTTTTTCGGGGAGAGAATGCCGGCCATGTCCTTGATGCAGATGGAGGAAACACCCATCTGCTTCAGCTCCTTGACCATTTCAACGTATTTCTCAAGCGTATGGACCGGGCTTGTCGTATAGGAAATGGCACCGGAGGCGATGGCGTTGCAGGCGACGGTTTCTTCGATGGCAACTTTGAGGTTGTCGACGTCATTCAGAGCGTCGAAAATTCGGACGATGTCGATGCCGTTGCGGACAGCGGCACGGACGAAACGGCGGACGACGTCATCGCTGTAGTGCTTGTAACCGAGAATGTTCTGACCGCGCAGCAGCATCTGCAGCTTGGTATTCGGCATTCTTGCGCGGATCTTGCGCAGCCGTTCCCAGGGATCTTCGTTCAGAAAGCGGAGACAGACGTCAAAGGTTGCGCCGCCCCAGCATTCCGCTGAGTAAAAGCCTGCCTGGTCGATGGTGTCGAGAATGTCCTCAAACTGACTGTAGGCAAGACGCGTTGCCACCAGAGACTGGTTGGCATCGCGCAGGACGGTTTCGGTAAATTGAACTTTTTTCTTCATGGAGAAACTCCTTTTTTACAGCTGCGGACCGGCGGACACCAGGGCTTTGCCGGCCTCATTGCTTTCATACTTGGCAAAGTTTTTGATGAAGCGGCCTGCCAGATCCTTTGCCTTGGCATCCCATTCGGCGGGATCGGCATAGGTGTCGCGCGGATCCAGAATGGCGGTATCGACACCGTTCAGCTCTGTGGGAACCTCAAAATTGAAGTAAGGAATCTTCTTCGTTGGGGCGTTCAGAATGTCTCCGCCCAGAATTGCATCGATGATACCGCGGGTGTCCTTGATGGAGATGCGCTTGCCGGTTCCGTTCCAGCCGGTATTCACGAGGTAGGCCTTTGCACCGCATTTTTCCATTTTCCGGACCAGTTCTTCCGCGTATTTGGTCGGGTGAAGCTCCAGAAAAGCCTGACCGAAGCAGGCGGAGAACGTCGGGGTGGGCTCGGTAATTCCACGCTCGGTGCCGGCCAGCTTCGCAGTGAAACCGGAGAGGAAGTAGTACTTGGTCTGCTCCGGCGTCAGGATGGACACGGGAGGCAGAACCCCGAAGGCATCGGCGGACAGGAAGATGACGTGCTTCGCGTCGGGACCTGCGGAGACGGGATTTACATTTTTCACGATCTTCTCAATGTGCTCGATGGGATAGGAGACACGGGTGTTTTCGGTTACGCTCTTGTCGGCAAAGTCAATTTTGCCGTCGGCGTCAACCGTCACGTTCTCCAGCAGTGCATCACGCTTGATGGCATTATAAATGTCGGGCTCGGATTCCTTATCCAGGTTGATGACCTTTGCATAGCAGCCGCCCTCAAAGTTGAAGACACCGTTATCATCCCAGCCGTGTTCGTCATCACCGATCAGCAGACGCTTCGGATCGGTGGAGAGGGTGGTCTTTCCGGTTCCGGAGAGGCCGAAGAAGATTGCGGTGTTCTTGCCGTCCATGTCCGTGTTTGCGGAGCAGTGCATTGCGGCAATCCCCTTAAGCGGAAGGTAATAGTTCATCATGGCGAACATGCCCTTTTTCATCTCACCGCCGTACCAGGTG
>JAEEGH010031294.1_pt1 | contig 10288 bp, 8 predicted proteins | sample 9134181 | NCBI WGS metagenome assembly JAEEGH01 (sample SAMN16246544, study PRJNA631951) | gut metagenome | biome: gut microbiome; feature: rumen; material: DP-attached | host: Bos | place: Iran: Karaj | collected 2018-10 | reverse complement strand
TACTACCTGCGGTTTTCTGGTACCTTTCCTTCATTCAAATACTTTTTACAATAAGTTTGAAAAGAAGGCCGGCCCGGCAAGAACTGCCTTATCTCCTACTGGTCTTAGTTTTACTTTTGCTTTTTAATAATTTTTCAAAAAACAAGAACTCTGCCTATTGACAGTATTATTAAAAAAAACTATATTTATAAAACATTCGCAAGAATGGATGGGCTACTAGCTCAGTAGGTAGAGCAACGCCCTTTTAAGGCGTGGGTCACTGGTTCGAATCCAGTGTAGCTCAGTAAAGGACTTTCGGTAACGGAAGTCCTTTTTTTATGCCCATCGCCAAGTCAGCCCCATAATGCTATAATAAGCCCATGACACCAGCTGTTGCACATTACCATCTTCCCGGCCTCTTTGAGTTTTACGAATTGTACAAACTCTTTTTGCCTCTTTACCGGGACCATCGGGAATATTTTTACGATTGGTGCGATATTGCTTCTCTTTACGGCTCGCCGGAAGACTCTTTGTGGGGTGGGGGACGGGCTGCTTTTGTGGATAGTCAGGTTACAGCCGGGGACGTGCTTGCTCTTACCAAAGAATTCGGCATTTCTGCAAGGCTTACCTTTAGTAATTCCCTGCTTGAGCCTGAGCACCTGGCAGACAAAAAGTGTAACAGACTCTGCCAGCTTTTTGCCTCGGCCCCTGGTAACGGGGTGATTGTCCATTCGGACCTTCTAAAAGATTACCTTACAGAACATTTTCCTGACCTTTATCTGGTGTCTTCTACCACAAATGTACTCACAGATTTTAATGCCTTATCTGCAGAATTGGCCCGGCCGGAATTTGCCTACGTTGTTCCAGATTTTCGCCTGAACAAAGCCTTTTCTTCTTTAGACGGATTGCCCCAGGACCTTAAAAACAAAGTGGAATTCCTTTGTAATGAATGCTGCAGCTTTACCTGCAAAGAAAGGGCTCTCTGTTATGAAAATGTAAGCCGCAAAAATCTGGGGCAGGAGGTGCTGGACCATCAGTGTAAGGCGCCGGGTGCTTCTGAAGGTTACCGCTTTTCTCTTGCTATGAAGAACCCTGGCTTTATAAGCATTGAGGATATTCAAAAAACTTATCTACCTATGGGTTTTTCTAACTTTAAGCTGGAAGGTCGGGGGCTTGGTTCTGCAATTGTCCTGGAGTTTCTTCTATATTATTTGACAAAACCGGACTATCAGCTACAGGTGCGAGAGGCAATCTACCTGGATTCTATGCTTGATTTGTTTTAAGGTCTTCTGGTGACATAGGCGCTTTGTTTGTGATATAGTCTAAGAATATGATGAAGATAGACGTTTTGGATTCTACCCTGCGTGATGGTGCCCAGGGCGAGGGAATCAGTTTTTCGGTTTCAGACAAGATTCATATCTGCCAGGCGCTTGATGAGCTTGGAATTACATATATAGAAGCCGGCAATCCTGGTTCGAATCCTAAGGATATGGAATTTTTTAAGCAGATTAAAAATGTTCCTCTAAAAAATTCTACTATCTGCGCATTCGGTTCAACCCGCAGGAAAAACGTAAAGCCTTGGGAAGATGAAAATCTTACAAGTCTGCTGGCTGCCGATACCGAAGTTGTCGTCATCTTTGGAAAGTCATGGCGCTTTCATGTTACAGATATTATAAAAACTTCTCTGGAAGAAAATCTTGCAATGATTAAAGAAACTTGTGCCTATTTAAAGGTTCAGGGCCGCCGGGTTTTTTATGATGCCGAGCATTTTTTTACAGCTTATGCTGATGATAAAAAGTACGCCTTTCAGACTATTCAGGCTGCAATTGATGGTGGTGCAGAAGTTGTCTGTCTGTGCGAAACTAAAGGTGGTTTTTTAATTGATGAAAGCCGGGAAGCTGTACGCGATGTTATAAAAACCTTTGGACATCAGGTTAAAATTGGAATTCATACACATAACGATTGCGGACTTGCCGTTGCCAATACAATGACTGCCGTTCAGGAAGGTGCTTCTCATGTTCAGGGGGTACTTTTGGGCTTTGGTGAGCGCACCGGAAATGCTAACCTTTCTACAATCATTCCAAATCTGCAGTTAAAAATGGGCTACGACTGTATTCCTGCAGAAAATATGAAAAATATTACTGCAATTTGCCACAGGGTTGCGGAAATTACTAATTTTAGTTTGAATATCCAGTCTCCTTATGTTGGAATGAATGCTTTTGCACATAAGGCTGGCATGCACATAGACGCAGTGCTTAAAAATCCTTTTGCCTATGAGCATATAGACCCGGAAGTTGTAGGAAACAAGCGAGTCTTTCTTTTAAGCGAGGTTGCGGGCCGCAGTACAATCACCAAGAAAATTCAGACAATTCTTCCTGACGTAAAAAAAGGTGATGAAATTGTTGAAGTGGTTATGCAGCGGGTTAAGGAACTTGAGGCAACGGGCTATCAGTTTGAGGGCGCAGACGGCAGTTTTGAATTGCTGGTAAAAAAACTTGCAGGCTTGTATGAACCTTCTTTTAAGCTGCATTATTATCAGACCAATGGTTCAAATCCGCGGCCAGAAGCTGGAGTGTGCAGTTGCGCTCAGATAAAAGTAGAAGTAAACGGACGCTTTGAAATAACAGCAGGAGAGGGTGATGGTCCTGTTAACGCACTGGATATTGCCCTTCGTAAAGCTTTGGAAAAGTTCTACCCGGAAGTTTCCAGATTCCACCTTGTAGACTACAAGGTTCGTGTTTTGGATACCAATTCGGCAACTGCATCAAAGGTTCGTGTAATTATAGAATCTACAGACGGTGAATCTGCCTGGACAACCATAGGAGTTTCTTCAGACGTTATTGAAGCTTCATGGATAGCCCTTACAGATTCCTTTGAATACAAGCTTAGTAAAAAAATCTAATTATCTACATCTATTTCTTCTTGTTTCTATAACTTGACAAATGCTGCCAAGGGGGATAATATCCCTCAAGTTATTTAATTAACAAGGAGTTTAGAAGTGATTAAATCTAAAAAAATTATTGTGGCACTTTTTGCTGGTCTTTTTACAATTTCTGCATTTGCTCAGACCATTTCTTTTTCAAACAAAGTTTCTTCTGATGTTGTAGAAATTGGTATTACAGAAGATGGTACATCTGTAGATTTTGCTGGAATAAAAAATTATACAACTGCAGAGTATACTTCTAAGAAACTTAATATTGGTTTGAAAATGAGTTTCTGGGCATTCAATGGGGAAGATACAGTTTTGAATAAAACATATCCTTACCTTGCAGTTGGGCAGAAAGGAAATGTTTATGGAATCGGTTGGAATGCAGATGACTATTGGATTGAATTCCGCCCGGTAGAACTTGTTGGAATCGGTTTCCACAAGGCTTATAATGTTGCTGGTTCATATCTTCCTGTAGAAGATTCTGAAATTGATGCTTCAAATATCGGAAGTGATTTTGGTGTATTTATTCGTCCTATTGAAAACCTTACATTTGGTGCTGGTGTAGACTTTGTGTCTGTTTTTGGTGGTTATGATGATTATCATGCTAATCCATACCTGAATACTGGTGTAGAATATGTTATGGATGATGTTTTTGGCTTTGGTGTTTCTTTCCGCAACTTTATAAATGACAGCCGCTCAATTGGTATTTATGCTTCATTTATGGCAATCGATAACATTGTAATTAATGCTGGCTTTACTTTGAATGGTGAGTTTGCTGATGTTTCCGGAAATCTTATTTCTGTTGGTTTCATGTTTGAAAAGGATGAACTTGCTATTAATGCAGATTTAGTTTTTGATGTTGATGCTGATGATCACGCTGGTCTTGATTTTTATACAGGCGCAGAAGTTAGCTATCAGATTTCTGCTCCTTTAACAATTGGTGTGGTTGCAACATTCAAAAATGATTTTGAATATGAAGATGGCGTAGGTGAGCATGCAGTATTTGGCATTAATCCTTATGTAAATTACCGTGTAAATAAGCACAACGTTCTTTCTGCAGGTATTAATATTGAAATAGCTGATGATACAGCAATTACTCTTCCTGTTTACTGGAAGTACACACTCTAGTTTTTAAGCTAAAAGACTAAAATAAAAAAAAGACATTTACGACTTTCTCGTAAATGTCTTTTTTTTTGCGCTTTTGCCTAATATTTGCCTTATTTTATAGCGTCAATATTTGCCTTTACAACTTTAATCAAAGAGTCATGCTCAACTTTTTCCGGGAAGTTTCTCCAGATAATGTATTTTGCATCCGGTGCAACTTCTGCAAGAGGTGAACCTACAGGATTATGAACATTATCAATAATTAAATCATATTTGTTTTCCTGGGCATCCAGAATTTGTTCAGAAGTAACAGGTCCTGGACCAAAAATTCCTGCAATTTCAAAACCTAAGTCGCGTGCAAGATAGGTCTGGTTTTTGTTGCACAAAACACGAACAGGCTTTTTGCTGAACTTCTTTTTTCCGTCTTCAATTACTTTTACATATGCTGCAAGTCGTTTTTCGTTTTCTGCTTCTGTATGGGTAATTGCGGCAATCTTACGGGTTTCGCTTGAAACTGTTGCAATGGAATTATCCAAAGTAATTTTAATCTGCTGAGGTTTTGCGTTTTTATCATCAGATGTAAGGGCTTTTGTTAAAGTCTGCATCATGCGTTCAAAACCAGCAAAAATAAAAATATCACTGTCCTGAACTTTTACAATATCCTGTACTGTAATTTCATACTCTGGTGGATGGCGCAGATTTGCCGGCGCAATGGCTGTAACTTCATCAATTCCTGCTATGTCTGCAAAGGCTGCACTCCATGATGTTGAAGCAACAATGGCAGGTCCCTTCTTTTCTTTCTTTTCTTTTGCACCTGCAAAACTGATAAGAAGAACAAGTGCGGCAGCAAAAAGAATATGCTTTTTCATTTATTATACCCCCTTTTAGGTTTTAAACTGATTAATCGCCCTATAACAAAAAATATTCCGGCTAAAAGAGCAATTGCCGCAGTTGGCGGAAGATTTGTCATAACAGCTGTAATATAGCCGGCTGTAGAAATAATAAAGCCTGCAATAGAACTTACAATAAAGAGTTTTTTTAGCCCGTTCAGATTAAATGCCTTTTGAAGTCTGACAGCAGTTAGAACCGGCAGAATTAAAAGGGCATCAATTAAAAAGGCTCCAAGCAGCTTCATTGCAACTGCAATTACAACGGCAATAATAATTACCATTACAGTGTAGTGAAAGCGTACGTTTATTCCAGAACTTGCGGCTATTTCCTGATTATAAAATATATTCTGAATATTATGAAAGTTTATTACAATATAAAACAGAAGAATAACAGAAATTTCACAGAGAATGACTAAATCAGATTTTGTAAGGGCAAAGGGGCTTCCCCAAAGTAAATCTAAAGTGTCTTTTGCCGGAACATCTGCAATGTGCATAATCAACGAAGCCAGAGCCATGCTTAAAACCATGGTAGCAGCAGAGCCTCCGCTAAAATTTGGTCTGTTCTTAGAGGCTGTAAAAAGCATAAACAAAACAAGCACGATGTTTACGGCCAGTGTAGCTGGAATCATCGGAATATGAAGAGCCAGGGCGATTGCTCCACCCAATATAACGCCATGCATGAGCATATAACGCATTGGCACCAGATTAAGCCGAAGTACCATTACTCCGCAGAGTGGAAAAGCGGTTCCGGAAATTACCATTGCTATAAGTCCGCGGATAACCGGCTGCAGTGAAAATAAAATCAGAAACTTATCCAAGGTTTATTATCTCCCATCCCCTAAGAGATTTTAATTCTTTATCATGAGAAACCATTATAATAGTAGGAATTTCAGAAATAGAAAGAGATTTAAGAATTCCAATAACCATTTCGCGATTTTCTGCATCAAGGCTTGCTGTGGGCTCATCCAAAAGAAGCACTTTTGCCTTTTGTGCAAGACAGCGGGAAAGAGAAACTTTCTGCTTTTCGCCCCCGCTTAAAACAGAAAAACGTTTGCCTTTAAGATTGCAGCTGCCTGTTCTGCAAAGGGCCTGGTCAATCATCTTCTTTTTTTCTTTTGCACTTGTTTTTGAAGGAATCCCAAGCCCTACAACCTCTTCTACAGAAAGGTCAAAGCCGTCATCATCATTGCTTTCTATAAATTGTGGAATATAACCGATTGTGTATTTTTCCAGTTTGCAGGCGGGCTTTTCATCAATTAAAATCTGGCCGGAATCTGGTTTGTAAAGGCCCGCAATAAGGCGGAGCAGGGTGGTTTTTCCGCTTCCGTTATCTCCTAAGACCATAAGACGCCCGCCACTGCGCAGGTCAAAGGAAAGGTCTTTTATATTTCCATGGTGATAGTTCAGTTTTTCTGCTCTTACAGGAAGTCCCAGAACCAGTTTTGCCCTTTGCCGTAAGAGATAGTACATTTCGTCGGGATCTTGTAACTTTTCCAGCTGAAGTTCAGTCTGGCACATAAGGCGGTCTACCAGTTCGGTCCAAGTGAGGCAATCAGCCCCAAGAATTTCTGAAACATATTCCAGGGCAAGGCGGCTTGTAAGGTCTCCATGCATTTTTTTAACACCAAGACGTATAAGCAGGACAGCGGCTGCTTTTCCAATTGCAGAATCGTGGGCACGGAAGTATGATTTATCGCCATTGTAGGTTTTTAGAAAAGTTTCAAATTCAAAAATAGGATGAAGCCATTTACTTTCACTGGAGAAAATTAGCTTATCATTCTGATTGTAGATTTTTAGCATTTTTTTAAAGATAACATAATAATTATTATATGACAAATCAAAAATCCTGTGTTAGAATATAAATATGGATGTTGTGTTGAAAGGAAAACGAGTTCTCCTTGTTGAAGATAATGAGCTTAACAGGGAACTTTCAAAAGAAATCCTTGAGAAAGAGGGAGTGCTAGTTGATGAAGCAGAAGATGGAGATGTTGCAGTAGATAAAGTTATGCAGTCTAAGAAAAGGCCTTATGATTTTATCCTTATGGATATTATGATGCCTCGTATGGACGGCTATGAAGCTGCTATTCAGATTCGTGCTTTAGACAACAAAAAACTTGCCAGCGTACCAATTATTGCTATGACCGCTGCAGTTACCCCGGAAGATAAATTAAAGGTTCTTGAAGTTGGAATGAATGCACATCTTTCTAAACCAGTTGCTATTCCCGAACTGCTTTCTACAATCAAGGATTTCCTTGGATCGTACCAGCAGCTAGAAGGGGAACTTTCAAAATTATTGTAACTGTCGGAGTCATATAAAAAATGAGTGAGGCATACATCAAGAAAAACGGACTTCTATATTCTCCAGATTCCAAAACTATTGTTGGGGTGGATGATACATCGTCTGATTTTACTGGTCGCGTGCCATTCGGAGCTCATTTTATAGATGATGAAGTTTTTTCAGATTGTCCATATGAGTCAATCTCTTTGCCAGATTCCTTAAAGAGTCTTGGTAATGCGCTTTTTAGCAATTCTACTAAATTGCAGAAGGTAAAGCTTCCATCTTCTATAACAGAGCTTTCTCCTTATCTTTTTTCTGGCTGCGAAGCTCTTGTAAAAGTGACAATGCCTAACAATCTTACTGAATTTCCAGAAGGATTGTTCTATGGCTGTACTTCTTTACAGGAAATTCCCTTTCGTGCGGGAATAACCAAGCTTCCTGAAAATGTATTTGCAGGTTGTACAGGTCTAAAATCTTTAATTATCCCAGGAACTGTTCGGGAAATTGAGTCTTGTGCTGCTGCAAATTGTACATCTTTGGAAAGTCTGGTTTTGCCTTCTTCTATAGAAGTAATTTCGGAAGAGGCTTTTTCTGGCTGTACGTCTCTTCATAATATTAGAATAGACGGCGAGTCAAACTTATTTTTTGTAAATAATGAGGATGGATGTCTTTATAAGCATGCAGGAAGCGGAGATGTAATGGTAATCAAAGCTTATGGCGTGCAGAAGCAGGATGTTTCATTCTTTAAAGAAACTGTTGATGATGAACCTATTGAAGACTCAGAAGATGAGGAAGAAGAGGATGATGACTTCTTTAGCGCAGAAATAGGTGCTTCTGATGCAGAACTTGAAATAGTAGATATGGAAAAAGAGGTAAATAATATGTCTGATGAAAACAATCTTGATTCAATGCTTGCCGATATCATGGGCGAGGAAAAGGCTAGAAACTCTGTAACTACAGATGTTGGTGTTTCTGCAGAAGAAACAGCTGTACTTTCTGAAACAATGGAAGTTATGGCAGATTCTACTGTAAACTCAAACGCTGGTGCAGTTTCTACCGAAGAACTTGAGAATCTTTTCTCAAAGAATGAATCTGAGGAAATGTCTACTCAAAAAACAGAAGAAGAAGTTAAGGATCCAAATGCTTTGGACAGCAAGACAAAGATTCTTACAGACACTGTTGAAGTAAGCAAGGTTCTTACTTTTGAACCTACAGGAGCATGCCCAGAGGATCCAGACTTGTTTGTTGTTGCAGAAAAGACTGTTACAGGTGCAGATGGTAATCCTGCTTTCTCTAAGAAGCTGCTTACTTGCTGTGAAACTTTTGCAAAAATTCATGATTTCAGACGTGTTATTCTTCTTGCTGGTCTTCCTCTTGATAATGAAGAATTTATGCAGTTCTACTTCCACTATATCAACAAGAGAAACGTTATTCTGGCTTGTGAAGCTGCTTCTCCTTCTAAGCTTTCTGACTACGGCAAGACAATTTGCGAACAGTCAAGAATCAGCCTTGACCCGGCAGAACTCAAAGAACAGCGCGAACTTGCAACTCAGAAAACAGATTCTTTGATTAAACTTGTCATTCGTGATAAATATGATGAGTAAGGCCGCCCGGTAGGCGGCCGGTGATAGATTGGAAACCGTTTTTTAGGTTGACCACATTTTCGTAAAAATCCCCATGGGCGCTTGTTGCGAACTGGGGATTTTTTTATAATATGCAATAGAGGATAAACTATGAAAAGTGATAACGCAAAAAAAGGAATAGCTCGTGCGCCACACCGCTCTCTCTTCTACGCCATGGGCTACACCGATGAAGAACTGGAACGCCCATTGGTTGGTGTTTGCTGTGCAAAAAATGAAATTATTCCTGGACATATTGAATTAGACCGAATTGCAGAAGCTGTAAAAGCTGGCATTCGCATGGCAGGAGGAACCCCTGTAGAGTTCCCTGCTATTGGTGTTTGTGATGGTATTGCTATGGGCCACGAAGGAATGAAGTATTCCCTTGTTACCCGCGAACTTATTGCAGACAGCATTGAATGTATGACAAAAGCTCATCAGTTTGACGCCCTTGTTATGATTCCAAACTGCGACAAGATTGTTCCAGGTATGCTTATGGCTGCTGCCCGTCTTGACCTGCCAACTGTATTTGTAAGTGGTGGCCCTATGATGCCAGGTCATTTACCAGGAAAAGATCCTTCTAACCCATATGCCGGACGTAATCTTTCTCTTACAGATATGTTCGAAGCCGTTGGTGCCGTTTCTTCTGGACGAATAACTGAAGAACAGCTTTGCGAAATGGAAAGCGTTGCCTGTCCTGGCTGTGGTGCATGTTCCGGAATGTTTACTGCAAACTCTATGAACTGTCTTACAGAGTCTATTGGGCTTGGTTTGCCGGGAAATGGAACAATCCCTGCGGTAACTGGCCGCCGTATTGCTCTTGCTAAAAAAGCCGGCATGAAGGTTATGGAAATGTTTGAGCGCGGAATTACAGCCCGCTGCATGATGACCCAGAAACACTTTGAAAATGCACTTGCTGCAGATATGGCACTTGGTTGTTCTTCAAACACAATGCTTCACCTGCCTGCAATTGCACATGAAGCAGGCCTTTCTATAGACCTTCACATGGTAAATGAAATTTCTAACCGTACACCAAACCTCTGCCATCTGGCTCCTGCCGGTCACACCTTTATGTGCGAACTTGATGATGCCGGTGGTGTACAGGCTGTACTTGCAGAACTTGCAAAGAAAAACTTAATTGATACATCTTTGATGACTGTAACAGGTAAAACTATTGCAGAAAATATTGCAGGTGTAAAAAACAGAAATCCTGAAATTTTAAGACCAATTGAAAATCCATTCAGTGAAAACGGTGGACTTGCTATTTTGTTCGGAAACCTTGCGCCAAACGGAACTGTTGTAAAACGTTCTGCCTGCGCAAAAGAACTGATGAAGCACACTGGTCCTGCCCGTGTTTTCAACGACGAAAGCGAAGCAATGGATGCTGTTCAGAACCGTAAGATTAAAAGCGGAGATGTTGTTGTAATCCGCTATGAAGGTCCAAAAGGAGGTCCTGGTATGCGAGAAATGCTTGCCGTAACGGCAGCTC
>JAEEGH010031291.1_pt1 | contig 10288 bp, 8 predicted proteins | sample 9134181 | NCBI WGS metagenome assembly JAEEGH01 (sample SAMN16246544, study PRJNA631951) | gut metagenome | biome: gut microbiome; feature: rumen; material: DP-attached | host: Bos | place: Iran: Karaj | collected 2018-10 | reverse complement strand
TGGTGGCTTCCTCTTCTGAGCCGAACACCTTGGCAAAGTTGACGATGAACTCAGCCCCCACTTCCTTGTCGATGAATTTCTTCCTTTGGGTCTTGTTTTTGATTTGGCTCATATTGAAGAAGACGCCGTCTTTCTCGAAGCCACCTTCCACTTCCTTGTCGTCCTTGGCTTCACGCATCTTGATTTCTAGGCGGTCGTCCTCGCCAACGATATCTGGATGGCTCGTGTTGGGGTTGCGCTCCAAAAGGTCCTCAACGACTTTGTCCACTTCCTCATCAGTGGGAACGATATGGTAGAAGTCGACCATCGTGTTGGTGAAGTCGACGTTGATTTCGGGACGCAGGGCGGCCTCAAAGTAGAAGTCAATGTTGTCTTCTTTCTCAAGGTCGGTAGGCTGTTGCATTTCAGTGTCGTTGAGCGGATAGCCGAGGAGGTCGAGCTTGTTGTCGACGATATGTTTGTTGAGGTTGTCCGAAACGATGTTATTCAAGGCTTCCATTTTTGCGCTGGCGCCGTACATCTTCTTAATCATACCCATAGGCACCATACCAGGACGGAAACCTGGCACATTGGCTCTTTGGCGCATCTGCTTCAGGGTCTTTTCAACCATTTCTTCGTAATCGGCTTTCTCAACATTGATTTTGATGGAGATGAGGTTTTCTCCTTTCGTGCTTTGTGTGATGTTCATTTCTAAATAATTGATTGTCTTTGATTTGTGCGGATGAAGGGACTCGAACCCTTACTTCGTGAGAAACCAGATCCTAAGTCTGGCGCGTCTACCAATTCCGCCACACCCGCGTTTTTGAGGGCGCAAATATACAACTTTTTTATGAATGCTGAATGCAGAATGCAGAATTATGAATTCCATTCTGCATTCTGCATTCCACATTCCGCATTAATTTTTGACGTCCAAAGCTTCGCGCAGCGCGTTTCCAATCAACATGAATGCGAGCACGAGTAGCATAATGGCGATACCAGGCAGGATGGCGAGGTAGGCTGCGTCCAAGATGATGAAAGCATAATTCTCCTTGATCATGCTGCCCCAAGAGGGCATGGGCGGCTGCACACCAATACCCAAGAAGCTCAAGCCTGCTTCAAGTAAGATAGCAGAAGCGAAATTGGCAGCCGATACCACAATGATGGGATTGAGAATATTGGGCAGAATATGCTTGAAGATGATACGCAAGTTTCTGAATCCCAAAGCTTTGCCTGCCTCTACAAAGGTTGTTTCGCGAATAGAGAGAATTTGGCCTCGCACGATGCGTGCCACTTCTACCCACATCGTCAGACCTACTGCAATAAACACTTGAGCAATGCCCTTGCCCAAGGCAAATGTGATGGCGATAACCAAGAGTAGGGTAGGGATGGACCACACCACGTTGATGAACCATACCACCGCATCGTCAACTTTGCCACGAAAGAAACCGCCTAAGCTACCCATTACAATACCTATCATCAGGCTGAGCAACACTGCAATGAAACCCACGCTGAGGCTGATGCGGCTGCCTAAAACCAAGCGACTGAGGAAGTCACGCCCGAACTGGTCGGTGCCCAAAAGGAACTTGCGATGCTTCACGCAATGGCTTCTTATATAGGTGTCGGCTTCTTCCGCAGAGTTGAACCCCGCGGTCGTTGAGCCCTGAGCTTGTCGAAGGGTCGAAACGCCGCTTGCCAGAAGTTCTTTATTATCGATAGTCTCAGTTCTAACACTTGAGGATTCTTCTGCTTGATACAGAAAAACCGTCGTTTTTTCTTTATTAATATGCAGGCTATCAAAAGGCAAATAAATACAGTCGTCAGGCCGGCCATTGAACAAAAACTGGAAAAAAGGCGTTTTGGCAGGTGGCGTATCCTTGGGAATCATCAGCATGTCGACTTCGAAGCCGGGTTTCTTGGTACTGATTTCGAGAATTTGCCGGTTGGCATTGGGTGTCTTGTCAGGGATGATGAGGTAGGCAAACATAGCCATCAGTGTCCAAAGGAGCACGAAGCCACAGGAAACCATACCCAGCTTGTTGCTACGGAATCGCTTCCATGCTAGAGCTTTAGGAGATTGTGCTTGTTTCTTGTTGTTGTCCATGGTGCACCTTTGTTTTGCGCCGTCAAAAATACAGATTTCGCCCTTGATTTTGGGTAGAAAAGAAGAAAAATTGAAAAAAATATCCAAAAAGCGTCACCATATCAGAAAATTGTTGTATTTTTGCAGCCGATTTCCGAGAAATCTACGTTTCGTCGTAGTCAAAACGGAGCAGATGGTGGATTTAGCTCAGCTGGTTAGAGTACCGGATTGTGGTTCCGTGGGTCGTGGGTTCGAATCCCACATTCCACCCGAGAAGAAGAGGTTCGAGAGAACCTCTTTTTTTGTTATTGGCTTCTTACCTTGTGCACGGAAAGAAGAAAATTGTGTACCTTTGCACCCCGAAATCTGAACGATATGGCAAGGATAATGGCTATCGACTTGGGCAGAAAACGCAGCGGCATTGCTGTCACGGACCCGTTGCAAATCATCGCCAACGGGCTGACTACGGTGGAGTCGCACAAGCTCGTCGACTTTGTCTTGAATTACGTGAAGACGGAGGAGGTGGAGCAAATCGTCATCGGCGAGCCCAAGGATATGAAGAACAACCCTTCCGACTGCTCGAAATACATCGAACCCATCGTCAATCGTCTGAAGAAGCTACTGCCCGACATGAAGTTTGTGCGCTACGACGAGCGTTTCACCTCGGTGATGGCACATCAGACCATAATAGATGCGGGTCTCAGCAAATCGCGCCGTCAGGACAAGGAACTCGTCGACACCATCGCCGCTACCATCATCCTGCAATCGTATATGGAGTTCATAAAAAACCAATCTCTGGATCGCTTCGTGTCTCCCGATGACGCAAAGCGACAACTGAATAACTGATTAACTGAACAACTGATAACTGAAAACTGATAACTGAAATGATATTACCAATAGTTGCATACGGTCACCCCACGCTGAAAGCTATTGCCCAGCCCATCACGGCTGACTATCCTGAATTGGACACCCTGCTGAAAGATATGTGGGAAACCCTGACCCATTCCGAAGGCGTCGGCTTGGCCGCACCTCAAGTCAACAAGTCCATCCGACTGTTTATCGTAGATGGTAATCCTTTCTATCCAGATTATCCAGATGCGAAAGGTTTCAAACAAGTGTTCATTAATGCTGAGCTTATAGAGGCCTTTGGCGAAATGGTATCTTTCAGGGAGGGCTGCCTTAGTTTGCCCAACATTTACGAGGAAGTGATGCGTCCCGATAAGATTCGTATCAAGTACCTTGACGAGAACTTTCAGGAACACGAAGAGGTGTTTGAGGGCATCCGCGCCCGTATCATCCAGCATGAATACGACCACTTGCAAGGCCATGTCCACGTGGATCGCATTGCACCGCTGCGCAAGACCCTACTTCAAGGCAAACTGCGCGACATCTCCGAGGGCAAATGCGACGTGGATTACCGAATGATATTTCCGCGCAAGAAGAAACATAGATAATGTTATAAATCCTTGAATAATATGAAGAAAGTTATGAAATTAATGACTTTTGCCCTGCTGACGCTCGGGTTGTTTGCCTGTGGTGAAAGTCAAAAGAAGATTACCGAAGATGAATTGAGAGAGGCTCAGTCCATCTTGTTCAATGAAAATGGCACACTGAACGAAAATGAAGCTTCCAAAGTGGCGGAAAAATACTGCCAGTTCGTCAAACAAAATCCTGACGACACCGCTTCGGAAAAATGGCTTTTTCATGCTATGGAGATTAATGTGATGCTGCAGAATCCGGGTAAAAGCATCGAGATCGGCAACCAGCTGCTGAAGCAGTATCCTCAGTCGAGTTGGGCTCCTCAAACCTTATTGACGTTAGGTTCTTTTGTCTATAACGACCAACTCAAGGACACCGCTCAGGCTCATGTTATGTTTCAAAGACTGATTGACGAATATCCAAACAGCGTGTATGTGGGTGACGCAAAAAAATCGATCGAGTATCTCGGCCTGACGCCTGAGGAAATCACGGCGCTATTTATGACGTCGCAAATGGAGGTTGTGGATGATGAATAATGAGCATCCTTGAAGCAAGATGAAAAAAAGCCTGCGATGACGCAGGCTTTTTTCATTGGTTAGCAGCCGAATGCTGCTTTCAGTTCGTCAACCAAGTCGAGTTTCTCCCAAGCGAAGAATTCCACATTCTTGAAGATGTGCTCGCCTTCGCGGAAGGTGTCCTTGTCCTCATAGTAGACTTCCACCTTTCGGGTTTCTGGCTGGCGACCGAAGTGTCCGTAAGAAGCTGTCTCCTCGAAGATGGGGTTGGTGAGACCGAAACGCTTCACAATGAAGTATGGCCTCAAGTCGACCAGGTTCCTTACCTTGAGGGCAATCTCGGCATCACTCATCTTGACGTGCGAGGTGCCGTCGGTGTTGATGTAGAAGCCTACAGGTTCGGCCTTGCCGATGGCGTAGGCAATTTGCACCAAGGCTTGGTCGCAGACGCCAGCGGCTACGAGGTTCTTGGCAATGTGGCGTGCTGCATAGGCTGCCGAACGGTCTACCTTCGAACTGTCCTTTCCCGAGAAGGCACCGCCTCCATGGGCACCGCGACCACCGTAGGTGTCGACGATGATCTTACGACCTGTTACACCAGTGTCGCCGTGGGGACCTCCGATGACAAACTTACCTGTTGGATTTACGTATAGCTTCATGTCGTCGCCGAAGAGTTTCTTCAGTCGGATGGGCAGTTGTTTCTTCACCCTTGGGATGAGGATATTGAGCACGTCAGCCTCAATCTTCTTTTGCATGGTCTCGTCGTCGGCAAACTCATCGTGTTGCGTGCTGATGACGATGGTGTCGATACGCAAAGGTTTCCAGCCTTCGCCGTATTCCACCGTCACTTGCGACTTGGCGTCGGGACGGAGGTAGGTCATCTTCTTGCCTTCGCGTCGGATTTTGGCCAACTCTTGCAGCAATAGGTGTGAAAGGTCGATGGTGAGGGGCATGTAGTTCTCGGTCTCCTTGCAGGCGAAGCCGAACATCATGCCTTGGTCGCCAGCACCTTGGTTTTCGTCAGCCTCGCGCTTGACACCTTGGAAGATGTCGTTCGACTGTCCGTGAAGGGCAGAGAGCACACCGCACGATTGTGCATCGAATTGGTACTCCGACTTGTTGTAGCCGATTCGATCGATGACGCGGCGGGCAACGTCTTGGATCTCTACGTAGGCGTTGGTGCGGATTTCGCCAGCAACGACTACCAAACCAGTGGTAACTAAAGTCTCGCAAGCCACCTTGGAGGTGGGATCATAACGCAGAATCTCGTCCAATACGGCATCCGAAATCTGGTCGCATACCTTGTCGGGATGACCTTCTGAAACGGATTCTGAAGTGAAATAATAACCCATAACAAATTGTTTATTAGTTAGTTAATAAGAAATTTGTGTGGGAAGTTGTTGACTGAAAGAGGAAGGAAAAAGCATTGTTTTAGCATTTTTTCTTGTGGTTGCAATCAAATCAAATCTTTCCACGTAAGCGGCTGCAAAAATAGTGTTTTTTGTTGAATTGTTGATTGTTAATTTGTTGAATTGTTGCAAAAAAACAGTTCAACAATTCAACAATTCAACAAATCAACGATACGATGAAGCTAATCAACCTTTTGTCAGTTTCTGAAATGCCTCTTCAATGCTCAAGTCCTCTTTTTGTAAGGTCTTGATGATGAGGCCACGGTCCACTGACCACTTCATCAGGTTGGCGCGGATGTCAGTGTCACCTTGCGGCTCAAGGATCCAGTGGTTGTCCTTTACATGTTGAACGCGACCTACTTGCGGGATGCTGCTGAGCAGCTCTTCACTTACCTCACTCTCGAACTCCACGATGACCACGTTGCTCATGGTGCTGTCCTGTTTAAGGTTCTCGATTTTGTCGTCGGCCACCACTACACCTTTATTAATAATAATAGCGCGTTCGCAGATGGCTTCCACCTCTTGCATGATGTGGGTGGAGAGCAGCACGGTCTTCTCCTTGCCGAGGCTGGAGATGAGGTTGCGGATGTCGATGAGCTGGTTGGGGTCGAGGCCGGAGGTAGGCTCGTCGAGAATGAGCACCTGCGGGTCATGCATCATGGCTTGGGCGAGGCCCACGCGCTGGCGGTAACCTTTCGACAAGGCACCGATTTTCTTGTGTGCCTCAAGGCCGAGGCCCGTCTCGTCAATCATCGCCTCAATGCGCTTGTGGGCGGCTTCGCCTTTCAGCTGATGCACGCCTGCCACGAACTCAAGGTATTCGCGCACGTACATGTCCAAATAAAGCGGATTGTGTTCCGGCAGGTAGCCCACGATACGCTTGACTGCCATCGGGTCGTCCATGACGTCGTGGCCTTCCACGCTCACCGTGCCCGAGGTGGGCGGGATGAAACAGGTGATGATTTTCATCAGTGTCGACTTGCCTGCGCCGTTGGGGCCGAGCAGACCGACGATACCTTTATTAATAGAGAGCGTCACGTCATTGAGGGCGAGTTGCTCACCGTATTGCTTGGTGATATGGTTGATTTCGATGGACATTTGCTTTAGATTTTGGCTGCAAAGTTAGGAATTTTGCGGGAATGGACAAAAAAAGGTAAAAACTAAAAGAATTATGTTGTAATTAAAAAAATAGTTTTTATATTTGCAGCGTTAATTATAAACTAACTGAAACATGAAAACAAGACTCCTTTCTTTATCGGTCTTTCTCGTCTTGGCATTGCCGCTTCGGGCGCAATGGAGCGAAGATCTTGACACGCTTTGCCAAGCCCGCCTTATGGTGATGTATGAACTCACTTACCGCGAAGACACTAATCACATGGACCGCGCCAAGAAGGAGCGGATGCTGCTGCTCATTGGCGATGAAATAAGTGTTTTCCAAAGCTATAATGCATATAGAAGCTTGAATGAGATGAGGGAAAAATGGAGAAAAGGCATTTTTGAAACAGTAATCCATGTAAAATCGGATGATATTTCTCGTTATCAGTTCAAGATTTTCAAGAACTATCCTGCAGGCAAAGTCACTATGATAGACCGAGTACTGATGACTGGAACTTTTCTGTATGAGGAAGATTATCCTTGCATGATTTGGGAATTTACCGAGGACACAGCTACTATCAATGGCCATTTTACCCAAAAGGCAGTTTGCAATTACGGCGGTCGCACATGGGCTGCCTGGTTCGCACATGAATTGCCTTACAACGACGGTCCGTATATGTTTTGTGGTTTGCCTGGACTTATCGTTAGGATTGTGGATGCGCAAGAACATTATTGTTTCGAGATGGTCTCGGCGGAGATTCCAGAAGAGACACCTATCATTTGGGAGAATGTGGAATATGTGAGAACCACAAAAAAAGCTTATTTTAAGGCTTACGATGACTACATGGCAAATATTATAGAAAACGCTTTGCCTAACATTGTTGCTACTGGCGGGAACAATAATGATGTGCAAGCAAAACTCTATAAATACGCTGCAACGAAAAACAACCCCATCGAATTGGATAGAAAATGAGGTTTAGGTTGCTCCATATTGCTCTGTTATTGCTGTTTGGTCATTTTTTGTCTGCTCAAACTGTGCTCACAGGCTATGTGAAGGACACCGAAGGAGAACCTCTGCCCAACATCAAGGTGCTTGCCTACAAAGCAGGTAGCCGTATTATTGTAGCATACGCTGGAACCGAAAATGACGGGAGCTATAAAATCAGCGTCAGCGCTGAAGCCGATAGCCTTGATGTGGCCACCTCGTCGCTCTTTTTCGAGAAACAGACCAAACGCATCGCAAATCGCACCCAGACGGTTGATTTCATGCTTCGTGAGGAAACTCAGGAACTGAAAGGTGTCACCGTGCGCGCTCGCAGCATTGAGCAAAAAGGCGACACCTTAGAATATATCGTAGGCTCGTTTGTGCAAAAGCAGGACAAGAGTATCGAGGATGTGCTGAAACGGATGCCTGGCATCGAGGTTGCTGATGACGGCAAAATCACCTACCAAGGCCTGCCTATCCAGAAGTTCTATGTCGAAGGCATGGATCTAATGGGCGGGAGCTACACCGCCATCAGCAAGAACCTGCCACACCAGTCGGTGTCGTCGGTGGAGGTGTACGAGAACCACCAGCCCATTAAGATGCTGGAGGATAAAGTCGATTCTGAACAGGCTTCCATCAACATCAAACTGGCCAAGGATGTGGCCCTCACTGGTACGGCCAAAGTCGGACTCGGAGCATGGCCTTTCCTTTGGAACGTCAACCTTACACCCATGTTGTTTTCGAGCAAGATGCAGATGCTGGCAGCCTATCGCTCAAATAACACTGGTGATGATCTCACATTGTATAGCAGAATGCTTACTATGGAGAACCTGCAAGGTGAGCGACCTGCTAAATTGGGTGAGGAGTTGAGTATCAAGCAGGCTGCCACACCACTTTTCAGCACCAACCGCTATTTGGACAACCAAACGCACCTTGGCAACTTGAACACACTGTTTCCCGTCAGCGAAAACACTACTTTACGCGTCAATCTCTATTACCTCAACGACTTGCGGAAGCAGTCGGTCAGCCAAAGCAACACACTTTATCTCGCAGCAGACACATTAGCGTATGCTGAGCAGATTGACAACCGATTCCGTGACAACCAGCTTTTTGGCACCATTACGCTCAACCGCAACGACAAAGTCTATTATTTGGACAATAGGCTCAATTTCTCCACCGCTTGGGATAAGACTTTTGGCTTTGATGTGAGCAATGGGTTACCTGTAAGACAAACATTGGAAACACCAGCTTTATCCATTGACAATGACTTACGCCTCATCATCCCTGTGGGGAAACGTCTTTTGGATTTCACCTCTTATATAGGCTATGGACAAACGCCACATCGTCTTGAGGTAGAGCCGGGGCAGTTTAGCAACTTGCTTAACGATAGCCTCGCTTACGCCAAAACCATCCAAGAACTAAATACCCGTCAATATTTCGCCGACCATGCCGTTAGCGCCATTTTCACGGCAGGCAGGTTCACCATTCGGCCAAAGATGGGATTCCTGTTTGTGGAGCGGCAAATCCATTCGCATTTGGCCCTTTCCGACGATGAAACGGATTGGCAAAACCCAATTGCTCTCGATAAGAAGGTGCACCGCCGTCAGCTGAAGCCATATCTCAGCACTAGTGTGGAATACCAGCGTAAACGCCTTACCGCAGGCTTGGACTTGCCGTTGAGTTTGCAATCCGTCACAGTGCAGAGCGAAAATGATGGCGACCAATTGACCAAATTGCTTTTCAATCCTACCCTTTGGAGCCGTTTGAAGCTTGGCAATTTTTGGACACTTAATGCTTCGGTGCGAATGAGCCATAGCATCGAGAACTACGACACTTGGCTTGATGGCTATCTTATCACCGACTATCAGGACTTGGTGTTACGGAAGGCACCGCTCTCTTTGTCACGCGCCCTTTCGGGCAGCATGGGCGCACAATTCAAGGAACCTTTCATTTCCTTGAATGCCGATTTGCATTACGGACTCGGACTTATCCATTCCGAGAACATGTATCGCTACGAGGTGGGGGAGGGAGGCCTCACTACTTTGCAGGTTGTGGTCATGCCCAATAATCGTTTCTACCAAACCTTGAACGGTAGTGTCAAAAAATACTTTTCACCTATCCGCATGTCCATAGGTTTGAAAGGCAACCTTTTGGATTCGCGTGGTGTTTCCTTGGTCAATGGCGCATTAATGAATACGGAAGCCTTATCTTACAGCCTGTCTCCCTCGGTGATGTTCAAGGTTACAGAATGGCTTAATGTTGATTATTCGCTTAACTACAACAAGTTGTATTCCTTTATTGATGCGCAAAAGCGCAGCAGCATCACCTATTGGCGGCATTTCAGCAAGGCTTTCGCTTTCTTGAAGAACAACCAAATTGTAAGTCTCACAGCGGAATACTATCGTCACCAAGGGCAGCCTTATCTTTTTGTGGATGCCAGCTATGAGTTTTCCATAAAAAAGCCCAAACTTGATTTTGAGGTGCGTTGGAACAACATCTTCAATAGTAAGAAATATGTTTCCTATTATTCAGGGCCCTTTTCAGTTCAAGAAACTGTCTATACCCTTCGCCCGATGGAGGTCTTGGCTTCGGTTCGTTTCAGATTTTGAAAAAAATCGCCCAAAGTATTGCCAGTAACCAAAAAAGTAGTACTTTTGCCGCCTCGTTAGTAAAGTCCATCATCGGTCTTCTTGACGTTCTAACGCATTGATTTATGGGCGAAAATGAATTAATGCAAAAAAAAGTT
>JAEEGH010031289.1_pt1 | contig 10289 bp, 8 predicted proteins | sample 9134181 | NCBI WGS metagenome assembly JAEEGH01 (sample SAMN16246544, study PRJNA631951) | gut metagenome | biome: gut microbiome; feature: rumen; material: DP-attached | host: Bos | place: Iran: Karaj | collected 2018-10 | reverse complement strand
TTTTATTTTCTCTGTTGTTACTGCGTATTCTTTGGTTGCGGCCGTTTCTTTTGTGCATTCCTTTAATACTCCACTAATCAACGAGATGCGTACACCCAATGCCATACTTCTTGAAAACCAATAGTCGTAACCAAAATCAAGAGCCAAACCCAACGTATTTCCTTTAATGGTAAAGGATTGATCGGCGTAGATTCCGCTATCGAGGTAGGAGCCATAGGTGTATTCCAAATATCCAGCAGAATAATTATCAAGGTCCAACCACAGCTTATTTCCCTTAATGTTAAGGGATTGAACAGTGTAGGTTCCGTCACCGGTGTATTCTAAATATCCAGCAAAATAATTATCAACGTCTTTATTTCCCTTAATGGTAAAAGATTGACCAGCGTAGGTTCCGTCATCGGTGTATCCCAAATATCCGACAGAACAATTAACCAAAAGTGCTCCCCGTTTTTTGGAGTCATATAACCTTGCTGAAGCCATCAATCCGATGTAGGGAATAGTGTGTTTATCCTCCACACGAACATTCTTTTTCAAGGTACAGAAACCCGCCCAGGAGTATTGACCATATTCGTAACTATTATATGGTACTATAATCTCGGGTCCGACTATGGTTTGTGAATTTGAGGCTTTGAACAACGCACATTTAGCGCCAACGCCTAAATATTCGGAGAAATAATAGGTGAAATCAGCCTCCAAATGGTATCCTTCTTTTAGTTGTTTGATGTGGTCGTCATAATATGAATCCAAATTCTTCGAAATTTCTGTCAAACGCCTGCTATACCCGCCATTAAACGATAATGTCCACTTTTGATAATTGGAAAATGGATGATAGTAGTCGAACCTATATTTTTTCACTTGGTCCTCAGTAAGATGTTTAATGTCGGCTGAACTGTCAACTTTGTAATATAACTGATTAAACTTAAGCGCTACTATTTTACAGCGTATTGAATCGCCATCCTGCGTCAAAACCAAATCTTTAGGGCCGTTATCGTTTAAATATTTTTCGGTTGAATTACTGTTGTAGAAGTCATACTTATAAGTTTTCACATCGGATTTGGGCAACTTTGAATGATATGTTTTGTCACCTTGACTAAACTTATAATGAATGATTCCTGACATTCGGTACTTAATCTTACAATTCAGCGAGTCTCCGTTGGTTGTTACAATCAAATCTTGGGAGTAAGATTGACAGAAAATCAACGTCAGCATTGAGGATAAGAGTAGCTTTTTCATTGTTGGTTAGTGATATTCATTAAATAGTCAGTGTAATCTGTGTTGTCTGTGCGATGATTTTATTGCGTTTTTGCCTTCTCCGACGACCTCTCAAGCGCCCAAAGTGCCGCCATTCCGGCAATCATCAGCAGAATGGCAAAGGCCACTTCAGCGCTGAATTCTTGCGGGAAATACATTTGGTAACTCTGGATAATTGGTTTGCCGTTTTTCAGCACCTCAACGCCGTCCTGCATCAGATAGACAGGATTTTTCCACGGCCAAATGGTACCTAGGCTGCCAAAAATGAAGCCTGTGAGCACGGCCATCGTCTGGCGGGCGTATCGGCTCAAAAGCCACGACAGGAAATGCGAGAACGCCAACAGCCCCACCACCACGCCAACGGCCACGGGGACAATGATTTTCATATCGAAATGCGACACGGCGTAAATCATTATCAGTTGGTAGTTGCCCATCAGAATCAGCACGAACGAACCCGAAAGGCCTGGCAGAATCATACTGCAGACGGCCACCGCGCCGCAGATTATCAGGTACCAAAAGGCGGTGTTCTCGGTTGCGGGATTCATCACCGAAAGGCCGAAGGCAACCGCGGCGCCAATCACGAACGAAACCGCCGCAGGAACATCGATTTTGCCTATCGATTTACCTACAAACCAAACCGATACGAGTATCAGGCCAAAAAAGAACGACCACACGTAAACGGGGTACGACTGGAACAGGAACTCGAGCAGTTTGGCCACCGAAATAATGCTGACGCCGACGCCAAGGAACACCGACAGCAGAAAGCCGAAATCGACGTGCTGTGCGAACTCGCGGAACTTGAATTTGAGCAGCAGCCTAACCGCCTCAACGTCAAACGATTTGAGCGCGTTTATCAGCCGCTCGAAAATGCCTGTAAGCAGTGCAATGGTGCCGCCCGAAACGCCTGGAATGACGTTGGCCACACCCATTGCAAAGCCTTTCAGGAAATTGGCTATGTGTTCCCTCATTCCTGATTATAAGTTGTAGATTTTCAAAATTTTGTCCCAAAGCATCGGCTCAAATTTCGAGCGGTCGAACTTTTCGCACTCGTCAACCGAAACCACGTGCTTGGTGGTGTAGATTATGCTCTCGACAAAGGCTGGCGCGCGGCGCGAACCCTCGCCAAGGTTGATAAGCACATCGTCGCCGTTCTTGAGCAAGCCGTTCTTGAGCGACTCGAAGAAGCCGCCAACGCAGACAGCCGCTGCGGGTCCAATGCGGACGGTGGTCTCGTAGGCCACAAGTTTCGCCATATCAGCAAGATACTGTTCGTCGAAAGCAACAAAATCGCCACCCGACTCTTTCACGAGCGAAGCCACAATCGGGAAGGTTCCTGGCTTGCCTGTGGCCAAAATCGGAACGCTGGTCTTGGGGTTCTCGTAGCACGGATAGTCGTTCTGCCAACCCTCGGGGAAGCCTGCGGCCTTGGCTTTTGCGTAGCCCTCAACCATCGGCGTACAGCCCGACGGCTGAACCATAATGAATCGCGGCAAGCGGTTGTCGTAGCCCAAACCCTCAAGGTCGGCGCAGCCTTTGGCAATGGCAATCGGGCCTGTGCCGCCGCTAACTGCCTGAATGTAAACCGACGGCAGTTTGCCCATCTGGCGCAGCCACTCAAAAACCATCGTCTTTTTGGCCTCAACACGCATCGGGTCGGTGTTGCCGCCCGAAATCAGAATGCCGTATTTGGCCGAATAGTCGGCGGCCACCTTTTTGGCCATTGCGTAGTCGCCCTTCACGCGGAACAGGCCCTGACCGTAGGTGTTTATCTCTGCCTCATTGATTTTCAGTGTGTCTTCGGGCACAAAAACACCCAAATTGATTCCCGCTTCAGCAAAATAGTGCGCAAAAGCGTTGGCAATGTTGCCCGTGCTGGCCACGCAGTAGTCCTTCACTCCGTTCTCCTTGAGCACGCTCGCTGTGACGGCTCCCGCCACATCCTTGAAGGTGCCTGTGCCCTGGTTCAGGTCGTTGCGGTAGGCGCGGACGGTGATATCGAGATTGTAGTATTTCTTTGCGAACTTCTCCATAAACTCCCAACGGTCGACAGGAATGGCGCCCTCGGTGTGCGAAATCTCGTTTTTCTTGTCGATAAGTGGCAGAAAATCAAAATAATGCCAAACGTTCTCGACGTGTTCCTTCGTGTCGATGAGTTTCTTCAACTCGCTGTAGTCGCGATGGTATTTCACATCAACGTAGGTTCCGCCGCAGTGCGGGCATTTCTGATTGTTGGCAAACCACTCCTTGAAACCTGGAATGTCGGCGCCGCATTTGCGGCAGTGCAGATGGAATTTAGTGTTGTTCATATACGCGTAAATTAGTGATTGTCATTATTTTGATTCTTGATAATCTTCATTATTTCCGTCGGGATGGCCGATTCGGGCACAATGCTGATGAAATGCTCGCAAAGGTCGGGGTCCTGGCGGAAGGCCTTGCGGAAGTGGCGCAGGCACTCGTCGGTGCGGTGAATCAGCAGGCAGATGGCGGCCAAAACGTATAGCAGAATGCTGTCGTCGGGCATATAGTCAAGTCCCTCGTTGAGCACATCGATGGCGGTCTGGTCATCGTCGATAGCCGAATAGGCCAATGCTAGATTTTCCCACGCAATCGGCTCGTAGCGGTTGAGTTCGAGCGATTTCTTGTAGGCTTCAATCGCTCCCTCGAAATTGTTGTTTTGGGCCAAAATCCGTCCCAACTGATGCCATGCCGAATCGTGTTCGGGGTCGGCATGAAGCACTTTCTCAAGCGCGTCGATGGCCAAATCGAACTCGCGACGGGTACTGAAAATCATCGCCTTGCCAAACCATGCGTCGGCATTGTCGCTGAACATGCCCACAATGCTGTTGAAGCAGCGCTCTGCATCGTCGAGTCGGTCGAGATGGTACAGGCACTCGCCCAAATAGCACTGCGCCGAAACGCTGTTGGGATAGGCCTTCAGGTAGTCCTGATAGCACTTGAGTCCTTCCTCGTAGTAGCCCGCGTTGCAGCAGGTGTTGCCCTTGTTGAACACGGCGTCGTAGAACGTGGGGTCGATGGCGGTGGCGAAATTGTAGGCCTCAATGGCCTTGTCGTACTCGCCAATGCTGTTGTAAACAATGCCCAAATTGTACCATGCGCTTTCCGAAAACGGGTCAAGGTCGATGGCACGGTTGTAGGCGGCGATGCTGTCATCGAATCGGTCGAGATTCTCGTAGCACACACCTATTTTAAATAGAAAATCGATGTTTTCGGGGAACTCGCGGGCGGCAACCTTGTAGATTGACAGCGCGGGTTTGAAGAACTGTCCGCCTTCGAGCATCTCACCAATGCTCATAAAGATGTCTTCGCGCTCTTCGGGGTCCACATCGGTGCTCAATTCGAGCGCCTTCTGGAAACTCTCGATGAACAGTTCCTCGCTCTTGCCCAACTGAAGCAGTGCCGACGCTTTGGTCAGGTAAAACTCGTAGTGGTCGGACAGCAGCGGCTCGAGTGGCAGAATGGCTTTGATGGCGGCCTTCACCTTGCCCTGATGCACCTGAATCTGTGCCTGTTTGAGCAGCAGTTCGGGGTCGTTGCCGTGAACTTTCAGAGCGGTCTCGCAAGCCTCAACGGCCTTGTTCTGCATATCGCGCTGCATGTAGTAATCGACAATCATCAGATATTCGTCAACGTCGAAATACTGCGGCACGCCTGTCTTTTTCATAGTCTCGTACCGCCTGACGTTCGACGCCATTTCCTTATCCTCGTACAAATCGCCTGATTCTCGCATAGCATAGAATTTTGTGCAACTAAATTATTACTTAATAATGGAATGCTGCGAAACTTTTTTCTGTGCAATTAACACTTTAATAACAACGCAACAGCCGATGTTTCAACATTTTACAAACCACAGACTGATAAATGCCCGAAAAACAAAAAATGCGAATGAGCCCCCTTGACGGAAGCCCGTTCGCAGTCGCATTTTTGGATGGCGGTTTTCGGTTGCGGCGGCAGCGCTAATTGCTGTTCCGCACCTTGATACTGCCGTATTTTGCTGAAATTCTGATTTTTCCGCCTTCGGCAACATTTCCTGCCTGTCCTTTGGCCGACTTGCTGCTGTCGTGCGACACAATCTCTTGCGACAGCAGATTGTGAGTTGGCGTGGTGATGTTGCCGTACTTCGTGTTCAGGTCGAACGAATAGTTGCGCACTCCCTTCAAATCCACGTCAGTGTCAGTGTATTTGGCGTTGACGGTGATGTTCTTGAATTCCCTGTCGACGCTGTTCACAACCACACTGCCATACTCAATGCCGATGTTGGCCATCACGCCCACATATCCAATTTGCAGTTTCGAGTAGCGGGTCGAGATGTCGATTTTGTCAGTGTTGGCGATGTTCAGGTTGTCGTAGGCCGACTCGATGGCTATTGATGCCGCCGCGCCCACCGTCAGTTTCGAGTATTTGCTCGACACTGCCACTGCCTGACCGCGGTCGATGGTGATGCCCGAATAGTTCATGTTGACGCCGCCAATGTTCATCTCGTTAATCTCCGACTCACGCGAGTAGGCCAAATCAACCACAGGGAAACCACCCGTCTTATCGTTCAACTCTTTGATTTTCAACTCGCCGTAACCAACCTTGATGCTTGTGCGGCCGTTGAGTCGGTCAATCATCACATTGCCGTATTTGTTCGACAGGTTGATGTTGGTGTAGGCTGGCATCACAATGGTGTAACTCAAGTCGAAATACTCGTATTTGAGCGAACTGGGCACTTCGGCACCGACCGTAATCTTGTTGTCGGTCATCACTGCCGATGGTGTGATTTTCAGGCATGTACGTTCAGCCTCGTCATCGCTGCTGCCGCGTCCTGTGACAACGGCCTCAATGGTCACGCGGTCGTCGTCAGTGTTCTCAATCACAATGTTGCCGTTGCGGTTCACTATTTCGAGAAGCGTGTTCTGGTCGATGCTGAAGTCGTATCGGAAGACCTTCTTATACTCTTTTCGTGCGGCCTGGGCGGGCAATGCCGCTATCAAGACGACCGCCATCAAACTATAAATCAACTTTTTCATCTTGTTTTGTATTTAATTGTTTGATACTGTTCAGATTATTAATTATTTGGTTCAACACTTCAATTTTGGTCTGATAGTGATTAATCATGGCGTCGATGAGCACAGGATTGTCGGGGTTGGCCTTCAGTTCCTTTTGCAGATTGGCAAACAGTTCGTCCATTTCTGACATCTCTTTGAGCAGTTCTGCCTTCTGTTCCTCTTCAACGTTTTCAGATGTACGGATTTTATCCAACCGATTGTCAACCAAACCGATGTAGTATTTCTGCGTCTGCTCGTATTCAGGCTCAACCTTCGCCTTCACATAGCGAGTTGTACGCTCGACGAGTTTCATCGGTGTCTCACGGTCGGCGTTGGCCATTTCGGTCTCTATCAGCCTGACACTGTGGTGGACAAGATTTCCCGCCACGGTTGCGCCCAACACAACCACAACGATGGCTACGGCGGCTATGCGCAGCAGTTGGCTGCGGCTGCGGCCGATGGTGTGGCGCTGGTCGGCTTCGAGTTTCTGCATGAAGCGGTCGAAATGCCCGTCCATTGGCTCGCAATCGTCGAACTGACTGCGGTTCTGTTCAATAAAATGTTTCAACTCATCCATATCTCAAATTTTTTCGTTTCCAAAAGTTCCTGTAATTTTTTCCTCGCCCGCGAGTAGCCGGTGCGGACGGCAGCATTGCTCAACCCTGTTATCTGGGCAATCTCCTCGTGGTCGTAGCCCTCGATAAGGTGCAGAGTGAGCAGGGTGCGGTAACTGTCGGGCAGCGAGCCGATGGCCATCTTCACCTGCCCCACCTTGAAATCGACCTCGTCGCCATCGTAGCAGTCGGTGTCGACAACCGTCCGCCCCTCTTCAAGCGGGTCAAGGTCGAGTTTCCGTTTCCGCAGCGCATCGAGCGACCGGTTCACCACAATGCGCTTCAGCCACGCGCCGAAACTCACCTCGCCGCGGAACGAGTCGATGTTCCGGAACGCCGCAAGAAAAGCCTCCTGCATCACATCTTCGGCCTCCATCGAGTCGCGAACAAACCGCAGACAGGTGTTGTACATCGCCTTGTAATACAGTTTGTAAACCTCGAACTGGGCCTTGCTGCTACCACTCCGGCACTCGTCAATCAACTGACTGTTAATATCTACGTAGTTCGATTCCAAAATCACTTTTCAATTACGCCATAAATGACGCTTCAATTTTTCAAATGTAACACTTGTGGACGGATTTTTTTTGACTTAAGACGACAGACTTCAGACAAGTTGATTGTCGGTTGTCTTTAGTCTGATGTCTGTTGTCCAAAATTCTTACCTTTGACTCAACAATTTTTCGCATTATGGCTATTGATTTAAACAAGTTGACTGGCGGCGGCACGTGGCGCGATGCGGCAAAGGCGGTCGTCTATATTCTGGTGGGCACGTTTGTGCTGTCGCTGGGTTTTGTGCTGTTCATCAACCCCTACAAGATTGTGCCGGGCGGCGTTTACGGCATTTCCATCGTCATTCACCACTCCACCAAGGGAATGTTCGACCTGTTCCCCGACGGCACGCCCATCGGTCTTGTGTCGGCTTGCCTTGATACCATTCTGACCATCATCGGAACAAAGATTCTGGGGCCGCGCTTCGGCTTCAAAACGGTGCTGGGCTTCCTTTCGACGGCGGCGTTTATGGACACGCTCACCGCCTTCATTGGTGAGAACGACCCGCTCGGCCTTGCCGACGACCTGCTGCTGGCATCGGTGTTCGGCGCCACCATCATCGGCATCGGACTGGCCATTGTGTTCAAATCGAAGGCCACATCGGGCGGCTCCGACATTATTGCGGCCATCATTGCCAAATACACGCACCTGCCCATCGGCCATCTGCTCATCTATGTCGATAGCGCCATTGCTTTGTTGGGACTTATCGCGTTCAGCGATTGGAAGATACCATTGTACTCGTGGCTGGTGATTTTCATCACTGGCAAGGTTGTGGATATGATTCTTGAAGGTGCGGGGCACGAGAAAATGCTGCTCATCATATCGGACCATCACGAAGAAATCCGTGAGCGACTGCTGAACGATTTGGGCCGCGGCGGCACCTATCTGAACGGCGAAGGAATGTACTGCGGCACGCCTAAAAAGGTGATTTACACCATTGTTGATCGCCGCGAAGTGCTGATTCTGGAAGAGCACATCAGCCGTATCGACCCCAACGCTTTTGTGGCCGTGATTGAAGCAAACGAGATTCTTGGCGAAGGCTTCAAATCGCTGTCAGAAAAGACTAGTAAGTGATGTTTTTGGCACATATTATATAAATGGTGAGCAACCGAAAAAAACTTTTTTACATTTGACGCAACCTTTATTGACATTTATGCATCTTGGTATCAAAAAAAATATGATATTTGTTTAATCAACTTTAAATTTAAAATTATGAGAAAGATTTCAATTTTAGGCTTATTTGCCATTGGAGCACTGCTTTTCGCAAACTGCGGTGGAGGATCAAAATCAGTAACAAAAGGACGTCAGGAAATTACATTCCCATGCCAGGATCAGGGAAAATCTGACAAGAATCACTTCCGCGCAAGCGCAACTGCAAAGAGTGCCGACCTGAACGCAGCCAAACAAAAGGCTATGCTCAACGCCAAACAGGAATTGGCTTCGCGTATTGCGTCGACCATTAAATCGGTTACCGAGAACTACATCAACGAGATGGACGCTGCCAACAGAAGCGAGTTCGAGCAATCGTACCAGAGTTTGACAAAAGATGTTGTTAATCAGAAACTGAACAACGTCAGCGTTCTTTGCGAGAAGTACTTCCAGGCTGAAGGTGGTGGTTATGAGGCATTTGTAGCCATTGAGATGAACAAAGAGGATGTTATTTCGTCAACTGAAAGCGCAATCTCAAAAGACAAGAAACTTGAGGTTATGTATGACCGCGAGAAATTCCGCAAACAATTTGACGAGGAAATGAGCAAACTCGAGTAATCGACACTAACTCAATCTTTTATAAGAAGTTGCCAGAATGAAAAGGCAACTTCTTTTTTTAACCAATGAATCAATAACTTAAAAATCCGGCACCATGAAGAAGATACTTATTGCATTGTCGCTGCTGATGGGTCTGGGCTACGGTCAGGCATACGCGCAAAAGACGAAAGTACTTGAACATCAACCGAAAAAGAAACCCGCTTGGGTGAACACACTAGTCAAAGACTATGTTATCACGGTGGGAACGGGCAGTTCTTTAGACGAGGCGCAGGAGAAGGCTTTGCTCAAAGTCAAAGAACGCATTATCAGTTCGGTAGCCGACAACATCTCGTCGCAGACGGAACACACGCTGACCGAGGACATTCAGTCGGGCGACATGAGCATTACCGAGAACTACAAGGTGGTGACCAAATCGCGCGCCGCCGACATTCCGTTCATCAAAGGCATATCGGTGAACCAGGTTCAGGAATACTACTGGGAGAAAGTGAGCGAGAAAGGCACGATCAACTACTACTACCACATGAAATATCCGTTCGACGACTTCCAACTCAAAAAACTCATTATGGAGTATGAGCGCACCGACCGCGAACTCACCAAGCAACTTAATGAGTTGATTGTGAGCATCGACGATGCCGAAAGCATTGAACGTCTGGAGCAGATAAGCGCCGAAATCAAGGCTTTGTCGAAATCGTTCATTGACGTTGACAGCCGCAAGAACAAATGTGATGTTGCCATAAGCCGGATTTCGCAAATGATTAAAAACGTGGCAATTGAGGCAACAGGCACATCGCTAGGCGAGATTCGTTTCTCGCTCTACTGCAATGGCCGCATCATTAAAACCTCAAACACTCCGAAAGTGAAATCGAACTGCGCCAAAATCAGCGACATCAAGTCGGATGGCGACGAGTGGATTGTGAAATACACTTACGATGAGTGCTACGACGAGCCCGACAACAAAATCAGCGTAAGGTGCGGCAACACAACAAAAGATTTCTGGTTCAATGTGAAGGCCAACACCGTTGAAATCTTCGTGAACAACGCCATCAATCTGACCGGCGGA
>JAEEGH010031287.1_pt1 | contig 10290 bp, 10 predicted proteins | sample 9134181 | NCBI WGS metagenome assembly JAEEGH01 (sample SAMN16246544, study PRJNA631951) | gut metagenome | biome: gut microbiome; feature: rumen; material: DP-attached | host: Bos | place: Iran: Karaj | collected 2018-10 | reverse complement strand
CGCAAGAGGCGCGCCGCAGCAAGCACGACGAGATTCCGAGCGGAGAATGCGTTTATTTTGACGAGGCTTACGAACGCCTGACAAAATTGCAGGAAATCGAGCTCGCGAATGTGGACGTGAACATGTTCAAGGCTATCAACAACCAGCTAATAAACGACGGTTGCGGCCTTTTCCGCGGTCGGCAGATCTTGCCGTTCGAGCATCTATCGCGATTCCAGAACGATTTAATTGACTGATAAAGGCAAAAATGGGCGTTCCCCGGCTCGTTTGCCCTCGCCGGGTCGGGCTATACTCGCTTCGCTCGCGGAGCCTTGCTAGCGCAAGTCTCCGCCCATACGGGTTACTATCCCTAACGTAAATGTTTTTATTCGGCGTTCTCCAAATATTTTACTTTTCCGTTTTCATCAATCTCTAAAAAACCTTTCTTTTTTAGGGATTCAATTATTTCAGTCACAACACCTTCATCGTCTTCTTCAAGCCACTTCTTTATAGCGGTTTGGAGAGTCGAAAGTTTCTTGGGTTTCGAAACGTTCAGGATACGTCCCTTGATAAAGGCGACAGGGTCTTTTTTGATTTCCTTCATCTTTTTTATCAAGGGAATGTCTTCAATAGATTCTACTCGATCAATAAAAAGTTTTTGACTTCTCATAAAGTCAATAAGAGCGTCAAAACCTGTATCATGCGAAATTATGTGGAAAAATGGTTTCGGTTCATTTTGAGAGGCTTGCCCCAGATAATACGCAATATGGAAATCTAAAGCATTGTTCCCTTGACGGCTAATAGGGACCCATTTTAAGCGGTTTCCAAATTTCTGCGCACTCTGGACTAAATCAGCTGATAATTTCTTTTGCAAAGGACCAACAAACACACAGATTTCAGAGTCTAGGTCATAGAGCTTATCAAGATTCTTAACCTGAAGATTTTCGTAATCAATGAGAATGATGTTTTTCATTGGATAAATTCCTTCCTAAAAAACACTATGGAATCTTAGGAAACAACTACATTTTCTTGTTCTAATTTACAATTATGCTCAAGCATATAAGAAATCAGATTATCAAATTCAGCATCTTCTTTCAATCGTTTAAGACGCGCCAAATCTTCTTTTGTAAGTGGTTTTACACATGAATCGTATTTTTTGAGTGTTTCAATATCCATGTACATCGGCGCGAATTTGATTCCCGTTTTATTTCGCAAATGCTTTAAAATATATAAGCCACCGGCATCAATATCACCAAAATGCATATATGATTTTGAAGTGTTCTCTACGAAAACTTTTTTTATAAATTTACGCTTTACACTGTTATGAAAACCACCAAGATAAATAACAAAATCATCACTGTTTTGATACGTATAAAAACTCGTAAGATTTTCTACTGTAACAACACGATTTCCCAAAACATTAACAGAAAGAACATCTTTGAGCGATCTTGTAGAAAGACCAATATCGCCGTCCATTTTCGACAGGTCTAAAACTTGCCCCATCAAATTTAGAGCAGCATTGCCCTTTACAAGAACTTGCGTTGGAGTTTTGACAACATTACATTCTGCCAAAATATCTTCACAGCCTTCATAATCACCATATTTTCGCATTAAAGATTCAATTGTAGGAACCATAGTTTCCAACTGTTTAGAATCCCTAAAAAGAGATAATGAAGCATTACGAATCAAAATTTCATCTTCATTCTGTTGGATAAAATCTACTGCTCGAATTAAATTTTTAAAATCATTTTCATCTGAATTGAAATACTCAACATTTTGATTAAGCTCAATTCTTTTCTTTTGTGCAAGAATGAAAGCAGAAAGCAATGGACATGCAGACTCTTGATATTCATTCAAAATTGATAAAACCCTTTCTTGAATCTGTTTTCTTGGCTGACGGCCAATATACTTATAAGCGGCGTCTAGATTTCGTACGTTAAGAGAAACACTTCCAGCAACACCACCTCGAAGCCAGTCTACAGAAACGAGTTCTGTCTTTTCCAAATCACGTATCGATTCATTTAAATCAGAAAAGAATTCTACCTCTGCATCGATAGAATATTTTGGAAACAGCTTTGATGGATTAATAGAAAACTTCTGACAAACCTTATTTTGGCCAATAAAGCTTTTACTAGTTTCATATTTATCAATGAGTTTATTCAGTAGCTTCTTTTTCATATCCATAATCCATCACGTAGCTACATTCCCCCTCTCTGCACACAGCCAAAACAGAATCTACAAAATTACCAATAGATTCTATTTTTTCTGGAGGCGTAACTAGAACAGTCTGCAAATTCAATGATTTAAAGAATTGCATCATCGTTCCAATTCTTGATTCGTCCATTTTTTCAAAGGCTTCATCAAATAGAATCAAACGAATCGAGCCCTCACGTTGATATAAAATATAAAAAGACGCAGCAATTGCTACATAAAATGGAATCTGTGTTTCCGCACCACTTTTTTCGCCAACAACCTTAGAGTAGGTTATTTCTCCACCATTTGGCTTACGAATCTTAATATCAAAATCAAGATAATTGCGATAATCAGAATATTCTTGCACTAACTTATTGTCGGAGTCCTTATCGCTCAGCAACTTATCGTATAAATCGGTAAGTTCCTGTTTGTATGTCTGTTCAAAACTTGGCGTCCATAAGCTATTCGTACCCATATTATTTTCATCCATGATCATTTTATACATGGACTCTTTTTCGCGGTTGCTAGTTATCGTAAACCGATAGGTATCGCCCCCATAAGCTAATTTTCCAAGGCAATCGTTAAGTTCTTTAAATTGCTGTTTTGCTTTACGTATCATATCCTGCATTTTCAACAAGAAATCAGATTTAAAAATATCTTCACTCTGCTTACGAGCACTCTCTAAATTCTGTTGACGATCTTTAATTACAATATTACGCAATCTCGTCTGCACATCTATATATTGATTTATAGCATCAATGCCATCTGGAATATCACTAGTGAATTGTAGATTGTAATGAGACTGCAACCTTTTTAGTTCATTCAATTTGCTTCCAGCATCAGTTTTCAACGCAACTAGACGGCGACTAAAATTTTCCAAAACGGTTTCCGGTTGCTTTGATTTTCTGTGTTGACCATATTTTTGCACCGCATCTGCGTATGCAACAGGTTCGTCTTGTTCTCTGCAATCGCAGATACTCTTACTATTTTCGAAAGCATCAATTCTTTCTTTCAATTCATCGCTAGATGATTGCGCCGTAGCATTTAACTTAATCAAAGCATTGATCAATTCTTGAATTTCAGTATTTAAAGATTCAATTTTTTCTTCCAGCTGTCTTTTCTGTTCTCCCAACTGAATGAAATCTGGATTATTTTCTGCTTTACGTTTTTGATTTTGTAAATCCGTAATTCGTTCTTGCATACTCCTTAATTGGAACGGACTATCCATCAAATTTCGAATAGTATCATACTTTACATACTCTCTTGCGTCTTTTAAGTTTTTCGCAAATGAAAGTTTGGGTTTAATTTCAATTAAAATCTTTTTCTTTTCATTAATCTCGCTATTTACACGCTCTAGCTGCAGTTCGTAAGCTTTCATACCAACAAATGGCGTTCTATAACGATCTTCAGGGAGGCTATAAGTTGTGCCATTTAAATACATCATACAATCTTGTGTGATAGATTTTTTGAATTTCAGCACATCACTGTGCGACGAACAACAAATAACATCGCCTAATATTGATGCAATATATTTGGAGGACAACTCGTTTTTACATTCTATCTGTTGCGCTAAAGACCCACTTTCCGCGTTCGCGTCAAAACTCAAAACTTCTTTAACATTTATCAACATCGAAGAATCAAAATTATTCTTTTGAAGAATATCATACGCAACGCTAAAACCTTTGGAATCAACAACAAGGGCAAATCGATAATCACCTAAAACGCCTTCTATTGCATTTCTCCATGAATCATCTTTGATTTCAAGTAGCTCACAAAGATAACATGTAGAATCATCTACACCTATTTTAGACAGTTCAGCTTCTACAAGAGCCTTGAACTGCGCGGATTTCGGAGGGTAGGTATGTTTTCTTTCTTCTAGAGAATTTTTTCTTTGCGATAATTCAACCAAAGCGTCATCAATATCTTTTCTTTGACGATCCAAATCGTAATATTTTTTATTAATATCATTTTTTGTCTTCTCATCCGAAGAAACTAGTCTATCAAGAATGACTTCCTTCTTATCAAATTGCAAAACATCACTAGAAATATCTACAAATTCCTGAGCTGAAATAGGAAACACGTAATCACTATTTTTTAGTAGACTTAAATAATTTTTCAAGCAATCAAGATTTTTCTTTAGCAATTCCTTCTTCCTGCTTTCATCGAAACAAGAACCCTGGATTTTCTCTATTTGGCGGTCAATTGAAACTATTAAACGGCCAATATCACTATCACGCAACGAGTCTTTTACAACATCAAGTTTTTCGTTTAGCTCACTGACAGTTGAATTTTTTGTCGATTTTAGCTCTTCTTTTTGATTAATCTCCCTACCAACTCGATTTATTTTTTCCTCAATTTCTTTGACCTTTTGGTTTGATATGTCGAAATTTGCTAGATCTAAAAGAATTTCATCAACTAAGATTTCATCTTGCTTCGCACGATATTCATTACCGCATTCAACAATCTCATCCAACTTTTTTTTCTGAGCGACACACTGATTGTAAAGATTCTCTAGCTCACGAACATTATTTATCGTTTCTTTCAACGATTCAAAATCAACATTTGACTCCGTTAGCAAGAAATTTTTTATAAAATCTTTTACATTTTTCATCGGCTTAAAGGCAATTGCTTTTTGAATCATTTCAAAAAACTTTTCATCAAGACGACCCAAACGCGACAAGAATCGCTCCCTCGCATCTTTTCGTTCAAGTAATATAAGATTTGATCGCAATTCTTTTGGCGTCGCAGGTCGCTCTCCAATAATAAAAGTCAATTCATCAAGATTGCATTCGGCAATATACCATTTCGACAAAATTTGCGACTGTTCATCATTCGATGTGTGCACAACACCCAATACAAAATTCTTTTTCTTGTCTTCATCGCAGAATTCAAGTGCCACATGGCTAATTACAACACCATCTCTATTATACGCCTTTTCATCTTCACCGAGTTTGCAGCGAACATATCCCATCAAATCTCGTTTAGAATTTTCATTGGCTGCAATATTAAAATGCCTAGTATCAACGGTTAAAACCATCTTAACCGCGTCAAGAATTGTAGACTTTCCAGATGCATTAATGCCGCTAATAAGCGTAGCTCCATTAAAGGCAATGGTTTCGTCTTCAAAATAATGCCAATTAATCAGCCGAAGTCTCGTCAGAGATTTCTTCATCAGATTCAGAGCCATTGACTACATCTCCTTTATATTGAGAAAGACGACTTTCCATTTTTTCATAATACGAATTCACATTTTCTACCGGAACAGCCATTAGAATTGAGGGATATATTATAATTCTTGCATCTGATTGGTTAACATCACTATCAAGATTGTCTATTAAATTATATCGTTTAAACAATCTAACAAAGTTTATTTCAGTATTTTTATCAAGAGTTGTTTTTCCCTTAACATCTAATGTTGCATATTTGTCGCTTATATCCTGCATTGTTACAACAATGTCATCAGACTGCTGATTCAAATCATTCTTCTTTTGTAAGAATAAAATTCGTAAAATAAGCAGTAAAATGCTTTCCGTTTTATTCAATTGAATTCGCCCTGTTCCCTGCAAATTTTTCAAGCCAACCACACATTGTATTTCATCGCAAAGGACTTCATAATTCAACATTTCAAAGAATTCGTCAAATTCTTTCTTGTGTTGCAGAATGAAGAAATAATCAGAACGAGATTCCTTATTGTTCCCTTGTTTGTTCTTCACAATAAAACAATTATTCAACAACCGATTAGCGATTGTTTTAAATTTTTCACGTTGTCCTTCGGTTTCTAAGAAATTATCAAACACGACGCTTACCTCGTCTTACTATATCAAATGATTTAACCCTAAATCGGTCTGCCAAAAGTATTCTTTCTTCATGTTTTTCAATCCTATAGCAGGATTGGTAATGACTACTATAAACAACTATATATATAATTTTGAAAAAATCCTTAATTTCTGTAATAGGTATTTCACTAACTCCAATACGATTCTTATCACCAAGTAAATTAAGAACAAATTGATTTATCTTTTTGGGGGTAATCTGGTTCTTTTGTTTTTCTCTTATCTCCGCAATACGAGCCTGTTTAACATCTTCACTGACAGCATTAACTTTTCGAATAGTCGTGATACTTCCCAATTTTTTGTATTGAGGGACCGTTCTTAAAGACTCGTCAGATATAAAGCGCTGCGGGAAAGCAGCAAATATATCATTTACAAGAAGAATTGAGTCTAAATCGAAATCATCTACTGACGACAATGATTTCAAAATCAGGTTTATCTTACCCTCAATATTATTTCCTGCGCTCAATAAGAATCTTGCACGATTCAGTGCGGTTCTCATGTAAATCCGATTTTTTTCATCAATGTCATGAATAATATCATCTAATCGGTCAAAATTCCGTCTAATTTCTTGTATTTCAGAAGCAAGCCTATCAGAAGCCTCTGATTCCAATAACGGTGTATCACCTGAACTTTTGACTTCGATGTAACCAGCTATAGCTTTTTTACGAATCGTTTCATCAAAAATAATGCGATCCAGTGCAGAATAAATATCCTGTCGAAAACGAGATATGTTATCACTCGTCTTTAATCGGTAATACGACTTAGAAATAATTTGCGCATTGTATAATTCAAAACTATCAAGAATTTCTTCCGGCTTTACTTTGCTAGTTAAATCATTTATTCGTCGCTTTATACTAGAGTTCAATCGTTTGAGTTCCGAAACAAGTTGCGCCATGCCATCTTGAACACCTATAACAATTTCTTCATATGGCTTAGATGACTCGTCAATATTTTTTAGAACCATTACAATTCGCGAAATAACACCCTGATACTCCAGTTCTTCACTTTCTATAATACTGATAATACTCTCTATAAAAGGGATGGTATACTCCGTCAGCTGAATAAAAACTTCGTGATTTGCGCGAACTTCTTCCTCAAGCCATCCACAGTTTTTTAATTGCCTTAAAAAACCATTTGCTTTTTCTCGTGCACTACAAGCTACATCACGTTCACCTTCAAAAATAAATTCATTCTCATCCGGTTCAAAATAGACAGCTAAATTTTCAACAATCTCATTTCGAAGTGCGCTATACGAAAATTCATTTCTACAAATTTCATAAATATGCAAAATACAGTCAAGGAATCTATCCTTGTACATACTTGTAAGCGGTTTGAAGAAATCCGCATTTATGAAATCAAATAACTTTCCGTTCATTTTAAAACATCTTAAAACTCACTAAACAATATACATTCATTTAAATGGTTCAAGGTGCGCGAGAGGAACAATTTATTCCGAAAAGGTATAAGGAACCGTTATAGTTGTATTACCTGATTTTACCGTGTTAAATTTCCAGCGACTTACTGCGGTTTTGATCTCGTTGTCAAATTCGCTATAGCCTGTCGTGGAAGCAGCGATGGAAATACTGATTATTACGCCGCTCGGATCAATTGTGAACTTCAAAGCCACCTTACCTTGAAAATCAGGCTTTTTCTTTAAAAACTTGTTGTAGACATGGCGTAAACCAGGCGTTCGCTGACGCACAACCTTCATGATGTCTGCTGCGGAACGGGAACTTCCTGCACCTATCTCTATATCGCTTTCAGAAGGAGTTCTGATGGATCCCTTTGCTTTTGTGGCTATTCCTCCGCCGCCACCGCCAAGCAATCCGGCCAAACCATCGCCGCTACCACCATAACTCCCTTCAGCGTATTCCGCGTCGCATTGTTCAACAGACTCTGTCAAGTAGGAAATGTATTCTGGATGGTTCACATTTCTTCTCAGATCATTCTCAAGTCGCCAATAATCGGTCTCACTATACTGTTGTTTTATCTTGCCGAAGACACAACGACATACTCTTTGGTTCGCGCCTTGCGTACATTCATTCATAAAGATTTCTTCCGTTTCATAGGAATACGAGAATCCCTTTGTCTTGCTCTTTTGTGCGACAAAGGAAGCCGCTCCGCCCGCATACGTGAAGGCGACGAATCCGAGTAATCCGAATGCGATTTTTTCCATAAAGCTCATGTCGGCCCCTATAATTAAAGAAAGACTTTCTGTCACGTTAAATATAAGCATAAAGGAGTGTCAAAAATTGCCAAAAGAGAAAATTCAAAAAAATTGCAAAAAAACTCTTGACAATCCACACATATTTTATACGTTTGTGCAGTAGTATTTTGCTTTTTCAGCATGTAAGCAGATGAGGTCATATGAAAACAACAATAGTAAACGCACTAAATATGCAAGGTTTTGCAAGCAAATGCTTGCATATACAATCAAAAAGACATATATTTGGTACTATGAGTACCGTAGCAAAAAATTTCCGCATCGATTCCGAATTGAACAACCAGGCCAGTAAGCTTCTTGAGGGGCTGGGGCTTTCCATGTCGCAGGCGATTTCCATGTTCCTGAAGCAGGTTGTTCTGCATCGCGGTCTTCCTTTCGAGGTGAAGTACCCGGAACATTCCGGCGAACTGTTCGAAGCCATCGAAGAGGCGAAACGGCTCGAAGCCGACCCGAAGACCAAGCGTTATACGGATATGGACGAAATGTGGGCGGACTTGGACAAATGATTTACGAAGTTATTTGGACTAGCCGTTTCAAAAAAGGCTATAAACGCTGTAAAAAGCGCGGTTTGCCTTTAGATGAGTTAAAGTCCGTCGTCGAAAAACTCAGAACAGATCAAATTCTCGAAGAGAAATATCAGGACCATGAGTTGTCTGGAGTTTTCGCTGGCACGCGCGAACTCCATATTCACCCTGATTGGCTTCTGTGCTATAGGAAGAATAAAGGCGTTTTGACACTTACTCTTGTGGATACAGGAACGCACGCAGACCTGTTCGGAAAGTAGAAATGTCACAGTAAAATGTCACAGTAAAAGTCAGCGAACACCGGAAACAGATTCTAAACATCGTGAAAGAGAATCCGAATATTCTGCAAACGGAATTGGCAGAGCGCTTTAGGAAGGTGCTGACAAAATTGCTTGATAAAACTCCCAAAAGTCACATTTTTTATGAGATATGGGACTTTATCGGCCTTTTTTGGTCTTTTTCTATAAAAAAAAGTGAGAAAAAGACCAGTTCTACAGGCGGTGACTTCTTTTTTTGCCGGTGACGTATTCGAAGATGAGGGATTTCTTGTATTCGTCCAGGGTTTCGAGTTGTTTTTCTTGTTGACGATGGTCGCGTCATGTTCCAATTGTCAAAGAACGAGGTTGAAATTTTGCGGACGAAAATTTCGTCCACAAACTATTCGGCTAAAAGTAGGTCTTTACCGTATGCATTTACTGAAAAAGGCCTCTATATGCTTGCAACAATCTTAAAAAGTAAATCGGCAGTCAATACGACTTTCGCAATCATAGAGACCTTTGCAGCCGTTCGTGAACTTAAAAGAGAACTTGTTGAATTGCACAAAGATGATAATAGCGTGGACAAGCACTCAAAAATGCAACAATTTGGAGAAATTCTGTCAGACATCGTTATGCCCGATTTAGAAACAACGGAAACAGAATCTTCCTTGGAACTAAACTTTATTATTGGCAAAATCAAGCATTCCGTCAAACGAGTGAAGCGACAAGAAAGTCAAAGACAAAGCTGTGATTGAAAAATCGAAACCAAATGTGGCAAAAAAGCGTAGTAAAAATGTCCCTGCAAATGTCCCTGTAAATGTCCCTGTAAATGTCCCTGTAAAAACATCTCCAAAAGATAGGCAGAAAAAGATTATCATCGCACTATCCAAGGATTCTCATCTGTCAGCCCAAAAACTTGCCGAAAAATTTGGCGTTACAGACAAAACAATCAAAAGAGATTTGTTGCTGCTGAAAAAGCAAAATTTGATTACTCGTATTGGAGCCGACAAAAACGGCTATTGGAAGGTAAATTAGGGATTTTTTTGTCTTTTTTTGCGGACGAAAATTTCGTCCACAAATTATTCGGCTAAATGTAGGTCTTTGCCTTGAGCGCTTTCCCGAAAAATTTAGTATCCTGTTGAATTCGTGAAGTCGCAAATGGGGATGCGGACGAATAGTTGGACACAACTAGAGGACGCATCATGCCATACACGGAAGAACAGAAGGCAAAAGCTTTGGAAGTCTTTCATGACCTAAAATCCTATACAAAGGCAGTCAGA
>JAEEGH010031286.1_pt1 | contig 10291 bp, 8 predicted proteins | sample 9134181 | NCBI WGS metagenome assembly JAEEGH01 (sample SAMN16246544, study PRJNA631951) | gut metagenome | biome: gut microbiome; feature: rumen; material: DP-attached | host: Bos | place: Iran: Karaj | collected 2018-10 | reverse complement strand
GGATTGTAACCTTAGAATTTTATAATGTTCCGTCATCCACACCGGCCTTTATTATATCCATCTCCTGCTGAATTGCTTCATACTCCTTTTTGAATTCATCGTCCTGTGGTTGCTTATCGTCTCTAGTTCTTTGAAGTTTCACACTACTATTATTGCCGCCATTATATCATCCTCCATCAACCCGTCAACCCAATCCCACTAATTTCGGCATTATGCCCAATTTTCCCCCCTGTTTTTCAACAACCTGCACAAAAAACAACACCCGTTTTTCGCCCCATCATAAGCACCGCTAATACATCCCTTCCACCCCTCCCTATAGCCCCTGCCGTCTTCACCTTCGCCCCCTTCCCAAGCGACCAAAGCCTCTTTTCCGTGCGAGAAGCAGACTGTACTCGCCGGCCGAAGCGAGTCTGTGCCTCGTGAGCATTCTTCGACCGAGCGATAGAGATTACACGTGCGGCAGGTAAAGGCTAAGGAACGGCAGGTGAACTTGTTTGAGCGAAGCGAGTTTTCACCTGCCATTCCTGCTTTAATGCCTTTGCCCCGCACGTTGCAACCTCTTCGCGAAGTGTCGGCAAAATGCTCACGAGGATACAGACCGCGTAGGCAAGGCGAAGCACATGTTACGCATCACACAAAAAGAGGCGCCCCCTCGGGAGCGCTCCAACTTCACGCATTTTGCTTTACTCCTCCTCATCATCTTCCAGGCACATATCGTAATACTCCTCCTCAGACGCAAACAACATATACCTTCCGTTCACATATCCCATATATCCGCCTGCAACATCATATCCCTTCATGGCTGTTCTCCTTTTCAAAGCTCCCGCAAAACTTGCGTGAGCACTTTAATCCTCAAGTTACAGCCATATTATACAGCAAGAGCATGAGGAGTTTTCTCCCCATGCTCTTGCTTTTTTTATCTCAAAGAACCGTGTGTCAACAATAACTTCTAAAATCCTTTTTCACAGTATTCCGGGTGCCCCTTAGATCGTCCTCTGCCTGTTTCGTAAAGATCAGATCATATTTCATACATTATAATCCTTCCGAATACTTGCAAAAACCTGAGATGCCGGCTTAGTGCGCCCTAACATCATATCAGAGTACCCCTTTTCAAGTTCAGCATCCAATGCTTTAGCACTGACCCCAGATATATCCAGAGGTCTCGACGCCGGAATCTTCACCTCAAACGGAAGACCTCTGTTAAGTATGATCTGTTTATAAAACATATTTATCGCATTAGATGCCGGAATCCCAAGCATTGCAAGGATTCCTTCCGCCTGTTCCTTAACATCCGGTTCGATTCTTGCATATAAGTTAGCAGATTTTGCAGCCATAAGATCACGCTCCTTTCTTACACCGGAATTATAATGCATTGTACCGACAAAAGCAATACATTTCTTTTCCAGATTCATACTCAGTATCAGGGAATTCTCTTATAGAATCAACATTTGTAGTGGCCTCTGCTTCACGCCTCAGAATAAAAATCGTCCCTTCTTTCGGCCATCACCAGATAACACTTTTTCCCGGAAAGCAGCTTCACAGGCACACGCCACGGCTTTCCGATCCAGAAATCGTCCGCGACAAGCTCCCCGTCCGCATAGATCTGTGCCACATCATAATCTTCCTCGATCGTCACAAATCCCACACTTCCACTTGCCACGATCTCCTTGTATCTGATCTCACGCGCCCCATCGATGCAGAGCTCATATTTCTCTTGTCTTAGCTCCGGCACCGACGAAACATCCCTGATACTAAACTTTGCGTCTTCTTCTGCTTCCTCAACGATAGACGGCACAAACTCTGTGCCCGTCCACTTGCAGAACCCGTGCGTCCCGCTTTCCACAGCACGGACTTGTCCGTCAAGTGCATAAAGATTGCACTCCTTGCCGAGATAAAGCCCCGTTTCACCGCCCACGGTGAGACGCCTTAAGTATCGCGCCGCCTCAAATTCAAGCGTCACTATCCTTATGCCTTCACCTACTGTCACCGCTTCCCTCGAAGGCTTTACTTTTACATTGCCATATTTTTCAAAGCAATACTCAGCGGGGATCCCCGGTATCGCAGCAAAGAAATAAGCATTCCCCACACGGCAGACAGGCTGCGCTGTGGCATATTTCAGCACTGTCTCGTTTTCTTCGGTACCTATCTTCATCATGAACGGGAAGAAAAAGCTCACAGGCCCCTTAACGTCAATTGCCGGAAACTTCACAGTTCCCGTGTTTATCACCACATCACTCACATCCTCAAGATCCGTCAGACGCTGATAATGATTTACAAAAACATAGCCTCCCACGCCATCGGTCCTCATGGAATACCTTAAGGACGCCACATCGTCACGCGCCACCGCGTCCTTCTGTTCAACAGGTATGAGACGTGCAAATCCTTCGCCAAAATCCTGTAAAAACAGATGCAGGAGGTTTAACAACCCGTACTGCCCGCGAACTTCACCATATTCCGAAAGCGGCGCCTGGAAATCATACGAAAGCACGGGATAGTCATTCGGATATCCCGTTTCCTTTGATTCCTGAAAAGTCGAATATTTCCCGATCTTGTTTGTACCACCATGGTACATGTAATATCCCGGCAGATTGTTCCCGACGCCAAGTTTTACAAGCGACAGCGCATATATGTCCATCGGCCGTATTATCGGCCTTCTGTGATGCGTTATCTCTATTCCTCCGCCCAGTTCACACGTCGCAAAAGGATAATCCTCATAAGGCAGCTGCCATCCGTCCTTATTTCTCACTGCGATAAGATCCGAACCTATCGCGGAATCGTTTCTCTCGTGAATGAAAAAATAGTGCGAAGACGGCTCAAGACGCGTTGTTTTCTTTGACCACGGAGCCTCGCAATACCCTCCGAAAACAGGGATCACTTCTTCCACAGGGATCATGGCCCCCGTTTTGCTGTTCCATCCTGTCACCGTATAGATCGGCGCTTCCATGCCGCATTCCACTGCTATCTTCTTAAGCTCAGCAAGATGTTCCGCGTTATTTACAAGCTCGTTCTCGACCTGAACGACAACGATATTCCCGCCGTCCTTGTAAAACAGGCCCTTCACTTCTTCCGCGATCTTGCCGTACCATTTGCGCACTTCGGAAAGATACGCGGGATCGTTGGTCCTCAGCTTCATGTCCTTTTTAAGGAGCCAGTCCGGAAATCCGCCGTTACGGCATTCTCCGTGCGCCCACGGCCCGATGCGCAGAGCCACATAAAGCCCCAGTTCTTTACACATTTCCACAAAACTTCTTATGTCGTTGTCACCCGAAAAATCATAAATACCTTCGGTTTCCTCGTGATATATCCAGAAAAGATAAGTCGACACGAGCGTCACACCGCCCGCTTTGACCTTTTCCAGCTCTTCCTTCCAGTTTTCTTTTTTAAGCCTTGAAAAATGGACCTCGCCCATCACAGGTATCCAGGGCTTTCCGTTCTTTTCAAGATACAGGCTGTTTACGTCTATCCTCTCTCCTGCAGGGTTCTCCCCTCCAAGATGAAGATGGCCTCTTTTTATTTCTTTTTTTTCGATGTCTTTAAATGTGTATTGCATATCCTTCCTTTCTCCCATACCCGCTTATAATGGCACTTTTTTCCCGATTTGTACAGAAAAAAATAAACCTTTGCGTTCCCTGTTTTCTGTTTTTTTCAAATTTGGTATAATCTTCATCAAATCTTAATCCGTTTAAGCCTTTTATCTTAAACGTCGGCTGACATATAATGAGCACACCGAAAGGGGACTGACATGCCAAATATTCTTATCTGCGATGATGAAAAAGATATCGTGAACGCTTTAAAGATCTATCTTTCAAACCCGGATTACACGCTGTTTGAAGCGTACAACGGCCGTGACGCGGTTGACATCGTGAACGCAAACGACATACACCTGGTGCTCCTTGACCTCATGATGCCCGTTATGGACGGAATGACAGCCATGGCAAAGATCAGAGAGACCAGTAATGTCCCGATAATCGTGCTCACCGCAAAAAGCGAGGATACCGACAAGATCCTGGGGCTCAACGTCGGCGCGGACGACTATGTCACGAAGCCTTTCAATCCGCTTGAAGTCACGGCGCGCGTGCAGTCCCAGCTGAGACGCTATCTCCGCTTCGGAGGCGGTGTCGCGGCGGACGAATATGTAAACGGCGGAATAAGGCTTAACGACCGCACTAAGGAAGTGACATGCGACGGCGAACCCGTTTCACTCACTCCGAAAGAATTTGAGATCTTAAAGCTCCTCATCTCAAACCCCGAGCGTGTCTTCTCTCCCAAAGAAATATACAACTGTGTGTGGCACGACAAGCCGTTCGGGACAGACAACACCGTGGCCGTGCACATACGCCATTTAAGGGAAAAACTGGAGATAGACCCTGCCGAGCCTCATTATATCAAGGTGATCTTCGGGCAGGGCTACAAGATGGAAGGAGACAAAAGAAAATGAAAAAGTTCGTGAGATCACTTCCCGGAAAAACGATCCTTTTCGTACTCTGCATCATATCTGCATGCGTTTTGACACTTAGCGTGGCGGGAATGGTGTTTTTTCTGGAGGATGACCTGTACTTTTACACAAAGACCGAGCAGGACATAACCGATGAGGTAGTCACAAGCATGGTGGATACAGAGGGCTCGGCAGTCCTGTGGAGAGAACTCGCCGGGTACACGTACCGTTCAAGTTTCGAATACAACGTTAAGATCCGGGACCACAAAACACATGAACTGATATCCGAATGGACAGATTCCGTATGGAACACCGCCGCAGACTGTCCTCTGCTCACATACAGTGTGATCAGGAACAGAAACGGTTCCTTAAACGAGATATACTATAAGCACCCATATGAAGAATTCAAAACAGACGGAGAATACTATGAAGTCCTGCTTTCTCCCATCACCGGAACATCCGCGGCGCTGAAACTGGAACTTGTAAGGAACCTCCTTCACATAGCCTATTCACTCCGTTATTTTGTATACCTTATAGCCTTTGCAGCACTGATCGTCATGATCACATGTTTTATCGCGCTTATGTACGCATCGGGCAGGAAAAACGGCACCGATGAATTTGTTCCCGGCGCTTTTGACAAAGTGCCCTACGATGTCCTTTTGCTCCTCGGCGGAGGCCTTGTCTTTGCAGGCATTTACAGCCTCTGTGCGGAAATAATCCACGATCTTGATGAACTCCCCGCAATACTCATCGTCATGATCCTTTATATCATTGGGCTGTGCGTTCTGCTTGGACTCTGTATGAGCGCCGCAGGCAGGTTAAAAAGGCACGCTTTCCTTAAAAACACCGTCATTTACCATATTTGCAGGCTCCTTTGGAAAGGTATCTGCTTTGTATGGTCGCTCATCAAAAAGTTCTTTGTATTTGTCGGAATGCTCATAAAAAACATTCCCCTTGTATGGAAGACCGTGCTAGGCATATTTATCGTAACACTCTTTGAGATCATTGCCATCACAAGCGGAGAATGGGATGCGGTCTCTGTGTGCTGGACCCTTGAAAAGCTTATACTCGTGCCCTTTTTCATCTACATCGCCATACTGCTCAAAAAACTCCAGAAAGGAGGCGCTGCCCTTGCTGCCGGCAATCTGTCCTACCACACCGACACCAAAGGCATGCCGCACGATTTTAAACAGCACGGAGAAAACCTCAACAGCATCGCGAACGGCATGTCCATCGCAGTCGAAGACCGCCTTAAAAGCGAACGCATGAAGACCGTGCTCATCACAAACGTGTCCCACGACATCAAAACGCCCCTCACCTCCGTGATCAACTCCTCAAACCTGATAGCCCAGGAACAATGTGACAATCCAAAGATCGCGGAATATACGGAAGTCCTTCTCCGACAGTCGGAAAAGTTGAAACGCCTCATCGAGGACCTCGTCGAAGCCTCAAAAGCCTCCACCGGGAACCTCGAAGTCGTCCTCGCCCCCTGCGACGCCTCCGTATTTCTTTCCCAGGCCTCCGGTGAATACGAGGAAAAACTCAAAAACTCCGACCTCACGCTCATCACCAAACAACCTGAAAAAGAACTCCGCATCCTTGCAGACGGCCGCAGAATGTGGCGCATCTTTGACAACCTCATGAACAACATCTGCAAATATTCTCTTCCCGGGACCCGCGTCTACCTTTCCCTCGAAGAGCAGAACGGAAAAGCCGTCATAACCTTTAAAAACACCTCCCGCGAGCCCCTCGACATGTCCGAGGAAGAACTCATGGAGCGCTTCACCCGCGGCGACAGCTCGCGAAACACCGAAGGTAACGGCCTCGGCCTATCCATCGCAAAAAGCATGGCTGAGCTCCAGAACGGTCACCTCCGTCTCGACATCGACGGCGACCTCTTTAAAGCGATACTCTCATTTCCTCTTGTATAATTCACCTACCACCGGCAGAACGGCCGCCCCCGGCCCGCCGGTGGTTTTTTAAAAAGCGCCCCCTAAAAGGGAGCGCCTATTATATATTCTTTCTGTTTCAACACATTTTTCTTTCTCTCGAATAAGCCCAAAAGAAAAAGGCTCTTGGCCCTCCGCTAAATCCAGCAGTGGGTCGAACCTTATTTAACTATATAATACCACAATAATACAACAAGGTCAATCCTGTTTTGGATATGGATACTCCCCCAGCGACCACAGCGTTTTTCCTACGCGAGAAGCAGGGTGAGGACGCAGGGCACGAGCGAGCCTGTACCTTGGGAACATTCTCTGACCGAGTGTATGAGATTCTTTGCGCGGCAGGACAAGCCAAGTCACAACGTCGAACTGTTTGAGCGAAGCGAGTTTTCGACGTTGTGACTGCATTAAGGCTTGTACCCGCGCATTAGAATCTCAACACGATGCGTCAGCCAAATGCTTCCCAAGGTCAGCAGGCCGATCGTGCCCTGTGACCCACAGCCTGTGCATCGCACAAAAGAACGCCCCCATACGGGAGCGCCTTAATAACCTTTTAATGTTTATTTCCCCGCCTTCTCGGAATCCTCTTTCCTTATCTCCGCCCTCTTGATCTTTCCGCCAAGAGTCTTCGGAAGTTCATCCACAAACTCCACGATACGAGGATACTTGTAAGGCGCAGTCGCATGCTTTACGTGATTCTGCAGTTCCTTTACCAGTTCATCCGACGGCTTGTACCCCTTTGCGAGCACGATAGTCGCCTTTACCACCTGGCCACGGATGGGATCCGGTGCCGCAGTGATCGCACACTCAACAACCGCAGGATGCTCGATAAGAGCACTCTCGACCTCAAACGGTCCAATGCGGTAACCACTGCACTTGATAACATCATCATGACGGCCTACAAAACGATAATACCCATCATTGTCAGCCCATGCAACGTCCTTCAGATTGTAATTTCCACCCTTGAACGCTTCCGCAGTCTGCTCGGGATTTTTGTAATATCCCACAAACAGACCGATGGGAGGATGCTCAACGATGTTCATGATCGTTATCTCACCCTCTTCACCACTCTCACACTCTTTTCCGTCAGGATTGATGAGCCTGATGTCAAAAAGCGGAGAAGGCTTTCCCATAGCGCCCGGGATAGGCTCAAACCAAGGGAAATCGGCAAAAAGCACAGGTCCCTCTGTCTGCCCGAAACCGGTGTGGATCTTTCCACCCGTAAGTTCCAGCCACCTGTTGTAAACCTCAGGATTCAAAGGCTCTCCCGCCGTAGCAAAGTTTTCTATCGAAGACAGATCATACGCCTTTACGTCCTCCTGAAGCATGAAACGGTACATAGTGGGAGGCGCGCAGAACGTAGTGAGCTTGTAATCCTGCATCTTCTGAAGAAGCTTCGTCGGAACGAATTTCTTCATGTCATAGCAGAAAACGGTAGCGCCGCAGATCCACTGGCCGTAGATCTTGCCCCAGCCGAACTTTGCCCAGCCCGAGTCGGAAACGCTCATGTGCAGTTTTCCTTCCTGCACCTGCTGCCAGTATTTTGCCGTGATGATATGGCCCAGAGGATGGAAGTAATTGTGCGTTACCATCTTGGGCATGCCTGTAGTTCCCGAAGTGAAATAAAGCTGCATCACATCCGAGCCCTTTGTCCTCTGGTCGTCCGTGGGCCTCTCAAATACAGGCTCAAATTTCATGAACTCTTCGTCAAAATCGATCCAGCCGGGACGCTTTACATTGTCAACCAAAGCAAAACGCGTAACACCCGGCATTTCGGGCTTTGCAAGCTCCACCTGCGAGATTACATACTCGTCGTCCACCGCGATTATCATGCCGACACCCGCGGAATTTGCGCGATATACAATATCCTTCTTTGTGAGCTGCAGAGTTGCGGGGATAAAGATAACACCAAGCTTCATAAGAGCCGGAGCGATAACCCAGTACTCCCAGCGGCGGCGAAGGATAAGCAGCGCCGCGTCGCCTTTTTTAAGCCCAAGAGCCTTGAAATAATTTGCCGCTCTCGAAGTAAGCTCCGACATCTGCTTAAATGTGAAGCTTTTTTCGTTCCCATCGTCATCACACCAGAGAAGACAGCGGAGATCGGGCTTTTCCTTTGCCCAGCCGTCAACTATGTCATATGCAAAATTGAAATCCTCGGGTGCGTTTACTGTGTAATTTTTCTTGAAATCCTCATAAGAATCAAATTCGATCCTAGGTAAAAACTTTTCTAACATAAAACCTGTTCCTCCCGGTCATTATTCCGCGATCACGGTGAGGAATGTTGCCGGCTTGTCACCGTAACACTTCTGTCCGTGCTTATACGTCGGGTTAAAATAAATACTGTCGCCTGTGTTTAAAATGATCTCTGTGTCGTCAAAGACGACCACGACAGAACCCGAAATGACCAGGTTGAACTCTTCTCCCTTGTGGCTCACAAGATCCGCCGGCTTGTCCGAAGGATCCAGCGTTACAAGGAAGGGCTGCATTATTTTTTTTGTAAAACGGTAAGCAAGATTTTCAAATTTGTATCCGGGATACCTGTCTGCGTTCTGGCCTTCACCCGCGCGTACCACTTGATAGGTGCGGAGCTTTGCGCTCGTACCGGTCATGATCTCCGAAAAATCCACATTGTACATTTTTGCAAGAGAATAAATGACACTTATCGGCACGTTTGCGGCATTTGTCTCATAGCCCTTGTAAGCTTCGACATCAATGCCTATCGCCTCGGCCACTTCCTCTTCGGTGTAACCGCACGCGTCGCGCAGCGCCTTTATCCTTTCCGCAAGTTCTCTGATTTCATCCATTATGCATTACTCCTTGAATAACAGTATAGGGAAACACTTTTCGGCGTTTCCCTGTACCATGTATTAGTCAATCTTCTCAATCCATCCGAACTGATCGGGAGCCTTGCCCCACTGGATGCTTGTGAGTGTGTCATAGAGCATCTGTGTGGTCTCGCCGATCTTGAAATTGTTGATCTCGTATTTCTCGTCATTGTAGGAAAGCTCACCGATGGGAGAAACAACGGCTGCCGTGCCTGTTCCCCATGCTTCCTCGAGCCTGCCCTCCTTGAGAGCGGTGAAAAGCTCGTCTGCCGAGATCCTTCTCTCCTCGACCTTGTAGCCCTTGCTCTTCAAGAGCTCGATGCAGGACTTTCTGGTGATGCCGGGAAGAACGGAGCCAAGAAGCTCAGGAGTAACGATGACGCCGTCGATCTTGAACATAACGTTCATCGCGCCGACTTCCTCGATGTACTTTCTTTCAACGCCGTCAAGCCAGAGAACCTGTGAATATCCCTTGAGCTCGGCCTTGTGACCTGCCCTGTAGCTTGCGCCGTAGTTTCCGCCGCACTTTGCATAACCCGTGCCGCCGCGTACCGCACGTACGTCCTCGGTCTCGATCATGATCTTTACGGGGTTGATGCCCTCAGCATAGTAGCTTCCTGAAGGGGAACCGATGATGCAGAAGGTGCACTGATGAACGGTATGAACACCAAGCTTGGGATCAGTTCCGATGAGGAAAGGACGAAGATAGAGCGAAGTCCCTTCAGAATGAGGAACCCAGTCCTTTTCCACTTCAACAAACTTCTTGATGCAGGCAAGCATCTCATCCTCAGGCATCTCGGGCATGCAGAGACGCTCTGCGGAATTGTTCATTCTTCTCACATTTTCGATGGGGCGGAAAAGCTGTACTTTGCCCTCTGCGGTCCTGTAAGCCTTGAGTCCTTCAAATATCTCTGCGCCGTAATGGAATACAGCTGCGGCGGGAGAAAGAGAAAAGTTGTCAAAAGGAACTATCTCGGCATCTTCCCAGCCCTTATCCATGGTCCATTTACGGATGAGCATATGATCCGAAAAATACGCGCCAAAGCCGAGCTTTGATTCATCTGTGGGCTTAGCCTTGGGAGTTG
>JAEEGH010031268.1_pt1 | contig 10296 bp, 9 predicted proteins | sample 9134181 | NCBI WGS metagenome assembly JAEEGH01 (sample SAMN16246544, study PRJNA631951) | gut metagenome | biome: gut microbiome; feature: rumen; material: DP-attached | host: Bos | place: Iran: Karaj | collected 2018-10 | reverse complement strand
GCACGTATGTCCTTCAGCAGTTTTGCCTTTGGCGTGCTCGATGGATAGTGTGCGCTGGCCAGTTCAGGATATGGGCGCTCTGTGTTCAGCATCAGGTCAAACAGTCTTGCATTCTTGCGGCCGCTCTCCAGTTCGCTCTTCCAGTCGTTCCACGAGTGACTGTCAGCTGTTGCCTCCTTGTCCTGCACCTTGTGTTTCTGCTCTATGCAGTTGCCCTGTGCATCGTAGTAGTACCGTGTCTCAACCTTGAATCCGGCGTGCGTCTCAGCCTCCATAAAGGCGAATAGCAGATGTCCCTTCACCGGGTCGTACAGATACTCGCGATAGTTGGTGTGTCCATCGGCCATCCAGTTTACCGATACGAAGTAGCACACGGCCTTACCCGTGATTCCCTGTTCGCTATCGCCACCGATACGGTCGAAGTAGAACTGTGTGTCGGTATCTATCTCCGGAGTGTATTCGCCACCAGGCTCGCCCATCTCTATCTGACGTATGTGCACAGTGTGCGCAGCCTTACCGTCCTGCCCCATCTTGTCCACCTTCTGTTTGGCCTGTGCATACACCTGGCGTATGTGCTTAATCTGTTCTGCCTTGGTCTGTGCGTGCAGTGTCATGCCTACTGCAATCAGGCACGCAATGATAAATACTCTTTTCATAATGATTCTGTTCATGATGCTTTAGATTTTCGGGTACAAAGATATGAAGTTTTTCCGAAACTCACAACTTTTTACAAAAAAACATCAAAACTGTTGTGTCATTAGAAAATTATTTATATATTTGCCCCCATAAAAACTTAAAACGATAATGAAGAAACAATCTATCTACCTACTAATGCTGGCTGCAATTCTGCTTATGAGTTGCAAGCAGGACTCACCAAAATATATAATAGGTGTATCACAGTGTTCTGTCGATATCTGGCACGATTGGCAGAATGCCGAGATGAAGACAGAGGCCAATTTCCACGAGGGTATAGAACTGCGATTTGCAGATGCCAACTCCGATCCCGAGGTTCAGAGCAAACAGATAGACAGTCTGGTGGCCAGCGGCATCAATCTGCTGATTGTCACCCCCAACCAGCTTTCGTCGTCATCTCCTGCCATCGATCGCGCACATGACAAGGGCATACCCGTCATCGTGTTCGAGCGTAAGACCGACTCGCGTAAGTACACCGCATTTGTGAGTGCCGACAACTACGAGATGGGACACATGATGGGCGAATACATAGCCTCGAAACTAAGCGGCAAGGGTAATGTCATCGAGGTTATGGGTCCTAAAGGCTCTAAGCCTGCAGAGCAACGCTACAACGGATTCCACGTAGCCATAGCAGATTATCCTGACATCAAGGTGGTGGCCGAGATTGAGGGCGACTGGACTGAGAACACTGCTTATGAGGGTGTAAAGAAATGGCAAGGCGACCTGAACACTGTCGATGCCGTGTTCGGTCATAACGACCGTTCTGCACTCGGAGCCCGTAAGGCATTCAAGGAGCTTAATGCCCGTCTGCCGCTGCTGTGTGGTATCGATGCACTGCCAGGACCTGATGGCGGTATCCATAAGGTTGCCGAGGGCCAGCTTGATGCATCATATATCTACCCCACACGTGGCGACGAACTGCTGAAACTGGCCATCGCCATTCTCGACGGCGACAGGTACCCCAAGGAGACAATGCTCAGCTCAGCTCTTGTAACCCACGACAATGCCATGGTGCTGCAGCTAGGTAGCGATGAGGTGGTGCGTATGACGCAGAATCTGAACAAGCTACAGGACAAAGCCAACGGCTACAAGCAACAGATAGCCACCCAGCACACAGTCTGGATACTAGCCTGCGTCTCGGCAGCACTGCTACTGCTATCAATAGTACTAGCAATCCTGTACTTCCGCAAGAAATAACACAAGGGCGCGACACTATCTGCTAGTGTCGCGCCTACTGTTCCTAACAAGGCAGTTAGTACTGCCACTACGATCTTTGCGATCGTTCGCCAGTTTCTCAGCATAATTAATTCCTCCTTTCTTTACTTTTAATCGTTAAACACTAATTCTGGTCCATGCCATCGTCGGCACCTGTGTTGCCACCGCCATTGCTGGTGCTTGAGCCGTTGCTGGTGTTCTGTCCAGTCTGTGGCTTAGTGGTGTCAACGCCGTTCTTTGGTGCCTCCTGCACGCTGCATCCGCTGATGAACGTCTTCTGAAGCTGACCGTTGCTGTCCTTCTTTACCTCAGGCATAAACAGCACGTGCAGACCTTTCACGTTCTTGCCAATGCTGAACTCGGCTGCGCTGTCGGCGCCCTCGCCCTTGATGCCGATCTTGAATGATCCGAAGCCATTCAGCTTTACTCGCTTTGAGTTCTGCAGCTGATCCTGCATAGTCTCAATCAGTTCGCTGATTACGGCCAGGATATCAGCTCGTTTCAGTGTGCAGTTGCGCTGCATGATTGTAGCGAGTTCGTTGGTCTCCACGGTCTCGGTCATTACCGCACGTGGGTACCATTTGCCATAGCCCTTAGCCTTAGGTGCAGTCACCTGACTTAATCGGTAGAATACTGACATAATTTTCCTCCTTTCTTTTCATTTAAATTGTTACACACTCTGACTTAAAGTCAGGTTCAGGACCTTCCTGAACACGTGTGCAAAGATACAACATTTTTCAGCCGATTCCAAGCAAATCGGCATTATGCAGTTAGCCAAAATGATTCTTTTATTTTCTTTCTGTCACCAGAAAGATGTCCTTTCTGGAAAGGACCAAAGAAACTGTCCTTTTCTTCGGCGCGAAGAAAAGAACTAAAAGAAGCATCCACCCCCTCCAAGGCCTCCCCCTATATGGGGAGGATGCAACCGCTCCTACTCGTCGCTCTTTCATTAAGGTATGCTCGGGGCATCATAGCCCCGGCATAGATTATTTTAATGGAGCTGCGCGATGTTTTGGCGCAAGCCAATACTAATACCTGAAAACACCGAGGGTTTTAGGGGCGAGTAGCCCCTAAGTCTATTGGGTTGCGCATAAGTTAGCAAACAAACTTATCAATGTTTCAAGGGGTGTAGCCTTAAGAAAACATTCCGCACGAGGAGGTCCTTAGAGTAATGCAAATTCTTTGAATCGATATTGAGTCTCTGATTGCGGAACGCAATCTGAGCAACGAAATACGAAATGCTGTTTGAGCGTAGCGAGTTCATTGAGTGATTTGAAGAATTTGTGTTACGGCCTCCGAGCTCAGGACGTTTTCATGGGGCTACACACCTTGCAGTTGCATTAGGGCTATTCCCCTTTGGTGTCGATATAGATGATTCTGCCATACTTGTCCAGGAGATAGAACTGAGTGTAATCCTCGTTTAATGGCCTGCCATATAGGATATTGTAATTAGCATTGAGCGACACTTCGCGCAGTATCTCATTATCCGTAGTCATTAATGCCATGTTGGTGGTTCTGCCAGCATAAAAAACACATAAACTGTCATCGTCGACAAAGTGCATGCATGTAGCGTTAAACTCATCATATTCATTAACCATCGTGCGCGTCCATACTATTTTTCCCTGCGCATCCACCTTAATCACAACCGCGGCAGGAGCATATCCCCTTTCAGTATTCACCTCAGCACCGCCCAGGAAGTAGATGTTACCTTGGTTGTCTCTAACTGCCTGTTTAAAGTATGCTAAGTACCCCAGGTCTCTTCTCTCTTCATAGTCAGACGACTCTCCAATCACATTTCCCTCAGCATCGAAGGTGAGCGCCACAAAGGTTTCTAACCCCTTTCTGCCCATCGCCACCACATTGCCATCGGCAGTCTCGTGAACCTCATACAACTCGTCAGCCAGGTCGCCCTCCTCTTCATGAGTCAGCTGTCCATTGGCATCCAGGCGTGTGAAATGGAAATAACTCCTACCATCTACATGATTTTTGCCTACAATGACCAATCCTCCGTCATTGCATACACAAACGCTATGTATAAGACCATTCTCGAGATTAAGCGAATACTCGTACATCACGGCACCCGTCTCAGGATCAACCCTGCACACCTTATCGTATGTCCACACAGCGATCTGACCGTCGTCCGAAACAGCAGCATTATGATACGGTATGTAACTACGCCACTTCACCCTGCCTTCGGCATCGGTTCGGCGCAAGCAATAATCATCGTCAGAATAATAATAGTATCTGTGGGTCTGGTCGAGGATGTCGCCTCCAGGCATCTGGTATGAAAATCCCAGCTCTTCCTCGCCATCGTAGTAATTCATCTCTACCCATCCTACCACCGAGGCGTACGGCATATGCGTAGTGAATGTCACGTCCTTAGTAAGCAGCTGCTCACCATACAGAGCTGTGATATACAGATGATACTCTGTATTTGGCGTCAGCGCACGCAGCACTACCCTATCATCGTTGCCCGTAGGCTTTATCTGCTGCATCAGCACACCGTCCAGATATACATTATGCATCACGGGTTTATACAGTTTTATCTCTGCACGATCCTTGTAGACTGTCACCATGGCAGGCAGGTCGTCATGACTATACGACGGTTGCTCCTGACCGTAGGAATACTCTTCCCAGATCGTTTCTGTACTACAACTGGTCATAGCCACCAGTCCGGCCATAAACAATGCGGATGTTATGATAGATTTCATATTCATTTCATGTCAAAATTTAAAAACTTCATACTTGTAGCGCCTGGATAATCCTCATATTCCAGTACTGGTCCCAGAATGAGCTTGCCGTTATGGATTGTGCCTGGCAGCATATAAGGACTCAATATCCTTATACTATAAAGCCCTAACAGGTCCCATTCTTTGCTATTGAAGTCATAGCTGAAGATGGCAGAGTTATCGTTGTTACCAGCATAGATTAGTTTGCCGTCATATTCCAGCAGGCATTGCTCCTGGTTGTCGGTGTCGTAGACCGGTCTCAACTGCGTCTCCTTGTGCCATACATCCCTGTTTGAATCGTACACCCAGAGGTGTCCGTCAGGCGTCATGAAGTAGCCGTTGGTCTCGCCGTTGCCCGTCTGCATCACAGTCCGCTTAGTAGGTCTGTCGGCCACCTTGGTCCATTCACCCGTAGACACATCATACTTCCAGGTCTCCATACACTGTTGGTCGGTCAGGTTATAGTATCCGCCACAGATATACACATTGCCGCCAGCTACAAACATCTTCATATTGGCTACCCCCTGCTCTACAGGCACGGCCGACAGTTTCTTCCAACTGTCAGTCGCTGTATCATACTCATAAAGATCATTCTGTACCGAGTATTTATCGGCGTAGAGCCATGTATATTCCTCAGTGATGCCGTACGCCTTGGAGCCTACAGCCACCAAGTCATGGATTTTGCATGTCACATCCCTGTGTTTAGTCCACTCCTTGGTGTTCAGGTCGCAAGATACAAGCAGATTATTGTCTTCGCCCCATGCGTAATAGTACATTCTGTCGCCCACTCTGAAAACAGACCTGGCATCGTGGGGCAGATACTTAAACTCGCTGAACAGTACTGTTTTCTCCTCTTCCGCCTTCAAAGGCAGGATACGTATTTTCTTCGGCAATGGCAATTCGATGTCGCCCCAGTGCAGCGCCACGTCGTATATTCCCGGCTCAATGTCATCAGGCATGTCCACCTCGAAACTAGCATCTTCCTCAGGGTCAGAGTAAGCACCTACGCCCCATGCATCACGACTAATGGGGATGATGTAATTGCCTATTCTCACATTTACAGGCATACCTTTCACAGCAGCCCTCACAACAATGCAGAAGCGTCTTACTGCCGAGAAGTGCAGAGCAATGTCATCGGTGGCGTATTTCTCAGGGTAACATCTACCCTCGTAGGTCACTTCGTCCAGATAGCGCGGCTGGCCCCACAGGCGCAGATAGCTATCGGCAGTCATCTTGGCAAAGTTCACCATGAGCGAGTTCGACTTAAACGAGTTCTTCTCAGTCTTCATCACGGCACTCACCAGGTACTCGCTGTCGGCAGATGGTACTGTGAGCGTTTTCTGGATTTTCTGTACACGGTCGGCTGTAAGTTCAACGTTGATTGCAGAAAGCACATGTTCCACATCCTTTGTATCATATACCAGCAACTGCAGACTGTGATTGCTGAACGCCTCACCCTTGTCGACAGTCATATAGGCTATGAACGAATTACCCGAGGCCACTACACACGAATCCACTGTGATACTGGGAAGCGTATAGTTCTCCGCCTCTTTTACCTCCTCCTTAGTACAGGCCATCAACGTCATGAAGATGGCAAATAGAGATAGTATTTTTTTCATCATTTAGTTACGCCATATTGCATGGCGGTTTATGAAACGTTAATTTTTTCGCTTACAAAAGTACATACTTATTTGCATTCCGGCAAATGTTTTCGCAAAAAGTTACTTTTTACCCTTCAAAAAGTAAGTTTTTGGAATGCGAAAAGTAGCTTTTCGTGGGGTGAAAAGCTACTTTTTGCTTATAATAATGATATAATCTATCAGAGTGCGACTTTACCTATGCCTTTTAACTCTAAGGCAACCTGTACTCCTAGTGCACGGAATGCTCGCATCATAGAGTTTAAAGTGATACTTTTACCACTCTCAATACGACAAACTTGAGATCTTTGCACACCCATTTTCTCGCCCAATTCTGCTTGAGTAAGTTTCTGTGCCTCACGCGCTTTTTTGATGGCCTCGCCAACACGGTAGGCCTGTACGGATTCATCTACACTACGCTCAAACTCATCACGCTCTGGTGTACCGACAGGACCTAAGTCCTCGTCCAGCAAATCTTCAAAGCTATAAAGCTTCATGTCTCCTACCTTTTTCATTTTTCTTTGTTTTTAATCTCAAAATACTGTTTCCTTATTCCTTCAGCCTTAGCGATTTCGCTTGATGGCGTTTTCTGAGTCTTCTTGACAATGCCATGGGTAGCGACAACTAATGTATTTGTGTCCTTATCCCAAAAGGCAAACAGTCTATAATACGTCTTGTTGTATAGTGTGCGAAACTCCCATATGTTTGAGCCATCAAGTTTCTTGAATAGCTCCGGATCACGTTCTCCTTTCTGAACACGGCGAATATTATATCCTATTTTTACTCTAATCTCCTTTGATAAGGATTTCAAGAAATCTCGCGCTTCTTCCAACAAGTCAAGTTCAAATAATGTCTGCTCCATTTTTACATGATTTCAGCTGCAAAGATACATAATGTTTCGTAAATGCGCAACAAATTTGTCTATTTTTTAATAATTATTTATTATTTCGACGCTGCTCCAGCTCGCGGAGTATGCGGCGGTCGCGACTGGGCTTTACGTAGTAGAGCCATTTACAGTGGTTGCATACTCGGCGGTAGGTGCCGGTTTTCATGCGTTCTAATTTGCTGCGCGGCAGCGTCTGCCCGCAGCGGGTACAAGTTATCATCTCTTCGTTCATATTGCTTTAATTCGTAAAATCCGTATAATCCGTAGGTCCTATTTTATTAAAATGGATCTCCGTTTTTCCATTCTATTTCTGTCTGCTCACCATCGTTTGCCAGCCAGTCGATGTCGTCGAAGTCCAGGGGCTTATACATCTGGGGATTACCTGGCAACTCGCGACAACCGTAGAATCGGTTATTGGCCTGACATAGCACTATCGGACGCTTTCCAAGTTGGCCCAGTTCCTTCCATCGCATCTTCTGTACATCTACCCATGTGGCACGCATCGATTTGAGCGAGTCGTTCTTGTCCGTCCACGATATCTCGTCGCTATACAGCACCACACCTATGTCGGCCTGATTGTAGAACGCCATCGAACCATAGATATCGGCCAGCGTCAGCTTCTTCTGCACGTTGTCGCTCGACAGTTTCTTGGGGTGCGCCACCAGCATCACCAGCACATTCTCTTCGTGAGCAAAGTTCACGCACTGCTGTACCACTTGGGCAATGATGGTCGACTCTATTTCACCCTTTCTGCCCTCAAGCAGGATATAGTTGAAGGGATCGATTATCACTTGCTTCACACCCCTGTGGCGTACCAGAGTACGGGCCCTGTTCAGTATACGCCAGATGGTATTGTAGTTGTCGCTCTCAATATGAATGATGCGATCGTCCAGGTACTTCTTTGCCCGTTCGAAACTGCGCTGCCGCAGTGTCTTTTCGGAAGTACTCTTGCCGGTAATCAGCGATATGTACTCGCTGTAGTGGCGAGCTGTAGGCCACTTCTCGGGCGAGAACACCGCCGCACGCCAGTCGTACTGACAGCACAGCCGCACCACGATGTTATCCACAAACGTAGACTTGCCACTGCCTGGCAGCCCCGTAAACGGGATGAAGCGGCCCAGTTCGAAGTGCATCAGATGGTCCAGACCATATATATTGATGGTCTTACCCGTTGGGATGCCGTTCTTGTAATAGTCGTCAAGTTGTGTCTCGCAGTCGGCCAGCGTGAGTATTCCCTCCATCGGCGGCTCTTCGGCATGCTCTATGCACCACTTCACGGCATCCTTACCATAGTGTATCAGCATGTCGTTGCCGTCCTTCAGAGTCTCACCATTGTATATCCACTCTACTATCTTGACCTGATACGTGCGGAACTTGCGCACAAATTCTTCGCGAAGCTTTATGCCTGCCTTGTCCATATCGCCAGCAAAGAGTATGGTCTCTACGCCCTTCATCTCGAAGTCGATATACTCATCAAACACGCTGAGGTTGGTGCCAGCACCGTTGGGCACCGATATCACGTTTTGATATCCACACTCCATCAGCGCCAGCGCATCCATCATACCCTCGGTCACTATCAGCGTGTCGGCACCCAGTGCTGCAGTGATGTTCCATGGCAGAATCTTACAGTCAGACTCAAACTGGAACTCCTTTTCCAGGCTCTTATACTGGCAGTTCTTAACCTCGCCCTCCTCGATAAACTGGAACGCTAGGAATGTCACGTCCTGCCCCTCTGTTTTCCCGCTCTTACTCTTGCGGATGCAGTAGCCCACGTGAGCATTGTGGGCAGTCTCGGCCGAAATGCAACGAGTCTTAAGATAACTCATGATGTTAGCCGGATATGGTCCGATGCATATCTTCGATGTGTCTACCTGATGATAATACACACGCTTGCGACTGTTCAGCCGGCGCCATTCGGCACTGTTCTCTCGGCGCTCCTTTTCAAGTTCATCATGCCTATCCTGGGTGATGAATATCGCATCGCACGAGCCCGAGAAGCAATGACCGAAGCCTGTCTTGATGTTAATACACGCATCGCGACGACCTTCATGACCGGCATGACCACCACACACTGGGCAACTGAATCGAAGGTAATTGCCGTAGGTACGTTTGTTTTTAATCTCCGTCAGGTCTACTATAGTCCACTTATCGTTTGCCATTTCCGTTTGGTTGTTCGTTCATATTCTTTCTTTTCTTGTTTCTGGTTCCACATGGCTCTGGGTATCCACTTGCTGTGTATCCACGACCATCGGGTGTCCTGACTCACCTGCTCAGGGGCATCATCGGGGATAGGTTCGCCACGATAGCCATATCTGCGACCGTCTTTCTCTATATCGTAACCTAGATACTGAGGGGGCCGGGGGGAGTCGTCGGCATCATTCTGCGTGCCATCATGGCACACGCAGACATGTTGCACATTCTTTTTATTCTCTTTATCTTCATTATCATTATTATCTTTATTATCATCATTATAACGCGCGTTATAACGCGTACGCACGCGTGAGGACTTCGGGCTGCGACCTATTCCGAGGGTCTTAGAGAGGTACGCACTTGAGAACGTCTCGTCGGCATTATACTCAAACAGTCCCGACTCTGTCACAATACTCCATAGCCAGTCAGCATCACATCCGTTATCGCGTGCTACCTTTTTTAGCATACTACGGTGGCCCACGGCATTATGGCTTAGTCGCAGGCATTCAAACAGCGAGAGCATGGCACCCTTAGCTATAAGGGCACCTTCTCTCTCAATCAGTCGTATCATCTCTGGCGTATTCAGATACCAGAGTTCTAACTTAACACTTGCTATCATCGAGCCTTATTTTTTTATTCTTTTATTTTTTTATTATTTCCTTTATCTCGTGTCGGTTTTTGCGATAGTCTATGCGGCAGCTGATGTGGAGCCACCATACTTCCTTATCGCCTTTTTTGTAGTGCTCCAGTATCAGCTGGTCGTAGTCGGCATACTGTTTGGCATACATCAGCAGCAGTCGTGCGGCCTGCTCATCGTTGGTCACACTGAAGGGGCGGTGCTTCTTCGGGATGGTCAGGTCGGCAGCCTCACCCTTCATGTGTTGCGATGTGGGCACACCGTGCACCAGCGTGTTTACATGCTGACAGCGGTAGCCGCTGTTCACCT
>JAEEGH010031266.1_pt1 | contig 10297 bp, 7 predicted proteins | sample 9134181 | NCBI WGS metagenome assembly JAEEGH01 (sample SAMN16246544, study PRJNA631951) | gut metagenome | biome: gut microbiome; feature: rumen; material: DP-attached | host: Bos | place: Iran: Karaj | collected 2018-10 | reverse complement strand
TTGGGGCGGCATCGCCAGCGCAGGCAGCGCAGCCATCAAACATGCACGGCAAGTCTTTGGCTGACCACCTCTTGCTTCTATCCCTTTTATCCTTTCTCATCTCTTTATGACTACCTCTAGCAATAAATTCATCGTCGCCATGATTGCGGATGATCGCAACCAGTTGCCCGCATGGGTGACACAACGGCTGGATGTCATCCCCAATCTCGAAGTCCGTTACGCTCGTTGCAGGACGGAAGAGCAACTGCTTGCCATTGCGGCGGATGCGGACATGATTTGGACGCGCCATCTTAATTTCGTCCTCACGCCGGAAGTTCTGCCGAAACTGACCCGTTGCAAGGCCATTTTCCGAAGCGGCAGCGGCATGGACGGCTATCCCGTCGAAGAGGCTGCCAAACTCGGCATCCATTGCTGCAACTGCCCTGAATCAATTTCTGAATCCGTGGCCGAACATGCCGTCTCGTTGCTCTTCTCTTTCATCCGCCAGATTCCGCAGGCCAACGATGCTATCCATGCACATAAGACATTCCAGTTAAGCGATATGCGGTGGCATATCAGCGGACGGACGCTTGGTCTCGTCGGCTTCGGCCGCATCGCACGTCGCGTCGCGGAAATGATGGCTGGTTTCCGCATGCGCATCCTTTGCTTCGATCCGTTTGCAAATTTACAGGCCATGCGAGACATGAATGTCCAACCCGTTACTCTAGAAGAACTTCTGAAGGAATCCGACTACGTCTCCCTCCATTGTCCATTGACGGAGCAAACGTTCCATCTCATCGGCGAAAAGGAATTCACCATGATGAAAATGAACGCCGTTCTAGTCAATACATCGCGTGGCGATGTCGTTGATGAAGAGGCGCTTGTCACAGCTCTACAAAAAAAGCGCATCGGCGGCGCCGCCATTGATGTGACGCATATCGAACCGTTACCGTCAAACAGCCCGCTGCTGGAACTACCCAATCTTATCATTACGCCCCATAACGCTGCATTCTCCAGTGATTTCGAAAAGAATTTCTATGAACTCTCCATACAAGTCATCATGGAATGCCAACGAGGCGACTACAGTCATTCCATGAATAAACATCTCATGAAGTAATTTTTATAACATACTGTCAATAAAGATTTTCTAAGAAAAATGAGCACCACCATTCCATCCGAAAACTACCTGCCGTTCGAAGAAGAAGCCGCCATCACTATCCCCTGGTCCGACGTCACGCCCTACACGGAACCTGCCGACGGAAAGCATTGGTACAGAGGAAATACCCACATTCACACGCTTGTGTCCGACGGACAGGCCACAACGATGGAATCCGCCCTGCTCTTCAAAAATATCGGCTGGAATTTCATCTATCTCACCGACCACAATGTCGCCCACGTCAATCTCGATTGTTGGGTCAATTCGGCCAAACGCCCTTCCGCCCAGAAGTTTATCGAACGTTTTACCAAAATCTATCCCGACTACGCTCCCGAACAGCGCACGGAAGAGGACGGCTCCATTTCATATCGCATGCATACGATTGGCGAAGTAGCTAACCGTCTTGACGAACCAGATAAATTCATGATCCTGCCCGGCTGCGAAATCGGTGTCAATTCGCTGAACGGCGACGATATCCACTGCAACATCCTCAACGCCAACATCGCCTTCAAGACCAAACCGCAAGCAGACGTTCCCGCCAACCTCAACTACGCTCTCGGCCTGCGTGACGCTTTAGTCGGCCGCGTCAATCCGGAAGTCATCTTCTCCGCCAATCATCCCATCTGGAAATACTACGACGTCCTGCCAGAATTCGTCATCGCCCATCCCTCCATCCGCTTCTTTGAAATCTCCAATACGGGTGCTAGCCCGATTTTCAAAGTCGTTGCAAACGAACCAGTTGTCACCACCGACCAGTGGTGGGATGTCGTGAACGCCGTCCGCGCCACCAACGGCCAGCCGCTTCTCTACGGCGTCGCAGGCGATGACATCCACAGCTACGACCGTTTCTACAACGGCATGGATTTGCATGGAAGGCTCAGCTACATCATGGTGAACGCCAACCACTTGCAACCTGCCAAACTGATAGAGGAAATGTACAAAGGCAATTTCTATTCGTCCAAAGGCGCTGAATTCAAGTCGATTTCATATGATAAATCGTCCAAGACGCTTTCCGTGGAAGTCGTTCCGCAGGAAGGATATGACGTTACCATTCTGTTCATTGGAACGAAACGCGGAACGGACTGCAGTTGCCAGCGATTTGTCGAGAAGAACGTGACGGACGAACTGCCCGAATGGCTGAAGAAACGTCCGTTCAACCGCGACCGCAAGATCCCAGTTTATTCACCGAAAGTCGGTGAAGTCATGTTGGAAAGCCATTCATTGCAAGCCTCTTACGCCATGAAGAGCGACGATCTCTACATCCGCGCGAAAGTCATCATGACGCCAAAAGACAGCACAAAACAGACGCTCTTCGCCTGGACGCAGCCAGTAAAGTAACGACGGCGTCCTCGCCGTCGCGGGTGTGGCGGCGGCGTCCTCGCCGTCGCTGCGAAAGCGAGACGCTTCCGCCACACCTTAGCCTAGATATTCCTCAAAAAACCGTGGATGTTCTTCCAACCAATCCTTGTTGAAGGCAGCGGGATATTTCGCAAGCATTGCCATCGTGTAGTAAGCGATTTTCGGCGCGTCCAGAATAATGCAATGCGCGTCGCCGAAACGGCCTTCGCGCAACGCACCGATGCGGCGGAAATGCGGCTCCATGCGGTCATAGAAGTTAGAATGGTTGCCCTGATGACGACGCGACGGCACGGCATGCGCCTTGCCGTCGTAATCGATGGAGATGAGATTCTGCTTGGTATCTGTCAGCACATTCGCGGCATGGCCCCATTCCTCCACGCCGTGTAAGAACGTGTTGTGAGCGATACTTGCACCTAAAAACAGAATCTGCGCCTTGTAGCCGACGAGTCGCCGCCACGGCGAAAATTCGCAGGCAGGTGAATCGAACCGCTCATGGCCTTCCGTGAACGCCGCCGCTTCGCGCCCCCACGCGGCCAGTGAATGCGTCGGATGCAACGAGCGGATGACGCCCGGCCTCTGACGAAACAACTGCGGCAGAATACCCACCACTGACGGCGTTTCGCGCACGTTGAAAACAGGCTGTTCGGCGTTGACGTTGCTCCATGTCAACGTCGGAAACACCAGCAGCCCAGCCTCTTTGAAATAATCCATGAGGACATCCAAAACAGTATCCGCCCGTCCTTCCACGTCACCGATGGATTTCATGGACGAATGGATCAGCAACGTCCCGTCCTGCGGAATGCCCAGATTCTCCAGATCTTTTCTCAAAGAAATATATGTATGCATAAATTTTTCTTCACATTAACAAAAGGATAATGGGACATCTGAGACAACTGGGACATCTGAGACTAATCATTAATCATTAATCATTAATCATTAATCATTAATCATTAATCATTAATCATTAATCATTAATCTTAGAAATGGTCTGCAATATAGATTGGTTTCTTTACAAAAACTCTGCGTAGCGTCTCTTCGTTGCCGCTGATTTCCACATCGTCACGCAAAGCAGCTTCTTCGAAGCCAATCGCGCCGATGGCCAGAATGCTGAACGTGCGTTCGGAGAGCGTTATGTCCGGCTGCGCATTCGTCGGCGTCGCTTCGCCGCCGCGGACGAGCCATGTGCCGTTGTTTTCAGGAATCAATTCGTCTTTTACATTTACCGTTAACGACGCACCATCAGGCTTTTTCAACAACGCCAGTGCTTTTTCCACGTTGATGACGCGCGCCATGAAATTGCGATGCGGTGACGCCGTAATCGAATACGGATTGTCGAAGAACGGCATCAAGTCGATGTCGGAGCCCACTGGCAGGACGACCGTGCTGTAGTCTGCGCTGAAACGCGAAAGGAAATTCATTAATGCCTTAAAGCCGCGGCGGCCATTCCACGCATAATCCTTCACGCTCAGTTTCGGAGCGGAATCCTGAAACGCCACGTAGGCGGAAGGGCCTTCTGAATCGCCCATCAAATAGCAGAAATAGCGGTCTTTATAGCAGTCGCCTTTGATATGGACATTCGCCATTCGCGCATCGTCACGGAAAATGGCCGTATTATAACGACAGGCGAACTGTGTATAAAGCGCTGTGAATTCCGACGTAGGCGTCTCCGGCCGCCACATCTTGATCCATCCATCGTGGCGGATACGTGGGATCGCGTTCGTTGGAATCTCGTAGTTCGTTCCATAGCAAGTGGTTTCGTAGCCGAATTTGCGATAGAAGGAATGGCGGAACGGAAACAACGTCGAAAGAACTTCACCGTTCCGCCTTGCTTCTGGAAGCAGGCTCGCGAAAATCGCACGGATGGCTCCGCTTTCTCGGTATTCGGGCAGAGCCGACACACCGCCGATGCCTCCGCATTCGACGACATGACCGTCAAAGTAGCACTGGAAGCGGTTGTTGACGATATGGCCCATCATGGTGCCGTCCTCATCGAAAGCACCCCAGTTCTCCGTCGTGTCCGCCTCCCATCTGGCGACGCGTTCGTCCATGTTGTCGATGCGTCCATGGAACGAAACCGTCGAGATGAGCCCGGCCTCCGGCCTTTCCTTCTGTGTCAGCTTGCGTACTTCCATTATTTTATCCTGCAACATATTATAATTCGGGGTAGCAAGGCCGTCTCGGCCTTGCCAAGGGCGGGACGCCCTTGCTACCTCCACTTTTTAGAATGCAAAATTCAACTCCAAGCGGAACCAGTAGCTATCATGGCCGTTGGCGAAGTAATTACCCGCCATGAAGTGTGAAACATAGCCCAACAGGGAGAGATTATCGTTAATTTTATATGACGTGATGGCGCTCAACAACAGACCGACATGATCGCCGCCGCCCGTCTGGGCCATGCCTGCGACGGTGCTGTTCTTCTCATCCGCCAGATAGTCCGTGGCGGACAACGTGAACTTCAAGTCATTGATGACATTGAAGGACACGAACGTGCGGAGAGATTCCAAATTGCTCCACATGCCGTTGAGCATAATGGGCATCAGTTCTTCGCCCCAAAGTGGGCACTGCGTCATCAACGGATTCCAGCCTTCCAGACGTCCCGTTCCGGGATCATCACCGCTGAAATGCGTGTAGTTGAAGCCCAAGATCGGCTTGAAGTCCGAATCATCGTACAGATGGATGTTCAGCCGCGCGTCAATCATATCCGCATCCAAATGTTCGCCATCCGCACCGCGGCCGAACTGATGGGCCCCTTCCAAGCTATAGTCGATGATGGAATATTTGCCGAAGAAACGCATACCGACCGTGTGCAAGCTCGTGGATGCATCCGCGAAATGGCCACGCTCCGCACTTTCGGGCTGCTTGTCATCCACATCGTTGAACATGTAGTACACGTCCAAATTGAAGGTTTCATCAAATTTATGCGTCCAATAAACGCCCTCCGTAAAGATGTTGCCCGAACGGAGGCGGCGGTTGCGATCGTTGATGAAAACCGTGCGGTCCTTCCACTCATCGTACAACGTAAACAGCGTCACTGTGTCAGTTTCCGTCTTGAACTTCAGCGTGATACCGTCCGTAAAAACGGAACGACCTTGATCGAATGGCGTTCCTTCCGCGAAAATCATGGCGTTTCCGAATGCCAGATCCTGACGGCCGAGCTTGATGGTCAGCAGGCCATCCAACAGGTTGCGGATTTCGACGTTTGCGGCATCCACATAGACTTCGTCCGGAAATTCCCATGTAGCGGCGCCATTGTTGTTGTCACGATTCGGACTGGTCGTCACGTAATGGAAGCGATTGGCAAGACGGAGGTTAAACGTCACGTCCTCTCCGAAATCAAACGCGCCCCACAAGCGTGTGCGAATACGGAAATATTCCGTGGAATGGCGGCCGTTTTTGTCCGCATCCGGAGCGGCTACATTGAATGTATAGCCTTCATACCGCGCACGAATGTCGCCGCCGAGACGGATTTTCATGTCATCCTGCACATCAATGGTGTATTCAGCCATGACCACAGCGACCATGCACACCATCAGCATCGTCAAAATTTTCGCTTTCATCTTCAAAAACTCCTGAACAAATTTCTATGGACAGCTTTACCTTCCAAAGAAGGCATTTCTCTCTGCCGTCATCATGAAAATAATATACCACGGCATTGGCATAAATCCATTTAGGCCATGGGAAAAAACAGCTGTTAGGATGCCAGAGTTTTAGACTGCTAGGATTCTAGAATTCTAGAAAGAGTTTTTTGAATTCTATCAGATATTTTGCTTGCATTCCTATCAAAAACAGACATTGTATGATTTGTGTTTTCACAGTCTCCTGTACTTTTAATTTTTACAAAAAAATGAAATACCATCATTTCACCGCCACCATCCTTTCCATGACACTCGCCATCGGCGCCATGGCCGCCCAGCCTGAATGGGAGCACAAACCCATCGAAATCATCCGTGGACATCTCCCCAAGCCGCATTGCCCAACCGTCTGGACTGCACAGGACAACGGCTTCGACGGTTGGCAGATCGAAGGCGATGTCAAACTCGAAACAAGCCCTGATTTCTGCCTATGGAATGAAAAATCTGCCAAGCTGACGTTCAATTCCACGCCTTGCCGTGCCGTCCTCAAACCCGCGAACATCATTCTCAATGGACCTGTTGACGGACTCGAAATTTGGGTCTATGGCCTCAAAAGTGGCAAGACGAAAAACAGTTTTGTCATCGAAGACGCCAACGGCAAAAGCTTCACTCTGAGGACAACTGGCAACAGCAGTTTTTGGGCTAGTACCCCTTGGTGGGGCGCTTCGCTCTGCCGTATTCCGAAAGACATTGTTTTTCCCGTAAAACTGACGCAAATCGTCTTTGAAGCTTCCGAAAAGATCAAGGCTGGCGATGCCACGTTTTTCGATTTTATCGGTGCCTTCAAATTCACGGGTGAAACACTGCCGGACACCGCCAAATGGGACATCCCATTCCCCTACAAAAAAGAATCCATTCTGCCGACGCCAACGGCTTCCAACGTGAAAAACAGTTTCCACAAAGAGCAGGACGCATTTATTTTCACGTTCAACGGCAGTGACGGAAATCTCGCTTATCGCTACATTCCTAAGACTGGTACATTGAATGACTTATCTGTTTCTTTCAATGGACAAACCACCTTCCATCCAATGGCGGACAGCGGCATTATGGCGACCGTCAACGGCGTCAAATTCCATCCGTCGGACAACGACATCCAAGCCACGCTTCTGAAGTCGGAAACAGACGGCGACACGCTGAAAACTCTCTGGAAATGGACGAAAAACAACGCATCCGTCGAATTCACATTAGGCTTCGCCGTCAAAGGCCGTTCGCTCGTCATCACGGCGGATTCAACATCCACGGACATCACGGCCTTCAGTTGTGGCCATACGCAAAGCACTCCGAATCCGAGACTTGTCAAACTGACCTATCTGAATTACCGTTGGGATTACCCACGCCTGCTCGTCACAGACGATTATTTCATCTCCCTCTTCCCAGACTGGTATGTCAGCCAAGCCACGGAAGTCGTGGACGGCGCGAATCGCCATGGCCTGCAAGGCGCGAAAATCATCGACGACGATTCCGCCATCATTCTCGGCGGTTCGCTCTACCTGCCAAAGGCCGGAAGCATACGCAACCCATTGCACGAACGCTTCTTCCTGACGATTTCACCAGACTTGGAATCCGTCCTGCCGAACATCCCGAACCCGCGTTCACGCTATTTTGACGAAACAAAAACTCTTATTTACAGCACTCGAATGTACGATTCTGTCAAAACGGAACACTGTCCGCAGGAGGTTGATTTCTGGCGGCTGATGGCGGACTATGGCATGACGGACATGTTCGTGCGCTTCCATATGAACCAATGGCGCACACCGTTGCGCAACAACCACTTCACGCATTACGGCTACGCCTATGAAGACGTCACGGATGCAGGCTACCAGATGATCGCAAGCGAACTGAAAAAGATTATCAAACGCGTCGGCCCGTATGAAGACAACCGTGTCATCCATGAACTTGGGCCTGAATTCAACTACGACATCCTTTCGCAGAACAGCGAAGGCCTTTTCAACGAAGGATGGGACGCCTCTTTCCAGCCGTCTCCCGCCGCACAGCACAAGCTGGAGGCCGACTACGCTCCGTTCCTTGTGAAGAAATTCGGCTGGAACGCCTGCTATTTCGATGAAGTGACCAATACGCCGCCGTGGGGCCTCGTCGATTTCAATCCGAACATTCCAGGGAGTGCGACCTATCTTAACGTGTTGCGAAACTACGCATTCGTCTCGCAAAAAATGGCGGACTACTACAACGGCCCGATTTGGAGCGAAGGAAACGCCGCCATGTTCTGGGCAGGCTATCTCGATACGGACTACGCCCAGACGAACGATGCAGACGCCATGCCAATCGTCGATTACAAGTTGCGTAAGATGAATCCATTGGAGAATCTAAACGGCTATGATTTGGGCAAGGTCGGCAACGCCACGGTTGACTACATGTTGAGCGCGCAAATCGTCAACGGCAACATGGGCCATTTGTGGTCGAGCAAATCCGCCATCCCCTACCATGGGCAGTGTGTTTTAAAGACGGCCAAACCCGAACAGATTCGCGACATCTGCCGTTCCTATTTTATGATGCGGCAGTTACAAGAGCTCTACGCGGGAGTTCCCGTCAATCAAATCCGTTATGAATGCGGCGGCCAACTGCTAACAGCAACGGAGATGCTCAGAATGGCCAAACCCAACGAAGGCAAGGTGTTCACGCAATACGAAAATGGCCTCAATGTATGGGTCAACCGCAATCCGCAAGACAACTGGACGGTCACCGTCGATGGTCAAAAAATGGTCCTGCCGCCCTATGGCTATGCCGCCTTCATGCCTGATAAACTATGGGAATATTCCGCTGAAATCAATGGACATCGCGTCGATTACTCGCACGGTCCGCTTTATACGTATGTGGATGGGCGCGGCAACCGCACCGTCTTTCCTGAAATCACCGCCGCGCACGCCTATGTCATCCGTCATGACGGCCAATCAAAAACGGTCACGCCTGTTCCCTTCATCGAAGCGGAAACCATCACCGTTCACGCCATAGTCATGATGCCATTATCACGCGACAACGGGTCGCTCTCCGCTACTGTCAAATTGGGCAATCGAAAAGACGGAACCATCTCATTCACAACGAGCAAGGACGTTTTCAAATACGCAATTCAATAAAAACATTCCGAGTGAAATGATCACGTCGCCGCCGTCCACAGCGCATGGACGCCAGTGATGATCATGCTCACGGCGATGGCACTGAGAATCAGCCCTGTGATTTTGCCGAGCATGGCAATGGCAGTTCGGCCGAGAACGCGCACGATTCCACCAGAGAAGAAAAGCATCACGCCAATCGTCCAACAGGCGGCGACCATCGCCGCCGCCGTCGCAAGCTTGTCATTCCACGACATTTCCTCAAGTCCCATGACGATGAGCGTACCGAGCGTCGCAGGCCCCGCGGTGATTGGCACCGCCAGCGGGACGACTGCATCTTTCAGCAGTTCTGCATTCGTTTTATGTCGTTGCTGTTCAGCTGTTTCCTCTCCATACACGAGCTTAATCGCAACCAAGAGAAGCAGTACGCCAGAACCCGCGCGAAAAGCATCCACTGTGATGCCGAACAATTTCATCAGCCACGCGCCACCGTAGAAAATCGCAAGACACACGCACGACGAACCAGCCGCAATCCGCATCGCTAGCGAATGCCGCGTCTTCAGATCCGATTCCTCCGTCACTGTGAGAAAAACACTGAGGACGAAAAACGGCGTCAACAGGAAGAAGAATGTTAAATACTGTTGTAGCAGTTGCATGGGTTGTCAGATGCCTTTTGCCAGTTTGTCGTTTTTTTATCTGTAAATAATATAAAAGATTCACGTCATGATGCAATATCGGACCACCATCTAATCACAGGCAGATCGCCACCGCCCCCGCAAGACACATGAGCAACGCCAGCAACTGCACAGGGGAGCGCTTCTCCTTCAGAACCGCCATGCTGTACAAATCAAAAGCGATGATGCAGGACCCAACCATCAGCGGAAAGGACACCGCCCCCATGCCGGCCTTTGCCATTATATCCATCCCACGAAATTCGAAGAAGATGGATGCCAATATGCCGACGCTTTGGTTGAGAATGACGTACATCCAGACACGACGGCGCGCCACATGACCCGCGAGATTTCGCACGAAGCCGCCACCCTTCGCATCGAAGAGCGCGAAAAACGGTGTCGCAAACGCCATGCCGCCGGTGGAGGCCATTG
>JAEEGH010031265.1_pt1 | contig 10297 bp, 7 predicted proteins | sample 9134181 | NCBI WGS metagenome assembly JAEEGH01 (sample SAMN16246544, study PRJNA631951) | gut metagenome | biome: gut microbiome; feature: rumen; material: DP-attached | host: Bos | place: Iran: Karaj | collected 2018-10 | reverse complement strand
CTTTTGACGGCAGGTACCCGATGTATACGCTCTGCGACTATGGAACCTTCTCCATCTGGCACCACGAGTCGGACCTGTGGCTGCTGGACCTGGAGACCGGCGAAACCCGGCCGATGGACGAGGTGAACAGCCCCGACACCGACAGCTACCACAACTGGAGCTCCAACTCCCGCTGGTTCGTCTTCTCCAGCCGTCGTGACGATGGCGCATATACCCGCCCGTACATCGCCCACTTCGACGAAAACGGCGTGGCCGGCAAGCCCTTCATGCTCCCCCAGCGCAACCCGGTCAACTACTACCGGAAACTCTACCGTTCCTATAACGTCCCCGAGTTCGTGACGGGACCCGTTCCCCTGGACAGGATACGCGCCCAGAAGCTGATCGATGCTCCTGAGCGCGTACCGTTTGGTTTCCGCTGGTCCGATTAGCTACGGCGCGGCGTTATAGACGCTCTCCAGCGTGTAGGACGCATCTTTCGTCGTCACTGCCTTCACCATCAGCCCAACCAACGTCCTGGCATCTTCGTCCACGAACTGTCCTGTTCCGTGATCGATGTAGGCGTGACGCTCCGAGCCGACGCCCTTGGCACCGTTGTCCCAGAGGTACATCGGCAGCAGACGGTCGGCGGCGGCCTTGCAGAAATACTCCATGTAGTACTTCTGATACGGGAAGTCCGCGGCGGTATGGCGCGAGCAGCCCATCTCACCGAGATAAACCGGAATGCCCTTGTCCAGATAGGCGGCCTTGAGATTGTCGAAGACATCGACGACCGCCTTCTCGTTGTCCCCGCCCAGGCGCTTGTCCGCATCGGCCGTATGCCCCCACTGGCGGATGAGCGGGTCCTTGAGCGTATAGTCGTACGGGTCGTAGTCGTGGACGGCCACCATCAGGCGGTTCGCGGTGGTGTAATCCTTGGGGAGGACCAGACCTGCGATCGTGAAGCCCGGGTTGCAGGCGTAGCCCGGGATGCCGAGCCAGCGGGTGGCATTGTTCCCGCCCGTACTGCGGACCGCGTCCACAAAGGTCTGGTTCCATTCATTGAGCACCTTGTACTGCGCGTCCGGATTTTTCCGGAAGGCGTCGCTCCAGCCCCATCCGCCGTCCTGGATTTCGTTGAAAGACTCGAAGACGAGCCATTCGCCCTTGTCCTTGAACTTCTCCGCAATCTGGGTCCACACGCTGAACACTTCGTCCTTGACCTTTTCGTGATTCGCTGCGTTGTTGTAGCACTTGCTGATGTCCTGCCAATAGCTCTCGTCGTGATGCGTGTTCACGATGGCGACGAGACCGGCCTTTTCGGCGTAACCGACAATCTCCGCCACGCGGTCTAGCCATTTCTGTTCGAGTGCGTACGCCGGAGCGGCGCCGATGTGTCCTTCCCAGGTCGTGCAGATGCGGACGGCCTTGTACCCGGCGGCCTTGACGCCGTCCATGGTGGCCTGGGTGCATTTGGGATTGCCCCAGACCGTCTCGCCGGACACGCCGTTGCTGATGGCGTCCATGTGGTTGCCCATGTTCCAGCCCGGGCCCATGGCATCGAACACCATCTGCGGAGTCACCGCCGTCGTACTGGCTGAAGAAGGTTCGACAAACGACTCCCGCGTGATGCTGACGGCGACTTTCTTGTCACCGCATGACACTGTCACGGTACCTGCAGCGGCCGCCTTCCGGTTGGCACCAACCAGAATCTTGACGGCAGTATGATGATCCTTGTCAATCTTGCCCGTCTCGACCACTGCCCAGGATGCGTCGGTCGAGACCGAAGGCTGGGTGGAAGAAGTGACCGTGAAACTTTCCTCGCCGCCGGAACGGCTGAAGGAAAGAGAGGTCTTGTCCACTGCCAGTTCCACCTCGGGATGACGCTGCAAGACGTTGATCATCAAGCTCTGTTTGTCGCCGATAACCCGGATGCTGGTCGAGCGGTCCAGGGTTCCGTTGTATTCCGGCACCTTGACACTGTACTGGTATGAGTTCCCCGAAGCCGAACCCTGGCTGACGACGGCCCAGTCACCCAGGCTGCTGACCGCAGGCTGGATGCCGCTCGTAATGGTCAATGTCTGCGAGCCGCCCGGCGCGTCGAAAATCAGTTCCGCAGGACTGGAGGCGAGTTTCACAGGATCCGGGGCCGGTTCATCCCCGCCGCAGGCGGAGAGGATCAGGGCGGTCAGCACCGCCGGGAGTACTTTCCAGTTTTTCATTATCAAGTTCATTCAAATACTTCTGCCGGCACTTCGCGCCAGACACGGCCGATTTCCGCAGCGTCGAAGCCTACGGAGGCATTGCCGAGGTCCGGGACATTGAAGGACCGGGTCATGTTGTCATAAAAATGAGGGTCTTTCTGCGGGAGCAGGAAAGGTCTGGTGACGCTTCCATCTTCCGAAACATGGCTGAACCAGGGTTTGCCGAACATGCCGTCTCCCCGCTTGGACGCGAAGACGAACCACTTGGCGTTCGAGGACCAGCTGTGATAGGTGTCGGACTTGTCGGCGTTCACGATGTCCAGAGGCATCATTTCTCCGGTCTGAAGGTCCATCAGGGCCAGGTCGCACTCCCGGTGGTTGATGGGGAAAGTCCCGTAGTCCGCCACCGTGAACAGCAGCCAGCGCCCGTCGGGCGAAGCCTTGGGATGACAGACCGACAGGCCGCGCTCCGTGGCGCTCCAGACCGTGTCGGCGGGCTCACCGAGCACGCCGGTCTCCGCGTCGAAAGGCCGCCGGACCAGGGAGTACATGGTCTGCTCGACCTCCGCCGGCAGGTTGTGCACCGGGGCGGCGCAGTAATACACCCAATTCCCGTCCGCAGAGAACACAGGGAAGGTTTCGAACACGTCGGAACGGGCGGTCTCCGGGAAAGTCATCATCCGGTTGCCGTCGAAATCCGCCACGCAAAGGTCGGAAGCCGTGTCATACACTTCCATCCTGCGGTTCCCGAAAGGATGCATGGCGGGAATGATGATGTTGGTCGAGAAGACGCCGTATCGGCCCGCGGGATGGATCTCCCCATACACGGTGGAAGAGATCATCGTCGAATCACGCAGCGTCAGTTTGCGCAGGGTGCCGCCGCGGTTGAGAATGGCGCCGCCGCCCTCGCCCCGGAGATAGAACATGGACAAATCTCCCCTTCCCTGGGCATGGATATGGCAGTTCATGCACTTGTTCTGCGTGTTCCGCCAGTCGGAAATGGGCTGGATCTCGAAGTTCGTGAGGTTTCTTTCCACGATTTCCAGATCGTCCCAGACCTCGAATCCGGGCTCGATGAGGCGATAGGTCAGCCAGCCGTCGACCGGGTCCGGGCTCACATGGATAAACCAGACGAAAGACATCGGCCCGGAGGAAGTCCTGTACTGCGAAAGCACTTTCACATCCTCCCCCGTCGCCCTTATCCGGGCCCAGTCTTTTTCCTTCCAGACCACTTCCCGGCCCTTGACAGTCACGGTTTCCCCGGCCGACGTGAAGGTGGTCACAAACCGGGATCCGTCCGGATCCGTGTAATAGAAATTCAGCGGCGCTATGTTGCAGGGAACCGTCACTTCACGATAGTCCGGGAAGACCGGAGACGGACGGTCCGTGCCTGCGCCATAGGGGCGCACATCGACATCCCTCCCGCAACCGCACAGGAGGAGCAGTGCAAACGCAAGGATGACCGGCTCAATTCTTCTCATTCTTCACCGCGTAATAGAAATAATACCAATAGGAGCGGCCGAACTCCTCTGTCAGGTTCTCTCCGGAACCGCCGTCGCGCTTGTAGATGGTCACGAAACGGTTGAAACGGTCAAAAGTCTCCTCAGAAATATGGTAATGCTCATAATTCTCCGGGACCATGCCCCCTTTGGCCGCCAGGAAAATGAGCATGGCCTCCTCATACAGGCGCGACTGCGTCAGCGACGGGGCGAAATCCGAAACAAAAGCGTCCAGGTCCTTGGTCAGAAGGTCGTAGCACAGCAGATAGTCCAGCGCCATCCGGTTGTCCGGATGGGAGTTCAGCAGGACGCGCAGAATCAGTTGCGTCTGGTCCATGCCGTGAACCACGTCGATACGGGGCAGCAGGGCGCGTTTCCGCTCAATGCGCGCCGCATATTCCGGCGACCAGGCTCCGGGAAGCCGTTCCCGGGCCCATACGCGGTCCTTGCGGGAATTCAGCAGCATCCGCAGATACTTGGACGCCGCCTCGAAGTCGCCGGTCACGAGATTGGTCTCCGCCAACCGGCGGAGATACCGGGAGCCCGTATGCGACGGGGAGAACAGCATCCCCAGCATGGCATCGCGCTCCGCCATGGACATGTCTCCCAAGGCGAACCAGACATCCCCTGCGCAGCCGATCTGGAACGGTGTGGACTTCTCTCCCACCGGGAGGAAAAGCCCCCGTTCAAAGGGCTGGTAATAGTCCATCAGGCGGTCGGCAAGCTGTCCGCGATGGGCGTTGGCCAGGTTGTAATAGTAGGTGCCTACCAGAGTCCTGCGGTCCTCGGCGGCGAGCGCGGCCACGGCGTCCCAGTTCTCCAGCGAGGCTTCGACCGCCAGTCCCATCATCTGCTCGGAAATCCGGTCGGGACGCCCCCAGGCCTCCCGGGCCTCCCGTAAGGTCAGGCCGCACTGGGCGGCGTATTTCCGGAAATAGGGACGACGGGCAAGGAAAAAGACCTGGCTCACGCCGGCCGCGAGCAGAAGCACGGCCAACAAGATGCCAGATATCCATATTCCCTTTTTTCCCATGACTTATTCCTGAGGCAAAGGATAAAGATCCATTAGGAAAGCGCCCAGGATGCTGTCTTCACCCAGGGAACGGGCCATTGCCCGCGTGCGTTCCTTGTAAAGCTGGTGGACGGAATCTGCCTGCGCCTTCATGCCGGCATCATACAATGGACCGAAAACCGTATTCCGTTGGATTGTCAGGTCTTTCCAGACCTGGAGGCTGTCATTCTGGGGAGTGCCGCCGCCACGGCTGTCCGGGCCGATGGTCACATAGATGTCCCCGGGCTCGGTGACGACCAGGAGGTTCTGTCCCTTGTCCCGTTCGTACTTGGACAGCCGGATCTCGCACATCCAATGCTCCTTGCCCTGGAAGAAGAACTCGTGGTTATGGATATGGACCGAATCCACGAACTCCGCCGTCTCATGCCCCAGGGGAACCAGGAAAATCTGGACGTCCTCCAAGTCATTGGAGGTCACGCGACCGTGGATCCGGTATTGGTCGCGGCCACAGGAGGAGATCAGGACGGCCGTGAGGACCGCCAGGAGAAAGAAAGCTTTTTTCATGGTTTGACCGTTGCTTGGACACGTTTGTCAGAGAACACTTCGCGATACACCCCGCGGGTGTCAAAGCGTACCCGTTCCTTCGTGAAATCGGGAGCGTTGAATGAATACAATATGCCGTGATAGAACTTCCGGGGATTGCGCTGCGGAAGCACGAACGGCTTGGTGCAGTGTCCATCCTTGTCGATGGACGCGATATACAGCTGCACATGCAGCCCGTCATCCCGCCGGCTGGAGAAAAGGAACCAGCGACTGTCGGAACTCCAGTTGTGGTAACTCTCGGACAACGGACTGTTGACCTCGTCAATCGGCCTCCTCTCCCCCGTCTGCAAGTCCATCAGCCACAAATCCGCCTCCTTGTGGTCGATCGGAAAAACGCCGAAATCCGCCTCGTTGTACATCAGCCAACGGCCGTCATAGGAAGGACGGGGGAAGCTGACGCTGCGTCCGGAGGCACTGGCGGGCACGACCGTCTCAATCTCTCCGAGCTTACCTGCTTCAGCGTCGAAGGAAACGCGCATCAAGTCATAGCGGATACTGTCCACCTGCCGGGGAACCTCGTAGGCCTTCGCCTTGCAATAATACAGGGTGCGCCCGTCCGGGGTGAAAGCCGGGGACGATTCCAAATAATCCTTCGTCGTCAGGCGCGGATCCACGATCAGGGAGTGGTCCCGCAGGTCCATCACGACGAGGTCGGAAGCCATGTCGAAAACTTCGATCGGCTGCTGGTTTCCGGTCCAGAAGCACTGGCGGACAGGATTGATGGAACCGGCCAGCCAACGTCCGTCCGGATGCCAGTAGCAGTAGGCCATGTTGCCCAGGGTGCTGTCGGCCTTGGTGGTCACCCATTCGCGGACACCATCCTGCTGGATGAGCGTCGCGCCATGCTTTCCGCGCAGATGGAAAAGGAACTGGGAGGGATCGGCCGCATTGGGGGTATGGCAGTTCATGCACTGGCCCGGCGTGAGCGTGCTTTCGATGATGGGATCCTCCCGGAAGGAATGTATGTCGCGCTGATAGAGGCCGATACGGCTGTAGGTAGTATAACCCGGAGCAATCTTGCGGTAGGTCACGCCATAGTCGGTGAGGGGCGCGTCGCTGACATACATGATGAAGTCGCGCCACTGGGTCCATGAACCGTCTTTCCGTCCGAGAACGGTGAAATGCAGGGTTCCTCCGGCATTCTGCTCCGTAAGTCTGTGCCAGGCCCTGACCGGGAACGAAGCCCAGCGGCCCTTCGTTTTCAATTCCCCGCCTCTACTTCCGGTGACGACCACGAACGTGCGGTCATATTCCTCAGGAAGGTTGAAGTTCAAAGGCGCGATGCCGGCGGGGATCGTCACGCCGATATAGTCGGGGTAGATGGCAGGCAGGTCCTCGGAAAAGACCGTATTCCGCGCACAGGCGGCCAGCAAAAAGACCGCGACAAAAGGAATCAGCCGTTTCATTGCGCCACCTCCATCTGTTTGAGCCGCTGCCAGGCGGAATAATACGCTGCCGCCATGAAATTGTTCTTGTTCTGGTTGTACAGGATCGCCATCATCAGGTCGAGTCCGTCGTACACGGTGATGAAATCGTCACGGAAACGGACGGAGCGGACATAGCCGTAGACCGGATCGGCGTTCACCGCAGCATCGTCCCCGACCATCGCCTTCCGCTTGAGGGCGGATTTGCGGTAGAAGAGACTGTATGACAGGATGTCCAGATACTTTTCCGCTGGTCCATACCATCCGTTGACAAGGTTGCAATCGGCCATGCGGGACAGAAAGCGGCCGCTCCGCCGCCCGTTCTGGATGGATTCCTGCATGTCAAAGAAGTACTGGAGCGTGATGTTGGGCATGCCCATCATCCACAGCAGTTCGGCCGACGTGATGTCGGACACATTGTCCCGGACGCTCGGCTGCACGAGCCCTTTCGTCCCGCACTGGTAGAATTCTGTCATCCGGGATTCAAGTTGTCCGGTCATGAACAGGCAGAAATTGACGGAACAGGCGCTGACCGGGTCCCGCGGCTGATACTTTTCAGCCCGCTTGACGACATCCTGATACCGTTCCTGACGGATCAGCCAGTCGTAGGCCAGAATCTCATAGCTGTCCTTGTCGTAGGCAAGCTTCACACCACCCCAGGTGCCGAACAGCAGGATGACCGCTGTGGCCAGGTCCACGAACGCTTCCCCGCGGTAACGGAATCCTGTTCCGCAAAGGAAGATGCACAGGAGGACGACCGGCGGAATGATGACCTGCAGGGCAGGCAGCATTTCGCGGATACGGGTGTAATTGATTCCGAAGAAGGCGTCCCGCATCGGATATTGCGATGCCATGAGTCGATAACCGGCATAGAAAACCACGGCGGTGAACACCAGGACGACCGCATCCGCCGGCTTCCGGCCGAGAAGGACGGAGAACAACACCGGCACGATGACCACCGGACCGGCCAGCCACCACACAAGCGGAATAAGCCAGATACGGTGCCAGCCCACCTTTGCGAAAAGCGGGCAGAGGAAAATGGAAAAAAGCAGCGCGACCGGATAGCTTACCAGGACTTCCATGTTGCCCATATGAACGAGCATCAGCAGCGAAGGAAGGAAACTCAGGGCATACAGGCTCCGGTTTCCTTTCCGGTTCACGCATCGGGCCGCCCTCCAGACCGCCAGCTGCAGCAGGACAGCCAGCACGGCCAGCACAAGCGCACCCGACCAGCGGAAATAGAACAACTGTACGAGGAACTCCGACAGCCAGTCCGCAAAACCGCCCGGCAGCGCCATGCGCTCCCGGAAATAGTCCCAGGTGAAGAGGAACAGCTGGTTCTGCTCGTGGTAGTTCAGCGCCTGGGGATACAACCACATCCAAAAGGCGAAAACTCCCGCTCCCAAAACCGCTGACAATGTCGCTCTGCTAACCTTTTCCATATCGAAAGGAAAAAAGGCAGCCGCCCGAAGCGGCTGCCTTCGTGAGAAAAGAGATGCGTTAGTTCTTGGGTTTGAACCGCCACCAAGTGCACTCACCCCAGTCGCCGCTGCCGGCGTAGTTGCCGATGAGCGACAGGATGGTGCCGTCCAGGTAGACGATCTCGTATTCGGTCGTCACCACACCACCTTGGTTGATGGCGAACGGGAACAGGATACCCGAGCCGCCCGTCGTGGTGAGCGTGCCCTTCTTGAAGACGTCCGTCTTCATCTGGAAGTCCGCCACCTCATAAGGGGAAGACTCGATCTGGGTACCGTCGGCCTTATAGGAAGTGACCGTACCGTTGGCGCTGTCAAACACCATGTAGGCATCATCACTGCCATAGCCGTACGCGACACCGCCCGAATGGTTCAGCTGCTCGGTCTCGAGCTGCTCGGGGGTGCAACCCCACCACTTGCCGGGGATATCGCCCGCAGCATTGGCCAGGCCGCCGTTGTAACCGGCATTGCCCCAGGTCGCGCCGTCGATCGTATACCAGGTCCAGGCGCGCTGGCCGTTGCCCGCGAGGGCGGCGTCTGCGTCGGAAGCGTTCTTGAACCGCCACCAGGTGCACTCACCCCAGTCACCTGCGCCCTTGTCACTGATCAGTGCGAGGACGTTGGGATCGACATAGACGACGTGGAATTCGTTCGTACGCTTGCCGTCCGTATTGATGTCGAACGGGAACAGGATCGGAGCATCGGTGGTTTCGATCTTGCCGTAGCCGTAACCGGAACCGCTTCCGTCCGGGGTGTAATCCTTGAAGGTGTAGGAACCCTTGGCGATCTGGGTACCGTCGGCCTTGTAGGAGATGCACTCACCGTCTTCATTGAAGATCATGTAGGCGTCATCATCACCATAGCCATACACCGTACCGGCGGCATGCTGGATCTGTTCGGTCTCAAGCTGCTCAGGAGTGCAGCCCCACCACTTGCCAGGGATGTCGGTGGGAGAAGCGGCCTTGCCGGCGTTCCAACCTGCATTGCCCCAGCAGGCGCCATCGACCGTGTACCACTTCCAAGCCTTGGAACCGGACTCGCCGGTAAGGACCTTCACCTCGGGAGCGAGGTCGGCCGGAACATACACGTTGACGGAGCTGTCGAAGGAAACGACCGAGGCGTCCTGGTTGATCGTGGACACCGTGAACGGCTGGTTGGAATCCTGACCGCGGCGGGGCGTGATGTTGAACACGCCGGAGGCGCCGGTGACAAGGATGTTCTTGGAACCGTCCGCCTTGACCGTGGAGATCTGGACGGTACGGGCCGGAGAAGTGTGATACTTGATGTAGTTGCCGTCCGCCTGCGGAACCGTGCAGGCCGCATCAGCGAACTGTCCGTCGATGACGAACGCACTCTGCAGCGTATTCGCGGAAATCGGCGCGTCAGCCTTGGGACCTGTCAGCACCTGAGGCTGGCAGGAAGCGAGGAGCAGACCGGAGACGGCAGCAATGGCGAAGTATAGAATTTTCTTCATAATTCTGATCATTTTATTGATTCGGACAATCTGCTACCAACCCGGATAGTCGAACTGGGAGCCCCAGCCTTCGTTCTGGGTGAACTTGTATTCCTCACCGGCACCGGCAGACAGGGAAATCTGGCTGCTCGGCAGCGGGACGAAGCCCTTGGTGGCCTTGTAGCGAGCACCGTAACCGCCGTTGTACTTGGAAGCGTTGTTCGTACCCAGCACACCGTTGTTGTAGACCGCCACGCCATCCTGCTTGTCCAGGGCGGCGGCGGCATAGCTCTCGCCGTAGCGGCGCAGGTCATTGAAGCGGATGCCTTCGAAAGCGAACTCCCAGCGGCGCTCGTTACGCAGGTTCTCCTCGTTGAGCGGCTTGGTGGGAAGGCCGGCGCGCTGGCGGACCTTGTCGAACGAAGCCTGGTTGCCGTTGATCTCGGCATCCATCAGCAGGACCTCGGCGAAGCGGATCAGCACCATGTCGTTGACGCTGTTCAGCTGGAAGTTGTCCTCGTTGCCGGAAGACCAGGTCAGGCCCGGGAACATCACGTTCGTGAAGGACTTCATGTACTTGCCGTTCTCCTCGCTCCAGGCGATGACCGGCATGGTCTTGGTCTGGTAGAAACCACTCTCCTGGATGTT
>JAEEGH010031263.1_pt1 | contig 10298 bp, 13 predicted proteins | sample 9134181 | NCBI WGS metagenome assembly JAEEGH01 (sample SAMN16246544, study PRJNA631951) | gut metagenome | biome: gut microbiome; feature: rumen; material: DP-attached | host: Bos | place: Iran: Karaj | collected 2018-10 | reverse complement strand
CTTTCAGTTGACCTCAGAACCGATGAGATTTCCTCCACTCCTCTGTATGTGAACTGTTACCCAAATCAGAGATTTGGACAGTTCATCATGGAGGTCATCGGTTCTTCGCCCACTGGCTGCCCTCGGATCAAATCCCATCAAGGTATCTGACTGTACTCGGATATAAGAACCTTACCTCGGAGAACTGGGCGATATAGGGAATCTTGATCCGCATTTCGGAATACTCCGTATCCATCCGGCGCAGGGGCTGGGTCAGGTTGAAGCAGATCCGGTCCACCCGGTTCATGTAAACCACCATGCGGTCGGATCCGTTGCTGCCCACGCCGCTGCACCACTTGCAGGGGGAAATGGTCAGTTCCCCGCCCTGCTGCACGGACAGGTTGTTCTCCAGCACATAGGTCAGGATGGACCGCTCGGAGTCATCCGAAACCTTGCGGGTCACCAGCTGGCCGAACTGTTCCACGGGAATCAGGATATGGTTCGGCAAGGCGTCGGAGGAGCAGTCGTTATCCTTCCACAGGGCGGAAATGGCCCGGTTGATATCCGCCAGGATTTCGTCCGCCGTCTTGTGCTCCCAGGCGGTATCCGTCCCGCCTGCGGTATGGGGCAGGGCGGAAGCCCGGGTGATGTTCGGGTTATTGCACAGACCCGTGGAGGATACCTTGGTAAAGCCGGTGTAGACGTTGCGGTCGATCAGCTTGTCGCAGTGCAGGCGGATGCCTTTGTTCAGGAAGGTTTCCGGATCCCGGCCTACCTGCAGCATCTTTTCCCGCTCCATGGTGGAGAAGGACATGTACTCGGCAAAGTTGAAGGTCCGGGCCACCTGCTTGGACAGGTCCGCCTGGATGACGGGAATATCATTGGATGCCTCAAAGAAGAGGTTGTCGTCATCCCCGCCGCTGGAAGCGTAGGTCACATCCACGGAGGCGATGGATTCCAGCAGGCCGCCGCCCGTGATGACCGGCATATCCCGGGGCCAGTCCGTGCCGGACAGGGGCTCCAGGATGATGTCGTCCACCTTCTCCAGTTCCTTCATCAGGAAGGTGTAGGAGTCGTTCACCGCCAGGCGGCGGGGAGCGGCCCTGAAGAGATCGTGCATATCAGGTACTCCTTTCAGTCGTTTTTATATGATGTTGCGCCTGTTGACAATGACCTCACCGCAGGCGTTGGGATCCAGGCGGGGATTGCGGATGCGGACATTCTCCAGCAGGATCGTGGTGCCGGACTCGCCCGCCTCGGAGGTCAGTTTTCCGTCGGATTTGCGGAGATAAACCTTCCCGCCCCGGGTGCCGGTGGAGGCGGTCATCACGGCAATTCCGCCGCGGACCAGCACCTCCATGACATCCCCGGGATGCCAGGTGCCTTCCTGCCCGTCGCCGAACTGGCCGGACGGATAAACATCCGGTGTCTTGTCCGCCACCCGGACGGCAAAGCCGAGGAAGGCTGCAAAGTCCTGCGGTTCGGTGAGGCTGAAGGGAACCGCGCCGTCCGCGGTCATGAACACCGGCGCGCCGAAAGGAATCTCCGTTTCCGAAGCATTCCGGACAGAGATCACAATCTCGTCCACGGAACGGGTAACCGCCCCGGGCCTGCCGCTGTCAAAGATTTTCTGTACTTTACCCAATACTCTCTCCTCCCGTCATTCAGTGTTCCGCGCGGCGGCCTGCATAAGTAGAGTTCCTCTTTTCCATAATCCGCTTTCCCAGTTCCGCGGACGCGGGCGCCGTCCGCCGCCCGGCGGAAAGCAGGGCTGCATAGACCCCGGCGTCTGCCGTGCTGCGGCGGCCGGAGTCACGGACGCGGGCAGCGATATCCCCGATCACCCTGCGCCGGAGCTTCCGGGGCAGCCTGTCCAGCACAGGCCGTACAGCAGCCAGCGCGGCGCGAAGCGCATCCCCTGTCCGCTGTTCCTCCACAATCCGGGAAACCTCGTCATCCTCCCCGGGTTCTGCCAGAACCGGCTCATCCGGGTCCAGCAGTTCCTCCATGGCGGCTGCCAGCTCGCCGGACAGCTGTTCCTCCTCTTCCGCCTCATCCGCTTTCAGCGTTTCCTCCAGGATACCGGCCATCTCCTGTACCGTGCCTTCATCCTCCGCGGCGGGCGCCAGCAGGGTGATGATGCGGTCCAGGCGTTCCAGCAGGCCCGCCAGGCCGTCTTCGTCAATGATGATGTTCTTTGTTTCTTCGGTTTCTACAGGCTGTTCCGCCGGTTCTGTTTCCGTTTCCGGATCCCAGACCGCCTGCTCCGGGTCGGCAGGTTCGATCATCTCCTCAATCATTTCCGCGACGGTTTCCACGTCGCCGTCCTTGGCCATACGGGCCAGCACTTTGCAAAGGGATTTGTTCATGGTGTTCTTTCTCCTTTCCGGTTTATGGTCATGAATAGAAACGCGGGAACCGGCGCGGCCGGCGTCCACAACGGCCACATGGTTCCCGCGGATCTTCCGCTGGATATACTGCCCGTTCTCCTCATACAGCTCGTAGGTATAGCCGCAGGAGATTTCCCGCTTGCCGTCCTCCAGGATGGCAGTGATCAGGGCAGGATCGGTAATAATCAAATCCGCCAGGAGCAGGTCGGCGTTTTCCCCGCTGCCCCGGCGGACGTTATGGGCGTGCCCCTTCTGCAGGGCACGGATATTGGAGATATCCACGCCGTCCGGCGGATGGTCGTTTGTGACCGGCATCCCCTCAAAGGAGGCAATGGCCTCCGGGGAGAAAACCTCCTCCGGCGGGCGGAAGACCGGGACGGGTTCCCCGCTGCCCGGCAGTCCGATCTCTGCCGGCAGGTATTCCTGGGTGCCTGTCCGGGCTACCGGCACATTCAGGCAGAGGAGGTATCCTTCAGGCTCACGCCGCGAAATATTCTCTGACAGACGGGTTCCGTAGTAGTGCATAGTCCACCTCACTGTAAAATTCACCTTTTAAAATGAATGGCTGGGGAAATAAAGTGTGCTATTTTGCGTTCCTCAGTGTTTTCTTTTCTTCTTCCGGATGGTATATTCACATTGCAGTAAGCTGCGCCGAAATAAAACAGGAAAGGATGATGCTCATGAGAATCTCCGAGAGAGACCTCGAGCGCTTTCAGGAAATGTATGAGCGCGAGAAAGAGCTTCATCCGGACGGCAATTACTCTGCCCGGGTCCGCCTGTCAGACCTGGGTCTGCGCCTTATATTCCTCGGTGTTCCCGTGATTTGCATCCTGAAGGTGTTTCCGGTGTTTTTCGGCTGCGAGCCTGCCGACAATTCCTTCACCCTCCTTGACTGGGCCATTGTGGCAGCGGTCATTGGGCTGGCCGGACTGATCCCTTATTTCAAAAGAAGGAAAGAAGCCCGGGATGCCTCTGCCGGCACCGAAACACAGGAAACGGGTACCTCCCGCCATTCCCGGGACAGCAGTCTGTAAGGCAGCGCAAAAGAACCCCCTTCATTTTCAATCAGTCAGGAAAGGATGTCCGTCATGGGATTCAACTGGAAAGAGCTCGATCAGTATGAAGAAGAGCTTGAACTGGAAAAGGAGCGCCACCGGAAGCTGGAAGGCTTTACCGCCGCCCACTTCGTGGGCCTGATGCTGCGCATGGTCTACATTACTGTTCCCATCTTCTACGGCACGAAAATCCTTTCCGAACACTTCAACATCCAGCTGCTCCCGCATACCCCTTCCCAGTTCGACAGCGTGGTCGCCGGTACCGTCATCGGCCTGCTTGAATACTTCCGCCATTACAAAGTGGAAAAGGCCGCCGGCAGAAACAAAATCGGAATAAAGGTGCAGGAAGCGGATACTGTGAATGAAACGGACTTCGATCCCATTGCATACCATGCCCGGGGCGACAGGCTGTAAGGCCGGATGAAAGGACCGAAAGAAAGGATCAGGAATATGGCATTCAACAACAAGTACGATCACACAAAAAGCGAAGCCTTTTTTGATGATGAACCCCTGCGGCACCGGAGTTCTGTTTTCTCCAAGAGAGCGCGCAGCAACCTGGAAGAAGTGCCCATGTGGCCGGTGATTACCGGCCTGGCGGTCCTGTTCATCTGGGCTGTGAACGTAGTCTCCCCCGGCGCGCTGAGCTTTATCACCGGGTTCTCCTTTGTTGACAGCCTGATGCTGGGCATTATCATCGGCTCGCTGTATGCCATTGCCCAGTACCGGAAAGGGAGCACGATCATATGGTGGAAGAGATCCTGGAGGACCTTGCGCAGGAAGAAACAGCGGAACAGCCGGCAGTGCACAACAGTGCACAGCCCACTTACTGTGAAACCCATAATTCACAATTTACAATTCATAATTCATAATTATTGCAAGGCAACAACTTAGAGCCTGAAAGGCGAAATCTGGGTAACCCCCGACTTCAGTCGGGGGGGAGTGACAACCATCCAATTAGCGTCTGTAGGACGCCACTTACTATATGCCATCAGCACGCGATGCGTTTCACCACTGACCACTAACCACTGACCACTAATCATTATAATAAATTTGACATTCTGCAAAGGGAGAGTAAATTGAATGTTGGCATTCAATAAGAGGAGGATATCATGGCAACAGAAAGCATTTTCCATAATTTTTCGGTTGACGACCCCAAGGCTGTGAAAAAAGTCTTGGAGGCACTTGACTGGTTTGAAAAGCATCCCAAAAAACGCTGTAATCCCAAGTACCGTCCCGTCACGGATCCGCGAAAAATCAAAAAACTAATCGGTTGAACCTATTCGATTAAACGTCTAGCAAACTCCAGTTGTATTTCAAGGTATTCTTGAACCATCTTCATGGCACTGATTATGGGTTTGCCATAATCGTTCGTTACTTTGATTGAGATTGGAGGCAGACATGGGTTATTCATCCGTCAATATTCATGATATAATAGATTTGTATGGTATCGAGACCGTAGAAAAACTGGCTAGGACTTTCTCCTGTCCCTTGAATAAAGAGATTGAAGACTTTATGAGAGAGAAAGCCATTCCATTCGCCCAAAGGAAAATCGCTGTCACATATTTCATAATGGATGAAGAGCAGAGACTGGCCGGTTTCTTTTCACTGGCTGTGAAGATATGTCGAGTTTCATATGATTCAATAGGCAGGAGCGGCAGGGAAAAGCTTCTGCGCTATGGAACGGTCGAGGAAGACGATCATTGTATTCAAGCGACTTCATATTTGATTGCGCAACTTGGAAAAAATTTCAGTTTACCAGAATCAAATAGAATATCCGGAGATGAATTGATGGCATATGCCTGGGGGGCTTTGCAGGATGTTCAGCGCAGAATTGGTGGCGGTGTGGTCATCCTTGAATGCGAAGACAAGCCCGGACTTTTGGATTATTATCAGAACAGGAACAAGTTCAAGATATACGGCAAACGTTTTTCTGAAAACAGCAATGTAGAATATCTTCAATTGTTGAGATTCTTTTGATGAGTGGCATCTTCTTTCTGATATAGCCATAGGCCATTGGCCATCAGCCATAAGCACGCGTAGCGTTTTCGTGTTTTTTGTGGTTAAAATAATTGTACTTTGTTAATTGTTAATTGTTAATTGCATTTGCTTTTAGCTTTCAGCTTTAAGCTTTTAGCTTCCATTGTAATTTGTTAATTGTTAATTGTTAATTGAAAAATACCATAAGCCATTGGCCATAAGCCATAAGCACGCGAAGCGTTTTCGTGTCCTTTTGTGTCTTTCGTGGTTCTCTGTATTTCGCTTTTAGCTTTCAGCTTTAAGCTTTTAGCTCATGATTATGTTTTACGCTTTATACATAAAGCGTCCTCTTGACTTCTTCCTCTCCCTCTGCGCCATCATCGCATTGTCACCGCTTCTTCTGCTTCTGACAATCGTCGGCGCGATTAAGATGAAAGGAAATCCATTCTTCACACAGCTGCGGCCAGGAAAGGATGAGAAGATCTTCCGACTCATCAAGTTTCGCACGATGACCTGCGAGACGGATGCCGATGGCAATCCGCTGCCAGACGAACAGCGGCTCGTTCCATACGGCCGCTTCCTCCGTTCCACATCATTGGATGAACTACCTGAACTGTTTAACATCCTGAATGGTGATATGGCGATAGTCGGGCCGCGGCCGCTGTTGGTAAGAGATATGGTGTTTATGACAAAGGAACAACGGAAGCGCCATACAGTTCGCCAGGGGCTGACTGGCTTGGCACAGGTAAGTGGTCGTAATGCCATGACATGGGAAGATAAGCTGGATTACGATCAACGCTATGTCCAAAATCTTTCATTCATGTTTGATTTTTTTATTGTGCTGAAGACCGTTTACAAAGTCCTGAAACGCGAAGGAATTACAGAAGAAGGGCAGGCTACAGCGATGGATCTTGGCGATTATCTACTTGCCAACGGAATGGTTCATAATGATGAATATATAGTCCGACAGGAAGAGGCGAAACGAATTTTAAGATAGCACATGAGACGAGAAAACAAAAATGGAAGCATATAGTGTTCTCATGTCATTATATAAAAAAGAGCATCCAGAATATCTTCGGTTATCTCTGGATTCGATGATAAATCAAACAGTCAAACCTGATGAAATCGTGCTTGTAGAAGATGGACCGCTGACAGATGAATTGTATGAAGTAACAAAAGAGTACAAGTCATATCTTCATATTGTGGTTAATAAGGTTAATCTTGGCCTTGGATTAGCTTTGAATATTGGATTACAAGAATGCAGAAATGAACTTGTTGCTCGTATGGATACGGATGATATCAGTAAACCTGACCGTTGTGAGAAACAATTAAAGCGTTTTGAAGAAAGACCAGATTTGTCGATTGTGGGTAGTCATATAGATGAATTCGTGGGGACTCCTGATAATATTATTTCACAGAGAGTTGTACCTATTACTTCCGAAGATATTTACAAATATGCAAAAAGAAGATCAGCTTTCAATCATCCGACAGTTATGTATAGGAAGAGTGCTGTTATAGCAGAGGGGGGATATAGTAATTTGAAACGAAACCAAGATGTGGATCTATTTGGAAGGATGTTATTCAAAGGGTATAAGGCAGAGAATATTGATGAATCCCTTCTTTGGTTTAGAAGTAGTGACGAGCTGGCAGAAAGGCGTAAGAGTTGGGAGAATACTAAAAGTTATATAGCTACAATACAAAGTTTTTGGAAGATGGGATATTCTTCTTTCCTTGATTTTGTAATAGTTGCTACGGCACAGATAGGTATGTTTATTATGCCTGTTATTTTTCAGAATTGGATTTATAAGCAATTTTTAAGAAACTGATTTGAAACTATGAATAAACATCATCGTGTCCTAATTGTTGGTACTATTCCGTATAACAAAAATACGTCATCAAGGGCTTTTGATGCATATTTTCATAATTGGGAAAAAGAAAACCTAAGACAGATTTTTTCAAACACAAAAACACCAGTAAAAGGACATTGTGGATCGCTGTATCAGATTACAGATCAGAGATTATTAAAAAGATTTTTTCATAGAATAGAAGAAGTTGGTATGATTTTTAAGGATGAAGAATTACCAACAGACTGGAAAGATAATGATTTAGAGGTAGGAAGTTCGTTTATAAGTTATTTATATCGTTTGGGAAGTAAGGATACTCCAGTTAAGTATTTGTTGCGTAAATGGCTTTGGGAAAAAAAGTTTTGGAATACAGAACAATTAAGAAACTGGCTCGATGAATTTAGACCAGAATGTGTCTTTCTTGCGTTCTCAGATGATTTCTTTATACCAGAAATAGCCCTTTATGTTTCAGAAAGATATAATATACCTATTATGTCATGCATAGGAGATGATTACTATTTTAATGATAGATTTTCTTTTTCTCCATTTTATTATATATATAGATATATGTACAAGAGGTTGATTCGTAGAATATTTACTCAAAAAGGTAGCGCTATATATATCGGAGATAAAATTCGAGATAAATACAACAGTGAATTTGGACTGAATGGAGAGACGGTATATTTAACATCTGATATAGAAAGGCATCCCTTTAGGGAAATTAACAAAGCACATCCTCGGATTACTTATTGTGGAAACATTAGGGTAGGAAGAAATGAATCACTTGCAGATATAGGAATGGCACTTGTTCAAATTAATCCATCTTACAAACTTGAAGTATATTCGGCAGAGAAAAATGATGAATTCATTAAGGTTTTGAGAGGAAAACCGGGGATAGATTATAGGGGAGCTGTGGCCTATAAAGAAGTTATGAAAATTATGGCGGATAGTGATATAGTGGTCATTGTAGAAGGATTCAGCCCAAAAGATGTGCAAATTATGAGGTATTCTTTATCAACAAAGGCAGCAGACGCCATGGCTACAGGTGGACAGATTCTTGTTTATGGTTCCATAGAATGTGGTGTAATAGAGTACATGAAATCTACAAACTGTTCAGTTGTATGTGAAAATAAGAATGACATAAAGGTATCAATTGAGCGACTGTTATCTGATGTTGAGATGCAAAAAAGGTTGTATGAACAGTCAGGAAAAATATATGTTGAACATCACGATAAGGATAGAAATCTTATCTTATCTGAAAACATGTTCAATATGCTTATAGAGAATGAGATATAAAATGGCTACTGTATCTTTGCTAATCAGTACATGTGATAAGTTTTCGGATCTGTGGGATGAGCATATAGCTTTACTCCGACAGCATTGGAAAGGAAAAATGTGGAAAACTTATTTAGTTACTGATAAGCAGACAAATAAAGAATATGAAGGGATAGAGATTATTGTGGCTGGCGAAAATAAAGATTTTCCCTTGAGAATAAAGTACGCGGCAGGGTACATTGATACTGATTACATTCTTCTTACCTTGGATGATTATTTTATCATAAATGACATATATGAGGAAAAGCTTCACTATCTTGTAGATAGAACTTACAATGAGCGCATAGATTATCTTAAGCTGTATGATCGTAGAATGATTGATCCAAAGAAATATGAGTCTGTTTATAGTTTATCAAAAATAGACTTGTCTAAAAAATATGCTATTACACTTTATCCTTCGATTTGGAATAAAAGCTTTTTATATAATTCAGTAAAAGAAGATTCTCCGCCTTGGTACTATGAACCATCATTGACAAATTATGCAAGGACTGCTAATGCAAACTGTCAATTTAGCCATGCAGGAACATTTGAAATTTTAGATGTAGTACGTAAGGGAAAAATACTTCGTAAAGCATATAGATATTTCAAGAAAAATAGAATCAAAATTGGAAATAGGCCAATAATAAGCATTTTTACCGAAACAAAATTAGTAATAATGGATTTTATTAGCTGGAATATGCCAAGAAATTTATTTATTATATTAAAAAGAATTTTAATTAAATTTGGCATGACATTTTACAGCGAGGATTGATTAATGAGTGACGATGGTGTCATAACAACAGAACGAAATACATATGTAGATGTGATACGTGGAATTGTGATGATTCTTGTGATACTTGGACATACAATGATAGGATGTACACAAGGCGCGGAAAATAGCCTTCTATATAATGTAATTTGGCCACTACAAGTACCTTTTATTTATTCTTGTGTCTGGCTATGTAACAAGATATAGTGGAAAAGTAGAAAATGCAGATTATTTATGGAAATTTGAGAAGAGAAGAACAATTTCATCATTATTTCCTTGATTAATATGGACATTTGTTGTATGTGGTCTTATATTTTTTAAATCGAATTTAGTTAATATAAAATACCTAATTTATCACATGGATGCTGGATATTGTTTTTTAACAACAATATGGTTCATATGTATTATATAGTATTGGAATTGGAATATTAATTGTAATTGGATACATTGGGAGAATGTCATTTTTAGGTATCCGATTAACACTATATTATATGCCATTTTATTTTGTTAGATATATTTATGGTCAAATTTAATATAGATTTTAATCATCTAAAAGAGTTATACAAGTAATTAAAAATATAATTGTTGTTATATATGTTATATATTTTGACTGACAGTTTTAGGTAGATATAAATTATATAATATAAAATATATTATATTTAATATTATGCTTAAAACAATGGCTTCTATTACTGAATGCATAGCAATTACTGGACTTCTCAAGAATGTTTTCAATAATCAAAATTATCATATAATAAATAATACGTGGGGGAGGACAAGAAATAGGATATTATTCAACAGAAATAAATGTTACCCATTATTTTTTTCTTTCGATTCTACAACAAGATCAAACTTTGAAAGTGACATCAATAAGAGGAACTTCTCTTTGGATAATAAATTATGCAATAACAATTTTTTTGACATTAATAATTGTTCAAATACTAAAAAATGAACAAAATATTCACATTAG
>JAEEGH010031257.1_pt1 | contig 10299 bp, 8 predicted proteins | sample 9134181 | NCBI WGS metagenome assembly JAEEGH01 (sample SAMN16246544, study PRJNA631951) | gut metagenome | biome: gut microbiome; feature: rumen; material: DP-attached | host: Bos | place: Iran: Karaj | collected 2018-10 | reverse complement strand
GAGATCCCCGCCATGTTTCCGCTTTGGCACGGAGATTGCTTTGCAAAGGATGTGCGCTCATCGGTAGATTGCGGCGGCGCGGGACGCGCCGCCCTACCAATGTAGCGACACGACGGAGGCATGAATGGAAGGTGAAATGAAATTGAGCATGGTGGTCAGAAATATGATACAATGCCCGCCCATAGCGAAAGAACCGGAGAATCGACGGATGGACAAACACGGCAATCTGATCCTGACAGGCTGGGGCCATGCGGAATACGTGGCCGCCGCCGCCGTGGCGCTCAAGGCGCTGGGCGGCAGCGCGGAGGTTCTTGGCGTGAGCCGGAGGCGTCTCCCCGAGCTGCTTGGGGAACTCGCCGCTGAACGCGGCACGCCGCAATGGTCGCACATATACATGCTGGGAGTGTCGTTGAGCGGCGATCCTGACACGCTCGCGGATGCGTTGGCGAAGCTGAAGGCGAAGAAGGTGCCGGCGACGTGGATCAGCGCGCTCGAGATGCCGGAAGAGGTCGCCGGGTCGCTGAAGGGTGTGTTGGAGGATCGGTCACGCGAGACGCGTGACCCTACCAGTACGCTCCTTGAGTTGGTGGGGCAGGCGTTCGGCGTCGACGTCGAGCAGTACATGCCGTTCCTGGCGACGGGAGGGACGCGCTCCCGCGCGTCCGATGTCCAGGCCTATCTCACGCTGATCGCCACGGCGCAGTTCTGCTATCGCAACTATCAGGACGAGTCCCTCTACGCGACGACGGTCCGCTATCTGGCGAACGAAGTGAAACCATGCGCGTGGGAGCCTCATGTCAAGGCGGCGGTCGCGCACTACGACCGCTACGGCGGCCGCGAGCTGCTTGGCAAGAGCCACGCGATAGTGACGCTTCAGGAGCGGATCAACCGCGTGGCGGTGCATGAGCATGCGCGCGTCCTCATTCTCGGCGAGAGCGGCACTGGAAAGGAGACGGTAGCGCAGCAGATCCACACGAAGAGCTCGCGCCGCGACATGCCGTTCATCGCGTTCAACTGCGCGAGCGTGACGAAGGACCTGCTGGAGGATCGGTTCTTCGGGCACGAGCGCGGCGCGTTCACTAACGCCGTCGAGCGCACGGACGGCCTTTTCCTGCAGGCGGACGGCGGCACGCTCTTCCTCGACGAGATCGGCGAGATGCCGATCGAGGTCCAGGCGCTTCTGCTGCGAGTCCTCGAGGGGGGCAGATTCACCCGCCTCGGCGGCAAGGAGGAGCTGAAGTGCGACGTGCGGCTCGTGACGGCCACGAACCGAGACCTGCCGCGCCTCGTGAGCGAGGGGAAGTTCCGCGAGGACCTCTACCAGCGGCTGAACGTGGTGCAGCTCAGGACGCCGTCCCTGCGCGAGCACAAGGACGATATTCCGGTCATCGCCAACGCCTGGTGGCGCAAGTTCCACGGAAACCGGGTGCTTCGGGAAGAACAGATCGCCGCGCTGATGGACTACGACTATCCCGGCAACGTGCGCGAACTGGTCAACATCCTCGACCGTGCGACGGCGCTTGAGGAGGACGATTTCGAGCTTCTCATGCGCGAGCACAAGGAGATGAACGCGGGGCTGTCGGGCGGGCTGGAGCTGAAGTCGGGACGGATCCCCGACAAGCTCGAGGACGCCATCCGCATCCACGTCCGCCGCGTGTACGAGAAATACGCGCAGAACATAACCCGCGCCGCCGAGGCGCTAGACGTAAGCCGCAACACGGTGAGGAAGTATCTCTAGGCGCGTGGTGCAAGGCGATGAAGATCAGGGACAGCACGTTGCCGCTCTTGGTGGAGTACGCCCGATCCGGGCGGGTGGTGGTGTTCGACACGGAGACGACCGGAGGAAGGGCGTATGACGAGATATGCCAGATTGCCGCCGTGGAATACGTCAACGGAACGATGGCGCGCACGCTCGCGCTATATATCTGCCCGACGTGCGAGATGAACCCATGGGCGGAAATGGTGCACGGCCTTTCGCTCGACTTCCTGCATGAGCACGGCCTCGCGCCGGAAGACGCGATGCGCCGGTTCTTCGAGTTCGTGGGCGACAATGCGCTGCTTGTCGCGCACAACGCCCAGTTCGATCTGCGGATGGTGGGGCAGGAGTGCAGGAAGTTCGATCTCTGCTTCGCGCCTGAGAACGTGGAGACCTGCGACACGCTGGCGCTCTCCCGCCACATGCGCCCCGACCTGAGGAGCCACGCGCTCGCAAATCTCATCGTGGCGCTGGGCATCAACGGAGTCAACAGCCACGACGCGCTTGACGACGCCCTCGCCTGCGCCGGGGTGTTCTTCACGCTCTTGGGCATGGCTCCGAAGTTTTCGGAGTTGGCACGGGTGCCAAGGGATGGTACAATGTGCCCGTAACCTTTGGCCGAAGTCTCGGCCGCAACGGACAGTCAAATAAAAGACAAGGAAAAAGATGATGACGAACGAAGCAATTGTCACGAGACGCGGATTCATGCTTGGCGCGGGTGCGTTTGGCATGGCCGCATGCGCGGCGGGGCACGACATCGCCCCGAAGTCCGCATTCTCCGGAGAGGTGAAGGGGCGCCGGCTGAAGATCGCCGCCATCGGCTCCGGCGGCATGGGCGGCGCCGCCACGGAAAGCCTCATCAGCGCGGGCTGCGACCTCGTCGCGGTGTGCGACATCGATCCCTCGGCCTTCGACAAGTGGGAGAAGAAGTATCCCGGCATACCGAAGTTCACCGACTACCGCGACATGCTCAAGACGCTAGGCGACAAGTTCGAGGCGGTGCAGGTGGGCACGCCAGACCACACGCACGCCTACATCTCTATCGACTGCATGAACGCCGGGAAGCACGTGTACGTGCAGAAGCCGCTCGCGCGAACGGTTGAGGAATGCGAGCTCATGCTCAAGACGTCGCTCCGCACGGGGTGCGTGGTGCAGATGGGCAACCAGGGCCATCCTGGAGTGTGGCGCTACAAGGCGCTGCGCGACGCAGGCATCTGGGGCGGCATCAAGGAGATCTACAGCTGGAGCGACCGTCCGATCTGGCCGCAGGGCATGACGGAGTACGCGAAGCCCGAGCCCCTGCCCGAGAACTTCGCGAAGAACGCCTGGGACTGCTGGTGCGGGCCGAGCGCGGACCACGGCTTCTCGAAGGCGTACCACAGGTTCAAGTGGCGCGGCTGGTGGGACTACGGCTGCGGCGCTATCGGCGACATGGCCGTGCACAACGCCGACCCGGCGTTCTGGGCCCTTGAGCTTGGGCTGCCGATCAAGGTGAAGGCCGACACGTTCGGCGAGGGGCCGGTGTCGATCGCGTATCCCAAGAAGTCCCGCATCGAGATGACGTTCGCTCCCAACAAGTGGGTGCCTAACGGAATCACTCTGGTGTGGCTCGACGGCGGCCTCAAGCCTGACATGCAGGCGGTTCCCGGCCTCGCCAAATTTGCCGCCGACTACGCCGTGAAGACCGAGGCCGGCAAGGCCAAGAAGGCGAAGAAGGAGGGCAAGCCCTACACGCCGCCAGCCAAGATCGATCCGCTCGTGCCGACCAACGGGCTCATCATCGTCGGCGACAAGGCCACGACGATCGGTCAGTCCCACGCCAGCGCCCCGTCCTGCATCGCCGGCAACGGTCCCGCGTATTCCGCGGCCATCGCCGAAGGCGACAAGGCCTGCCGCTATTCCCACTACCGCGAGTTCGTGGAGGCGTGCCTTGCGAAGGACATCGAGAAGTGCGGTTCCAAGCTTTCCTACGCGGCACCGCTCACCGAGGCGCTGCTCATAGGCTGCATCGCGCTCCGCTTCCCCGGCGAGGAGCTTTTGTTCGACGCGAAGTCCATGCGCTTCACGAACAAGCCCGAGGCGAACGAGTTCCTCAAGGCGCCCAAGCGCGGTTCCTGGGACTTCGCGCGGCTCGGGAAGCGTCTTGCCTAGGCGGGAAGGGAATTGATACAATAGCCAACCAAGCGACAAGGAGTCTTTATGCAAATCACGAAAAGAGAGTTTCTCAAGAAGCTTGGCGTGGGCGGCGCTGCGCTGGCCGGCGGCGGTCTGCTGGCCGACGAGGCCGTCAAGACTAAGCAGATGCTTCCGCAGGGCTCGGTGGGCGATCCGGACAACGTCTGGTTCGGGAAGAACATCTTCCCGCTGGGCCATACGATGAACGACGGGCCTAGCTGCGCGCTGAAGGACGGCAAGATCGTCCAGCCCGCGCGCGAGATACCGATCTTCCACAAGACGGACGTTGTCGTGGTGGGCGGCGGCCCGGCCGGCTTCGCCGCCGCGATCGCCGCCGCGCGCACGGGCGCGAAGGTGGCCATCGTGGAGCGGTACGGCTCGCTTGGCGGACTCTTCACGAACGGCATGGTCCTCATCATGCTCTGCACATCGTACATCGTGGACGGCAAGTACCGGCTCGTGACGAAGGGACTCACCGAGGAGTTCGCGCGGCGCGCCCGCGCGCTCGGGCCGCACGTCTGCACGGGGCCCGTGCCGCCGAACCGCCACTGGCAGCCCGTCGTCGATCCGGAGGGCGCGAAGTACCTGATGGACCGCATGGTGGAGGAGGAGAAGATCGACATGTTCTTCCACTGCTGGGGCGTGGACGTCGTGCAGGACGGCAACAAGGTGCTGGGCGTGGTGTTCGAGTCGAAGCAGGGCCGACAGGCGATCCTCGCGAAGCAGGTGGTCGACTGCTCCGGCGACGCGGACATCCTCTTCGCGGCAGGCGGCGACTACCGCCAGATCACGCACGGCATCGGGCACGTGGTGCGGCTCGGCAACATGGACCGCATCTGGGCCAAGGCGCCGCCGAAGGGGGCGGACGGCAAGAAGCTTCCCGGCAAGTGGCCGATGCGTTCCAACGAGGCGAACCCGTGCACGTGGTGGGGCAACACGGGCACCGGGCCGAAGGGCAACGGACTCGACGTTCGCGACCTCACGGCGGCGGAGATCGGCTTCCGCAAGGAATGGTGGGAGCATGTGGCCGAGATGCGCAAGACGCCAGGCTGGGAGGCGGTGTTTATCGCGAACACTTGCTCTCAGATCGGGCCTCGCGCCTCTCGCCTCGTTGCCGCCGAGACGATAGTGGACCGCGCGGTGTACCGCGAAGGGAAGCGGCCGGCCGACACTGTGGGCATGTTCGGCGCGGACGGCGCGCACAAGGCGCCGCTCTACGTGCCTTACCGCCAGCTGCTGCCGAAGGGCGTTGACAACGTGCTGTGCGCGGGCCGCATGCTCGGCGCTCCCGACACGATCGACACCTTCCGGCTCATATGTCCGTGCTTCGTGACGGGCGAGGCTGCTGGCACGGCGGCCGGACTCGCGGCGCTGAAGGGCTGCACGCCGCGCGAACTGGATGTCTCGGCGCTGCAGAAGAGGCTTGAAAAGGCAAATGTCTGTCTTGCGTAGAATATGCCTGGCGATTGCCCTGATGCTGGTCATGTCGTTGATCTGCGGATGTGGCGCAAGGCTGTTCGCCAAGAAGGCGGATGCAGGCATGAGGCAACCTCGCGTTTCCGCGCCGCAAGAAAGTCGGCGTCGGGCACCGGCGCGGCATGGCGTCAGCCGCGAGGCTTCGGTGCCGGCGGGTGAGCAGAAGCAGGAGCTGGACGAGCTTCTTTCGATCCAGTAGATTGCGCCTCTTCACGGAAATTGTGGTATAATGACACGGCAATGGTCGTAACACGAGAGTCAACTTTCGATGACGCGGCGGCAGGGTGGCTTGGTTCCTGCTGGCGCAATTTCTTGTCGTTGTTCGCCAACATCGGGCGGGGAACGTGCCTGGCGCTGGAGTCGCTTGGCTACCTGCCGGCGACCGTGGTGAGGCGCGATTCGCGTGCGGCGATGGTGCGACAGTTCTACACGACGGGAATCAGGACGCTGCCCGTCATCACGGTGGTAGGGCTGTTCTCTGGCATGATCCTTGGCCTTCAGGTGGGACTGGCGCTCAGGCGCTTCAACCAGGAGGTCTACCTCGGCGCGGCGGTGATGCTCTCCCTCATTCGAGAGATGGGGCCGTTCGTGACGGGCATCTGCCTTTCGGCGTGCGTGGGATCAGCGCTCGCGGCGGAGCTGGGCACGATGACGGTGAACGACGAGGTGGCTGCGCTCGAGACGATGTCCATCTCGCCGGTGCGGTACCTTGCCGCGCCGCGCATGGGCGCGCTGCTCGTGATGTCGCCGATCCTCGCCTTCTACGCGTGCGTGCTGGGCGTGATCGGCGGTGGCCTCGTTGGCTACACGCAGCTGAACGTGCCTTTCCGCCAGTACATGGCGAGCGCGATGTCGATCGCCGAGCTGAAGGACCTCTTCGTCGGCCTCTTGAAGGCGACGGTGTTCGGCGTCGTGATAGGCGCCGTGAGCTGCCACGAGGGATTCGCCACCCGCCTCGGCGCGGTTGGTGTCGGCCGCGCCACGCAGCGGAGCGTGATCATATCGTTCCTGCTGATCCTGATGCTCGGCTACATGATCACGCGGCTCTTCTACTTCGAGTTCTAGGGATGTCGCCATGCTTGCCAAGGGAAAACCCACGAGCATAAAGGAAGCCCGGACGGCGACGTTCCCGTGCGCTCTGACGATAGCCGGCAGCGATTCCGGCGGCAACGCCGGCATCCAGGCCGACCTGCGCGCGTTCCACGCATACGGCCTTCACGGCTGCACGGTGCTCACGGCACTCACCGCCCAGAACCCGCGCGGCGTGCGCGCCGTGCACGTGGCGCCGCCCGCGTTCGTCGCGGCTCAGCTGGACGCGATCTTCGAGATGTACGGCGTGATGGCTCTCAAGACGGGCATGCTCGCGACGGCCGACGTGATCGAGGTGGTGGCGGAGAGGCTCTCGGCGCTTCCGCGCGTCAAGAAGGTGATCGATCCCGTGATGGTGGCGACGAGCGGAGCGAAGCTGCTGGCGGACGACGCGGAGGCGGCGCTCGCCGAGCGGCTGCTGCCGCTCGCAACGCTCCTCACGCCGAACCTGCCGGAGGCGGAAGCGCTGCTGGGCGACGAGATCGGAACGGCGGCGGACGTGAGGCTTGCCGCGAAGACGCTCGCGCGGAAGTTCCGCTGCGCCGTCCTCGTCAAGGGAGGTCACTCGACGTGCGGCGCCGCGGAGGACGTGCTGTATGACGGGCGGCGGTTTCGCGCCTTCGCGTGCCCCCGCGTGAAGGATCCAGTCTCGACGCACGGCACGGGCTGCACGCTGGCAGCGGCGATAGCCGCGGGGCTTGCGCTCGGCGCCTCGCTGGGGGACGCCGTGGCGAGGGCAAAAAATTACGTTTACGAAGCGATAAAGTTTTCGTATCATATTGGGCGGAACTGCGGCGTGCTAGGCATGCCAAAGACGAGGAGATAGTTATGGTCAAGGAGCAACTGCAAGACATGGACGACATCTCGAGCGACGAGATGATCGTGAGGAAGAAGAAAGCGCCGGAGAAGAAGACCGGCGTAACGACGGCGTCTGTCCTAAGGACGGCCGCGGATGCGCTCGACGCGCTGCGCGCGAAGCGTCCGCTCGTGCACTGCCTGAGCGAGCACGTGGCGGCGCACTTCACCGCGAACGCGCTGCTGGCGCTCGGCGGGTCGTCGGCGGTGGTGGAGGACATGAGCGAGGTGCCGCAGTTCGTGAAGCTGGCGGACAGCCTTCTCGTGAACACCGGCACCGTTACGAAGGCCCAGACCGAGGTGATGCGCGCGGCGGTGTCGCACGCGAACATGAACGGCAAGCCGTGGGTGCTCGATCCCGTGGCCGTGGGAATACTGCCGCTGAGGACGTTCATCGCCAAGGAGCTGCTGCGGCGCTTCCCGGCGATGATCCGGGGCAACGCGTCCGAGATCCTTTTCCTTGCCGGCAACGAGACCTCGATGTGCCGCGGCATGGAGTCTACCGCGTCGAGCGACGAGACGATCGTGCAGGCCACGCGCCTCGCGGGCGTCACTCGCGCGGCCGTGCTGGTGACCGGCGAGACGGACTACGTTGCAGGAGAGGGCGCGCCGGTGGTGGCGATCTCTAACGGCTCGCCGATGATGTCGCGCGTGGCCGGCGTCGGCACTGCGCAGGGCGTGTTCGGTGCTGCCTTCCTCGGCACGCTCGGAAGCAAGGCCCGCTGGGAGGCGACGCTCGCGACCGCGCTTGTCACGGCAGTGGCGGGCGAGATCGCCGCCGCGAAGACGTCCGCACCTGGATCTTACCAGATCGCCTTACTTGACGCGCTGGCCGCCATCAAGCCGGACGATATCGTCAAGCGCGGCCACGTGAAGCTTATCGAGCGCGCATCATGAGGAGAACGTCGAAGAAGCCGCGCATCCTGATCGTCACTCCGGAGATCACGTATCTGCCAGAGGGCATGGGGAACCTGGCGGGCAAGATGAGCGCGAAGGCCGGCGGCATGGCCGACGTGTCGGCGTCGCTCGTGGCGGCGCTCTTCGACCTGGGGGCCGACGTGCACGTGGCGCTGCCGCACTACAGGCGCATGTTCCACGAGGAGACGGGCCAGCTCGTCGCCGACGAGCTGCGCGTGTACAAGAGCCGCATGACGAGCGACCGCATCCACCTCGCCGAGGACCGCTGCTTCTACTACCGCGACCGCGTCTATTCCCAGAGCGGCGCGAACCCGAAGCTCGCGCTTGCCTTCCAGCGCGAGGTGATCAACCACTTCATCCCCGAGGTGCAGCCGGACCTTATCCACTGCAACGACTGGATGACGGGCCTCATCCCCGCCGCAGCCCGCCGCATGGGCATTCCCTGCCTCTTCACCGTCCACAACATCCACACGCACAAGCTCACGCTCGCCGAGGTGGAGGACGCGGGCATCGACGCGGCGGAGTTCTGGCAGAACCTCTACCTCTCGCGCCCGCCGTACAACTACTTCGAGTCGCGCGACTCGAACCCGGTGGACCTGCAGGCCTCCGGCATCTTCGCCGCGCACTTCATCAACACCGTCTCCCCTACGTTCCTGAAGGAGATCGTCGACGGCTGGCACGACTTCATCCCGGACTCCATCCGCAGCGAGATCCGCAACAAGTTCAACGCGGGCTGCGCGGCGGGCATCCTCAACGCGCCAGACCCTACGGACAATCCGGCGATCGACGACAAGATCCCGTTCACGTATGGTCCGGCCGACCACCGCGAGGCGAAGCGCAAGAACAAGCTCGCGCTCCAGCACGCGCTCGGCCTCGAGGAGAACCCCGACGCGCCGCTCTTCTTCTGGCCGTCGCGCCTCGATCCCGTCCAGAAGGGACCCCAGCTCCTCTCGGACATCTGCTACCGCTTCCTCGACAAGTACTGGGCGCAAGGCGCGCAGATCGCGATCATCGCGAACGGCGCGTTCCAGCAGCCGTTCTGGGACATCCGCGGCTTCCACAACATCGGCAACCGCCTCGCGGTGCACGATTTCGACGGACGCCTCTCCCAGCTTGGCTTCGCGGCGTCGGACTTCCTGCTCATGCCGTCGCTCTTCGAGCCGTGCGGCCTTCCGCAGATGCAGGCGCCGATCTACGGCTCGCTCGCCATCGCGCACAACACCGGCGGCCTGCACGACACGGTGGAGCCGCTCGACATGAAGCGGCACGTTGGCAACGGCTTCCGCTTCGACACGTACGACGCCAACGGCCTCTTCTGGGCGATGGACCAGGCGATGGCGTTCTGGTCGCTCCCGGCCGAGGTGCGCGAGGCGGAGATCCGGCGCATCATGGCGGAGTCGCTCACGCGCTTCAACCACGAGGCGTGCGCGCGCCAGTACATCGAGCTCTACGAGCAGATGCTGCACCGCCACCTCGTGAAGGACTTCTCCGCGCGGGACTGACCGGACATGGAGCCGCCAAGAATGGCGGTTGCCTTGGAAGGCGGCATCCGGTGCGGTTGGGGGACCAATTTATGGTATAATCAACGACACAACCACAAGGAGACAGACAATGCCATTCATCAACGACGACTTTCTGCTGACGACCAAGGCCGCGAAGGAGCTGTACCACGGCTACGCGGAGAAGATGCCCATCATCGACTACCACTGCCACCTGCCGCCGGCGGAGATCGCCGCCGACCAGCGCTGGGAGAACATCGCGCAGGTGTGGCTGGGCGGCGATCACTACAAGTGGCGCCAGATGCGCTCGAACGGCATCGACGAGAAGTTCATCACCGGCGACGCCAGCTGGTACGACAAGTTCCTCGCCTTCGCCGAGACGATGGAGGTGCTGCTCAAGAACCCGCTCTTCGACTGGTCCCACCTGGAGCTGGCGCGCTACTTCGGCGTCAACGACCGCCTTTCGCGCGCGACGGCGGAGAAGATCTGGAAGAAGTGCAACGCCGTCCTCGCGAAGCCCGGCTTCTCCGC
>JAEEGH010031255.1_pt1 | contig 10299 bp, 5 predicted proteins | sample 9134181 | NCBI WGS metagenome assembly JAEEGH01 (sample SAMN16246544, study PRJNA631951) | gut metagenome | biome: gut microbiome; feature: rumen; material: DP-attached | host: Bos | place: Iran: Karaj | collected 2018-10 | reverse complement strand
CTATGGCCCAACACGTAACCCTATTAACCGCGAGTTTGTTTCTGGTGGTTCTTCTGGTGGTTCTGCTGCCGCTGTTGCCGCTAACCAGGCTTTGTTTGGTCTTGGTACTGAAACTGGCGGTTCGGTTCGTCTTCCAGCAAGCTATTGTGGAATCTACGGTCTTAAACCAACATACGGCGTTCTTAGCCGCTGGGGAATTGTTGCTTACGGTTCTTCTCTGGATCAGGTTGGTATTCTTGGCCATACTCCTGCTGATATTGCAGAGCCTCTTAGCCTTATGTGCGGCGTAGATATGTATGATGATACATCTGCAGATTTGCCAGAGGGAAAAACTTTGAATAAGCTTGAAGCTTTGACAGACGCAGAGTTTAAGGCTCTTAAAATTGCTATTCCAAAGCAGTTCCTTAAAACAGAAGGTGCTGACCCAGATGTTGTAAAGTGCTTTGAAGAAACACGTACATGGTTTACAAGCAAGGGCGCTAGTGTAGAAGAAGTTGACCTTCCAATTCTTGATGCTTCTATTGCTGCTTACTACGTTATTGCTCTTTCTGAAGCAGCTTCTAACCTGAGCCGTTTTGATGGAATCCGCTATGGCCGCCGTGTTGATAATGGAAAAGGTTATGACGAACTTTATGTTGAAACAAGAAGCGAAGGTTTTGGTCCAGAAGTAAAACGCCGTATTGTAATTGGAAACTATGTTCTTTCTGAACAGTTCTCTGGTGATACTTATAAAAAAGGTATGACAGTTCGTGCCCGCATTCAGCGTGAGGTTGCAGCTGTATTTGAAAAGTATGACATCATCTTGTGTCCAACTTGTCCTACAGCTGCATTTAAGCTTGGTTCCAAAGTTGATAATCCTCTTGAAATGTACCTTTCAGACTTGTACACAACTTTTGTAAACCTGGCACGCATTCCTTCAATCAACGTTCCTGCTGGCCGCACAAGTGCAGATGGTATGCCAATTGGTATGCAGTTTGCTGGTGCTATGTTCAGCGAAAAGAAGATTCTGCGTCTTGCGCAGAACTGGGAATGTGACCACAAAGAGTGTGGAATTCCGGTAAAAGAATAATATGATATAAATAAAGAAAAAGGGCGCCAAGGATGGCGCCTTTTTTTTATGTGTGATTGCGCCTCGCAAGTCTCGGCGCTTGAGCCGTTCTTTCGATAATCCTAAACCGACCCGCTGTCGCAGCTCGGTTTTTAACGGATTTTCGATTATAGGCTTATTTAACTTTCATAACAAACACTCCGTCCCAATTCTTAGGTGGCGGATCCTTCTTAAAATGTGCAATGCGGTCTAAGAAGACAACCGAAGGCATATCCTGGTATTTTTCATTACATTCATGGAACATTGCTTCTGCCTTGTCCCAGGCCTGCTTGCGGTAAAAGGCAAGCCCGCGTTCAAAGAGGTCTTTTATTTCAAAGAGCTTGTCTGTAGCGGCGGCCTTAGTCTGCAGAATTTCATAGATGCGGACAGGTTCGTTCTTTCCCTTTACTTTAATGAAGTCCAGTTCGCGGCAGACAAAAGTATCGCGCAACTTTTCAAAAACAGCTTCTGTAATAATAGCCTTAGAACCGTAAGCCTTGTTTGCACCTTCCAGGCGGGCCGCAAGGTTTACTGTATCACCAATGGAAGTAAAGTCCATGCGGCTGCGGGCGCCCACAGAACCAAATACGACGCGGCCGGTATTAATACCAATTCCCATAGAAATAAAGTCGTCGCCGTTAGACAGGGCCATCTGCTGCTGAGCCCGCATTGCGGCCCTAATTTCCATAGCGGCCTTACAAGCATTGTATTCTTTGCGGGGACCTGCAAAAAAGGCCATCATTTCATCGCCAACAAACTTGTCTACATCACCACCGTTGTTCAGGATAATCTCTGTTTCAATATCAAGATAGTGGTTTAAGATTTCTACAACTTCACGAGGCTGCTTGCCTTCGCACAAAGTGGTAAATCCGCGGATGTCTGTAAAAAGGAAGCAGAGTTCACGGGATGAAGTAGACTTTTTCTTGTCTTTTTCTGCCGCCTGCAGGGTAGAAAAGGAAATATAAGGGATGATTCCACGGATAATATTTACAAGGTTTTTAATTTCTTTAGAAAGGGCCTTTGTTTCATCCTTTGTGCGGATAGTGTCGGAATAAGTGAGCATGTCTGCGGTGATTTTTGCATTTCCTGCAAGAATCTGCGCCATGGAGTTAGAAGTTTTTCTTACATTTGTGCGTAAGAAAAGTAATGGGTTAGTTATAAAATCTGCAATAAAGAGCGACAGGACAATCGACATGTACATAAAAAGAATTGCCATTGTAAATACAAAGACCTGTGCGTGGAAGTAAGACTTCATGAGGATTTCTTCGCGGTAAGTTACGATGGAAAATCCTACAAGGCGGTGTCCGTCTTTGCGCAGGAAAGAAACCGGGTAAATATAGCGGCAGAATTCACGGTTTTCTGAGCGAACCGGATGCTTTTTGTAAGTGCCGTTCTGGAAGTAGGTAAAATATTCTTTTGCTTTATCTGCGCTGATGCTTTTTTCTTCCTGAGGAATAGATTTTACGTCGTTGTATTTTGTTGTGTAAGAGAAAACGTCAAAGTCTGGCCAGGTGATGGAGCTGTCGCTCAAGGTAACTACATCTCCATTTTTCTGGAAAGTGATGTTGGTGCCGTTTTTTACAGTGATAATGTCTATGCGCTCAAAAGGAGATTCTGCGTAGTTGTTAGCTTCTTCCTGCTGCTTAAAGTATTCCAGCACCTTCTCGTTTGTACCGCCGGCAGCTTCGTAAACTGCAGAAGTCTGTTCTGCCTGTGCACGGCCCACATCGCTAACGGCTTCTGTAAACATGGTTTTGTAGTAAAAAAGAATAAGGAAGGTAAAAGTTGCCAGAATAATTGCGATGGTTGTAATAATTGTAATAGTAAGCTTGGTTTTAATGGAAAACTTAGGCTTGTCTTTTGCTTCGGCCTGAATCTTTTTGTATTCGGCAAATTCCGGGTTGCGTTCGCGAATCATCTGAATGCCGTGAATGGACATAAATGCATGAAGGCTAAAGAGAATTGCGTAAGAAATGTAAGCTGTAAAGTGGAGAGACTGGAACCATCGGCCACAGTTTGCAAAAATTACGATAATAATGATTGTGCAGATTAAGTGTACCGAAATGCTTATATATGTAAGAAGATAAAGAGGATTGTTCAGTTCCTTTTTAATAAAAAGCGAAATGATTAAAAAGAGCGCCGTTAGTGGAAGAAGATAGATAAGGTAAAAGAAAAAGTGCAGAAAAGTTTTTTGAAGTTCCGGCTGGGCGGTAAAAGGCAGCTTAAAAGGAAAAATAAGAAGGCCGCCACCGCTTCCGTTTATAAGATTTAAGGCCGATTGCCCCATCGGCAGTAAAAAAAGTGCTGTTAGTATTATTGCTGTGATTATTTTACGAGTCTTCATACAGGTATGATAGGGGTTATTCGACTTTTGTACAACTATATAGTAGAATGAGAATATGGCTACTAAAGACTTTGATGATAAGACAGTTTACATATTGGACAGCTACGGATTAATTTTCCGCTGCTATTTTGCTTTTATTTCCCGACCGCTTACAAACCGCAATGGCGACAATGTTTCTGCCCTTTTTGGATTTTTCCGCAACCTTCATTTTGTGCTGCAGCATTATAAACCGGGTTATCTTATTGCCGCCATGGACTCTAAGACAAAGACCTTCCGTCACGAAATGTATGACCAGTACAAGGCAACCCGCAATAAAACTCCGGATGACCTGCATGCCCAGGTTCCTTGGATCTGCGACATTCTAAAAGCGCTTGGAGTTCCTGTTTTGCAGTGTGATGGCTACGAGGCCGATGACATTATTGCGACCGTAGCCCGCAAGTGTGCCGAATCTGGAAGAACCTGCCGCATTCTTAGTGGCGATAAGGACCTTATGCAGCTGGTAAATGAAACAACTCAGATTCTTAAGCCGGAAACCGGTGCAAATACCTGGAAGGTAACCGGTATAGAAGGTGTTGAAGCAGAGTGGGGCGTAAAACCTGCCCAACTGTTGGACCTGCTTGCCCTTTACGGAGATACTGCAGATAACATTCCTGGTGTTCATGGAATTGGTGTAAAAACAGCCGCAAAACTGCTTGGAGAATACGGCGACCTGGACGGCATTTATGCCCACCTGGATGAGATAAAAGGTGCAAACCAGAAAAAACTTGCAGAAGGCCGTGAAAATGCCTATTTTAGCCAGAAACTGGTACGCCTTTGCAGCGAAGTTCCTTGCCCGGAAATTGACGAGGCCCTTAATTCACAGCCTTATACATATGATTACAATGCCGCTGCCCAGAGCCTTATGACTTTTGATGTTCCAGCGGTTGCTAAGCAGTATGCGGCCCTTGGTGTAGAAAACGGCGACTTTGCGGCTGCCGTGGCTGAGCCTGCTGAAGTTAGCGGTGGGGCTTCTGGGGGTGATGAACCACTTCCCGTTCGCAAAAACGAAGGTAACTACCGAGCAATCCTTACAGAAAAGGAACTTGCAGCCTTTGTAGACTCTGCTCTTGAGGCCGGCACAGTTGCTTACGATTCAGAAACAGATTCTCTTGATACACTTTCTGCAAAGATTCTTGGGTTTAGCCTTTGTATTAAAGCAGGTGAAGCAGTTTATGTTCCTTTAGAAAAAGAATCTGCAGACTTGTTTTCTCAGAGCGAAGGCCTTTCTAAGAGTGTGGCCTTTGCCCAGCTCAAAAAACTTTTTGATAATGCAAACGAGACAATCATCTTTCATAATGCAAAGTTTGACCTTAAAGTTCTTGCCTCAAACGGACTTTTTGCTTCCTTTGACAATATAAAGGCAAAAATTCAGGACACAATGATTGCGGCCTGGCTCCAAAAACCGGACCGTACAGGTAAAAACGGCTATTCGCTGGAATTCCTGGGAGAGTCGGTTCTTGGCCTGCATGGAATTGAATATGACGAGATTGTAAAAAAGGGACAGACCTTTGCAGATGTACCGCTTGAAACAGCCGTGCCTTACGCCGCAGAAGATGCAGATTTTACCTTCCAGCTTTGGCAGAAGTTTGAGCCAGAAATGAAGGATAACGAACTTTATAATAGTATAGAAATGAAGATTCTGCCAATTCTTGGAGGAATGGAACTGGCGGGAATTCATTTGGATACAAACTTTTTGCGCCAGTACAGTACAGAACTTGCCCAGGGAATTAGCCAGTGTGAGCAGGAAATTTACAAGGAAGTTGGCCACGAGTTTAATATTGCGTCTCCAATGCAGCTGCAGACAGTGCTTTTTGAAGAACGCGGACTAACTCCTGGTAAAAAGACAAAACGTGGTTATTCGACAGATACTTCTGTTCTTGAAGAACTTGCTTATGTAGATAAGGTTCCCCGCATGATTCTGGAATACCGTGAAATGGCTAAACTGCAGTCTACCTATGTGGAAACTCTTCCTACCATGGCAGATAAAAATAGCCGAATCCACACAGACTTTATTCAGACAGGAACCGCAACAGGCCGCCTCTCCAGCCGCGAGCCAAACCTCCAGAACATCCCCGTCCGCAGCGAAGCGGGCCGCCGAATCCGCGCGGCCTTCACCGCCCCAGACGGAAAAGTCCTCATTTCCGCAGACTACGCCCAGATTGAACTTGTTGTCCTGGCCCACTTGAGCGGTGACCCCGCCATGTGTAAGTCCTTCGTGGACGGCACTGATGTCCACAAAAGTACAGCTGCCCTTATCTACGGAGTTCCGGCGGAAGCTGTTACCCCAGAGATGCGCCGCACCGCCAAAACAATTAATTTCGGGGTAATTTACGGCATGTCAGCCTTCCGCCTCGCCCGGGACCTGGAAATTCCTCGAACTCAAGCCAGCGCATTTATAGACAGTTACTTTAGAATGTACTCAAAAATAAATGATTTCATAAATAACACGGTGCACTTTGCAGAAGAAAAGGGCTATGTAGAAACCATTTTCCACCGCCGCCGCCCTGTTATGAACATCAACAGCAAAAACAAGCTGGAAAAATCCGGCGCGGAACGAATTGCGGTAAACACTCCGGTTCAGGGAAGCGCCGCAGACATTGTTAAAAAGGCAATGATTTCTGTAAGTGACGCCTTGCGCGAAAGTGCTTCTCCGGCCCGCCTCTTGCTGCAGGTTCACGACGAACTTATTTTTGAGTGTCCGGATGATCAGCCAACAATTGACGCAACAATTGCCCTTATAAAAGACAAAATGGAAAACGCAGTAAAACTGAATGTACCGCTGCGCGTAAGCATTGAGTACGGCAAAAACTGGGGAGAGTTCCATTAATGTTTGATAAGGTATCGTCAGCCCGCCAGGTTATTGCCGTAGTGGGCCCCATGGCTGCCGGGAAAAATCATATTTCTTCTCAACTGGAGCAGGAAGGCTGGTCTTCTGTAGATGCCGACCTTCTTGTGCACGATGCCATAGACATTGCAAAAGATCGCATTTTGGACACCTTTATTCCCTATGCCCAGCAACGCAACATTAAAATAACTAAGGCTGATGGTTCCATCAACCGACGCGAATTGGGCCGCCTTTTATTTGCAATTCCCGAGCTCCTTACAATTCAGGAATCCATTGTCTATCCAATTATCACTACTCAGATAAAAGAGTTTATAGACAGTCACGAAAAGACAATTATAAATGCAACCGTGCTTTACAAAACTCCAGAGCTTCTTGCCCTCTGTCAGAAAATTATTTACGTTACCGCACCATTGGCAACCCGCATCAAACGCGCCCGCCAACGGGACAATCTTCCTTACCGCCAGATTTTCCGCCGCTTCTGGGCCCAGCGCAATCTTTTGCAGGAATATAAAGCCTGCGACATTCCTATGGAAATAATAAAAAATAACTAAAGTAAAATTTTCATGTTCCGATAAACAAAACAAGGTGGCTGGTATTTTGCCAGTGAAAAGAGGAAATTTATGGAACAGAAAAAAACTTTATGGATTATCGCCGCTGTAGGAGCTTTTTTATTGGTTGTTTTGGGAACTGCCGGAATTCTTTATTCACCGGCCAGAAATCCTACTCCTGCAATTGCAAGCGTAGCTCCTGTAGAAAAGGCTAAGCCTGCGACTCCTTCAACAGGATGGACAAATCAGATTGATGTTCAGCCTCCAGTTCCAGCACCATCTGTTGGCGACATGATTGTGCTTGCTGATAACACAACTGTTTATAATCTTTCTAAAGCAGACGATTCTTCTGTAACTACCATCGATTTGAACGCCCTCAAAAACGGATACCTTACAGAGGCTCAGCCACAGCCAACTGCACAGCCTCAGAACATAAACATTACAGTAAATGTGCCAGAGGTAAAGGAGCCTGCGCCATCAGCCGTAGAAAAAGAGCCTGTAAAAGCTCCAGAGAAGGTTGTTGTAGAAAAGGTTGTAAAAGCACCAAAGTCTGAAAAGCCAGCTCCTGCTCCAAAGTCAGAGGCAAAATCTTCTGTAAAAGTAACTGTAAACGGAAACGCATCTGTAACAGTAAAAGAAGAACCAAAGAAGACACAGTTCTGGGTTCAGGTTGCAGCTTACAGCAACAAAAAAGGTGCAGAAAATGCCCGCTCTGTTCTTGATTCAAACAAGATTCCAGCAGACGTTTTCACTTATCAGGATAACAAATCTAAACTTTACTATCGTGTTCGCGTGGGACCATACACCACAAAAAGCGAAGCAGAATACTGGCGCTCAAGAATCGTTAAGATTGACGAGTTTGTTAAGGCAGAAAGCTTCGTAACTAGTACAACGAATTAAAAAAAGGAATCATAATAAATTACTCCATGTTCCCCGGGCCTGCTTTTGTAGAACCGGGGATTCTTTTTTAACTTTTTTTCAAATTCTTTTCATGTTTTAACATTTAAAAGCAAGTATATAAGTATGGACTACTTGCAAAAAAAATTAACGCTTTTTATTTTTCTGATTGTCCAGGGTACTCTAACTCTGGGCTTTTCTACTTCTTTAGAATTCTATAATGCCTGGGATTTTAATAAGGGTGATGGTACCACGGGCGGCCGTTATAAGTTTCCTTATGGTTTGGGCGAACTGCGCCTGACAGTAAAAGGCGACTCTTACAATTTTGGCCTTACTGCAACAAACCAGAAACTTACAAAACATTTTCCCTTTTATCTTAAATGCGGAAACCTTTCTGCTTCTGGAATTCTTTCCAAAATGAACAGTCCTACGCTTTCTGCCTCGGCAGCGCCCTTTGCTTCTTCAGTTTCTTCTGCTGTGGGTCTGGCGGCTTCGCTTCCTGGGTACTCAACATTTTCCCGGCCTATGAGTCTTTTTAGTCAGACTGGGCTTGCAGGCAGGCTTAGTAATACAAATCTTGCCTGCTGGTATTCTCCCCAGGAAGAAAAAATTGCCTTTAGCTTTATAGAAAGCCTGCGCCCTAGTAAAGATGTGGCTTTTGCTCTTTCGCTGGCCGGGGGCTTTTTCCCTTATAACCAAAGTTCCCAGAGTGACTGGTTTTCTGCTTCTCCCTTTTACCCGGCCGGCAGCCATTTTGCTTCTGCCCTGCAGTTTTCAAGCCAGCTTTATTGGTGGAAGAGCTTTTTTATGTGCGGCCTGAACGAAACTCCTTTTGGAAGTGCTGCTCTTTGGTTCAGGTCAGAAAACCGCCTTAGTGGAGAGCATTTTTCTTTTACCGGGGCTGCCTTTTTTAATGGTGATTTGCCCCATGCCCCCAACATAAGTGCCGGCGCAAAGGTTCTGTCGCCCCAGCTGCAGTTAAAAGGAAACTTGCAGTATAAAACCCTTTTTAAAGCAAAGCATTTTCCGGTTTTTGTAAAAAGTGGTTTTACGGCATATTCCGGCATTAGCCTTGAAGATGAGAATCACGAAGTTCGTTTTGGTTATGGAAGTCAGTTTCTTTTTCCCCGCTATCTGCTTACTCTCTCTCTGCTTACGAAATTTGATGCGGTCTGGGATTATACAGCTAGTGTGCCTGGGACAATCACCCTGAATTTTGATGATGCCAGCTTGCAGATAAAAAATGTCTGGTACTTGGCGGCATGTTCACCCAGTCTTTCTCTCTTAGTTTCAGTTGATTCTGTAAAAGTGGTCGCTGCACTGGCTGTGGGAGTGGGGCAATCAGCAAAAATTAGTGCAAGCGGCTCTTATACAACTTCTACCAGCGCAAATAAGTTTTCTTTCTATATAAATGCTTCGTATATATGGCGAAAAATTAAGTGCACTTGTAAGCTTGGATTTGCGTTTGAGGGTTGAATTAAAGAACTGTTTTCGGTAAAATGTCGTGATAAGTATAATCTACGAATAATTTTTTTAAAAGAGGTATTAATATGGCTTGGGATATTTCAAAAGTAAGAAATATCGGTATCAGTGCCCACATTGACTCAGGAAAGACAACAACTTCAGAACGTATCTTGTTCTACTGTAACAAGATTCATGCTATTCACGAAGTTCGTGGTAAGGACGGTGTTGGTGCTGTAATGGATAACATGGAACTGGAACGCGAACGCGGTATTACAATCCAGTCAGCAGCTACTCAGGTACAGTGGAAGGATTACACAATCAACCTTATCGACACACCGGGTCACGTAGACTTTACTGTAGAAGTTGAACGTTCTCTGCGCGTTCTCGACGGTGCTATCATGATTCTTTGCGCCGTTGCCGGTGTTCAGTCTCAGTCTATTACTGTAGACCGTCAGCTTAAACGCTATCATGTACCTCGCGTTGCATTCGTAAACAAGTGTGACCGCCAGGGTGCTAACCCACTTCGTGTACGTCTTCAGCTCCGCGAAAAGCTTGGTTTGAACGCATACATGATGGAACTTCCAATTGGTTTGGAAGACAAACTCGAAGGTGTTGTAGACCTCGTTGCTATGAAGGCTATCTACTTTGATGGTCCTAACGGTGAAGATCTCCGTATCGCAGAAATCCCAGCTGCTATGCAGGCTGATGCAGAAAAGTATCGTGAAGAACTTTTGGATGCTGCTTCTATGTTCGATGATTCATTGATGGAAGCAATCATGGAAAATGGTTACGATGGAGTTCCAGAAGAGCAGATTATTGCTGCTATCCGTAAGGGAACTTTGGCAGAACAGTTTGTAGGTGTATTCTGTGGTTCTGCTCACGTAAACAAGGGTATTCAGCCATTGCTCGACGCAGTAGTTCGCTACTTGCCAGCTCCAAACGAAGTACGCAACGTTGCTCTCGACCTCGACAACAACGAAGCAGAAGTTGAACTTGAATCAGTTGATAACAAACCTTGTGTTGCACTTGGTTTCAAACTTGATGATGGTCAGTATGGTCAGCTTACTTATACTCG
>JAEEGH010031254.1_pt1 | contig 10299 bp, 8 predicted proteins | sample 9134181 | NCBI WGS metagenome assembly JAEEGH01 (sample SAMN16246544, study PRJNA631951) | gut metagenome | biome: gut microbiome; feature: rumen; material: DP-attached | host: Bos | place: Iran: Karaj | collected 2018-10 | reverse complement strand
ACGGTTGCGTTCAGCACTGACGAAAATGGAACCGTTGCAACTATTACTAGTGAGAACCCCAATTCCGACAACTGGAGCGACATTAAGTATCCTGAAGGTGTTACTAATGGTGCCGAGCAATTATTAGCGGCAAAAACCCTGAAATTTATTGCTACAGCTGCAAATAAAATTACCTCTTTGCAAGCTTTTCAGAGTGGTGGTTTTGCTGCAACTACTGTAGACTTTAGTGATGCTATATTCGAGGAAACCGATGGTGATGTAATTAATTATACTGCCTGGAATCCAACCGATGGGTATCATTCAGCTTCAGTTACACCAACATCAAATGCTATGACATTCTCGTATTTTCCACAGGTAGAGAAAGCCATTCTTGCTAATGTAAAGTCAATTTGTCCAGGTTGTTTTAAAAGTTCAAATACAAAAATGACTGGAACATTTACAATTCCATCGACTGTAAAATATATTGCAACATTAGCTATAGATGACATCCCATTAAGTAAAATCACAATACCTGATAATGTTGAATATATAGCAAATAAAGCGTTTCAGAATGGCGATATCAAAGCACTTATTGATGTAACAGTTGAAGGATACACGTATGCCGCAAATGAGGCTTTTGACAAACAAACTACGGTTGGTCAGACAGATGCGGGATATGGTAATTATGCTACTTTGCATTTTAACCCCGGAGCAGAAGAATTCTTTCAGAGTAATAAGGATCCCTTAACTCAAGTTATTTCCTTGGATCGAGGAAAGTTCCAAAGTTGGTTACAGGGTCATTTTGATAATGCCGCCACAGGTGATCATCCTAATGGTTGGAGAGAATTTGTAAACGCATCATCAACCCCCCCACACCTGTACCAGTTGGAAAGAAAGTTGTTTTGAGAACTTTCAGTGATAATGTCGCTCGTATAGTTCCACTAGATTTTCGTGCTTATCTTGTTAGCGGCGTAACGAAGCTAAATGATGATAATTATAAGGTCGACTTGGTTCAGATTTTTGCTATTCCTGCGTATACAGGTGTTATTCTATATGGAGAAATAGACGAAAGGTCAACAAGTTTCAGTATGGCAACAATTCCTTCATGGGATGATCCAAACAGTGAAGATTATGTTGCTCCTTATACGAGAACTTCACCTGACGTAGGAATTCCAGACGCTGATAGAATTAATTATGTATCCACAAGAAACTATATGGTTCCTATTCTTGAGGATACAAAACTTTATCCATATTATAAGGATATGACAGCTGATGATTGGAAATCACAGTGGCCACTTCCTGCAGGTGATGGTCTTAAGAACAAATATTCGAGTGGAACAACAGTGACTGACCGCAATTTTATTTTGACGAATCTGAAAGGTACAACATTGAGTGGGAAGCAGACAGATGATTATGTAGGTTTCTTCCGTGTTAAACCAAATGTTGTTTGTGGCGCGAACAAAGCATATCTGAGTTTACCTAGTACGGGTGATAAGGGTTATAAAAATCCTGCAGGAGCAGAAGCACTTGTAATAAAACCTACTAGTCCAGATTCATACATCTTCCGTTCTGATAAATGGAATGATAGTTTTACTAATACAGGTAACTGGGGCCAGCGTGATAATAGTATCGGTGTGCTAAGCGCTATATTTGCTGGTGAAATCTTCGAAGAGGAGACTGGTATCCAGAACGTAGCTACTGAGAGCGTTGATGGTGGTTACTATACACTTCAGGGTGTTAAGGTAGCCCAGCCTCAGAAGGGCGTTTATGTGAAGAATGGTAAGAAGGTTATTATAAAATAAAAGAGAAATATTGTAGTTATGAAAAAAGAATATATTAAGCCCTCTGCTTATGTTTTAACATTTGCATCGGATTTTATGGAAGGGGAGATTCAAGATAATAGTGGAGTAGGTTATAACCCTTTTGCCAAGGAAACTAGCTTCGAAGAAGAGGAAACAGGCATTCCTACTAAGTTCTCCAACATCTGGGGAGACGAAGAAGACGAAGATTAAAAAAGAATTGAAATAACAATTGAGGAGAGGAGCCGGAGCGAGCCCATAGGGGTCAAGCTTCGGCTCTCTCCTTTTTAGAGACCCACCAATCAGGGGACCCAATAGGAGACCCAATAGGAGACCCACCCCAGCCCTCCCTGTTTAGGGAGGGAGTTAGAACATGTATTTTTCAGCAAAAGTGTTGCATAATAAAAAAAACTAGCAAGTTATTTGGTAGTGTTACTAAATTTAGCTACCTTTGCATCAATGAATAAGAAAGAGAAACTGGTTAAGCGGTTTAGGTCTCTGCCAAAGATTTCTCCTTTGAGGAGGTGGTAAGCTTGTTTAAGTGTTGTGGTTTTACTCTGGAGAACAAGGGAGCCACATCTGGCTCTCGCGTCAGGTTTTATAACAAGGAGGATCAGAATGCTTATATCATGCATAAGCCACACCCGAGCAATATTATCAAAGGATATATGATGAGGGATATTTTGGATTTTCTAGTAAAGAACAACTATATAGATTAAGGAGGGCATAAACTATGGGATATTTAAAGTACAAAGGTTACACGGGTAGTGTTGAATATAGCGAGGAAGACAAGTGCCTGTTTGGAAAAGTGCAGGGTATGATGCGAGACAACATTACCTACGAGGGTGCCACCGTTGAGGAACTTACAGCTGACTTTCAGGGGGCAGTGGATGACTATCTTGCCATGTGTGAGGAGAAAGGCATTCACCCAAGAAAGCCTTACTCAGGCGTTCTCAATGTGCGTTTGTCGCCGGAGATACATAGTGGTGCAGCTATGGCAGCGAGTAAGGCCGGCATCACTATTAACGCATTCATCAAGAATGCCGTTGCTAAGGCGTTAGGGATTTCTTTGTAAATCATCATTGTTGTCATTTTTGGTGCAACATGTTCTGTAAGTCGCAAGACAATTGAGAGGAGCCCGAGCGAGCCCATAGGGGTCAAGCTTCGGCTCTCTCCTTTTATGCCAGCTCTCCCGAAGGGAGGGAGAAGCCTTGCTTCCAACCCCTTTCCCGTAGGAAGGGGAGTAGGAAATTAAGAGAAAGGGAATATGAATTGTAGCCCGTTTTTAGTATCTTTTTGCTAAAAATGTTTTGAGGGTTCAATAATATTTCATATTTTTGCACCGGAAAAGTGTTTCCTTTTCATGTATGGCATGACAATTTGAAAGTTTAGCTGATTATCAAGTCGGGAATCTGGACATTCCTTTTCGGGAAATAATCTACACAGGTAATATGGCAAAATAACATGCGTCAGATATTTGGCGTGGGCTTTGCTTATTTCGTGTAGAAGGTAGTCCAGAACCTCCGAAGAAAAGGCACTAGTCCACGCTTCTTTTTTGCCCACCCGTTCTTTGGGTCTATTCTGCGGTGAGACCGCAGAACAATTGATGCCCATTTAGTCATTAATTCCCTTCATGCTTAGCGAGATGCGGTTGCGCCGGCGGTCCACATCGATGACTCTCACCTGTACGTGTTGGTGCAGGTGAACCACTTCGTTGGGGTCTTTTACGTAGCGGTTGGCCATTTGCGAAACATGCACAAGTCCGTCCTGATGCACGCCGATGTCGACAAATGCTCCGAAGTTGGTGATGTTGGTGACGATGCCGGGGAGCACCATTCCCTCAACGAGATCGTCCACCTCTTTCACATTGGGGTCGAACTCGAATGCTTCCAACTGTTGTCGAGGGTCGCGCCCTGGTTTTTCCAGTTCGTGCATGATGTCCGTCAGGGTGGGAATACCCACCTCGGCCGTCACGTATCGCTCCATCTGCACTTGCTTGCGCTTCTGTTCGTTGGTAATCAGTTCGCCTACGGTACAACCGTTGTCGCGCGCCATCTGTTCCACGATGTGATAGCTCTCGGGGTGGACGGCCGAATTGTCGAGCGGGTTCTTGGCATTGGGGATGCGAAGGAATCCGGCACATTGCTGGAAAGCAGAGGGACCAAGTCGCGGCACTTTCTTCAGTTGGGCACGCGAGGCGAAGGGACCATTCTCGCGGCGATAGTCGACGATGTTCTTGGCCAGTGCCGGTCCGAGTCCGCTGACGTACATCAACAGATGCTGGGAGGCGGTGTTCAGGTTGACGCCCACCTGGTTGACGCAACTCTCGACGGTCTGGTCGAGCGAGTTCTTCAGCTTCGTCTGGTCAACGTCGTGCTGATATTGTCCCACGCCGATGCTCTTAGGGTCAATTTTCACCAGTTCTGCCAGCGGGTCCATCAACCGTCGCCCAATGCTGACGGCTCCGCGCACGGTGACGTCCTCGTCGGGAAACTCCTCGCGGGCAATCTTTGAGGCCGAATAGACGGAGGCACCATCTTCGCTAACTACGAAGACAGCGGGAGCCCCCTCCGTATGAGAGGCTATATCCTCAATGAATTCACGCGTCTCGCGCGATGCCGTGCCGTTACCGATGGCGATGGCTTCAATCTGGTAGTCGCTGATCATGTCGAGCACATGCATCTTTGCCTCCATGATTCGGTTGACGGGAGGGTGGGGGAAGATGGCCTCGTGGTGGAGCAGGTTGCCCTGGGCGTCGAGGCACACCACCTTACAACCAGTGCGGAAACTGGGGTCGATGCCCATCACGCGTTTTTGTCCAAGAGGAGCATCCATAAGCAACTGGCGAAGATTCTGGGTGAACACCTGTATGGCTTCCTGGTCGGCCTTTTCCTTGCTCATGGCGGCAAACTCCGTCTCGATGCTGGGTTGCAACAGACGATTATAGCCGTCTTCTACGGCCTCGGCCACCAGCCGCTGGCATTTGCCATGCCCTTTCACATAGTGACGTTGCAGGCGCGTGATGCATTGCTCGTCGTCGGTCTCAATCTTCACCCTCAGCACTCCTTCGCTCTCGCCCCTCCGCATGGCCAGCAGCCGGTGGCTGGAGCATCGCCTGAGCGGTTCCTCCCATTCGAAGTAGTCGCTATATTTCTGAGCCTCGTCGGTATCTTTCTTGGCCTTCACCACCTTGCTTACGATGAGGGCATCGCGGCGGAACTGCTGCCTTACCACGTTGCGTGAGCCTTCGTCTTCGCTTACTTGCTCGGCTATGATGTCCTGAGCGCCATGCAAAGCCATTGGCACGTCCTTCACGTCGCCTCTGACGAATCGCTCGGCGGCCTTAACGGGATTGGGCTCGCGTTGCATCATGAGCAGGGTGGCCAACGGCTCAAGTCCCTGCTCGCGGGCAACTTGTGCACGAGTGCGCCGCTTGGGCTTGTAGGGCAGATAAATGTCCTCAAGTTCCGTATTATCCCAGCAGTCGTCGATACGCTTTTTCAGTTCGTCGGTCAGCTTTCCCTGCTCGCCGATGGTCTTCAGGATGGTCTCTTTCCGCTTGGCCGTTTCCTTCAGCCGTGCGTTCATCTCGCTGATTTGTGCTATCTGCACCTCGTCGAGTCCGCCGGTGCGTTCCTTGCGGTAGCGTGAGATGAATGGGATGGTGCAACCTTCGTCGAGCAGCTTCAACGTGTTTTCCACACCCTCCTGCGGTAAGGAGAGCTGTCGGGCTATGATTTTGGTGAATATGTTCATGGTTTGTTAATATTTTCTGCAAATTTAGTTTAAAATACTGGCAATACAAAATAATTTGCTTAATTTTGCACCTTAATTATGATATCAGTTGAAGGATTAAAGGTTGAGTTTGGCGTAAAGCCATTGTTCCGCGACGTGAGTTTCGTGATTAATCCGCGCGACCGCATAGCCCTGGTGGGCAAGAACGGTGCCGGAAAAAGCACGATGCTGAAGATACTATGTGGACTTCAGCAACCGACGTCGGGCGTGGTAAGCGTTCCCAACGACACCACTATGGGCTATCTGCCTCAGGTGATGAAGCTGGTGGACAATACCACGGTGCGCGAGGAAGCCCGCAAGGCCTTTGCCGACCATACGAAGATGGCTGAGCGGCTGGAGCGGATGAACCGCGAGCTCTCGGAGCGCACCGACTATGAAACGCCTGAATATATGGACCTGGTGGAACGCTATACCGAGGCTCATGAGCGCTATCAGATGATGGGTGCCGAAGGCTATGAGGCCGAGATAGAGCGCACGCTGGTTGGCCTGGGCTTTGAGCGTACCGACTTCGAGCGCCCCACGAGTGAGTTCTCTGGCGGTTGGCGCATGCGTATCGAGCTTGCCAAAATCCTGCTGATGAAGCCCGACGTGCTGTTGCTCGACGAGCCCACCAACCATCTCGACATCGAGAGCATACAATGGCTGGAGCAATTCCTGGCCATGAGCAGCAGTAGTGTGGTGCTGGTGAGCCACGACCGTGCCTTTATAAATAATGTGACCAACCGCACGATGGAAATCTCATGCGGTCAGGTGACCGACTATCGCGTGAAATACGACGAGTATGTGGAGTTGCGCAAGGAGCGCCGCGAACAGCAGTTGCGTGCCTACGAGAACCAGCAGAAGGAAATAGCCGATATCAAGCAGTTTGTGGAACGTTTCCGCTATAAGGCCACGAAAGCCATTCAGGTGCAGCAAAGGTTGCGCCAGTTGGAGAAAATAGTTCCCATCGAGATTGACGAGGTGGACAACTCGGCCATGCGACTGAAGTTTCCGCCATGTCTTCGTTCGGGCGACTATCCCGTCATCTGTGACGAGGTGACCAAGCGCTATGGCGACCACACGGTGTTCACGAAAGCCACGCTGACCATCAAGCGCGGCGAGAAGGTGGCCTTCGTGGGAAAGAATGGCGAGGGAAAGTCTACGCTTGTGAAGTGCATCATGGGCGAGATTCCCTTCGAGGGAAGCCTTAAAATCGGGCATAACGTGCAGATAGGCTATTTTGCCCAGAATCAGGCCCAGTTGCTCGATGAGTCGCTGACCGTCTTCGACACCATCGACCGTGTGGCTACGGGCGACGTCCGGCTTCGCATCAACGACATCCTCGGAGCCTTTATGTTTGGCGGCGAGAATTCCGACAAGCGGGTGAAGGTGCTTAGTGGCGGAGAGCGTAGCCGGCTGGCAATGATTAAGCTATTGCTGGAACCCGTCAACCTGCTGATACTCGACGAGCCGACGAACCATCTTGACATGCCCTCGAAGGATGTGCTGAAAGAAGCCATCAAGGCCTTCGACGGTACGGCCATCATCGTGAGCCACGACCGTGAATTCCTCGACGGACTGGTGAGCAAGGTCTATGAGTTTGGCGGCGGCAGGGTGCGCGAGCATTTGGGCGGCATCTACGACTGGATAAATAAAGCCCCTCTCCAACTCCCCCCAACGGGAGGAGCGTCCAATGGCGTAGAAAAGAAGGTCGCAGAAGAAAAAGCCTCTCCGGTAGTGGAAAGCACGACGGGGGCCCTTTCCTATCTTGAGCGCAAGGAAATTCTGAAGAAGAAGTCTCGGCTGGAGAAGAGCGTCAAGGAGGTGGAACGCAAGATAGAGGCCTTGGAAGACAGAATCAAGGAACTCGATGCCATACTTTGCACCCCCGAGGGCGCTTCCGACATGACCGTTGTTACAGAGTACACCTCCACGAAAAAGCTTATCGACCAGGAAACGGAACGATGGGCGCAACTCTCCGAAGAGCTCGAGGGTATCGAATTATAAAAGCATTTCAGGCCGTAAAAGGTCGCATGAGATACGAATAATTTCAAATATTAATAAAACGATTATGAAACTAAGAACAATGTTGACAAATGTACTGATAGCATCGGCTACGCTTGGCGTTGGTGCTCAGGACCTGAAGTCGGGTTTGGTGATGTCGAACCTCGACAGTAACGTTCGTCCTCAGGACGATTTCTACGAGTATGCCTGTGGCGGATGGATGAAGAGCAATCCGCTGCCCGCAGCCTATTCGCGCTATGGCAGTTTCGACCGCTTGCAGGAAGACAACGACAAGCGCATCAACAGCATTCTCGACGAGATGCTCAAGGGCAGCTACCAGAAAGGAAGCGTAGAGCAGAAACTCTCCGACTTCTACAAGCTCGCCATGGACCAGAAGCGCCGCAACAAGGAAGGCGTGAGCCCCGTGATGCCCATCATCAAGAAGATGGAGGCCGCCCAGACCAAGGAGCAGCTTTTTGAGATTCAGAAGGAACTGATGCAGTATGGCGACCAGCAGTTCATGTACATGGGCTTCGGTGCCGACGACAAGAATGCCACCGAGAACATCCTGAACATCTATCAGGGAGGCCTTACCCTCGGTCAGAAGGAGTATTATCTCGACAACGATGAAGCCACGGCCAAGATTCGTGCGGCCTACAAGAACCATATCGTCACGATGTTCCAGCTCTTCGGCTTCAAGAAGGGCGTTGCCCAGCAGAAGATGGAGCAGGTGCTCAAGATTGAGACTGCCCTTGCCAAGGTGAGCAAGAACCGTACGGAACTCCGCGACGTGGAGGCCAACTACAACAAGATGACCTTGAAGGAATTCGAGCAGAAGTATCCCCACGTGCAACTCTCGCAACTGGCACAGGCCGAAGGCGTTGACCTGAAGTATATCCAGGACATGATCGTGGGCCAGCCCGACTTCGTGGCAGGTGCCGACAAGGTGATTGCCGAGATGACTGCCGACGAATACCGCGCCTATATGGAGTGGGGCGAGATTACGAGTGCCGCCAGCTACCTGAGCGACAAGGTGGTGGCTGCCAATTTCGACTTCTTCGGCAAGACGATGCGCGGCCGCAAGGAGAATTTCCCCCTGTGGAAGCGTGCCACCGGACAGGTGGAGAGTCAGATGGGTGAGGCCCTTGGCCGCATCTATTGCGAGCGCTATTTCCCCGCTTCTTCTAAGGAACGCATGGAGCGCCTGGTGAAGAACCTGCAACTCTCTCTTGCCGAGCGCATTATGGCTCAGGACTGGATGGAGACCGACACCAAGCTGAATGCCCTCTCGAAGCTTTCCACCTTCTATGTGAAGATTGGCTATCCCGACAAGTGGAAGGACCTCTCGGCACTTAACATCGACCCCTCGAAGAGCTTCTACGAGAATGTGATGGAGTGCAACAAGTTCCAGACCAAGCGCCATATCGAGGAGAAGGCCGGCAAGCCCGTCAACCGCGACGAGTGGCACATGACTCCCCAGACCGTTAACGCCTACTACAATCCCACCACCAACGAGATTTGTTTCCCCGCTGGCATCCTTCAGTACCCCTTTTTCGACCCCACGGCCGACGATGCCTTCAACTACGGTGCCATCGGCGTGGTTATCGGCCACGAGATGACGCACGGCTTCGACGACCAGGGCCGCCACTACGACAAGGTGGGCAACATGACCGACTGGTGGACCGAGAGCGACGGCAAGAACTTCGAGGCCCGCACGGGTAAGTATGCCGACTTCTTCTCAGCCATCGAGGTGCTTCCCGGACTGAATGCCAACGGTAAGTTCACGCTTGGCGAGAACCTCGCCGACCACGGTGGTCTGCAGGTGGCCTTCAATGCCTATAAGAACGCCACCAAGAATGCTCCGCTGAAGGACATCGACGGACTCACTCCCGACCAGCGCTTCTTCATTGCCTATGCAGGTGTATGGGCCGGCAACATCACCGAGGCCGAAATCCGCAACCGCACCAAGAGCGACCCCCACGCACTGGGCCGCTGGCGTGTGAACGGAGCCCTGCCGCATATCGACATGTGGTACGAGGCCTTTGGCGTGAAAGAAGGCGACAAGATGTTTATCCCGAAGGCAGAGCGCCTGCAGCTTTGGTAAACCGATTATCATAGACATAGAAAGGATGCTAAAACATTGATTTTGGCATCCTTTTTTGCTTTTTCTGCAAAATAGTTGTAACTTTGCACCCAAATTATCAGTAAATACTTATATGCCTTTAAGAATACCCGACAGACTTCCCGCGATAGATATCCTGAAGAAGGAGAACATCTTCGTGATGGATGACACCCGCGCCCACACGCAGGACATCCGTCCGCTGAAGATTGTCATCCTGAACTTGATGCCGCTGAAGATTACGACCGAAACCGACCTCGTAAGACTGTTGTCGAATACGCCCTTGCAGCTTGACATCACGTTTATGAAGCTGAAAAGCCACACCCCGAAGAATACGCCCATAGAGCACATGATGATGTTCTATAAGGACTTCGAGGTGCTGAAGTCGCAGAAGTTCGACGGTATGATTATCACGGGCGCCCCCGTAGAGCAGTTCGCCTTCGAGGACGTGACCTACTGGGACGAGATGAAGACCATCTTCGACTGGGCAAAGACCCACGTGCAGAGCACGCTCTACATCTGCTGGGCTGCCCAGGCCGGGCTCTACTATTATTATGGCATCCCCAAGTATCCGCTCGCGAAGAAGAAGTTCGGCATCTTCCCCCAGCGGGTCATCCAGCCGCA
>JAEEGH010031252.1_pt1 | contig 10300 bp, 10 predicted proteins | sample 9134181 | NCBI WGS metagenome assembly JAEEGH01 (sample SAMN16246544, study PRJNA631951) | gut metagenome | biome: gut microbiome; feature: rumen; material: DP-attached | host: Bos | place: Iran: Karaj | collected 2018-10 | reverse complement strand
TACAGTTCCGCTTCGACCTCGCCGCTGCCGCAGCAGGCAAAGCCCTTGTAGGGGATCTCTTCGCCGTCCGCGAACACATGCGCCTCTTCCACGTCGCCCATCGCGACAGGGAACGCTTCGATCCGGGCGGAAACGCCCAGCGCCTCGCACCGCGCCTTCAGATATTCAGCGACCTTACATTCCTCGGGAGTGCCGCTTTTGTGCACGAAATCCGTATCGAGAAAGATCTGTTTTAACTGTTTCTGATCCATAATCACACCTCTTTCCATTCTCCCGTTCATTATACGCTACTGACCCGTGAAAAGCCACAATACAAAAGCCGCTGATGTGTTTCAGCGGCTTTGTTGCGTCACAGATCTCCAGTTATCCTAGATGCTCCAGCCCGCGCTCGCGCTCTGCAGCTGCGTCATGCGGCGGAAGATGCCGCCCTCCTTATTCATTACTCCATGCACCCTTTCCGGCGGAACGTTTCGCACATGCCGCCTGTTTTCATCGTTGTTTTGAACATGGTTTCTTTTTTAACGGTTAGTTGTTGCTAACTTCCGTATGCTATTATATGTTACCCATTGCTAACTATCAACCCTTTTCCATCGATCGCCGCATAAAAAAACTCCCGCCCGGCAGTCGAAGCCGGAACGGGAGCCGTGAATTCGGTTAACAAAATTTTATTTTCTGTATCATGTCCCATTTTCTGTTCTCACACCAGAAAACAGTTCTTTCCTGCACGTCGAACACCATGGAAACGACGGTCGGACAGACCTCCTGCGCAACGGCTTTCAGGATCTCGAAGCAGTCGTCCGCATCGAAATCTTCCGTCGCCTTCTGCAGCATCTCCTCCGCCTTATGATAGCGGTCCCAGCCCATCCAGGGATGTGTCTCGGCGTCCTGCTTGAACGGAGAGAAGTTCGTCAGGATCCTGTATTCCGGCTTCTCGTAGTACAGGCTGCCCTGCCCCGGGATGACGTGCAGCACGTTGCCGTCCGCGTCGGACAGCGCGGACATGAACGTGACCCCCGGAACGCTGAAGACCGGTCCGTTTTCTGCAAGATCCCGGATCTCCTGCAGCGTCTTCTTCTGCAGCAGCAGATCGATATCGAGCAGGATGACGTTCTCTCCGTCCCCTGTGGGATCGCTGCGTCCGTCGAACGGCCAGCACGTCGGCATGCCCACAAAATCGCCCCGTGAATTGGCGCCGAACAGCGGCAGCCAGCCTTCCTTCGGGTCATCGATCTCGATAAAGACGCCGGTTTCCGCCGGACGGACCCGCCACGTCATATCCAGCAGGTCCAGATTCCAGCCTACGATGGTCTTCTTTTTATTCACGACAAGACTCGTACACATACTTCTGCCCCCTGTTTACAGTTTCCGGACCGGATGACGGATGACGGTCTTCAGCTTCTCCGGCGCGACCTTCCTGGCGTCGCTCAGATAGATCTCGTGGTGCAGCCGTTTGTCCGTAATGTCCAGCGCATAGCCCTGCTGCGCCATATATTCGTGCATCATGGCGACAGTAGCCGGTTCGTCGTCGTAAGAGCCGTTGTGCATGCACTGCACGCACAGCCCTTCGTCGACCGTCAGAAATTCGACCTTCGAGAAGTCCGTCTTCTTTTTCCGCGCCGCCTCTTCGACAGCCCAGTCGAAATCTGCCTTCGTCACGAAATCCGGCAGGCGGATGACGGAGATCCAATGAAAACTCTCTTTGTGCGCATAATCGACGCCCTCCACGCCTTCCTGCCACCAGAACCCTTCCAGAGGCGGCACGACGTAATCGAAATACCCATCGATCTGATGATTTCCCTTTTTGCTCATCTTGATCGTAAAGGCGATGCCGTACAGCAAGCCGATCGCCTGCTTGTATTCGCCGTCCTCCTGATTCGGGTCGCCCTGGCCGCGGACCGCGATATAATTCATGGGCGGAACCGTCACGATCTCCGGCTTGTTCCTGGGCATATAGAATTCTTTGTATTCTTTCTTAAAGTCGAAAGCCATGCTGCCACCTCACAGTTCCAGACGCATCAGCACGAGTTCCTGCCAGCCGGAATACCGGGAGCGGAACCCCTTGGGATTGCGGCCGTATTCTACAAAGCCTGCGCTCTCATACAGCCGCAGCGCGTTTGCGTTTTCCGCGACGGCTTCCAGTTCCAGCTGCGCGTACCCGGCAGCCTTCGCGCATTCGATGCAGGCGTCCGTCAGAGCGCGTCCGATGCCGAGGCCCCAGTACGCCTGATCGACGCTGATGCCGAATTCCGCCCGGTGACGGATCTTCTCTTTGCTGCCGAGACTTTCGATCCCCGCCATACCGACGACGCTGCCGTCGATTTCCGCAAGGATCTCGATCTCGTTGCTGCTCTCCGCCTTTTTCTTCAGAAACTGCGCTTCCTGAAACGCGGTAAAGTTGTTCTCTTCCGGATAAGTCAGCAGATAGTCCGTCTGCGCGTGGACCAGATTGAAATTATCGCGCGCAACCTCTCCGTCCGCCTCTGTGCCGTTGCGCAATACGCAGGTCCGGCCGTCTTTTAAAGCGATCTTCTTGTTATACTGCATCGTTCGGTCCTTTCCGGCCTTATGCCAACACCTTCACCGCATAGGAACAGACGGGGATGACGCCCTGTTTGCTTCTTTCCGCCGCTTCCACTACGCTGTAGACCAGGCGTTTGGCGATGCCCTTGCCGCCGTAGGCGGGGTCCACCCGGGTGGAGACGATGCTCCAGCCGTCCGGGCCTTCCCGGTACAGGCATACGCCGACTTCTTTCTCCCCGTCATACGCGGCGCTGCGGCATTTCTCCGCCTCGAACCGCACGGTGATGCCGTGGGTATACGCGCAGGTGAGCGCACCGGACGGACAACAGCTGACCGCCTGCCAGATCTGGGGCATATCGCCCTGGGACAGATCGATCCAGGGGCGCCGCAGCGGATCGAAGATCTTCGCGCTGCTCCCGACACAGTTGCGGGAATGGAAACACTTTTCCGAATCCCAGAAGACGACGAGGTCGTCTTTCAAGTACGTTCTGTGCATGGATCGTCCTCCTTAGCGTCTGACCAACTTCGAAACGGATTCAATCCCCAGCGTGAACGGGAACATGTCCACGGGCGTGCATTCTGCGAGTTCGTAACCTTTTTCGCACAGGATCTTCAGGTCGCGCGCCAGCGTCGCCGGGTTGCAGGACACGTAGACGATGCGCTCCGGAGCGATCGCTACGACAGTGTCGAGCAGCTGCGGCTTGCAGCCCGCCCGGGGCGGGTCGAGCACGACGACGTCCGCCTTGACGCCCTGCAGCTTCGTATCCACGACTTCCTCCGCCTTGCCGCAGACAAATTCCGCGTTTACGATCCCGTTGATGACGGCGTTGCGGTTGGCGGCGATCACGGCTGGCTTGACCGATTCCACGCCGATGACCCTTCGACAGTGTCCGGCCATGGATAATCCGATGCTGCCGGCGCCGCAGTAGAGATCCAGGACGCTCTCCGAACCCGTCAGCTGCGCGTATTGCTGCGCCAGACTGTATAAAACAGTGGTCTGGGACGGATTGACCTGGTAAAAACTCTGCGGACCGACCTCGACCTTAATGGTTGACATATCGGTTATTATCGTATCCTCTATCACCGGAGCCCCCGCAAGCACCTGCATCTTCGGTCCGTCGACCCAGCAGACGCTGCTGAGATCTTCCGCCTCTTCGTCCAGCGCGTAGATCAGGTCTTCCAGATGCGTCAGTTTCTGCTTGTCGCTGTGGATCACGGCCATCGTCTGGCCGCTGCTGCCTCTGCGGAACACCATCTGCTTGACGCCCTTTACCGGGTTTTCCGCAAAGGCGTCCGCCATGGCGATCGCTTCCGGAAAGGCGATGAGGCAGTTATGATAATCGCATAATGCATGGCTGCCTGCGCCGTAGAAGCCGATGCGGCCTCCCTTTTCCACGGCAAACTCCACCTTGTTGCGGTAATCGTACGGATGTTCCATGCCGCGGATGGGCTGCACAGGAGGCGCCTCGAATCCGCCGATGCGCTGCAGCGCGCCCCGCACGAAGTTTTCCTTCCAGCGAAGCCCTGCCTCGTAGGACAGTTCCCGCAGCGCGCAGCCGCCGCATTTTCCCGCATTCGGGCAATCCGCGGGCACCCGGTCGGGCGAAGCCTGCAGGATCTCGAGCACCTTTGCTTTCGCGAAACGCCCTTTATCCTCTGTGATCTCCGCCAGCACCGTGTCGCCGGGCAAAGCGCCGGATGCGAAAACGGCGAGGCCGCCGGCTTTGCCGATGCCCTCGCCTTGTGTGCTGATGTCAGTAATATAAAGTTCTATCTGTTCTCCGGCGCGACCCATCTTCCGGATCTCCTTCTCTCCAGTTCGTTCAGGATCTTCTTGCGCAGGCGGATGTCTGTCGGGGTCACTTCGACGAGTTCGTCGTCGCCGATCCACTCCAGCGCTTCCTCCAGCGTAAACTGGCGGTACGGGGACAGCCTGACCGCTTCGTCAGAGCCGGCAGCCCGCATGTTGGAAGCTTTCTTCGCCTTGCAGGGATTGACGATCATGTCATCGGAGCGGCTGTTCTGTCCCACGATCATGCCTTCGTAGACGTGCGTCTGCGGTCCGATGAACATCTGCGCCCTCTCCTGGATATTGTTGAGCGCGTAGGGCGTGGAGATGCCCTCTTCCTGGGCGATGATGGCCCCGGCTGTTCTGCCCGGGATCTCGCCTTTATAATCTTCGTAGCCGATAAAGCGCTGCACCATGGTGCCTTCGCCGTGGGTCTGGTTGATGAACTGGCTGCGGTAGCCCAGGATGCCCCGGGTCGGCACGGTGTAGACCAGGCGCGACCGCCCGTTGCGGCCGTCCATGGACACCATCATGCCCTTGCGCAGGTTCAGATCCGAGATGACCCCACCGGAATACTGGTCGGGCACCTCGATGACGACCTCCTCCACCGGCTCCTGTTTCTGGCCCAGCGGGCCGCGCTTTAAAATGACTTCCGGCTTGGAGACGGCCAGTTCGTAGCCCTCTCTTCTCATGTTTTCGATCAGGATGGACAGATGCAGTTCGCCTCTGCCGGACACTTTGAAGGAATCCGTGCTGTCGGTGGGTTCCACGAGCAGGCCCACGTTGACTTCCAGTTCCTTCTCCAGTCTTTCCTTGATGTGGCGCGTCGTGACGTATTTGCCCTCTTTGCCGGCGAACGGCGAAGAGTTGACCATGAAATTCATGGACAGCGTCGGTTCTTCGATGCTGATGGAGGGCAGCGGATCGATGTGTTCCTCCACGCAAAGCGTATCGCCGATCGTGATGTCGGAGATGCCGGATACGACGCAGATATCGCCGCTGCCGACCTCGTCCACAGCCGTTCTCTTCAGGCCTCTGTAAACGAACGTCTGATTGATCTTGCCCATTTTATAGCTGCCGTCGGGCTTGCATACCGCGACCTGCTGGCCCGGTCTGATCGTGCCCTTCGTGATGCGGCCGATGCCCAGTCTTCCGATGTAGTCGTCGTAGGCCAGCGTGGAGATCTGGAACTGCAGCGGTTCCGCGTCCGCATCCTCGTAGCCGCCCACCTGTTCGATAATGGTCTCGAACAGCGGCGCGATGTTCAGGCCGTCCTGGCCCGCCGCGCGCTTCCTGACCTTCGTGCCGCTCTCGCCTTCCACGGTGACCCCCGCAGCGTCCGCGGGGTCCCTGACGACGATGCCCTGGCGGGCGATGCCGTACAGGATGGGGAAATCCAGCTGGCGGTCGTTTGCTTCCAGATCCATGAACAGCTCGTAGACCTCGTCCACGACTTCGTCGATACGGGCGTCCTTCTTGTCGATCTTATTGATCAGCAGGATGGGGTTCAGGTTCTGCTCCAGGGATTTCTGCAGCACGAAACGGGTCTGCGGCATGGGTCCTTCGGAGGAATCCACCAGAAGGATGACCGTATCCACCGTCTTGATGATGCGCTCGACCTCGGACGAGAAGTCCGCGTGGCCCGGCGTATCCACGATATTGATCTTGTATCCGTCGTGCATGACGGAACAGTTCTTGGAATAGATGGTGATGCCTCTTTCGCGCTCCAGGTCGTTGGAGTCCATGGTCTGCGCCACCATCTCCTCGTTTTCCCGGAATACGCCGCTCTGCGCCAGGAATGCGTCCACCAGGGTGGACTTACCGGCGTCGACGTGGGCGATCACAGCGATATTGATGATCTTTTTCTTGCTCATAATCAGCTTCCTTTTCTTGTCACTTTAACTTTTATATATTATCACAAGTTGGCTTAGATTTATGCTAAAATGTGCTTTGAGGTAAATATTTTATGATCAGAAGCATTTTATTCCTATTGGCGGCCGCGTTTGTCGCCCTCATCAATATACCGAGCTGCCTCATCTGGCACTTCCGTTCCAAAACCGACAAGGCCGGCGCCTACGATAAAGCGACGCGCATCTGCCATACCTGGATCCGTCCGATCGCAAAGCTCGGCGGCGTCGATCTGAAGAAACGCGGCGATGAGAACATCGTCACAGACCGTCCCGTGCTCTACGTGGGCAACCACCAGGGAGACATGGACATCCTGCTGATCATGAGCGAACTGGGAGACCTGTATTCCATCGTCGCGAAGAAGGAAACGAAGAAGGTGCCCATCGTCGCCCAGTGGATGGCCAACGCGGACTGCATCTTCATGGACAGAGGCAACCCCCGCCAGACGCTGGAAAGCATCAAGCGGGCGCAGGAGCTGCTGGAAGGCGGACGCAGCGTCGTGATCTTCCCGGAAGGCACACGCAGCAAGGGACCGGAGATGAACGAGTTCAAACCCGGCGCTCTGCGCTGCGCAGTCAAAGCGAAGGTGCCCATCATCCCCTTCGCGATCGACGGCACGTACAAAGTGTTCGAACGGCAGCGCTATCTGAAGAAAGCGCACGTCGACATGTCCATCCTGCCCGAGATCGGACCGGAGGAGTTCGCGGGACTGAAGACGCCGGAACTCAGCGCCATGCTGCAGCAGAAGATACAGGACGAGCTGTACCGCCTCCGCGAAGAGAGAGGCGAAGCGGCCCCTGAGGAAGAGAGAAAAGTATGGAACGTTCCTCAGAACTCCTAAGCAGGCTGACTGCCGAAGAAAGCCTCATCCTGGCTGTTTTCGGCAATCCGAGAAAGAAGAGCCAGCCCGTGCGCAAAGTATCGCTGCGGCCTGTGCTGCTCAAAGGAACCCTTCACTATCAGGCGGAATACGCCTACGAGAAGAAAGTGACCCACGAGAATCTGCTTCCCGAAGAGGTCGAAGCGTTTGCTGCCCGCATGCTGCAGAGCAGCTTCAGGCAGGCGGACGTCTTTTCGGCGGAAGCGGACTACACCGTTCTGGCCAACAAGCCCGACCATGAAAAGATCCTGAAAAAAGCGCCCACGAAGACCATGGGCGCGCTTGCGCATAACAGGGAGAAAAACTATGCCATTCCCGACGGCACGCCGGTGGATTTCCTCGTGCGGCTGGGCGTGCAGACGAAGGACGGACAGGTCATCCCCCGCTACCGCAACAAGTTCCGTCAGATCAACCGCTTTCTGGAGATCGCGGAAGACTGCCTGGAATACCTGCCGGAGGAACCCGTCATCATCGACTTCGGCTGCGGCAAGTCCTACCTGACGTTTGCCCTGTACTGGGATCTGAACGTGAAAAACGATTACCGCGCAAAGCTGGTCGGACTGGATCTGAAGGAAGACGTCATCGCGTTCTGCAATGCCGTCGCGCAGGATCTGGGCTACGGGGACCTGCAGTTCCTCGTCGGCGATATCGCGGATTACGACGAAAGCGCGAAGGCGGATATGGTGGTGACGCTGCACGCCTGCGACACAGCCACGGACTTTGCCCTGCAGAAGGCGCGCCGCTGGAACGCGAAAGTCATCCTTTCGGTTCCCTGCTGCCAGCACGAGCTCAACCGCCAGATCCGCCGCCCCGACATGGACGCGATCCTGGGTCACGGCATCCTGCGGGAGCGTTTTTCCGCCATCCTGACCGACGCCCTGCGCGCGGACAAGCTCACGGAATGGGGCTACAAGGTGGATATGATCGAGTTCACCAGTCTGGAGCACACCGCCAAGAACATCATGCTGCGCTGCATCGCGGGAAAGGCTTCCCCGGCGGACCGCCGCAAGGCGCAGGCGGATTTCGCGAAGCAGTGCGCGTACTGGCACGTCTCCCCCACCATAGGAAAAGAGTGACCCACAAGACAAAAGAAAGGGTGTCCCGGCAGGGACACCCTTTTTTCCGTTCTATTCTGTTTTCTAGCGCATGGACGCCATATCGATCTGTCCGTCGATCTGGGATCCCTTGACCAGGATGATGTCCTTCGTGGCGATGTTGCCGCGGAACGCGCCGGTATTGGACAGCTGCATCAGTTCGGTGCAGACGACGGTACCCTCGCCCTTGCCCTGCAGCTGCAGTTCACGGCACTTCATGTCGCCGCTGAAAAAGCCCGTCTCGGTGATGATGATCAGATTGTCGGAATTGATCTCGCCCTCATAGTGACCGTCGATACGGATCGGTTTGTTGGTGTTGATGGATCCTTTAAAAACGGTATCGACGCCGATCGCAGTCTCCACGATCACGGAATCTACCGAGGTGCTTGCGTTTTCAAAATCATTATATGCCATGGGAAAAGTCATCCTCCTTTTTCGAATGCCCGATAATCGTAACACAAAAGCGTTGCGATTTCAACCCCTTGCTACTCCTTCATGCCGTAAAGCTGCGGCTTTCTGGCGCTCAGGATCGGGAGCTGTTCGCGGACTCTTCCGACTTCGTCCAGATCGACCTCCACGACGGTGACCCCTTCGTTCTCCCCTGCGTCCGCCAGGACTTTGCCCCAGGGGTCGCAGACCAGCGAATGTCCGTAGGAATGATACACGCCGTACTTATCGCAGGCCGGCGCCGCGCCGATCGTAAACAGCTGGTTGTCCACGGCGCGCATGCGGAAGGATAACTCCCAGTGCATGGGACCGGTCGTCATATTGAAAGCCGCAGGCACAAAGACCGCCTCCGCGCCTCTCAGCGCCATGCAGCGGAACATCTCCGGAAAGCGGATGTCGAAGCAGACCGCCAGACCGAACGTATGGCCGGCCGTACGGAACACCGTGACCGCGTCCCCGGGGCTGAACACCTCGGACTCGTGGAAATGCTGACCGCCCTCCACGTCGATATCGAACAGATGCGCCTTGCGGTGGCTGGCGCGCAGCTGGCCGTCCCGGGAGAACACGAACGAAGCGTTATACAGTTTTCCGTCTTCCTCTTCGGGGAACGAACCGCCGACCAGGGTCAGATTCGCGTCTTTCGCCATCCGCGACAGTTCTGTAAAAATGTGCCCGCCCACCGGTTCCGCGAATGCCGGGAAATACTCGTTGGCATAGGGGCAGCAGAACATCTCGGGCAGTACCGCGATGCGCGCTCCTTCCCTTCCGGCGTGCAGCACGAGCTGCCGTGCTTTCTCCAGGTTCTTTTCCTTATCCGTGCCTACTTTCATCTGGATGAGAGCAATTTTCATGAGGTCATTCTCCTTTATGCTTTTTTCTGATTGCCTTTCTTTTTCAGGAACTTGCCGATCAGCATAACGACAGCGAACACGATCAGATACCAGAAATTCTCCATCTTATGGCCGACCAGCGACGCGTAGACCATGAACAGGGAGCCTGCGATGGCCAGCACAGGGATGACGTAGCGGCGAAGCGCCGATTCGTCCTTCGCCTTTCTCATCCAGTTGATGAAGATGGGAATGTACATCGCGTAGATCGTGATGATCGGCAGTTCGGACGCGTCGAAGCTGAACGGGACGCTTTCGAATGCGGTGCCGGCGAATGCCTTTACGCTGCCCCAGGTCTCCAGAAGGCTGGCCATGACGAAATAGCAGCCCCAGAACGCGCACAGCAGCAGGCCGAACGCCGCGGAATTGTGAGGCAGATTGGATTCCTTATCCACCTGGGAGAACAGCCTGTGCTTGGGTCCGTCTCCGCGCGCTGCCAGCGAATAGATGCCGCGGCAGCAGCCGAGCATCAGCCCGTTCATGGTGCCGGCGCAGGAGATGGCGACGAACAGGTTCAGGATGTTGCCGAGCACGCCTCCGAAGATGTTGACGAACGCCTTCGTAGCGCCCTCTTCCATCAGCACTTCGACCGAAGCGCCGCCGGCTACGCCGATGTAATAGCAGATATACGTGACGATAATGATGATGCCGCCGATGATGAGCGCTCTCGGCAGATTGCGCTTGGCGTCCTTCAGCTCCGCGTTGATGGACGTCGCGATGATCCAGCCTTCGTACGCGAACGCGGTCGCGCAGACGGAAGCCAGCAGCGGCGCCG
>JAEEGH010031248.1_pt1 | contig 10300 bp, 7 predicted proteins | sample 9134181 | NCBI WGS metagenome assembly JAEEGH01 (sample SAMN16246544, study PRJNA631951) | gut metagenome | biome: gut microbiome; feature: rumen; material: DP-attached | host: Bos | place: Iran: Karaj | collected 2018-10 | reverse complement strand
CATAGCGGGCTATGTGACCGCAGAAGCTAACAGTTTGCACCGAAAGAAAACAAAAATATGACATAATGATATTCATATAATCGAATAATTTAACTCGTGGGAATTTTTAGAACCCACCTTATGGTAAGGCTTAACCCTACCAACCTAAAAACGCACTACTTATGACAGGAAGTAATTCTATGGAATCAAAGATGAACGTAGGCAGTCTGCTCGGCAAGCTCCTACCCTACGTGTTGCCTTACAAATGGCTGCTAATAGCCACGCTCACGCTTACGCTCGTAGGCTCACTCATGGCACAGGTCAACGCCGTGGTGCTCGACAAGGCGGTGGACGCCATCAACACCCTGCTTCACCGCAACGGCGGCTTCACATGGGCGGAGGCTGCAAGGCTGCTCGGCATCATCAGCATCGTATTGTTAGGCAAGGAGGTGCTGTCGGCACTGGTTACGTTTGCGCAACGCCTTTTCGGCGAGAACATACGCATCAACGTGAGCCGCGACATGTCGCTGAGGGTAATCGACCGCATACTGACTTTCCGCATGGCATACTTCAGCGCCGAGGGCAACGAGGCAGGCAAGCTGCAGACGCGAATTGACCGCGGCGTGATGAGCCTTTCCAACACGGTGAAGAATTTCTTCGTCGATATACTGCCTTTGTTCACCAGTGCCGTAATGGCATTGGTGCTGATGTTCACCGCCAACGTATATGTAGGTCTCGTGGCTCTTGCCATCGTGCCTCTCTATTTCGTAATCACCGTATGGCAGGGTACTCGCCTGAAGGGATGGCGCCGTAAGGTGTTCGGCACTCATCAGACGCTCAACCACGGCATCATGAATATCCTTGAGAGCATAGGCGTCATCAAGTCGTTTAACCGTGAGCAACTGGAGGCTGACCGCCAGGCTGCGCTGCAGCTCGACTCTACCGAGCAGCAGATGGCCACAAGGAAAATCAGTTTCCTGTTCGAAGGTCTCAAGTCGTTTGTAGAGCAGATCGGCACGGTGCTCATCATCATCCTCACCGCATACCTCGTACTCACCGACTACCCCGGCATGACGATAGGCAAGATAATGTATCACGTCATGCTGTTCAGCAATGTCAGTGCTCCCATACGCCAGCTTCACCGTATATACGATGACCTCAACGATGCCCTTATCTATGCCGAGGGCTTCTTCGGCATACTCGAGGCTGACAGCGAGGTGGAGAGCTCCGGCGAGCACCGTCCCGAGAGCACCACGGGCAGGTTTGTAATCAGCGGCGTAAACTTCACCTACCCTAACGGTACGAAGGCACTCAACGACCTGTCTTTGACGATTGAGCCAGGCAAGGTCACTGCCCTGGTGGGACTTAGCGGTGCTGGCAAGAGCACCATAGTGAACCTACTCGACAAGTTCTACGTTCCGGACGATGGCACCATAACCCTCGACGGGGTGCCTTTGCAGGAATGGGACACACAGTCCTTGCGCGACAACATCGGATTGGTGTTGCAGAAGAACCATATCTTCAGCGGCAGCATAGAGGACAACATACGCTACGGCCGCCCATCTGCCACCACCGAGGAGGTTTATCACGCGGCACGTCAGGCTTACATCTACGACCAAGTGATGGCACTGCCTAACGGTTTCAATACCGATGCACTGCAACTGAGCGGCGGTCAGCAGCAGCGCATCGCCATAGCACGTATGTTCCTGAAGAATCCTCCCATCATATTCCTTGACGAACCTACCGCCAGCCTTGACGCCATTGCCACGGAGCAGATAAAGAACTCCATCGATGCCATCAAGCGCGGGCGCACGGTCATCATCATAAGTCATAACATAGGGCAGATCATTGACAGCGACACTATCTACGTGCTCGACAAGGGGCATGTGGAGCAACATGGCACTCCTACGGAGGTGTATCATCAAGGCGGACTATACAAGGATATATTCGATGCCGCCGCACACAGCATGAATGCCGACATGATAGCAAGCACCATGAACGGCAAAGCGTAAATATCTCATGTTTTAGGGGCGGAACGAGTGGCTTCTATTCGTATTTAACTTGCGTTTCCTGCCCTTCAAAATCACGAAACTCATTTTTGCTCCGAAAAACGGGCAAAATGGCGATTCTATATAAAGCTCTGTAATACAGAGCCATACACAACAAAGGTCTTTTAAGGCGAGGGCCTTTTATTGTAATTTGATAGCTTTTACCTCGTAATTTGATAGCTTTTACGTGGTAAAAGCTATCAAATTATTGCATAAAATGGCGCAAAAAGAAGTGCTAAAGCTATCATATTATGACAAAATACGCCACTTTTTACCTTTTCCTTCATGTTCTTTACGCCAAAATCGGCTTTTTTAGCGTTTTAAACCATGGTTCCATTTGTTCGCAAATTTCAAGGAGTAAATCGTGAAAAACGCTCCTGGGATTTTCGCTTTATGCAAGAACAAAAAAACCGCCCGGCTTTGCCGAGCGGTAATCTTAAACAATGTGAAAATTATAACTAACTATTTATCCATCTAAACGACGTTTGCCTTAGAACTTATAGTCTATACCTACACCTATCACGTGGTTGGTGCGGCTGTAGGTTTCCTTGGCACTAAATGGTGTGCCATTATATCCTGTACCACCGTTCAGTGGTGATGTGTATGTCTTGTCGTAGTCACTATATATAGATGTGAAATAGCTTACGTTGAGACGAATCTTATCGTTGATGTTCCATGCGCCGCCGAGACCTATAGAGTAGCTGTCGCAGGCAAAAGAAGTGTTCTGCTGATACTCGTCTGTAAGACCGTAGTCGGTACGCTGTCCGCCGCAGCTGACGGTGAACTTATCATTGATGTCATACTCCACGCCGGCGAGTATCTCGTGTGTGCCGTGACTGAGAGTCTCCTGACGGTTGCCGCTCATCTTAGCGTTCTTGTCGTCATACCAGTGGTACTCCACAGCGCCACGCAGTTTCTCAGTAAACTCATAACCTACAGCTACGCTGAGCAGCGAAGGCATATCGTAACGTGTCTTAGCGTTAGGCAGATATCCAGCCACCTTGCCAGCCATGCTACCAAATGAAGGATCAGCAGACAGATTAGCTATGACAACCTCGTTACCGTACTGTTCAGCCATAGCTCTAACGTCGATGGTAGTTCCACCCTTTGCGAGTGACAGTGTCTCTGTGTCGTTCTCTGTTGAAATCTTTGTACGGAACTCATACTTCAATGCTACGGTCCACTTGTCCTTGTGGAAGTTAAGACCAATAACAGGGGTAAATCCCCATCCGCGCTGTATGCAGCTAAGCTGCATATCCATAAGTGGAGCTGGTCCGACTATACCACCTAAATTCTGGCCAGGCATTGCAGTTACATGTCCTTTGTAGTAACCATCATAGTAGCTAACGCGTAAACCTGCTGCGGCAGAAAGGCAATCGAGAAACTTGTAAGAGAAGTTTACTTGACCACCGTAAATATACTGTTTGCCCTTCATTGATGAACTGAGCGAGAAATCGCGAGCCAGCAATGCTGCGTTTTCTGCAGGTACTCCATTTGTAACAAGGCTAGTACCAACAGCATTAATAACAGAAGCTGTTACTGGCACATTGAACATAGGTACACCGTCCTCATACTCCACGAAGCCGCCGCTACCAACGATACCAATCATACCTGAAACTGCCCACTTATCTTTGTGGTATGATGCGAACAAGGCTGGCACAATTGGTGCTGACGCCTTGCCTTCATATTTCTTAGATGGAAAATCGGCATTAGAAAAGCCAGGAATCATTGACGGGTCAACTTCGATGTCAATATCACGATTCTGCCAAGGCTTTTGGAAGTTAAGTGACATCTCAAAGCCCTCATGTCCCCATACCAGTCCGGCTGGGTTAGAGAATGTAGCATCAACCTCTGTTGTTGCACCACGTGCAAACATACGGTCAAAAGCAATGTGATAGTTTGTGTTGGTCATCAGTCCACCTGCCTGTGCTGACAACGAAGCGACGGCGCATGCCGCCGCAACAATAATTTTTTTTGTCTTCATTACCCTAATTTTACGTTTTTTTACCAATCCGCAAAATTAGTAAAAACATCTCATAAATCAATAAAATGTACTATAAAAAATGGGCGTACGACCCCTAAAATGCATATAAAATCCTATATCGAGGTGCATAATATCCTATCCTATCAGCTGTTGTCGGTACTCCTGTGGTGTATAGCCTATGTGCTTCTTGAACATACGTATGAAGTATGACGTATCGGGAAATCCCACAGACTGTCCTATCTCGCTTACCGTACGTGTGGTGCCCAGCAGCAGCGTCTGCGCATGCCTTATCTTCCTGCGTATCACATACTGCAGTGGGGTAATGCCCAGATCCCTACGGAATGCCCTTACCAGATGTGCTTTCGTAAGGCATGCCTTATCGGCAAGCTGCGATATGGTTATGGGCTCTGCTATACGGTCGGCTATGTAGTCCAGCAATCGTGCTATGCGTTCATCCTTCACTATGAGTCGCGGCATGGCATGCTTCACGAAGTATGACAGCAGTATCTCCACCAATCCATGAAGCTGCAGCTGCTCATATTCCGACATGCGCAGGTAGGCATTGGCATATTCATGGTATGAAGGATGACTGTCAAAATCTTCTGCCGTTACGTATGGCAGGTTGAGCTGCGGATACAACATGCAGTAGTTCTCAAAGAGCAACTGCGTGGCATGGTTGCCCTTCACCGTGGTGGGAAAATCGTAGCGTTCAAACAGGTCTGCCGCCTCTCCCTGCGGAAAGAACACGAAGAGGTAGTAGAACTCAAAACCAGGGTCACAGTCGTATGCATGAGGTGCATAGCTTGGCAACAGGTACATGCTGCCAGGCTCAATGTCGAGGTCTCCCGTGGGCAGATGCAGCCTTGCCCTTCCCTGCTTGGCATAGTATATCCGCAGGAATGGCGATGATATGTCCCTGTTTCCCCAGTGGTGGGTGGTCTTGGCATATCCCAGATTGAGGACTATGAAGTCCTTCGAACGCATTTTTTGCATACTCACGGAAATGATGTTATTGTGGCTTCCGTCTCTCTATCCTTTCAGGAAATCCTTTATCTGCGGCATCATCTGCCTTGCCGCTTCATAGCCTTGTCGGTGCACGCGGCGCATCTTCTTCTCATTGAGTTCCGTGCGTCCTATCTTCAGCGGCTTGTCCGGGTATATCAGCAGCGTGTTTCCAGCCTTCTCCTGTGCGGCTATGTATTCCAGTTCTTCGTTATACATGTCATGGCGTCGTGCCATCACCTCACCCACTTTCGGATATTTCTTCGTCAGTTGCTTTATGATCCACACCAGCTTAGACTTCTTCTTGAAATAGTCGCGTGGCTGCGTCAGCACAACGATGTTGCGTTCATACCCCATCTTCTGGAATGCCTTCAGAGGTATGGCATCCACCATACCGCCGTCAAGCATCACCCTGCCGTCGAGCTTCACAGGGCGCGACACTGCCGGCATGGAACCAGAGGCTCGCATCCAGTCGAGCTCGTGGTGTGTGAATTCCTTCATCTGGTGATACACAGGTTCGCCGGTCTCTATGTCTGTGGTTACGAGCCAGAAGTCCATAGGGTTTTCCTTGAACGTCTCACCGTCGAAAGGGTCTATCTCAAACGGCACCACGTGGTAGGAAAACTCCGCACCAACTATGTCGCCGGTCTTTATCAGACTGCGCAACCCCATGTAGCGTGGATCCTTGCGCAGGTTTACGTTGTAGCGCAGAGCACGTCCTTTCTGCCTTGACTTAAGGTTACAGCCAAACAATGCTCCCGCCGACACGCCAATCATGCCGTCGAAACGTATGTCTTCATCGAGCATCGCGTCGATTACACCACCGGTGAACATACCACGCAGCCCACCACCTTCAAGTACCAATCCCGTCTTCATCGTGTTTACCTTGACATTGTATATTTCAGTGTGCAAAGATACAAAAAGTTTGCTAATGCAACAAAACAAATACTTGAAAATAACAGAAATAAGGAAAAAAACTTGCACGTGTCGCAGAAAATAGGTATTTTTGCAATCGGAAAGAAAAACAATTTCGTTATTTTTATGAAAAGAAATATAGCTACCATCACCTTGCTTATCTTTTGCACGACATGGTTATGCACTTGCTGCAACGGCAAGAACGACACTAAACAAAACACCATCGACACTCTTTGGCTCAACAATGGCGACAGGAAGATCTTCGGCGAGCTCTACAAGCCTGCAAAGTCGTCAGGCATAGTAATCTTCTCGCACGGTTTCAACGGCACACACCGCGACGGTCAGAAATACTATAAGTTGTTCGGCGAACTGGGCTACCAGTGTTTTTCGTTCGATTTCCCCTGCGGTTCCATCCACAGCAAGAGCGACAATAATGCCTACAACATGTCGGTGGTTGACGAGACAAGCGATCTTCGCGCCATCATCAGCTACTTCAAGGCTAACGGCGGTGATGCTGCTGATAACATTATATTAATAGGTGAAAGCCAGGGCGGATTGGTATCTTCGCTTACTGCCGCAGAGCAACCTGCCGACATCAGCAAACTAATACTGATATTCCCTGCCTTCTGCATACCTGACAATTGGAACGAGCGTTACCCTGACACTTCTGACATTCCTGACTCTACCGAGATATGGGGACTGAAGCTTGGCAAGCGCTACTTCGAGCAGGTGCGCACCATAAAGCCTTTCGAGAAGATGGCGCAGTTCAAAAAGCCGGTGCTCATCATACAGGGCGACAAGGACCCTATCGTCTCCATGGACGACTCTCGACGTGCCTGCCGCACATACCCTCATGCACAGCTCCACGTCATACTTGGCGCCGGCCACGGCTTCAAGTCTCATGAGCACAAACTGTCTTCTAATTATATAAAGGAATTCTTGAAATAATTCAGAATGCATAATTCTTAATTCATAACTCATAACTCATAATTCATAACTCATAACTCATAATTCATAACTCATAACTCATAATTCATAACTCATAACTCATAACTCATAATAAATAAAGAAAACTATGGATTTAATCATTAGCATTATCATTGGTATTCTCGCCGGCGCTATAGCAGGCAAGTTGACTAACAAAGGCGGTAACGGTTGCCTCGTAAACCTCATCGTAGGTCTTATCGGTGGTTTCGTAGGTGGATGGCTGTTCGGAATACTCGGCCTCACCTTCATCAACCCAAGTTGGTTGGGCGCACTAATCACCTCTACCATAGGTGCCGTCATCGTACTGTGGATATGGAATAAGATATCTAAGTAAATGACGGGCGATACCGTACTGATGACTCCCGACGTCTGTATGAAGTTCCTCGTATGGTCTTACTACTATCATGGTGTAATACCAGAGAAGGACAAAAGCTACAGCGCATACGGACTGTTCTCTGCCGACGATGCAGAGCGCCTCGATCAACTGAAAGACACTCTCTTCCTATGCTTCACTGAGCAGTCAGTAGAGCGTGCCTGCCAGCAGTTTCAACTGGCCAAGGTGAGACAGGAGCCATGCCCTTTCCCACAGGAGGCACTCGACGCTATGTTCGCAAGGGAGACACACTGACGCTGTCTGTACACATAAAACTACAAGAAAAAAGACGGCAATACCGATTTTCGTCGGTATTGCCGTCTTTTTTCTTGTATCATCAGCAGACAGTAATTCTTAATATATCACGTACTTCCTGCCGTTCCTTACGTATATGCCAGGGGCATTGCCTTCAACCCTGCGTCCCCACAGGTCATACACGACGTCATCGCCTGTAATCGGCTCTTCCTTGCTCTTCACTGTCTCTATGCCATCTGCCACCTCCAGCGGAACGTCTGCCATGTCCATGTCGCTGCCAAGGTAGTAGCCCAGGTTGGTAGGCTGGTTGTAGCCTATGTTCTGGTTTATGCACTGCATCCAGTATGTGTGGTCGCTCATGAGGTAAGGGAACTTGTAGTTAGAAGGATACCATGTAGAGAATATCTTCAGGTCCTTCAGCTTTGTGTTGTCAGGCACTATGAACTCCTCGCGCCAGTCGCCGAGAAAGTCGCCATACCAGCTTGGGTTTGACTTGGTGCCATTGATAAACGATTCGTCATACCTGAATATGGTAAACGTCCTGCCGTTAGCCTGGCTGTGTATTATGTTCTCGTTAATCAGCTGCCTTGACAGCGTGCCGTCAAACCATATACCCATGTTGCATGACTTCGGCTTATATCCCAGGTCAGTGGTGCCGTCAAAGCTCCATGCGTTTGAGCCTGCCCACCAGTATTCATAGCCCGGGCTGTTAGGGTCGATGTCTGCCACCATGCAACGGCCCGTATCGTTGTTATCATCAGCCACCTTGCTCCATATCACGCTGCCGTCCTTTGCATCATGCAGCGCCACTATGGTCTTGCCGCCCTCCAGGCAGTGATACATCTGCAGTCCCTCGCGGTCCTTTATGAATTTGCCCACGTGGTTGGCATCGCCATGTCCCAGTTTGGTGGTCCACAGCCCCTGTCCGTCATGGTCTACAGCCATTGAGCCATACATTATCTCGTCCAGTCCGTCGCCGTCCAGGTCAGCCACATTGAACGAGTGGTTGCCCTGCGCCGCATACGCACTGTTAGGGTTGCCGTCCTTGCCAGTGCCAGCCACGTTGGTGTCAAAGCGCCAGCGCTTCGTCAGGCTACCGTTGCGCCAGTCCCATGCCTCTATCACAGAGTGGTCATATACGCCCCTGCCTATGATTACCGAGGGCAGCCCCGTCTCGTCAAAGCATCCTGCGCCCACGCGGAACGAGCACGCCCTCTTCCAGTAGTCGTCGCCCCATGATTTACTTGTCTCACGGTTTATGTAGTTGTCTCGCGCCAGCTCCTTGCCCGTCTTGCCGTCTATTATCGACAGGAACTCCGGACCGGCAGAGTTGTAGTGGTCTATCCAACCACGCTCCTTCTCGTTCTCCTTATAGTAGTTCACCCACGTACGGTAGTCTATCCTGCCGTCGCCGTCGGTGTCGCCTATCTCCTTGCCGTCGCCAAACACAGTACCCTCACAGGTGCGTATAGCCATCTCCGCGCATCCGTCGCCGTCAAAGTCGGCTACGGCGAAGCATGAGCTGTTACCCAGTATTATGCCGGGACCGCCCTTTATGCGCCACATGAAGGTGCCGTCCAGCTTATAGGCATCCCATATCACTGCATATATGGTGTTAGGGTTGGAGTAGCTGCCTCCTATGCCCTGCTCATCACGCACCACCCCCGTTGCCGAGTTGATGGTGGTCTGCAGTCGCTTCACCACTATCTCCATGTTGCCGTCGCCGTCCAGGTCGCCCAGGGAGCAGTCGTTAGCCTGATATACTATGGTGTCAATGCTGCACACGTCCTTAGTGTCCTTCAGCGGAATGCTCACGTATGGCAACTTGTTGCTGTAGATTCTCTCATCTATGAGCAGCGAGTCCAGCGCATTCTCCCTCAGCAGGGTCTTTTTTTCTGCGTCGTTTATGGTAGATGGCGCCGTGCCCTCGAAGAAGTCGCCGCGCACCAGGTAGTACATCTGCGCCGAAGTAGGCATTGTTGTAATCTGTGCGCATGTGCTGGCCTTCACGCTGGAAGCCCTCCGTGTCAGCATACCGTTCACATTGCTTGCCGAGCGGCTGTATAGATGGAACGAGGTCTCCCACGTATCCGTAGGCAGCATACGCCAGCTTACGAGCAACTTGTTATTGTGCTGCTTATAGGAATCCGTCACTGTAGTATTGCTGATGTTGTTCACCGATGCCCACATGTGTCTTGCCTCGCTGAACGGTGTCTTTGTCTGTGCCCCTGCTGTCAGTGCCATGGCAACTGTCATAGAAAGCAGCAATGTTCTTTTTTTCTTGTTCCTCATCATGATATATGTTCAAGTTGTTATTGTTTTTTCTTGTCCCGAATTTCTGGGATTTCTTTTTGTCCCGAATCTACAGAATGTGCGAACTGCTGTGAATTCTATAATTCTCTAATTCGGGATAGAAGATTCTAATCCAGGACAGAATATTCTAATTCGAGAAATCTATACGGCAAAGGTATAAAAAAAATTCATTCTAATATTAAGATAATCGTACATTTTTTTGAATTATTGTACAAAAAAAGACTCCGGAAGAATACGTTGCATCACGCAAACACCTTCCGGAATCCATTCTTTATAGGTGGGTTCTAATAATTCCCACTGTCAGATTTTTGAATTTATTTCGAGGGCAAAATGTTAGCTGATAAGGGTTGCGCTCCCCCGCGAAACGGGGGAGAAGCGAAGCGGAGGGGGTGTAAAGACCATTGACCATAGCGGGCTATGTGACCGCAGAAGTTAACAGTTTGC
>JAEEGH010031246.1_pt1 | contig 10300 bp, 9 predicted proteins | sample 9134181 | NCBI WGS metagenome assembly JAEEGH01 (sample SAMN16246544, study PRJNA631951) | gut metagenome | biome: gut microbiome; feature: rumen; material: DP-attached | host: Bos | place: Iran: Karaj | collected 2018-10 | reverse complement strand
GCCTATGCCAAGCCCGACTTCTCTGGTCGTCGTTACTGTGAGGCCCGTGTGTGGAGCTTCTTCAACCGCTTTGCAGATGACTTCTCTGAGTATATGCCTTATGCTGCTGGTATTGAGAAGGACGCCAAGGAGATGCCGCTCTGGATCATCCCCAATAAGAAGGTGACGCTGGAGGATATGCGTGCTGCTATGCGCGACCATTATGAGGGTACGCCTTTTGCCCTCGACCAGAAGGGCGACATTGGCGGTGGTATCTTCCAGATGCCTTACCGTCCGTCACCGCTGTCCTTCAAGGTTGACGATGTGGAATACTTTAACGAGCGTCCCATCTCCACCCAGCAGACGGCCTGGTCGTTTATCTCCCAGATGCGCTCTTCGCTGCCCCGTGAGGTTGGAGCCTGCTTCTGGTTTGGCAACGACGACGGCAACATGGTGGCCTATACGCCGATGTACAGCTGTATCACCCGTGTGCCGAAGTGCTTCTCCGGCGAGGGTGCTGACGATGTGACCTTCTCGATGGACAATGCTTTTTGGGTATGCAACTGGGTCAGCAATATGGTCTATCCCCGTTACTCCATGATGTTCCCGTCATTAAAAGAAGTACGCGACTCATTGGATGCTTCTTATGCCCAGCTTCAGCCGGAGATCGAGGCTAAGGCGCTGGCGCTGCCTACTGCTGAGGAACGCATCAAACTGTTGACGGACTACAGCTGCAAGAAGGGCGACGAGATGATTGCCCGCTGGCAGCAGCTCGCCTTCTTCCTCATCGTGAAGTACAACGACATCGTCGTGAAGCCCACCGACGAGCAAGGCCGATTCCTCCGCAACCAATTCGGCGGTGGTGCGAAGGTCGTGCGACCAGGTTTCCCTGATGCCTACGCCCGTGAGCTTCTGAATCAGACTGGCACCAAGTACCTCGTTCCCAAGGAGGAGAAGAAGTAGTGTGCTTGAAAGAGCAAAATGAATAGCATCTATCACAGCGAGGAAGCCATCCTGCTGACATTGCAGGAGCATGGCTGTCTCATCACGCGAGAGTTGCGTGCCTTTGTTCCCGCACGCCGCAGGAATCCTTCGACCGTCTCTTCGCCCACTTCAAGACCCTCCTCCCCAAAGCCACAGACAAGCAAATCCTCAAGCTGATCTAAGTCCTCAGGCTAAATAATAAAGGATAAGTACCTCGTCTCTGCGACAGTTATGGCAAAGTGCGCCTTATCTGTCGCAGAAATCATATATCCGCCGCATATAACTGAGACGAAAAACAGAGATTTTGTTGTTTCTTGCTCCAAAACGTCATAACTTTGCATCATAAAATTTAAACAACGAAAGTATTAACATTTAAAAATTAGAAGTTATGGCAAAAGTAAAATCATTGGTAAAGCAGGTGCTCATGAGCATCGTTACCGTAGTCCGTTTCACAATGAAACAGTTGGAACCATTCAACCGCGTAGCAAGTATCGGTGGTGGACTTATAGGGTATAATTACTGTCCCCACTGAGGCATCGGTTCAAGGGCGCAATGGAGCCAGCCCCCATTGCGCCCCCAAGTACCTCTTCCCCAAGGAAGAGAAGTAACCATTTCCCCTCCTCATTATAAATAATTCCCGAAATGCTTGCACGTTTCGGGAAATATTCGTATATTTGCGCCGTAAAACCATAATGTGTATGCAAGTAGATACGATGAATGAATCGCAAATGATGATACTTGAGTCGTTTGCAGGGGCACAGGACGAGCAGGAATTGAATGCTCTGATGGATGTGCTCAGAAATTTCTATGCCAACAGGCTTGAGTCTGAGATGCAGCGTCTTTGGGATGACGGCACGCTCAATCAGGAGAGGCTCGATCAGCTGCGTGGCGAGCACCTCCGTACAACATATCGCAAATAGAGATGATGATGGAACGTCCGAAGATCATACTCGATACTAACTGCCTGTTACAGATACTAGGAGCAAAGAGTTGTTACCATTTTCTGTTCACAGAGTTACTGGCGGAGAGGTACATATTATGTGTCTCTACTGAAATCCTTTTCGAGTATGAGGAAATACTGCGTCAAAAAGCATCACCAACGGCTGCTGACCTGTTTATGAAGGTCATTGCACGCTCCCGGAACGTTGTTCGCAAAGACCCCTATTTCCGTCTTGGACTGATTAAGCAAGATGCTGATGATAACAAATTTGTAGATTGCGCTTTCGTATGTCAGGCAGATTTCATCGTCACTGATGACGTTCATTTTAATGATGCAGCCAATTCTCCATTTCCACTTTTCCGAGTCATGGGACTGGACGAGTTCGCTAAGAGAATGAATGAATAATGTGTAACTTTAAAAAACAAATCGCTTATGGTAACATAGCAAAGACAAAGAAAAGAAATATACGTTGAAGCGTCCGCTGAATCTTGCTTTCTAAAATTCGCCAAAATTAAGGCGACCCTTCGGGGGATGGCAGCTGTAGTCCTTATACGACAGCCAGGGGAAGAACAGACGCTCGATGAAGGCCCTAAGCTGTGCCGTAATCTGGAAGAAATACATGGGCGAGGCAAACACGATTCCGTCAGCGTAAGCTGTTTCACGAAGCGGCTCTGTGAAGTCATCCTTACGTGCGCAGACATCAAGATACTTCGAGTTCTTCAGCTTACAGGCCAGACACGACACGCAGCCCTTGCAGTTCATGTCATAGACACGGACAGTCTTTACTTCGATTTCTTCATTCACGCTCTTCGCTCCATTGGCAAAAGCCTCAATCATTGCAGCCGTGTTCATATTCTTACGTGGGCTGCCGTCGATAATCATAATCTTCTTCATACCTGTATTTGTTTTCTTGGGTGCAAAGGTACGACGATTTTGCTTCGAATCAAAGTCCTAAGCGAAACAAAACATGTCCAAAACGAAACAAATTCAATTTATTATTCGTATCTTTGCCCCCAATATGTACACATTGACAGATTTAATGGGGCAGGATGCCCAAGAATTATGGCAAGGCAAGGTGGCTTGTCAGATAGTGAACCGCAGTCATATACAAGTCGGGGAATTTCTCGACGGTGTGTCAGTTTTTTCGTTTCTGATGATTGTCAGGGGTACGCTTTCCGTAGATTATTGCGGCAGACGTATCGACTTAGAGCAGGGCGACCTGCATACCTACGCTCCAGGCATGCCTACAACGATGCTCGAAGTTAACGATGACTACGAGGCGTTTTTGCTGTACATCGACGAGCAGACCGTCTATGAAACGCCAGCCCTGCAGCATATCATCCGCGCAGCCTACTTCCCTGTGGCCGAGATGGGACAGCCTAAACTGACGCTTACGGGTACGCAGGTCATGCAGCTGACGACACTTTTCACCATGCTCCGAAGCCACATCCTTGAACCTTCATCCTTCCAGCAGGAGGCCATCCTCGCCCTCTGCCAGCTTATCAGCGTGAACATTCTAGAGATACAAGACCAGCAGGTGGAAAACCATCATTTCACCACCCGTGCCGAAGAGGTGTTCAAAGCTTTCCTGCGTCTCGTTCCGCAGCACTTCATGGAGCATCGTGAGTTGTCTTTCTACGCTGACCTTCTGAACATCACCACTACCTACCTTTCGCGTATCGTCCGTCAGATGAGCGGTCGCACCGTGCAGGATTTCCTTGCATCGGCTCTTGTCTCAGAAGCCGCCATCCGACTGAAGACCACGAATCGAAGCATCACCCAACAGGCCGACGATTTCCACTTCTCCGACCAAGCAGCCTTCACCAAGTTCTTCACCCGCATGAAGGGCATATCGCCTAAAAAATTCAGAAAAGGGAAATAAACAAAGGGCTGCGCCAGCATTGTGACACAACCCAAAAAATTGTTTGAAAGAGGATGGTTTACAGTTACTTCACCCAATCCTCCAATTCCTTCTTCGATGCACGATTCAGGAGTTTCCCTTCCTTCCAAAAGACATCAGGATAAGTGGCTTTCAGGTCTTCGCAGGCTTTCTTGATGCTGCTTCCGCCAGAGGTGGCGAAGGGGATGACGGTCTTTCCTTTGAAGTCGTATGCCTCCATGAAGGTATTGATGATCGTGGGGCAGGTGTACCACCAGATGGGGAAACCGACATAGATGACATAATATTCCTTCAAGTCCTTCAGTTTGTCAGTGATGGCAGGGCGAGATGTCTTGTCCTTCATTTCTACCGACGAGCGGCTTTGCTTGTCGCGCCAGTCGAGGTCAGCATCCGTGTAAGGCTGAGCGGGTTTGATTTCGTGCAGCGTGCCGCCAGTCACTTCTGCCAATTGCTGGGCCACGCCCTTAGTTGTACCTGTGGCTGAGAAATAAGCAACTAATACTTTCATGTTTTTACTCTCCTTCGCTTTGTTTTCTTGTGAGCAGGCATTCAGACTTATCGTCAGGAGTGCCGCCAACATCAATACTATCTTCTTCATAATTGTTATGCTATCATTCTGTATTCATTTGGTGTCATACCCGTCCTCGACTTGAATAGGCGCGAGAAATGCTGCGGATATTCGAAGCCGAGCCGGTAGGCTATCTCGCTGACGGGAAGACGGGTCTCGATGAGCAGCTGCTTGGAACGCTCAATGACGGCATCCTGGATGTGTCGCTGGGCGGTGGTGTCACTCTCCTTGCTGATGAGGTCGCCGAAGTAGTTGGGCGAGAGGCAGGCCTTGTCGGCAAAGTAAGCCACAGTGGGCAGACCGTGACGTTCTGGATGGCCGTTTACGAAGTACTCGCGGAGTTGTTGTTGGAAGGCCATGAACACCTCGCTGTTCACCTTGTGTCGCGTGATGAACTGGCGATCGTAGTAGCGCAGGCAGTAGTCGAGCATCAGGGCAATAGTGTCTGTGATGAGAGTCTGAGAGTGTTTGTCGATGGCGTGTTGCATCTCTGTCTCAATCTGATCCATCAGTGCCATGATGACCGTGCGCTCTGCCTGCGACAGATGCAGCGACTCGTGATCACCGTAATCGAAAAACGAATAGTCCTTTATCTTCTTGCCCAGCGGCGTGCTGTAGAGCAGGTCGGGATGGAACAGCAGTCCGCGTGATGGCGGCATGGGCAGGTCTTTGTTCCATTCCACTGTGAACACCTCGCCTGGGGCATGGGTCACGATGGTACCCTCCTGATAATCGTACTTCTTACGTCCATAGCGAACTGAGCATCCTGCGCCCTGCTTCAGGAAGATTCCATAGATTCCGTAGCGCAGCGTCGCGCCATTCAGCCACTCTGGACTCTCCTTGATGTCAATCACCGTCACCAGGGGATGCAGCGTCTCCCGTCCATACCATTTGTTATAACCGTCGATGCTATCGACCTCATAGATTTTCTGTTTCATGCTGCGAAGATACGAAATTAATCCGAAACTTGGATGGTTATTCGCAAATTACTTAAGATTCTCTCGGAAAAAGGCTTCCATTTTGTCATAAGGAATCTTCCCGTTCTTGTCGTCGTAAAGGTCGGTGTGGACGGCATCGGGGATAATCATCAACTCCTTATTACCTATTGTCATGCTTTTTCCGTTTGGATTCTTGCCTGTCATCTTTTCGAAGGCGTACTCAGAGAAGTAGCGGCTGTGGGCCTTCTCGCCGTGGATGAGCAACACGGGGTTCTCTATCTCATGCGCCCATGCCAACAGGGGCTGGTTGAGGAACGATTGACAACCGATGACGTTCCAGCCGTCTGTGGAGTTGCCGCTGCGCTCGTGGTAGCCGCGTGGGGTCTTGTAGTAGTCGTAGTAGTCCTTCACAAAGAAAGGTGCATCGTCTGGCAGCGGGTCGATGACACCACCTGCACGTTTGTAAGTACCGTTCTTGAAGTCCTCGGTGCGCTGTGCGGCGATGGCCTTGCGCTTCTCCATGCGCTGTGCCTGGGTGTCCTCGCTCTTGAAGTAGCCTTCCACGGTAACCTTGCTCATGTCGTACATTGTCGATGCAACGGTAGCCTTGATTCTTGGGTCGATGGCGGCAGCATTCACAGCCATTCCACCAAAGCCGCAAATGCCGATGATGCCAATTCTTTCAGCATCTACGTTTTCCTGGTTGCTTAGGAAATCGACGGCAGCGAGGAAATCCTCCGTGTTTATGTCGGGCGAGGCCATGCGGCGAGGTTCGCCACCACTCTCGCCAGTGAACGAGGGATCGAAAGCGATAGTCAGGAAACCACGCTCAGCCATGTGCTGGGCATAAAGACCGCTCGTCTGCTCCTTCACTGCTCCGAATGGTCCCGTGACAGCCAGCGCAGCCAACTTGCCTGTTGCACCCTTTGGCGTGTACATATCGGCAGCCAGTTTGATGCCATAGCGGTTCTTAAACGTCACCTTCTTGTGGTCCACTTTGTCGCTCTGTGGGAACACCTTGTCCCAATCTTGCGTAAGATTCAATGTTGTATTCATACCTTCTTCGTTTGTAGTTTGTTTGTTCTCGTTGCAAGCCGTGAGCGTTATGCCCATCAGCACTGCGGCTAATATCAATGCAAAATTCTTCATATTCATTACGTTTTGAAATCTGCTGCAAAGGTACGACGTTTTTGCCAACCAGGCACTACCCAAATCTTGGAAAGAATTACCAGAATTACGGAATCTGCTAGTTTATATCTTCCTAATATTCGTATAGCTTAATATGCAGCAATTTCCACTCGCCGACACCGATGCGGGCGTGACGACCTTGGTGGGTTTGATCGCCGTTATGACGACGGAGGTAGTGCATGGTGCCGTCATCCGCGATTGATACTTCATCAACGGAAAGAAGGCCGAGGCGCTTGCCTTTAAATTGTGAATTTTGAATTGTGAGTTTTGAATTGTTCCCGCCAGCTTCTGCGAAGCCATCCTCGCCTAATGTCTTTTGCTGCTCTTGTTGCTTCTCAGTGGAAGTTTTGAAGTCGATGACTACACCGCTGCCTGCCAACAGGTAGTCGAACTTGTCAAGACGGATGAGCATGGCACCGCCCTCAGGCCATGTACTGCCGTCGGTGGCACGGGGATCCCAGGGTAGGGTGAAGTAGTGGCGGCAGGTCATAACCACATTATCATCGTTAATGATGCGTTCGCGGTCTTCTTGGTCGAAGAGAAGTCCCCAAGTATTCAATGGGTGTTTTACGTTGAATACTTGACGCAGCAAAGTATAGGCTTTTGTTACGGATTCTGTTTCTTTCTCGCTGGCTTGGTCGATGGCGAAGGGCGAGAAGCCGATAGCTTGATGCTCACCAAAGGCATAGAGGGCACGCACTCCGCTATTCTCGCAGCAACGGCTTTCAGGGATAAAAAGGCGGTTCTTCACCGCGCCACCATCTTGCGGCCTCAAGGGCATCGCATACTGTGCACACCACGACTTGAAGCCTGTGTCGTAGATGTCGGGAGCCAGCAGGTCGATGCTCGGTGCTCCTTCGTGCCAGAAGTCGATGAGATGTGCCAGCGGTCCTGCCGACGGATATTCGCCAGGACGACGCCCACGACTGTTCATGGCAGCATTCACATAGAGCGGCATGTCGTGTATTTCTCGAGCCGCCTTAGCCAGATGCTCCACATAGCGGGCATAGCTCAGCGCCATAAACTTCTCGTCGGCATACTCATCCGTGCCGTAACGCTCTGCCCACCTTTCTTTATTATAGGCCTTCTCTGCCAATGGCGAATGGTCGCGTGCCGACTCCAGCATACCAATCTCGTTTTCTATCTGCATCATGACTACTACCTCGCGCTGCGGGTCTTTCTCGCGGATATGCCGCATCAGCGCCGAGAAGGCTTTAAGGTCGGCCTGTAGCACATTGTCGCTGAAGCACGATGCAATCTCCATCTGTTTCCCTTCGGCAGTCATTGCCCGTGGGAACCGCTTCGTGTCCTGCTTGAACCATGCTGGCGCATAGCACGACATCGAATTCTTCCATGCGCCGAACCAAAGGAACACCACGTGCAACTGCTCCCTTCGCGCCACGTCAATTGTACGGTCGATGAGTGTGAAGTCGAACTTCCCCTCCACTGGCTCCATCAGTTCCCAATAGGCAGGCACGAGTACCGTGTTCAGTCCCAATGCCCGCATCCGTGGCATCACCTCGTCGATGTCAGCCACCGACGTCGCCGCCGAGTTACTCAACTCGCCGCCAAGGATAGGGCAGGGGAGCGTCGAGAGCCTGTCATCTGCAATGGTACTCTGCATCGTGACCAGTGTAATAAGAAAAAGAATCAGTCTTTTCATATATCGTAGTTCGTTTCTGGGCACAAATATACTAATAAAATCCCAAAGTGATATCAATCGCCTTGGGATTTAACTTTTGTTGAATTCTGTCACGACTCTGCATAGTCCAAACGAGTTTGGCTCTGCACTCGCTGCTCCATCATTTAATGATTATTGGGATTTACTTGATGTACTTCACCTTCGAAGCATCGCGGGGCTTGGCATCGGGCTGCTCATTGGGATAGCCGATGGCGAGGATGTAGTTCAGCTTGTAGTCAGCGGGGATGTCGAGACGGTCGAGGAAGAACTTGCATTTCTCGTTCGATAGCAAAAAGCGCACGGGACCACCGAGACAACAGGTGCCGAGTCCCATCGACTGTGCTGCCAGCATCATATTCTCGCCCAGCAATCCAGCATCGAGTTCGCCACCGCCATTGGCAGGCGTGCAGACGCAGATAAGTGCAGGTGCATCGTAGAACAATCTCCTGTCAGCAGCCTGGTTCACATCGGCAATCAGCTTTTGGTCTTCCACCACGCGGACAATCCACGGCTGGCGGTTCATGCCGCTGGGGGCATTGATGCCGCACTTCACGATGACCTCCAACTTCTCGTGCTCAACGGTTTTGTCGAGATATTTGCGGATGGAGCGTCGTGACATGATGTTGCTCAGCACGGCATTCACCTCCATCTGCATGTCAGCCTCGATGGTGGCAACTTGATCACGTGACTCGTAGCGTTTGATGACCTTGCCGTCGCGACCGACGAGGAACTTGGTAAAATTCCACTTGATGTCGCCACCGCCAGCCTGTGCCTTCAAGTAAGTGTAGAGCGGATGGGCATTCTCGCCGTTCACGTCAATCTTGTCGAACTGCGGGAAGTGGATGTCGAAGTTGGCCGTACAGAACTGGTGAATCTCCTGGATAGTGCCTGGTGCCTGCTGGCCGAACTGGTTGCAGGGGAAGTCGAGAATCTCGAAGCCCTGAGCGTGATACTTCTGGTAGAGCGGCTCCAAGTCCTTGTACTGAGGCGTGAAGCCACATCGCGTCGCGGTGTTCACAATCAACAGCACCTTGCCCTTGTATTCGGCGAGCGACACGTCCTTTCCTGCGTCGTCCTTCACCGTGAAATCATACACACTATTCTGTGCCGAAAGGGTCAGCACGCCCATCATTGCCATGAGGCAGAAAAACACTTTTCCCATAATCGTATAGTTTTTGTGGATTAATATCATACACCTAAATATATTTGCAAAGTTACGAATAATTATGGATTCTTCGTGCTTTTTCTACACAAAATTAAGATTTAATATGAAAACTGTATGCTCTCGCTGCTCCATCCGTTGGAAAATTTTCAAGAAATTATTTGGAAGTTTGCTCACTTATCCGTACCTTTGCATCGTGATTCTGAAAAGAGTCGCCCGTAAAGGTGCACTTAGCTGTGCTTAATTGGGAACGTTTTCGTAAGCTGAATGCAAAGGCAAGTTTATTTGTACTTTGCTGAGGCGAGAAAAGGTCCACGTAGTGAACTGGGTGAGAATCCCCGACTGTCCCGCAGCAGTGAACTCCGTTATGGCTCCTAAGCATAAACGCCATTGCCCGTTTGGGTGAGAAGGCGCTTCGAGGTGGAGGAAAGTCTGAAGACCAGCCTTTTTCGGTAAAATGCCAAACGGCTCTCGATGTAAGGGCGTGAGGCGAAACTAACATTTTCGTGGGATATTATCAAGCGCTCGGCCTTTGGCCGCTTGCTGCCGTAAGTTTGCAAGAAGGACGGTATCGTGTATGCTATGTCTCTTTTTTGGCTCTGCGCAGCCTTGCGCATACGTGTATTATTATATAAGTTATCGGGGCAGCCTGTCGTGAGACAACGTTTCCCCTTTTAATGAGTATTCATAAAAGTAGAGATATGAAACATGAATCAATCGTCGTCGTGTACGACAGTTGTTAGGCTATTGCTGAAGAGATAGCCGACAAGTTGGGTGCTGAGACCGTCAGCGTCCAGAGTATGAACGTCAGGCAGATCGAGAACAGCCAAAGTCTCGTCCTTGCCGCCTAACTTATAAAACCATTACCATTATGCAGTACATCTTAATCGTAGCCCTCGAATTCGTCCTTGCTTTCACAGGCGTTGCCCTGCTCATCAGGTACTACAATCACAAGGCATA
>JAEEGH010031241.1_pt1 | contig 10301 bp, 11 predicted proteins | sample 9134181 | NCBI WGS metagenome assembly JAEEGH01 (sample SAMN16246544, study PRJNA631951) | gut metagenome | biome: gut microbiome; feature: rumen; material: DP-attached | host: Bos | place: Iran: Karaj | collected 2018-10 | reverse complement strand
CAGGGACTCCTCTAATTGTGTCTGAAAGTCTCCCTTGGAGTTCTGGGATACTTCCTTTTCCACTTCCATTTCTTCCATTCTAAAACCTTTATTTTTATGAAATTTGTTTTTCTATTATCGCACAAACATTGTCTATCGTCAAGTTAGAAGTATCTATATATAGCGCATCTTTTGCTATCTTTAACGAACCTTCCTTCTTATTTTTGTCCATTTCGTCGCGTTTTTCGATTGCAGCTTTAATCTCTTCAAAAGTCATGTCACTTACCCCCTGATCAAAACGGCGCTGTGCACGAACTTCGGCAGAAGCATCAAGATAAACTTTAACTTCTGCATTAGGGAATACAACTGTTGTCATATCGCGGCCTTCGCAGACAATGCTGAGAGATTTTGTAATCTCGCGCATAAGGTCATTAACAAGATGACGGATTTCTACAATTGCACTTACCTGCGAAGTGTTTGCTGTAATTCTGTCATCATGAAGATGTGAAGTAACATCAGTTCCATTCAGAATAAAATGACCTTCTTTTGTATATTCAATTTTCTGTTTTTTGCAGAATTCAAGAGTTGCTTTTTCATCTTTATAATCAACTCCTGCATCAAGAACAGCCATTGTAAGAGTTCGGTAAAATCCGCCGCTGTTTAAAAAGGTAATATTTAGTTTTTCTGCAAGCATTTTAGCAATAGTACTTTTACCAGTTCCTGCTGGTCCATCAATTGCAATAATCATCTTATTTTTCTCCTGAATAATCATTTATCTTATTACATAAACACGCCATTCCGTAGCTTATTCCAAATCCGATAACAGCTCCCGAAAGAACATCTGTCAGAAAGTGATTTCCACTCAAAAGTCTCAAAACCATTGTTGTAAGGCACACAAGTAATGAAACTGTAAGAACAGGCTTTTTCAGTTTTGATTCTGCATCACGGAAGGTAAACCATGCAACTAGAAAGCCAAGTACAAGAAAAACATTTGAAGTATGTCCACTTGGCCATGAACGGAAAAAATCCCCCTCTGCAATTCCTTCTGCACTTGGATTAGCAAAATACATATACGGGCGGATTCTTCCAACAATTGTTTTCAAGACTCTGTAAATACCATTTGCATAAAAACCGCAAACCATAAAGGTATACACATCAATAACAGCATTATTAAAAGCTTTCTTTTTATCATCAGAAGTAAAAAAAGCAAATGCAATTACACCACAACAGATCAATCCCATAAGACCAACAAAAGCATCTCCAGTTTTGTCGAGAGATTTGTTATATGGCTGTGCCAGCTTTGCATCCACAGGATTTACATTTTCGAGGTTATAAGCTGTTCCATCCCATTCAATTGCTTTTCTATATTTTTTTGCCAGAGAGGCAGTACACATTAACGCAGCTCCAAAAACAAAAACTGCGATGTATTTAAAAAGAGTTTTTTTATTCATATTATTCACCTTTGCACATTTCGAGTAAACCTTTTACTTCTCTTGGTGTAAGATCCCTGTGTTCTCCAGATTTTAAATCATCAAGATTTACATTACCAATTCTTACACGAACAAGGGAGCGGGTTCCGATATTCTGGCTTTCAAGCATTTTTCGGATTTCGCGGTTCTTTCCTTCAATCAAAATGATTTTGATTTTGCGAGGCTTAAGAACCTGACATCGAACACACTTATAGAATACGTTGTCTACACGAACACCTTTTTCCAGAAGTTTTGCAGTTTCTTCTGTTACGTCCTGACTTGTTTCAACTATATATTCTTTTTCAATCTGACTTGAAGGATGGCTGAGTTTTGCAGCAAAATCACCATCATTAGTAAACAAAATCATGCCCTTGGAATACATATCCAGGCGGCCGACATTATAGAGACGTTCTTTATAGGAATCTTTAAGGAGATCTGCTGCTACCTGCCTGCCCTTTTCATCACTGGCAGAACAGACAAAGCCTGCAGGTTTATTCAAAAGTACATAGCACTTTCTTGCTTCAAGATGAACGGGTTTTCCGTCTACTGTAACCTTATCACCTTCTTTAACCTTAGTACCAAGCTCTGTAACAATAACGCCATTTACAGCTACACGGCCATCAAGAATAATCTGTTCCGATGCACGGCGGCTGGCAACTCCGCAGTGTGCAAGAAAAGCCTGTAATCTGACTTCTTCTTTTTCTTTTTTGATAAAATCACTAGCGGGCAAGTTCGAATCTCTCCTGCTCGTCTTCGTCGAGCTTTGGCAGTTCTGCGATAGAATTAAGACGGAACAGTTTTAAGAATTCTTTTGTTGTACCAAAAAGTGTAGGACGGCCAGGAGCTTCTTTTTTTCCGACTTCCTTAATAAGATTGCGGTCTATTAAAAGACGAATCATATTATCTACACCGACACCGCGAATCTGTTCAATTTCTGCACGGGTAATTGGCTGGGAATAGGCAATAATTGCAAGAGTTTCCATTGCAGATTTAGAAAGACGGCCCTCACGTTTTGAACCGTAAAACTCTTTAAGAACTTCCCAATATTCTTTTTTCGGAGCAAGGCACCAGCCGCCTGTAATCATGGCAAGCTCAATGCCCGAATCCTCTGCTTCATATTTTTCTTTTAATTTTTCAAGGCACTTTTCTACTACTTCCTCTGAAAGCTGTGCCTTATTGGAAAGCACCTTAGCGGTAAGAGGTTCGCTTTCCAAAAATAAAATAGTCTCGACCAGAGCGGTCTCTTTGTTAAAATCCATTATCCAACCTAATTGCTTGTAAGTTCTTCTTCGCTTGGAACATAACCTGAATTATCTTCCCTCGCGCATATTTTTATATCACCAAACAGCTTATTTTGGAAGATGGTAATCATTTTAAATTTTACAGCTTCAAGGATTGCCATGAAGGCACAGATAACATCCATTTCATTTCCCGGGCGGGTAAGCAGGTCAGTAAACAGACATTCTTTTTTATCTTCAAGAAGTTCATTCATAAGAGTGATTTTTTCATTTACAGAAATCTCTTCGTACATATTCAAAATCTTTTCATTTGAATACTGTTTCATCATTGATTTGAAGATATCCTGCATCTGCTGGAGAAGTTCCCAGGTATCTACTTCTTCCCACATTTCTTCAGACTCATCAAAAGGAAGCATTCTCTGAATCTTTTTACGCTCAAAGTTCCATTCTGAATCATCTTCCTGGTCTTCCATAAGTGCTGAAAGCTTCTTAAATTTCTGGTATTCAATAAGTTTGTCTACGAGTTCCTGACGTGGATCTTCTTCATCCTCATCATCATAAGCAACTTCTACAGGAAGAAGCATACGGCTTTTAATATAGATAAGTTTTGCAGCCCAGCTGTAGAACTCAGAGAGGTCTCCAAGATCTGTCTGTACTGCGTAATCAAGATATTCAAGATACTGTTCTGTAATTTGTGCAATAGGAATGTCGTAAATATTTACTTTACTCTCGCGGATAAGTGTCCAAAGCAAATCAAGAGGCCCTTCAAACTCTCCGGCCTTATACTTATGCTTTACTGCAACTGTTGTTTCTCCAGATCCGCCTGCATTACCGTTTTCTATCTGTTCCATTTTCTACCGCCTTAGGGAAAGCCTGCAATTTTATAATTCCTTCTGCCCCACCCTTACTTTCCAGTGCGGCAAGACAATTTATATATTTTTCCCTAACTATTTCATCGGCAGAATATTTTAAAACTTCAACAGAAGGAATCAAAACAAATGCTCTTTCTTCCATTCTGATGTGCGGAACCTGAAGCTCAGGTGTTTCAATCCGCTCGTCCCCAAATAACTCAATATCAATATCGAGGGAACGTGGGCCAAACCGAACCTCTCGGCTGCGGTCACGGCCATATTTTGCTTCTATTTCATTTATCTTATGCAGAAAGTCAAACGCATCTTCATCATCGCTGACCCAGCCAAGTGCTGCGGCATTATAAAAGTCTTCCTGATCTTCTACATACATTGCCTTAGTTCTGTAAACGGAACTGAAATGTACGTCTTTCATAAGACGAGAGAGCTCCTCTCCCGCATGAGAAAGGAGCTCCATTGGAGTAAGACCATTAAATGACTTATTGGAACCAAGTCCAAGCAAGACACGTTTCATCTTTCTACAACAATCCGTCTATTTACCTTCGTCGAAAAGACTTGATTCTCCAGCAGCAGAAGCAGCTTCAGCTTTTGTTGAAGACTTCTTTTTCTTTTCGTCTTTCTTCTCAATAACCTGGCCCGGGAATACAATCTCGCGAACCTTAGCTTCGATGTTAGCCGCAATTTCAGGATTCTGTTCAATAAACGAAACTGCATTTTCCTTACCCTGGCCGATTTTTTCTTCGCCCATTGTATACCATGCACCACGCTTATCGATGATTCCGTGCTTTACAGCTGAATCAAGAAGTGAAGCACTTGCGTTAATTCCCTTTCCAAAGTAAATATCAAGTTCACACTTTCTGAATGGAGGCGCAACCTTGTTCTTTACAATCTTTACGCGTACGCGGTTTCCGATTGCATCCTCATCGCCCTTTCCGTCAATAGTTTCTGTACGGCGGATTTCAAGACGAACAGAAGAATAGAACTTAAGTGCCTGTCCACCAGTAGTGGTTTCAGGATTTCCAAACATAACGCCAATCTTCATACGAATCTGGTTGATGAAGATTACGATACAATTTGATTTTCCAATAATAGCAGTAAGCTTACGAAGAGCCTGGCTCATAAGACGAGCCTGCATACCCATTACCGCATCACCCATTTCACCTTCAATTTCTTTTTCAGGTGTAAGAGCAGCAACAGAGTCTACTACAACTACATCTACCGCGCCACTGCGTACAAGATTCTCTGTAATTTCGAGAGCCTGTTCACCAGTATCCGGCTGAGATACCCAGAGTTCATCAATATTTACTCCAAGGTTCTTTGCATAAACAGGATCCAGAGCATGTTCTGCATCTACGAATGCTGCAACACCGCCAAGCTTCTGGGCCTCTGCAATTGCGTGCAGTGCGAGTGTTGTTTTACCAGAACTTTCCGGACCATACATTTCGATTACACGGCCGCGTGGATAACCACCGATTCCAAGAGCCTCATCCAGAAGAATTGAGCCCGAAGGAATTACTTCTATGCCCGCCACATTAGCCTTGTCGCCGAGCTTCATAATTGCGCCCTGGCCGAACTGCTTTTCAATCTGAAGACGAGCCGCCTCCAGAGCCTTCATTTTTTCCGACTGATCCATCGGACTTGCATTTGCATTTGTTGCCATTTAGCCACCTTCCTCCCACATATAATATGGGCTAAACCTAACGATTTTATGCAATTTTTTAGAAAGATTTTTAAATAAATTTCAAAAAATTTGCATTTTATATGTTTTACTATTTGTAAACACTTTTATATACTGCACGGCCAGCCAGAGAAACTGTTCCATCTTCCAGAACAATTTTTCCAAGAATGCGCACCGGCTTTCCGGCATCCACACCAGGATCTGCAGTAAAACGAACTCTCACCGTTCCTTCATATTTAGAAAGATTTTCATCACCGACAAGCAGGTCACAGGTGTACGAGCCATCTTCATAAGTAATGGCATTTGAAATCTTTCCGCCCCAGTTTACCCAGCAGTCAAGATACACAAGAGGACTTGCTGCTACATCTGCGTAAGAAGGAACATCTGTTATTGTATCAAAATCCGGGATTTCAAAATAGCCCATAAGCATGCGGGCCTTTTTCTTTACTGCAACAGAGGCATCTGAATTCAAAATCATATTTACCTCTATCTGCGCAGCATTATCCCTGTGATTCTGGAAATACTGAAGTGCGTTATTATAGCGCTTATTTATTTCTTTATTTGAAAGTACAAAGGCATAAGACTGTGTAGAAAGATCTTTTTCCTTTGCGTCTGATTTTTCTTCTGAAGACAGTTCAAGTTTTGTTAAATCTGCACGTGGACCTGTAAACTGCTGCCCTCTCGGGAAAAATATAAAGGTAAAAATTATACCGAGAATAAAAGCCGCACCAGTAATTCCAAAAGCTACAATGCGGTCTGGATTTGATCCAAGAGGCGGATAGAACTGTTCAATACGACCGGTATCTACCCAGCGGCAGATTGTATCATAATTACCATGCACACGGATAAATTCCATTGCGCTATCGGCAGTTTTATTCAGAGGATCATTTTCTTTGATTTCAAGATAATACTGAAGGGCACGGGCTGTATCACCGCGGCGCAGAAAAATTGCAGCCTGACCAAGCAGAAGTCTTGTATCTGTAAGTTTTATTCTTCGCGCCAGCTGAAAATATGAAGAAGCTGCACCTATGTCGCCAACATAAAGACATGCGATTCCCAGAGTAAGATAATACTCAAAGTTTTCTTCATAAATGTCTTTCTTAGCCTCAAGTCTCTTGATTGCAGTAGCAAAACGTCTGCGGCGCATATCAAGCCAGGCAAGAGTAAGTGCATCCTTTGCCATAAAAAACTACTGCCTCAAATAAGTTAAAATTGCATCAAGCTCAGCATTCAACTGAAGAAGTTCCTGCTTGTTCAAAGAAGAAGAATCCTCTTCCAGCGCTGCAATACGATCCAGCAGAGACTGTATGTATTCAGTAGTCAGATGATCTTTTGTCATATTCTTAATATAAAAATCAACACCTGAATCTTCTGACATCTTTTCTGTCTGTGAAGGCACAAAAGGATCTTTTTCAGTTATCTCTGTAACAGGAGTTCCCTCTACTCCAGGAACACCAGTTATAACTTCTACACCCTGAGGAATCAGTTTTTCCTCTTCCTCTGGAGTTTCTGTATTTTCCTTACTGTAAATAAATTTATCTCCAGTTGCAGGAACTGCTGTTCCAGAAAGTGCAATATAGAAAATGAACTTTTCAGATTCTGATGGAGCAAGTTTTACAGGCTTCCAAACTGCACATACTGCAGAGTTATTATATGAAAGTACAGTGTCAAAAACTCTGTAACTGAGCATATCAGGTTCCCAGGTTTTTCTTTCAAGAGTTGAATAATTTGCCAGTGCTACAAGTAAAGGTTCCGTACAATCTGCACCAGAGAAGAAGAACTGCATTGAAGCATTTTGATTTTTAGAAACAAACCATTTCTGATTCTGAAGAGTTCTGTAAAGCACTTCGTTTTTCACTGGAATATCTTCAAAAGTATAAAAATGATAGGCCGCTGCTTCTCCAAGCACAGTATCCATAACTGTCTTAAAAGCAAATTCGTCAGTACGGGTACCAACATTCTTAATGCTTGCAGTTACCTTAATCATATCAGCATCTTTGTCTTTTTCAGAAGCAAAACATGAAAAATTAACAGTCATTTGTGCTACTGAAGGGATTTCATACATAATTAAAGCACCATCAGAAGTACGTCTTGCAGCTGAATGAACATTGCCGTCTGTAACAAGATTATAAATCTTTTTAGAAGTCTTCAGATAAAAGGCATTTGTAACATATTCATTTGCTTTAGACAAAACCGAAACAGGCTTTCCATCTTCATTTAAGGCAGAAATAGTATACGAGCCGATTTTTGACTTAATTTTAATCTGAATATTACCAATACTTTCCTTTACATTCTTTCTTGATGACTTAATCCAGCCGGTAAAGTCTTTAGGTGTTGCTGAACTTAAATCATAAGTATCTTTTGCCGATTGAGTATCTTCTTTTTCAGTCTCTTCAGCGTCATCTTCAGCAGCTTCAAGTTCATCAGCGGCTTCGGCATCTGTAAGAGTTTCATCAACTACAGCAGCCTCTTCATTTTCAGCCGGAGCCTGTGTTTTTGTAGATTTACAGGAAACTGCAGCGGCAAGCATAAAAACAATTGCTGCAGAATAAATTATCTTTTTCATTTTCCCTCCATCACAGAAGCAGTATTCTTCTCATCAAGTATTCTCTGAGCTTCCAATGCTTTCTGTTTCAGAAGCTTCAACTGATATTTTTTCTCATCAAAAGGTTCTGGATCAGGAATATCTTTTTCACCAGCTTCCCTCAGCTCCTGAATTATACGGTCTGCCTCAGCCTGATTGTCTCTTAATGCAGCAATCTGCAATTCAAGGTCAGCAACCTGTTTTTCAAGACTTTCATTCTTTGCCTGAGCCGCACTCAGTTTTTGTCTTGTTGAATCAACAGCCTCTGAATTATACAAACGCAGCTGGCGCTCATACTCTTCTTTTGCAGCAAGGTATTCTTCTCCTGTCTGCTTCAGAAGATATAAAAGCTTTTCTTCTCTTCCACGCTGAAGTATTGTTTCAAGACGATACTGAGCAGCAGGAGTTTTTGGTGATTCAGGAAATTCTGTTACAATACGCTCGTAAATTGAGCCGGCCTCATCATACTTATATCCTGCAAAAAGTGATTCACCAATATAGAAAAGTGCAAAGGAATACAATTCATCATCCGGGTACTGATGACAGAAATCACTCAAAACAACGACAGACTTTTCATATTCACCCAGTGAATACAAAAGCTTGCCTTTCTGGTAATAAACACGGGAATAGTACATTGAATCCGGGAAATTCTCCAGAAAGAAATTACAATCATCGAGAGCGCTTTTATTATCACCGTCATACACTTCTGCCATTATGAGCATGAAATATGTATCTGGATTCAGATTTTCTTTGTATGAGACAGCTTTTTTCAGCATAAATTTTGCATCTGACCAGTCACCTCTGGTATAAGATCTGCAGGCCTCAACAAAAGCAGATGATGCAGACTCCGATGCCATTGCATACATAAAAACAGATGCACAAATAACTGCAGCAGCAGTATACTTCTTAAATCTTCTTAACAATCTTCTCAACTCCATTTAAGGCTGCCATTGAAAAAACAGGAACCAGAAACAACTATATCAGTGCCGGCATTTATTACAGAGCCCAAAGTCTCATTATTTACACCGCCGTCCACAGAAATCATATAGTTTAATCCATGCTCCTCTCTGTATTTCTTCAGTTGGGCAACTTTCTCCACACAGGAAGGAATAAGCTTCTGTCCTCCCCAACCGGGATTGACAGTCATCACTAATATAATATCGGCACAAGGAAGGATTTCCGACAGTACAGACACAGGAGTTCCAGGGCAGATGGCTACACCGGCCTTTTTACCCTTTTCATGTATCATTTGAATTACACGATGTGCATGTGCTGTAGACTCAAAGTGGAAGGTTATCCAGTCGGCACCAGCCTGTGCAAAAGAATCTACATGAAGCTCAGGCTTATCAATCATGAGGTGAACATCAAAAGGTAGTTTTGTAAGCTTTCTGATAGAACGGATTACCGGTTCACCATAAGTTATTTCCGGGACAAAAGAGCCGTCCATAACATCAATATGAACAGCTCCTCCATTATTATTCTCTATTTTTTTAATCTCGTTTCCAAGCTCTGCAAAATCAGCAGAAAGAAGCGATGGAGCTAAAACCTGATTTTTCATTTGAATTTTATTTTAACAGATAATTACACAATCATCAATATTTTCTATATAATCATTACAAAATTGAAACAATACTAAAAAAATGCATAAAGGTTGAAAATTTTTACTTGACAGATTATAACTTTCGCTGTATAAATCTTATCCCAATTTTCACAAAATCTCATAATTTTTTATTGACTAATATCCCCGTTCTTGTATAAAATCAAAATAAGACACTATGGACATTCAGACAGAAACTGAACTTAAGGTTGCCCTGGGCTTTCTGCATCAGGGAAATCCTTTAGAGGCGCAAAAAATCATAAGTTCTCTCTTCGAGCATGACCTGGATAGTTGGGAACTTGTATACACAAATAAGTGCTGTATTTTCTGGATTGATTCCATAAGACGTCTTAAAGGTATTGATGACGCCTTTGAGCGCAGCGAAAACATTCTTCTGGAATGGAAAAATTTCCAGGACTATATTTCCCGCGAAAGCACCCCTTATGAGCCTGCCCTATTTGCAGTTCAGCAGGGATTCTTTAAAAACGCTTTAGAAGAATACAAAAAGATGCTGGAGGAAAAAGATCCGCTCCAGAAAGCCGAAATCTACAGAAAAACAGGTATCTGTTACAAGAAGCTTGGAGATTTCGAAAATGCGCGGGCTTTTCTTACAGAAGCAAACAACATATACCCTAACCTTTCTTCGGTACTTGCAGAGTTAGCCGACTGCTACTCTCTTTGTGGTGAAGATAAGTTTGGTAAGGTACTTTACAGGGAAGCCTTTTTCGCAGACCCGGACAGTATCGATCTGGATTTCCTCGATTCAGAACTCATCAAATGTCTTATTGAAAAGACAAAGAGTCGCGGTTATTCAGGAAAAGCACTTCTATATTGGATTCCGGTTTACGGAGTTTTAGGCGGAGTGTTCAACATCAAGAGAGAGCTGA
>JAEEGH010031240.1_pt1 | contig 10301 bp, 8 predicted proteins | sample 9134181 | NCBI WGS metagenome assembly JAEEGH01 (sample SAMN16246544, study PRJNA631951) | gut metagenome | biome: gut microbiome; feature: rumen; material: DP-attached | host: Bos | place: Iran: Karaj | collected 2018-10 | reverse complement strand
ATTCGGGGACGTCGACTTCCTCGCCGGCGATCATGCGCATGATGTCCTTCTCCATGAGGACATGGTCCACGGTCTCGAAGTTGTCGAAGTCGAAGCTGCCGTCGGGGAAGCGCGGGGTGTCCAGCCGGTTCACGAAATAGTCGTCGGTGGACATGGACAGAGGCTTGAGTCCGCAGGCCTTCAGCTGGATGGACAGCCGCTTGCAGAAGGTGGTCTTGCCGGAGGAGGAGGGCCCCGTGATGAGGACGATCTTGACCGGGTCCTCGCTGCGGTAGCGGCGGTCGATCTCTTCGGCGATCTGGACGATCTTCTTTTCCTGCAGGGCTTCCGCAATCTGAATCAGTTCCGTCGCGTGCCCCTGGAGGATGGAATGGTTGACGTCCCCGACCGTGTTCAGCCCCATGATCATGTTCCACCGGAGGTTCTCCTTGAACATCTCATAAGTCTTGGGCTGGTCCGTGAAGGGGGCGAGGACGTCCGGATTCTGCAGGTCCGGCTCCCGCAGGAGGATTCCGTCGTGGTAGGGCTGGATGCCCCAGACGGTCAGGTAGCCGGTGGAGGGGACGAGCTTGCCGTAGTAATAGTCGGAGGTGTCGTCCAGGGTGTAGTAGTCCGTGTAGGCTTCGCCGCTGGTCTCCAGGAGCTTGACCTTGTCGTCATATCCGGATTTCCGGAACTCCTTGATGGCCTTTTCGGTCTGGACGTCGTACCGGTGGAAGGGCAGGTCCTTCGCCACGAGTTCCTTCATCCGCGCTTCCAGGAGCTTGAGGTCGTCGCAGGTGAGGTCCGTTCCGTCGGCCTTCCGCAGGTGGCAGAAATAGCCGCCGGAGATGGGATGCTCCATGTACAGCTGGCTGTCCGGGAACACGTCGGTAGCCGCTTTGAACATCAGGAAGCAGAGCGACCGGAAATAGACCCGCCGGCCGCTGTCCTCCCGGACGTCGAGGAATTCGATGTCCTTGTTCTGGTAGACCTTGAACTTGAGGCCCTGGGAGACGTTGTTGACTTTGGCGGAGACGATCGGATAGGGGCGGTCGAACTCGAAATCGGGGAGCATCTGGGCGAGGGAAGTGCCTTCCGGGTACTTCCGGAATGTCCGCGTGTTCTTGCAATAGACCTGCAGCATGGAACGGTTCTTTAGGGGGTGTAAGCACAAAGATAAAAAAAACCTGTATTATCTCGAAGACAACGAGCCCGGTTTTTTGCTATATTTGTGTCACTAACTGCACAATTTCATGAAAAGAGTCGTTCCTTATTGGGAAAGGGGAGGAGACTGGTCGAAGCAGGGGTTCTTCATCAAACGGGTGGAATCCAAGCTCCCGATTGAAGCGACGGAGATTCCGCAGACCACCCTTCCGTGTTTTGCCTTCCTGTTTCTGCTGGAAGGAGAGATGCTCGCGGATGTTGACGGCGAATCTTACCTGTGCCGCGGCGGCCAGATGCTGATGATTCCGGCGAACGTCCCGTTCTCCGTTCACCATTATACGGACCTGGTCGGTTATACGGGCGGTTTCTACCTGTCAGCCCTTCGGGACATATCCTACGGTTTCCTGACCGGCGGCAAGCCCGTCATGCGCACCTACTGGTTTGACAGCGCCGCCTTCATCGCCCAGATCATGGACCGGATGATCGCTGCGCTCGCCCGGGGAGACATCGGATATTTCACCCGTGCGTTTGACCTTTTCCTCTATTCCATCCCGTCCCCCGGCGAGGCAAACGCCCATCCGCTCGTCAACCGTTTCTTTGAACTGCTCTTTGACCGGTCACAGGTGCTGGATTCGGTGTCAGGCTATGCCGCCCGGCTGAGCATCTCGCCCAGCTACCTGAACAAGCTCGTCCGCACCCAGACCCGCCACAGCGCCATGGACTGGGTGGAGATCGCCCGTGTCAACTGGGCCAAGAACCTCCTCAAGGAGAGCGATCTGTCCATCGCCGAGGTATCCAAGGCCATCGGTGTGGACGACCCGTCCTATTTCACGCGCTTTTTCCGCAAGAGCACGGGCATGACACCCATGGAGTTCCGCCGTCAGGTGACGGGGAAGCAGAAGGAAGGGTAGGGGGCTTCTATTTCACCAGGTATTTCATCGAGACCAGGAGCAGGGATTCCAGGGCTCCTTCCGTCGTCAGCGTTTCCAGCGGGAAACCGCAGGCGATGACTTTATGTTTTCCGTCGTCGAAGACGGTGGCGGCCGGGATGTCCGTCCCCGCATAGCGGAGGAAGGTCTGCGCTTTGGGGCCGGCGGGCTCGATGCCGTCGGGATTCTCCACGCGATAGACTTGCTCGTCGTACAGGCGGTTGTACTTCATCGGGTCGCTCAGCTGGACCGGAGCGCCCGGCTTCGGGACGATGATCCCCGAAACGTCTCCGAAGTTGGTCACCCATTTGTAGCCGAGGACTTCCTGGATGAAGGCCCTTGTCCTGTCGGCATCTCTGATCGGGAAGGTTCCGGGATAGACCTGGTCCCAGGCGTCCGTGCCGATGTATGCGCCGGCGACAAGGATGGAACCGCCCGCGGCGGCGTATTTGCGGAGGGCGTCCTGCATCGGGGCGGGGAAGACGGTATAGCGGTGCGGCACTGCGCCCCGGCCGATTCTCGTCGTGACCTGCTTTCCGCAGATGAGGTCGACGGCGGCATATTCCGAGGCGTCCATCGCCTGGAAAGCGTCCGCGCTGACGGAACAGACGGTATAACCGTTGCTCAGCAGCACGCGGCCATGGGCGGCGGGATAATCAAAGGTGTTTCCCGCGACAAACCTGCCGGCACGGTTGGTGAACGACCCGCCGAAGCCGGGGTTGTCGTCGTCGGTCCACTTCTTGGTGCGGTCGAACTGGTTCACTTCACCGGCGAACAGGATGTCCCGGACATAGGGGACTCCGCTGTCGATGTTGTCCATGAATCCGCCGTAAGAAGGCGTGTCGAACCAAGCGGGGGCGGAGATGCGGGTGAAGTTGTTGACGACAAGGATTCTCTTGGCGTCTTCGCCGGAATACCCCACGGCCAGGGTCTCGGAAGGGAAGCTCTTTCCGCCGTCATTGAAGGCGACGATGCGGAAACTGTACAGCTTACCCTTGTGGATGGGAACACTGACCGAACAGCGACCGCCTTCTTTCTGAACATCCTCCAGCCGGACACCGTTGTCAAAGCCCCCGTCGCCCTCTCGGGTGAACAGGATGAAGCCGGAAGGCGTTGCGGTGGGTTCGTCCGGATCCTTGGCCGCCTCCCAGCTGAGGACGGCTTTTCCGTCCCGGACTTCGGCCGCGAAAGCCTTCACCGGCAGGGGCTGAACCGCATAGGAGCAGCCGTACCGTGCGCTCAGATACTTGAGAATGCCTTTGTAGACGGACCGGGAGACCGTGAACCGGAAGGACGGGTCCAGTCCGTACTTCATGTCGGCGAAATTCTGATGGGACAGCAGCTCCAGCAGCATCGCCGGGACGGAGGTCGTCCGGGATTCGCTGTAGGAGCGGTCCCAGAGTCCCCGGCGGGTCCAGTTGGCGTCGAACTGTTTCCGGATGTCGTTCACGACCTGGGTCTGGACAAAGTCGGTCAGCAGGCGGCCGTTCATGCGGGATTCACCGTTGGGAAGCTCGTCCTTGTTGTCGCAGAGGCGGGTGTAGATGCCCAGGGTGCCGATGGTGGTGTCGTTCGGCGTGGTGCCGGCGTCACTGTGGAAGGCGAAGGTCAGGTCGAAGGGAACCCCCCGGCCCGATACGTTCGGATTGACCCGGGAGCCGCCGGTCATCTCAGTGGCCCACTTCCCGCGCCCGGCGTAGTCTTTGGTGTAGTCATCCTCCCAGTCATCGAACAGATGGGTGTCGATTCCGTACCACTGCATGCTGTACAGGGCGCCTTCCAGATAGGCCGGCAGGCCCGACAGGCCGCCGCCTCGCTCGACCTTGCCCATGCCTCCGCCGAACTTCACGGCGTCGGCGCTCACGACGCCGGCGGACGAGCTCTGGTTGGTGAGACGGACAAACCCGTCCATGCCCTTTTCGAACAGGAAGGTCCCCAGATAGATCCAGGTGCCGCCTCCCATCCGCTGGTTCACATGAAAGACGCTTTCCCCGCCGAGATGGCGGACCGTGTACACCGCGTCGGTGGTGCTGTTGGCAAAGGACCGATAGGAGACGTAGACGGCGTATTCCCCTCGTTCCGGGAAGTTCGGATACCAGTTGGCGAAGGCTTTCTGTTCCGGATCTTCTTCCGTGGACGTTTCGCACATCCGGGCCGTCCCTTCCGTGAAAGGATTCTCGTATTCCCGCCAGACGGCTTTCGTGTCGGCGAAGCCGGGGGCGGTCTCGCTCCAGTTGCCGGTCTCTTTATACCGACCGGTAAGGCGCGTCTTGCCGGTCCTTCTTCCGGAGAAGGTCTGGTCGTTGTCGCAGATGATTTCCCACGGTTGGACGTCACGCTCCCGAGGGGTCATCACGACCGCACCCGCGTTCTCAAGCATCGGAATCAGGAAGGGGAGGACGTAGCTCTGGGTGTAAAGGTCTTCGACGGTGCGGTGGGTGGCGGCCCGCTGCCACTCCCAACGCTCTGTCTGGGCTTCGTAATAGCGACCGTGGCTCTGCCAGAGGCCGATGTGCCGCCCCGAAAGGCCTTTGTCCCACTTTTCGTCTGTCCGGACCAGAGGGATGGTCTTCGACCGGGGGTCGGAGCGGCGGAAACGGGTGGAGGCGGGCTTCCCCGTGGCCGTCAGCGGCGGCATCAGCAGGTTTCCCAGCGTGTCCTTGTCAATGAGGATGTCCCCGATTCGGAAGGACCGGTATGCACTGGGCATCAGCGCACGCAGCTGCTCTTCGAACCACTCCTTGTCGTTGGGCCGCCAGGGATAGTCGCCGAGTTCCTTGCTGAAAGTGAAGTCGAGCGTCGTGCCCCGTTTCGTCACCCGGCTCAGTTTCAGGGACGCGTCCACGGTGGTCCGCCGGCGGAGCCGGGCGCGCAGCGAATCAGTGGCGGCCTTGAATTCCTTGGCCGTCTGGGCCTGTCCGGTGAGGCAGGTCAGCAGGAGCGTGACGAGGAGGAGGGACTTTCGCATCATTTCTTTTGTTTCGAAAGGTCAAGAATCAGGACGATGACGGAACTGACGGCGAGGGCGAGGAGGTCCGCCTTGAAGTCGGCGGGGTCGCCCGTCCGGTACGGCAGGAGCCGGGCCTGGACATATTCTGTTCCGGCGGCGAAGGCGCAGCCGGCGAGGAAGGCGACGGAAGTCCATAGGACCGAAGGCCAGAACTTTTCCGTGAACCGGTCAAAGGCGAAGTACGCCAGGACCGGGAAGGGGAGGAACATCAGGAAGTGGACGATCTTGTCGGCGGGGATGCCCCAGAGGTCCGTCGGCATGTCGTGCGTGCTGTCGAACTTGCCGAAGCACAGCCAGGCCACGGCGACCAGATACACCCCGAACAGGATCCGGGCGACGATGCGCTGGCGGCGGGTCATCGGAGAATCAGCTCACCGAAGAAATCCGGACGGTGGAAGTCGGGGGAGGGCGTCCCTACCGGATTCCAGCTCAGGAAATGCGGGTGGGCCGTCTTGTCGCCGCACTTGTAGAAGTTGGCGCGCAGCCGTTCCGGGAGGTTCTCCGGGTCCACGCCGATCAGGCTGAAGGGGATCACCACCGTCACGCGCCAGTTCCAGATGCCGCCGGAGAAATCCTGCGGCCCTTCGAACTGTGCGATGCGGAGGATTTCCGCCATCTGCTCCGCTGGGCGTTGCACGCGCTTATTCCGGTCGGGGCCCATGGCGGCCAGGACCTTGCCTAGCGGATTAATCTCGAAGTTGTAATACTCGCTTCCGTCCGGATTTCCCACGAAGAACTCCACGCAGCTGTCCTCCCACTGGCATCCGTTGTCCTCCGTGTTCAGGGCGCGGAGGTCCAGACCGCTCACGCGGAAGTCCACGACGAGGCCGTCCTCCGTCCGGGCGATGCGTCCGGCGCACAGAGGGGCGTAGGGAAATGCTTCGGGCCAGTTCACCTGGTCCACCTGGAAACGGGCGCCTTCCAGTTCGAGGGCGGTGTCCAGGTCGACTTCCTCGAAGTCGGCGATGAAGGGGACTTGTAAGGTTCTCATAAGGCTTGCATGTCGTTAAGTCGTTTATAATAGCCGTCCAGGGCGATGAGCTCCTCGTGCCGGCCCCGCTCGACCACCTTTCCGTCGTGCATCACGACGATTTCGTCGGCGTTCTTGATGGTGGACAGGCGGTGGGCGATGGCGATGGTGGTGCGGCTGGACATCAGGCGGTCCAGGGCGTCCTGCACGATGCGCTCGGATTCGGTGTCCAGGGAGGCGGTGGCCTCGTCCAGAATCAGGATCGGCGGGTTCTTGAGGATGGCGCGGGCGATGGAGAGGCGCTGGCGCTGGCCGCCGGAAAGCTTCGTTCCCCGGTCGCCGATGTTGGTCTGATAGCCTTCGGGCTTCTCCATGATGAAGTCATGGGCGTTGGCGATCTTCGCGGCGGCGATGACCTGCTCCTCCGTGGCCCCCTCCACGCCGAAGGCGATGTTGTTGAAGATGGTGTCGTTGAACAGGATCGGGTCCTGGTTGACATTGCCCATCAGGGCGCGGAGGTCCTTGATCTTCAGGTCGCGGACATCTTTACCGTCGATGGTGATCCGGCCTCCCGTCGCGTCATAGAAGCGGGGGATGAGATCCACGAGCGTGGACTTTCCGGCGCCGGACTCGCCCACGATGGCGACCATCTTCCCGCGCGGGATTTCCAGGTCGACCCCCTTCAGGACTTCACGGCCGCTCTCATAAGAGAAGGTGACGCTTTCGAAGACGATTCTATCCTTGAACTCCTTGATTTCCTGCGGGTTGTCGGACTCCTGGATAGGGTTGTCGGCGTCGAGGATCTTGTTGATGCGCTCCATCGACGCGAGGCCCTTCGGAATGCCGTAGGTGGCGCGGGACAGTTCCTTGATGGGCTCGATGACGGAGTACAGGATGATCATGAAGAAGATGAACTGGGAGGCGTCCATGAAGGTGCCGCCGAAAAGGCCCTTCCCGCGGATGATCAGGTAGCCGCCGAACGCGAGGACCGCCATGATCATCACCGTGCCCAGGAATTCGCTCACCGGATGGGCCGAGGCCTGGCGGGTGTTCACCCGGTTCACCTTCCGCCGCATCCGGTCAGTGACGGACTCGAAGCGGGAGGACATTTTCTTCTCGGCATTGAAGGCCTTGACGATGCGTAGGCCGCCCAGGGTTTCCTCAACCTGGGCCATCGTGTCGCTCCAGAGGGTCTGCGCCTCCAGGGACTGCCGCTTGAGCTGCTTGCCGATCACGCCCATGATCCAGATGAAGGCAGGGACGAAGGTGAGCATCACCAGCATCATTTCCGGGCTCAGGAAGATGAGGATGCCGAAGTAGAAGAGAATCAGGATCGGATCCTTGATGAGCATTTCGATGGAGGCCGTGATGGAGTTCTCCACCTCGTTGACGTCACCGCTCATCCGGGCGATGATGTCGCCCTTGCGCTCCTGCGAGAAGAAGCCGATGGGGAGGGCGAGAATCTTGTTGTAGATGCGGTTGCGGATGTCCTTGACGATGCCGGTGCGGATGGGGATCATCACGGCGGCGGAGCCGAAGTAGCAGGACGTCTTGAGGGCGGTGAACAGGATCATCACGCCGCACAGCAGGAGGAGCGCCGTGACGGCGCCGTGGGCGGCGGAGAAGTCGGAGACCAGCCAGTAGGCGTTGTTCACGAGAATGTCCTTGAACTTCATTCCCTCTGTGCCCCAGGGGATGAAGGCGTACTCCGCCGTGTCCACCTTGAACAGGATGTTCAGCAGGGGGACGATGACGGCGAAGGAGAAAATGTTGAAGATGGCGGACAGCATGTTCAGGACCACCGCCCCGGCCAGATAGCCCTTGTACGGGGAGGCGTACTGTCTCATCATCCTGAAAAAGTCGTGCATGCGGCGGACGCGTTTTTTATCTTACAAATTTAAAGCATTTTCGCTATCTTTGCAAGGATAAAACCCTTGCATATGGCTGAGATCACCTTCGTCATTCCGGCCCGGAACCTGGACGCCCTCCACCGGACCCTGTCCATGCTCTCCTTCCAGAAGGGCGGTCGTCTCCGCGCCGTCGTCGTGGACCTGGCCGGCTCCGAAGCAGTACGTTCCGTCATTCCGGACTTCGAGAATCATTTCCCGGTTTCCGCCATTTCGGTGGAGCAGGCCGGACAGCCCCTGTGGAAATGCTGTCTGGACGCCGTTCCCGAGGCTGAATGGGTGTGCTTCCTCACGCCCGGCGTTGACCTGAACGAAACGAGCGTCAAGCGGATGTGCCGCTGCATCGACGGGCACGACGGGTATGACGTATTCCACTGGAATCTGGCCGAACCGAACAAGAAATGGAGGCTCCGGACCCGGCCGGACCGCATCTTCACGACCGTCTTCGTAGACGGGGGTGCGGCGCCCCTGTCCTCCTTCGTCTTCCGCGCCCGGGCCCTCCGGGACGCCTTCGAGGCCGATTCCGAAGCCGCCGGCATGGGCCATGCCCTCATCCTCGCCGCCGCGAAGAACACCGGCGTCCGTTCCGTCCGTTGGGAGCGTGTCGGCTATACGGCTCCCACCCCTTCCACAGACCCTTCTCTCCTTGAGAAAGAAGTCCGCTCCCGCCTGGCCTTCTTCCGCTGGTCGGAGCGCTTCTTTGGTGAAGACTATCCGCTCGGCGTCGGCGACCGTCTCGCCCTCTTCGCCGGCGAGCTGGCCCGCCTCTATCCCAGCTTCACCGCCGAAGAACTGAAGGAGGACCTGAACACCTTCGCCGTCGTCAACGGCCCCATCCGCCGCATGAAAGCCTCCTCCGCCCTCAAGTCGGCCCTGAAGGCCCGCCAGGAGAGTTTGAAGTAGGGCGGGGAGCCAAGTGTGGCCTAAGGTCCCGTCAGTGGGACGGTGGGCACGTTTCTCCCCGGTTTTCGTGGCCAGTGGTCCCGAGATGGGGACGATGGACACACTCCATCGGTTGATCGACCGATTTAAGCCCTTGGCGACCGCAGGGGGCTTGCAGAACCGCCCCAAAGTGGGTCAATGGTGCGCCTATTTGGCGAAATGTCCAACAAATCCTTGCATTTTCGGAAAAGAATGCCGATATTTGCAATCCCTTTGAAAAAAGGACCTCTGGATGTAGCGCAGTTGGTAGCGCACCTGGTTAGGGACCAGGAGGTCGCTGGTTCAAGTCCAGTCATCCAGACACGAGAAGCCAGGCGGTTGCCTGGCTTTTTTCGTGTCCGGATGACCCCGGCCGTCCGGCCGGTTGGACTTGAACCCATTTTCCCCCGCCGCTTCCGCGGCTGCCCCCAGGGGCTGACCGGGGGAAGACCCCCGGACCCCCTAGGTCGCTTCGCTCCGAAACCGCACCGATTAATCGTTTGATAATCAACCTAATGCTTGTTTAGAGGTGCACGGCCTTGTGCACCTCTAAATAGGTAAGTCGCTATGGGTCAAGTGGATGACTGTTGCGTGGAAAGAGCGTGTTCTCTTGCGGATTGCGGTTCAGCGTATAATCCCCTTTAGTCCCAGTCTTCGTAGCCGACGTCTTCGTTGCCGCCGGGGAGGGTGCTGTCGCAGATGGCGTTTTCGCTGGAGACGGGGATTATTCTCAGAGCCGGAGAGTGATATTCCCGGGCAGTGCTGAACGTCGTCGTGTTATTCATAGGGTCGTGGTCTTATGCTTGCAAATATAAGGACATTTTTCGACAAAAAAAGCGTATCTTAGTGTCATGAAAAACGCATTCGGATATCTGCTGGGGTTCCTGGTGTTTATCGCGGGGATTCCGGCGATCATGTGGTGGGTGTCGGGACGGCCGTTCCCGTGGGCGCCTGCTTGGCCTTGGGCAGTGGTTGCCGCAGTCTTGATGATTGCGGGGCTGGCTCTGAGCATCTGGTCCATCGTGCACATGCGGAAGGTGGGCGAGGGAAACCCGTTTGACGCCTATAACCATGAGGTTGCTCCGCGCACGAAGCACCTGATGACGGACGGGCCCTATCGGTTCTCCCGGAATCCGATGCTGGTGGGCGTTTATGTCTATGATATCGGTATCCTGCTCTGGCTGCAGGCCTGGTGGCCGCTGCTGGTCGTAGCGGTGGAGGTTCTGTTCCTCACACTGCAGGTTCGGTCCGAGGAGAAGCGCCTGGAAGCCGATTTCGGTGACGAGTACCGTGCTTATAAACAGCGTGTTCCCCGCTATTTCAGCGTTTTTTGACCATCTCTCCTTGAAGTCCTGAAATAGAGCGACCCGAATGAAAGAGACTTATCGGATGCGGCACTTGGGAAGGATGGAAAAAAC
>JAEEGH010031239.1_pt1 | contig 10301 bp, 7 predicted proteins | sample 9134181 | NCBI WGS metagenome assembly JAEEGH01 (sample SAMN16246544, study PRJNA631951) | gut metagenome | biome: gut microbiome; feature: rumen; material: DP-attached | host: Bos | place: Iran: Karaj | collected 2018-10 | reverse complement strand
TCCATGCAGATAACTCATCATCGCTGCAATCATCGTCTCTATCCCTGCATCGTCCGGTACATTATTCAATGCCCGCTGTTTAGGCTCAATAAAATACTTCTCCATGCAGGTCAAAAACAACTCATCTTGGTCTTGGAAGTAATAGTAGAGCGTACCCCGACCGATGTCGAGGGATATCTGCAGATCGCTAATGCTCACGCCGCTGTAGCCCTTAAGGGCATACAGTTCCATGGCTTTACGAATGATGTACTCTTTCCTGTCCTTCATACGTATCCAACGCCTCGTTCATGATGCGTTTCCCATCCGCGATGATCTGTTCTGCTTTGTCAAAATCGAAGGTGTTATAGGCGTACTGGCGCATGACCGCGTGTACGTCCGGCGGTGTCAGACGCAGCGAGAGGAGGGTGTTCTGCTGAATCTGCATGTCACTCATGCGGTCGAGCATCGAGGTGAAACTAACCCGGCGACCTAAGTCGCGGGCACGGTTCTCCAGGATCGTATCGACCCGTTTGCCCAGCAGACGCAACTGGTGCTCCCATGTCTTCGGCACCGCGATTCCTTTCGCGCTGATCTCGGCTATCTTGCCTTCTACGTCGATGGGTTCGTACGTGTTCTCTATCGGCATGGAGTCCTTGCCGCTGATATCGACTGCCACGAGGATATCATCTTCTGAGCGCTCTACGACATGCAGCGGAAGCGGATTGAGGATACCGCCGTCAATCAGCAGGCGGTTACCCATCTGGACCGGTTGGAAGAAAAGGGGAATACTGATGGACGCGCGGATCGCGTCAAACAGGCTGCCTGTGCGGAATACTACTTCTTCCGTGTTCATCATGTCGGAAGCCACGATCGTGCAGGGGATATTCAGCTCTTCCAAAGGACGGTCAGGAACCACTTTCTGCAGTTCCAGAATGATCCGTTGTCCTTTGACCAGTGAGTTTCCGCTCAGCAGGTTGATGTCCATCATACGCAGGATCAACTGCTTATCCACACTCAAAAACCATGTTTTTGCTTCTTCCAGTTGTCCGGCAGCATACATACCGGCGATGATCGAACCCATCGAACAACCGGCTATACTTGTGATGGTATAACCCCGTTCCTCCAGTGCCTCAATCGCTCCGATATGGGCTAATCCGCGTGCTCCGCCGGAACCCAAGACAAGCGCTACGTTCTTTCCCATTACGCCGTACACTTTATACCTCTTTCGCCGGAATCAGTTTCTCGCGAATCTTGATATAGATGATATTCTCTTTCTTGGCGTAGGGTGTTTGTACATATCCCATACCGATACCTACCTTCGTGTTCGGCAGCATGATACCGGAGGTTACATTACCGATCACCTCGCCGGCTTCGTTGCATATCTCATAACCGTTGCGCGGGATAGCGCGCTCCAGGCACTCGAAATGCACCAGTTTGCGCTTCACACCCTCTGCTTTCTGTGCTTTGAGGAAATCGCGGTCGATGAAGTCCTTGGCATCCAGTTTGGTGATCCATCCCAGACCAGCCTCCAGTGGAGAGGTCGTATCATCGATATCGTGTCCGTAGAGGCAGTACCATTTCTCCAGACGCAGGCTGTCACGTGCACCCAAACCGATCGGCGCGAGACCGAAAGGTTTGCCTACTTCAAAGAGTGCATCCCATATCTGCTTGCCGTTCTCTGCAGGGAAATAAAGTTCAAATCCACCGGCACCGGTGTAGCCCGTATTACTGAGAATAACACCCGGAACACCCGCAAAACTCCATTCGCGGAAGGCATAGTAGTCAATCGACTTCAGATCGGCATCCGTCAGCAGCTGCAGTAACTCGGTCGCTTTCGGTCCCTGAACGGCTAACTGACCGTATCGATCAGAAGCGTTCTCGAGCTTGAGATCGGCATCATGGAACTTCTCGTCTTTGATCTTGTTCACCCACTTCCAGTCCTTGTCGATATTACCGGCATTAACAACCATGAGGTATTTGGTGGTCGAGTACTTGTAGATGATCAGGTCATCCACGATACCGCCTTTGCCGTTCGGCATGCAGGTGTACTGCGCCTTGCCGGCAGCGATAACGGACAGGTCGTTGGTCGTGATGTACTGCAGGAAGTCCAATGCTTTCTCGCCTTTTACCCAGAACTCACCCATGTGGCTCACGTCGAACACACCTACGCCCTCACGAACGATCATGTGCTCTTGGTTGATACCCGTCGGGTATTGAATAGGCATGTTAAAGCCTGCAAACTCAGCCATCTTGGCGCCAAGCGCAATGTGGATGTCTGTAAACGGTGTTGTTTTTAACATATTCTTTAATTCTTTAATTCTTTCACTCTTTTAACGATTTCTAAAATAACGTCCTTTGCTTTTTCCAACGAAGGAACCGGCAGATACTCATAGCGGCTGTGGAAGTTCTCGCCTCCGGCGAATATATTCGGGCAGGGCAGTCCTTCAAAGCTCAGTCGTGCGCCGTCTGTACCGCCACGAATAGGCTTCACGTTCGGTGTCACGCCTACTGCTGTCATGGCTTCTTTAGCCAGGTCCACAATATGCATGACGGGTTCGATCTTCTCGCGCATGTTATAATATTGATCGCGTATCTCGATCTCTACCGTGCCGTCCCCGAACTCGCGGTTGACCTTACGAACGAGGTGCTCCAACTCGCGTTTGCGACTCTCGAAGCGTGCGCGGTCATGGTCGCGGATGATATAACTGAGCGTCGTCTCTTCCACCGTACCGTTCATGCCGATCAGGTGATAGAATCCCTCGTATCCCTGCGTATGCTCCGGCGTCTCCCAGCGCGGCAGCATGACCGCCAGCTGGTACGCGATACGCATCGAGTTGATCATCTTGTGGTAACCGTAACCCGGGTGCACATTCAGTCCGTGCACTTTGATCTTACAAACCGCGGCGTTGAAGTTCTCAAACTCCAGTTCTCCGATTGCACCGCCGTCCATCGTATAGGCGAAGTCCGCACCGAAAGCCTTCACATCGAAATGGTCGGCACCTTGACCGATCTCTTCGTCCGGTGTGAAGCCGATACGCACCTTGCCGTGCCGGATCTCCGGATGCTGAATCAGGTACTCGCAGGCTGTCACGATCTCGGCTATACCGGCTTTGTCGTCTGCACCCAGCAGGGTGGTCGTGTCCGTCACAATGACGTCCTGACCCGCATAACGCGCATCGATATAATCGCGTTCTTCGGCCTTTACGATGCTCGCCTTCACGTGCTTACCGCTGGCATCCGGACTCGTGTCCATATGCGCGATAAAACCGATCACCGGTAACCTGTCACCCGTAACCTGTAACCCCTCGCTCGCAGGCAGCGTCGCCATAACATACCCGTTCTTGTCGAGGGTCACGTCCTTGAGCCCGATGGTTTTCAATTCCTCCGCCAGGTATTTGGCAAACTCCATTTGTCCGGGCGTGGACGGGGTCATGCCGGTGTTCTCGTCGCTCGTCGTGCAGAACGAGACGTATTTCAAAAAACGTTCAACAATATTCATACATCATACATTATACATCATACATTTACTTGCTGCCGAAGGCGGAAAGTAACGTACTCAATGCACCGGCGTATTGGGCAGCGGTGTTGGCGTAGCCGGCAGCTGTGTTAGCGGTGCTCTGCGCTTGCGTAGCGGCGTTCTGAACGGTCTCGTTGTTCTTCACCATATCCACCAGACTGTTGGTCACGGTCTCTACATTGTTTTTGGTAACCAAACCCAGCGACGAAGCCACCAGACCCTTACCGAACTCACTCAGATAGGTCTTGTCCTTGTAGTTCTCCTTCAGCCCCTCACAGCTGGCGATGAGGTTCACCGTGTTGGCGATGTTCTGCAGGTTCTTGTAGTCGTACTTCTTGCCGTCCGCTACATACTGCGTGTACAAAGCCTGCAACGCATTGCCTGCACCTTGCCCTGCGCTCATCGCTGCGTTGGTGCCGGTAGTAGCCGTCGTGGTAGCTGCCGAGCTGGCTGTGTTAGAAGTGTTACTCGAAGTGCTGTTCTGCATGAACCCGCAACCTACCATCATCAAAGCGGTTGCCATCAAAATCATTTTTTTCATAATACTATAATTTATTTTAGAATGTGCATTCAAATTCGCTACAAAGGTACAACAATTTTTCTAATTATGCAAGCCTACGCGAATTTTTCAGAAAATTTTCTCCTTCTTTCTTGCATATATCAAAAAAAAGTAGTACCTTTGCCCCGATTTTGTCACATTGACTTTACAAAATCACGATTTTGAAATCATAAATCATAAATATTAAATCTATTACTTATGGCTAAAGTTTATCAAGCAAATGAGATCAAGAACGTCGCTATGTTAGGCGGTTCGGGATCGGGTAAAACGACTCTCATGGAGTCGATGTTGTTCGAGTGCGGGGTGATTAAACGCCGCGGTTCGATTGAAGCACAATCCACCGTGTGCGATTATTTCCCGGTGGAGAAGGAGTACGGTTACTCTGTTTTCTCTACGGTATGTAACATCGAATTCGAGAACAAAAAACTGAATATCATCGATTGCGCAGGTAGTGATGACTTCTGCGGCGGCACGGTTGCTGCTCTTCAGATGTGCGGTTCGGCCCTCGTAGTGCTGAGCGCGAACGGTGGTGTAGAGGTAGGAACCCAGAATAACTTCCGTCTCGTAGAGAAAGCGCACAAACCGCTGGCGTTCGTGATCAATAAATGCGACCATGAGGCAGCTGACTTCGAGCGCACGTTCAACCAAATCAAGGAGAACTTCGGTAATAAATGTACCTTGATCCAGTTCCCGGTGAATGCCGGTGCAGGTTTCAACGCCGTGATTGACGTTCTCAAGGGTAAGATGCTCGTATGGAAAGCAGAAGGCGGTGCTCCGGAGCTCAAGGACATCCCGGCTGAGTATGCAGACAAAGTAGAAGAGATGCGTTCGCAACTCTCTGAAGCAGCTGCGGAGGCAGACGAGACGCTGCTTGATAAATTCTTAGGCGAAGGCCTGACGGACGAAGAGATCATGCAGGGTCTGAAGGGCGTTTACGCCGACGGTTCGATGTATCCGGTGCTCTGCTGCTCGGGTCTCAAAGATATGGGCGTTCGTCGTCTGATGGACTTCCTCAATAACATGGCTCCGTCGCCGGCTAACTTCAGTTATCCGACGGTAGATGGAAAGAAAGTAAGTCCGGATGCGAAAGCTCCGACCAGCGTTTATGTCTTCAAGACGTCCGTTGAGCCGCATATCGGTGAGGTGAACTACTTCCGCGTAATGCAGGGTACGATCCATAACGGCGATGACTTGGAGAACATCGAGCGTGGTAGCAAAGAGCGTATTTCGCAGCTCTATCAGGTAGCCGGTTCGATCCGTGTACCGGTAGATGAACTGGCCGCAGGCGATATCGGTGCTACCGTGAAGTTGAAAGATACCCGTACGGGTAATACCCTGAATGCCAAGGGTTGCGACCTGCAGTATGCGCCGATCAGCTATCCGCAGCCGCGTTACCGCCGTGCTATCAAGCCGGTAACGGAGAGCGATGCTGAGAAACTCGCTGCACTGCTCACTCGTATGCACGAGGAGGACCCGACATGGATCGTAGAGCAGAGTAAAGAGCTTCGCCAGATGATCGTTTCCGGTCAGGGTGAGTTCCACCTCCGTACCTTGAAATGGCGTTTGGAGAACAACGATAAGATGCCGATCGAGTTCCTCGAACCGAAGATCCCGTATCGCGAGACCATCACCAAGGCTGCTCGTGCCGACTATCGTCATAAGAAACAATCCGGTGGTGCCGGCCAGTTCGGTGAGGTTCACCTGATTGTAGAGCCGTACGAGGATGGTCAACCGGTTAAGGAGACCTATAAGTTCGGTAACCAGGAATACAAGATATCCGTGAAGGATCAGCAGGAGATCAACCTCGAGTGGGGTGGTAAACTGATCATCATCAACTCCATCGTCGGTGGTGCGATCGATGCACGTTTCATCCCGGCTATCGTAAAGGGTATCATGGATCGTATGGAGCAAGGTCCGTTGACCGGTTCGTATGCTCGTGACGTACGCGTGATCATCTACGATGGTAAGATGCACCCGGTTGATTCGAACGAAATCTCCTTCCGTCTGGCAGGACGTAATGCCTTCGCTACGGCCTTCAAGGAGGCGAACCCGAAGGTGCTCGAGCCGGTTTATGACCTGGAGGTATTTGTTCCGTCGGAGATCATGGGTGATGTCATGAGTGATATCAACGGCCGCCGCGGTATGGTAATGGGTATGGAGACCGAGAAGAGCTTCACCCGCCTCAAAGCACAAGTGCCTTTGAAAGAGCTCAGCAGCTATTCGACGACGCTCAGTTCGCTCACCGGTGGACGTGCAACGTTCACGATGCAGTTCAACAGCTATCAGCTCGTTCCGGCCGATGTACAGGAGAAACTGCTTGCAGCATATGCCGCTTCGCAAACAGAAGAGGAATAAAGGAATACGTAATGTTTCTAGAGGAACCTGCCGGTTATGCTGGCGGGTTCTTTTTTGATGTCTTCGATCGTACCGGTAGCTACCACTTGTCCGCCACCGCGACCGCCTTCGGGACCCATGTCGATGATCCAGTCACAAGCCTTTATCACGTCCGTGTTATGCTCGATGATCACCACCGTATTGCCCTTGTCCACTAATTGACGCAGTACGCCGAGAAGCACGCGAATATCTTCAAAATGCAATCCCGTAGTGGGTTCGTCGAGAATATAGAGCGTTTTGCCTGTACTCCGGCGGGCTAACTCTGTGGCCAATTTGATGCGCTGACTCTCGCCGCCGGACAGGCTGGTGGACGACTGACCGAGCTTGATATAACCCAAACCGACGTCTTGAATCGTCTTGATCTTACGCAGGATTCGCGGCTGGGGTTCAAAGAACTCCACGGCCTGATTGACGGTCATGTCTAATACGTCGGCGATCGTCTTACCTTTCCAACGCACCTCGAGGGTCTCGTGGTTATAGCGTGTACAACCGCATACCTCGCACGGTACATATACGTCCGGCATGAAATGCATCTGGATGGTCTTGTAGCCGTTACCTTGGCACTCCTCGCACCGACCGCCTTTGGAGTTAAACGAAAACCGTCCTGCTTTCCATCCGCGGATCTTGGACTCCGGCAGTTGGGAGAATAACTCGCGGATATCCGTGAATACGTCCGTGTACGTCGCCGGGTTACTGCGGGGTGTTCGACCGATAGGCGACTGATCGACGTTGATCACTTTGTCGATGTGCTCCAACCCGCTGATATGTTTGTAGGGGAGCGGTTGGCGTTTGCTGCGGTAGAAACGCTGGCTGAGGATGGGGTAGAGCGTCTGGTTGATGAGCGAACTCTTACCGCTGCCGCTCACGCCTGTCACGCACACCATCTTGCCGAGCGGAATCTCCACCGTCACGTCCTTCAGGTTATTGCCCGTACAACCGCTCAGTTTTATAAAACCCTTCGGAATTCCGCTATCCCGGTACTCCGGTATAACAGTCTCTCCTTTCAGATAACGAGCCGTTAAGGTGTCGGTCTTAAGGAGGTCTTCCGGTTTGCCGGCGAACATGATCTTACCACCCAGACGACCGGCTTTCGGTCCTACATCGACTATCCAGTCCGCCTCGCGCATCATCTGCTCGTCGTGCTCGACGACAATGACGGAGTTACCCATATCGCGCAACTCCTTCAGGCTGTTGATCAAGCGTTGGTTATCGCGTTGGTGCAGACCGATAGAGGGCTCGTCGAGGATATAGAGTACGTTCACCAACCGACTGCCGATCTGCGTAGCCAGACGGATACGTTGGCTCTCGCCGCCACTCAGGCTCTCGCTACTGCGACCTAAACTCAGATAACTCAGTCCTACGGACTGCATGAACCGCAGTCGCGCGCATATCTCTTTCAGTATCGGCTCCGCAATCGCTTTCTGCTTATCATTGACCAATGACCATTTACCATTTACCAATCCTTCTAACTCAGTTAGAAGGGTATCAATATCCATTTCTGACAGATCGGCAATCGAGTAGGGACCTAACTTATAACTCAACGCCTCTTTGCTCAGTCGCTTGCCCTTACATTCCGGACACTCTACAAACTCCTCCTTCTCCTCATCATTCTCATCATTCTCATCATTGGCATCATTCTGCGTCAGCTCTTTCAGTTGCTCCAACCAGTCATCCTCCCGTATCAGCTCGTCAATCTCTTCACTTTCAACTTTCAACTTTAAACTTTCAACTTTCACTTTCCCGAGTCCTTTGCAGCACGGACACCAACCCGACGGGCTGTTGAACGAGAAGGTGTGGGGCGCCGGAAGCGGATAACTCAATCCCGTCTCCGGGCACATCAGATGCCGGCTGAAATAGCGTATCTTCCCGTGCTCGTCGACGATCAGCATCATGCCGTTGCCTTGCGTCATGGCTCTATCTACCGACTGCCGCAAGCGTCGAAGGTCCTCGTCCTCTTTGGGCTTCAGGCGATCCACCACCACCTCGATCGTGTGGTTCTTGTAGCGATCCACCTTCATCCCCGGCACGAGTTCCTGCACTTCGCCGTCCACGCGCACATACACGAAGCCTTTCTTACGGATCGTCTCGAACAGCTCCTTGTAATGTCCTTTGCGGTTGTTGATGAGTGGCGCTAACAGCAGGATCTTCTTTCCCGCGTACTCACGCACGATGACCTCGATGATCTGTTCGTCCGTCATCTGCACCATCGGTTTGCCGGACAGGTACGAGTAGGGTGTCGCTGCGCGAGCGTACAGCAGACGCAGGAAATCATACACCTCCGTCACGGTACCTACCGTCGAGCGCGGGTTCTTACTGGTGGTCTTCTGGTCGATGGAGATTACCGGACTCAAGCCCGTTATCTTATCCACGTCCGGCCGTTGCATCTGACCGATGAAGCCCCGGGCGTACGACGAGAAGGTCTCCATATAACGCCGTTGACCCTCCGCGAAGATCGTATCGAACGCCAGCGAACTCTTTCCCGAGCCGCTCAGACCCGTGATGACCGTTAACCGCTTCCGCGGCATCGACACGCTGATGTTCTTCAGGTTATGCACCCGAGCACCAATCACTTCTATGTTGCCTTCGCTCTTCACTTAGGGTAGCCCTGTTGTAGCGACAAATTCAAAAATCGTGCAAAGTTACTACAAAAATTTGGAATATACAAGATTTTTGAAGAAAAAATAATCTATGCTCGCATAAGTTAGGTTTTTGTCTTTTTTTTTCCTCCCTCTTGCACATGTCAATTTTTTGTTGTAATTTTGCACCGCAAAGATTTACATCAGCATTAGTTTGGCAAATAACTTAAAATTCTATATCATGAAACACAAAATTCTTTTATGTGTCATGACAATCTTTTTGACATGCGTAGGCATCGTCTGCATGAGTTGTGAGTCCGATTCGCCACAGCCAAGTGTTGAACCGACACTGAAAGATCAATTGGCAGTTATCCAACTGCCCGCCGAAATGTTGGAGTATGTATTGGTTGCTCCAATCGTTGATTCTTGCGTGGTAGATTTCTCCAACTATAATCTTAATACGCTTTATTATGGCAACGGATTGGTGCCAGCCAATCCGACCGCATATGATACACTATTGGCTGATTTCGCGCGAACTCAATTGAGTATAACAGGAACTAATCCTTATATCGTGTTAGATAACGGATATGTCGTTGTGGATTGGAAATGGACATATTTCATCCCGCTATCGGGGACATATAGGTACCCGATCTACGCACATCCTAGGGTCTATAATCATAGGCAAACCCAACAGGCATATAGTACCAATCCCTACTACTTAAACGGGACTTTAGCCAACGAGGAGTACTATCTATTACCTGTCCAGTGGCAGGAGTTAACAAATTTGACAACTATATGGTCACTGGAAAACGGACAGCGCATCGTGAATCCGGAGGTGCGGTATATCAATTTCAAAGATCTTGAGTCATATAACAATAACCAAACGAGTTATAAAGAGTTGAGTCAACGACTCTGTGACTTTAACTCTATTTATAATTTATACCGGCAAGATACCGTTGGATTCAAGGTTGTCATAGAGAATTTCGATCAATTGCAGAACTCTTACGTCGCTACGATCAATCAAATGATTAATAATAATGAGTTTGACAAATGGACAAAAAGATACAAATAAGAATAATCATGCTAAAGAGATAATTTGTTTACTAGAATCCAACCAGCCCTTCTTGTAATCGCCAGGGGCCTGCCCGCTCCGCAAGCCCCCCGCGCTGGTATCCGCTCTTTTCTCAAGCAAGGATAGTGCTCGGTTGGGGGCATGTTTTGGCGAAGGGGTACGCCAAAACACGTAGGCATGGGGCCGGTACCCCAACGAGCAGCT
>JAEEGH010031238.1_pt1 | contig 10301 bp, 12 predicted proteins | sample 9134181 | NCBI WGS metagenome assembly JAEEGH01 (sample SAMN16246544, study PRJNA631951) | gut metagenome | biome: gut microbiome; feature: rumen; material: DP-attached | host: Bos | place: Iran: Karaj | collected 2018-10 | reverse complement strand
TTGTGTCTTTCTGTTGTCAGTGTAGCGATTTTGCCTCTTTCTCGGGCCCTGCAAGCCAGCTCGGATATGAGCTCTTTGCAATAGCCTTTATTCCGCTGACCGGGAGCACTTGCGACACCGCCGATCTCCGTTTCCCCGTCCCGAAATGATAAAGGAATGGCGAAGCTTACGATCTCACCATTAACAATGATAGTCAGTGGGTTTCCAACATACGGGTCGAATTTGTGCCATCTTTAAAATACTCCCTGACCCAATTCCATTCCTTATTGGCTGCCACGCTGATTCCAATCATAATCGCTCCCCCTCAATGACTGCCGGCTCTTATGCCCTGATTGCCGCCACTGCATCCTGAACATTACAGTTTCCTGTATCGCGCATTGCGAAATGTGCCGATCTTTTCAATCTTTCCTTCCCTTACCAGTTTCCCAAGTACTCTCTCTACTGTTGTGATGCTGATCTCGGGGAACCTGGCTGCGATTTCTTCCTTGGATACTGGCACAAAGCTTTGCATCAGGGTGTTCTCAATCAGTTTTGACTTACTGATTTTTCGTGCAGAATTCTCAATAAATTTACTGTCCAGGTCTTTGTAGCAGCTGTATAGAATCTGCAGCAGATAAGTGATAAAGGGGATATAGGTATTCCTGTTTTCATGCCAGCCATCACTGCAGGCTTTCAGTGCCTGATAATAGTTATACCGGTATTCGTTGATCTTTTTGTCAATGGATATGTATTTCCCGATATCAAACCCTTCCTGCAGCAGAAGCAGGGAAGTCAGAAGACGGGATACGCGCCCGTTTCCGTCCCTGAAAGGGTGAATACACAAAAAATCAACGATCACACAGGCAATCAGTAACAGTCCGTTGACCCTGCTGTCCTGTTTTCCTTCATGCCAGGCAAGAATCATTTGTTCAACAGCCTGCAGAGTTTCGCTTGCTTTTACCGGTACAAAACGGATACTGATTCTCCCTTGCTCATCTCTTTCCTGGATCCAGTTGTTTTGCTGCTTGTATTTTCCGGCGTCCGGCGAAGTCGTTCTGAGCATGAGCATATGAAAATGTTTCAGCAGGTCCCCGGTGATTTCCAGATCTTCATAGTGATTATAGATCTCATCCAGCACATCCCGATATCCGAGGATTTCCTGCTCGTCATGTGTAAACGGTTCAGATTGTTTATTGACAAGTTTTTTGACCCTTTCCGCTGTTGTAACGATTCCTTCAATCGCGTTGCTGCTCTGTATGGAATCGACCATGGCAGTATGCTGCAGTTCCTCAAAAAGATGAAGATTATTCATCTTTCTGATTTCACCTTTTCCTCGCAGGTCATAGATAATACCGGCAATTTCAAGCAGATTTGCCGGAAGGCTGTCTGCAAGGAACTGATAATCAAAACGATGCATTATTGTCCCTCTCACCCAAATTTACTGCATCATATTCTCCTAGAATGATGCAGTAAAATGATACCAGATTCGTCACTCGATAGCAAGCAAAATCAAAAAATAACTCCGATCTGTTCCGTCTCATCCATCAATGATTTCCGTTTTATCCGGTATGCTCCGGATAAGTATGGCACCTGTGTTCGACAGCTTCATATTCTCAATCAGCGGGAAAGATACGCTACCTGTATAACTGCTTGCTTCGCAGTGAACATCCAGCTTTGTATCCAGCAGTTCCAGGTTTCCTGGCAGATTGTTGGCAAATATAATGCTTCCCGCACTTACTCCAATCACAAAACCACCGTCCCGGATATAGGACAGGAGTGTATCTCGGAATCCGGTGTCGTTGACCCTTTCCAGCAGGTAAGAAGTTCTCCCGCCGGTCAGGTAAACAACATCGTATGTTTTCAGTTCATCAATCGGCAAATTCTGATGCATGTCAAATACCCGGATGTTCTGCTTCGGGATCCCGACTTTCAGCAGATCATTCATGCACTTCGGAAGTACTTCAATGGCATCCGCATCAATGGCAGCTGTGGGAATAAAAAGCGCATTAACCTGTTCTGGCACTTTGCCCAGGAACTTCAGGAAAGCCTCCTCAATCTGCTTTGTTTCCAAGCCGCAGGATGTCAGCATAACTCGCATAATAACAATGTCCTCCGTTAGTTTTGATGGTCAATTATTTCAAAAGATATACAACTGAAATATAATCATTGTTGCACTTAACTTTTATTTTCCGCAATATCAGGCATATCAACTTTGCACATGCAACAGATAAAAATCATCCGCATATATACGCTCTCCCTGCACATACGGCTTCAGGTTTTCCTCATGCCACCGTTGCATTCTCGGTGCAAACCACTCTTGCTTACTCCACTGTTCATAATGAATTCCGAGACAATCTAACAAGGTAAGTACAAAACAGGCATCTAACACATCGTAACGGATCGTACCGCCTGCATTCCGATATCCTTCTGCAATTTGTTGCCTACGCGCCAATGATCCGCCGATATTTCCAAACAGAACAGCAAGATCATACATCGGATGTCCCATACCGAAAAAAGAAAAATCAATAGGCACAAGCCCATCCGGTGTTTGCAAGATATTCGATGCAGACAGATCCCCATGGATCATCTGAAATTCATCCTGCACGTTTTCCAATACAGCTCCGGCATGATCACAGCACTTTTGCATGATCAAAGAATACTCGTTGCTTAACCCCAGATTTTCCAGTGCCTGAAATCTCCTTTTCGTGCATTCGCAATGTTGCTTTCCATAGGTTTTTACCGGTGATACCCGGAATCCCTTTGCCTTCTGATGCAAACGCGCAAGCATATCACCTATCTGATAGCAGATCGCATCATTCAACTCAAGCTTGTCTAACGATTCGCCATCCAACCATTTCGAAACCGTAACATATGTACCATTCTGTAACTTTGTAATGAGTTCACCATAACGGTTTTCAACAGCTTCGCGTATCTGCATGCTCTGTTTCTTTAAGTAGGCTTGAAAATCAAGTTCTGACTTATATATCTCGACACGATCAACACCGTCGTAAAAAAACTCTGCTGAAAACCCCTCTGTCGGCTCATGTATTTGCAGCAAATACTCGTTTCCCACGCGATAGGTCAGATTCTCATTGTGTCTCAGCAATTCTATTTCTGTCGCTGTTATATTGTAATGAGCTAACGCTTCTAAAGCTTTTTGTCTGTATTCTATCGTCATAAGTATTACCTTAAACCGAATACCCCAAGTTAATATCAAATGGAGAAATCAGCAATTTTTGCAAATCTTTATTGTAATTATCGAAAAAGATTTTTATGGCCTTGCCATAGTTTTCTTTCGTATCAAATTCCCAGTATGAATAATACTTAACGCACTTTACAACCTTGGTTAACTCCCTCGGAGACTCGCCAAGTTCGACTCCATCTATGGTATAGAATCTCTTGAAATACTTGAGTGATATGCAGCCTTCACATTTAAACTGATTTGCGGTCATTTCCTCAATCTTAGCTTCGAATTGCTCGAGTTTATCGGGCTTTACCTGAAAGAGTTTCATCTCAATAAATGTCTTTTTCATTATGCATTCCTCTGATTACTTTTTCATTTATATCTTCAAGATAACTCATGGCTTTTTCTCCTCAAATTCTGATTTGATATATTCAGCAAACCGTCCCACAGCTGCGTTTCCACATAAGCATACTTGCCCAATGATTCTTTGAGGAAAATGTCAACCGAGCCATTAAATGACTTAATACGCTCAAACAGAAGTTTTTTCGTAAGAACAACCGGTTCATTTCCATGAATCATCAGAGCGCAACTGTCTCCAAGCGTGAAGCTAACCTGATCATCGGGAATATCATCAAGATCAATAGTGATTTTATCGCTACTGTTAAACCAGTTTTTAAGATAATCACACTCCAGAAGCGTAAAAGAATACGGATGCATGAGTTTCGGTTTTCCGCCCAGTTCTATAAACTTCTCCCGTACAAACGCATCTGCTTTCTTACGTGCCGGATAATAGTTCCTGAAGTCAGCGAAACGGCCGAAACTTGTAGTATCCGGATGCGCATTTGCCAGTTCTTCCGCCTTGCGAAAAGCTTCCTCCTCCGGTAGTAGCATTATATTTTTCCACGGATCTGTTCCGGGAAAATAGTAGTGTGTAATAAATAGTTTATTCATAAACATACATCGGCCTGTGTTCCTCATCCATCTGAAATAGAAGCCTCTCCTCATTAGTTGCAAATGCGGTAAATCTCGGAGCATTTTCTTCCGTAAATCCGAATTCGTCAGCTACCGTCTTAAAACTCTGTTTAATTAAGCTTACACACGCCGGAATATCTTCGTGCAAGACCTCTCTGATCATTGTTAAGTTCCTCCCATTCAAATCTCTACTTTTCCTTCGTATTCTTTCATGATCTCTTCCATGAGTGTTCTTGCATATCCGTTTCCTCTGTGATCATTGTCTGTCATAATTGTTCCGAGCTGGATCAGCTTTACAATTTTGCCTTTATAATTCATGTTGCAGACGTTGACCGAAACATTAGACACAACTTCTCCATCTATCACGACCGAATAAGGATTGTAGTTATCCTGCCAAAACCCATTCTGATACCAGTTCTCAAAGTTAAGTCCGAAGGTCTTCTCCGCTAATCTATTGAATGATGCTCTAAGAGCCTCGTTATTCCGGTAATTCTTTTCTATACGAAAACTCATATTATTTCTTGCCTCCTTAATTATCAAACGCTTCATAGTGCGCTTTTCGCTTTCCTATTTCAGTTTCATGACACAACCATACAACAACGGAATGTCGATATATTCTTCCGTTATTTCATGCCCACATTTCTCAATGCTGATGATTTCAAAATCAGAACTAAAGAAGTCCCTTAGCCTTTGTTCCGAAAATGCCACCCCCGTATTTCTTTTTGTATAAAACTCTAAATCATCAAGTTCTTCGGCTCCACCTTCATCAGCAGAAAAACACAGCAATACAAAGTATCCGTTTTCTTTCAAAAGTCCCTTAAGCAGTTCTCTGTACTGCAATCTTCTGTGTGGTGCCAAATGATGAAACATTCCGCTGTCAAGTACAAGGTCATACTTTCGGTCTGCAAAATCAACCGCCAGAAAATCGCTGCAAATTAACCTCACATTCTTCAAGCCTTCCGTTTTTTCCTTCGCATTACGGATTGCAACGTCAGAAGAATCTATGGCTGTTACATCAATTCCTCTTTTTGCCAAAAAGATTGCATTTCTGCCCTCTCCGCATCCGAATTCAACGGCATCCATGATACTATGTCCCTTCACCAATTCCGTTAACATCTTATCCGGCAACATATTATTCACCAGAAACGGTGCTTTTATTACTCTTTTCTCATAAAAGTTATTCCAGTCTATGCTTTCGTTTATCCGATCAAGAACATTAAACAAATCTTCATAACTATTGATTTCAACCTTATCCATATTTTCCCCAACTACACTCATATCCTACCTCTAGAAAATATCATTCCATAAATCATCATGCGATTTAGTAAATAAAACCGGTTTGTTTTCCTTTGAGAAATACTTCAATTCCAATGTTTCTTTATTGTCACAATAGAAAGCTCCCCCGATCGATTTCAGTTCATATGCTATGACTATACTCTGTGCCTCATCTCCACTTGAATATCTTATATCCAGATCTGTATAAACACCGATTATTTTTACAATTTCAACATCAAGTCCCGTTTCTTCTTTTGCTTCCCTGATTGCTGCCATTTGAGGAGTTTCACCCAGTTCTATAGCTCCACCCGGGAACCCCCATTTATTACTGTCGCCTCTCCTTTGCAACAAGACTTCACCTTTATCATTAAAGATACAGCCACCTGCAAATGTTAAGATTATTTTTTCGTGTCCTACTTTGTTCCTTATCCATTGAATATAGTTTTTATTATCAGTCATAATCATTTACTCCCTTTATTTCATTTAAAAATAGCGATTTATAATTCCTTTCTCAGAATAGGTGCCTCGCTCAAAGACGCAGCTTCAAAACTGTGATAAAATCGATCTGCCTCAGTATTTATAGATCTTATTAGATAATATTGATTTATTTCATTATCAATACAATCTTTTTCCAAAGCTTTAAAAAGACTCTGTGCTATACCCTTATGCCGATACTCCGGTAAAACATACACCCAATCAACATAAGCCATGCGATAACCATCTTGCATACATCCGTAAAAGTGATATTCTATCCTGCCCACAACCTTATCATTATCAATGGCCAATAATGATGTCGTTTTTTGGTAAAAACTATCCATTATCCTTTTCCGGATACCATCCTCGTCTATTTTTTCAGCCGTCATCATATCAGGTTCTATGGACATTGCCTTTTTCAAATATATAATATATGCTTCAACATTATTTTCATTTAATCTTTCTATTCTCATATCTCTCTTCCCATTGTTCTTTGCAGAGTTCCATATATGTATAAACTGTTGGATCTTCTCCTAAGGCTATAACATCCTTCGGCATATCTTTCTGAACAAAACCTAGTTTATGATACAAATGAATTGCATTTGTATTCAACGGATGCGGATCGACCCACACTTTTTCGGCTCCGTGTTTGAAAGCTTCTCGAATAGAATACGATAACGCTTGCGTAGCAATACCTCGTCCCCTGGCAAATTTAAACAACTTGATATCCAATGACGCACTGTTCGTCCCTTCGGCTATACAATATTGAGTTTCTCCGCAATATTTACCTTCATCAAAGATGGAATAATGATTTGACTTAGGTATTGCATTAATTAAACGATCTAAGTATTCTCGTACACCTTCCTCTGTTTCATGTAATCCACCGGGCCAGATGTATTTCATGACATCTTCATCTGCCCAAAGACTCTGTATATTTATGATGTCATCATATGTTGATTCTTTAATAGTAATCATTTTCCGCTCACAAAACCTTTCTCATAATCACTTGTCCATTTTGTTCCATAATCCGGGTAAATCCGGCCTTTTCATACAGCCTGATTGGTCCCGTAAAGTCATATTCATCCCTGACTTCAGATATTTTGGCGTACCCTTCTACAGCAAAATATCCATTTATTTTAGCATCATCACATACCCGTATTAATTCAAAGCTTTTAAGATTACATCTGTAATAATCGGAGTATAGAATTTCGATCTGGGTGAATCCTGTGCCTGCAACACAACAACCATATCATGCTCAGGATAAACATGCAGTTCCTGACCACCACGACCTAGTCCCCTGTAGCCGCTGCCGTCCTCATTAATCCACCAGTAATAACCATAATTTTCAATATGTGAGCTTGTGGCCTCATCTACATATTCAGTCGTAATAATTTGAGCACTGTTTAACTTTCCATGATTCAAATAAAGAAGACCAAACTTTGCAAGGTCGATTGCAGATAGCTCAATGCAGATACTGGACGGCGTCATAATAAACGGGTCACAGTCAATTCCAGCATACGGAAACATATATTCATTTAATATATCGTATACCGTTTTCCCGGTTAATCTTTCAATACAGGCATTCAACAAATAAATATCTGTCACCTTATATTTAAAGACTGTATTCGGTGTATCCACAATATTCAAATCCGCAATTGCTTGCAGCCAGTCTTTTGAACGTTTTAACTGCTCACGCATCGGGTCATTCAAGTGAGGTCCATTTCTCCAATAAAATCCGGATGTCATTGTCAGTAATGTTTTTAAGGTAATCAATTTATGAAATACATTTGCCTCATCATTAAAATACTCCGGCAAAATCTGAGTAACTGGAATATTGAGGCTTTCAATCAAATTATTTTTAAGACATATTCCTATGGCTGTCGATGTGACACTTTTTTCTATTGAATGTAATGCATGCTTTGTTTCTCTATTACATTTTTCACCATACCATTCATACACTATTTTTTGATTTTTTATGATAAGAACACTTCTCATCAATCGATATTTGCGGGCTTGTATGAAATCATCAATTGAATAAATAAGGTTCTCATCCAATCCGTTTTCCAACAATTTGCCTTCTGGCAGTTCAAACATATTTACCTGTACTCCATTACTTTTTTACTTTAGATATCCGCCAATAATAGAATTGGAATTCTCTTTTAATGATTTCGGAGTTCCTTCCGCAATTAAATAACCGCCTTCATTTCCGCCTTTGGGTCCCAGCTCAAAAAGATAATCACAGCAGGATAAAACATCGATATCATGCTCCGTAATAATAACTGTATTACCGGCATTACAAATTTCTCTCAACAAATAAATAAGAGCTTCAGAGTCTTTCAGTGATAAACCGACAGTGGGTTCATCCAATATATAGATATTATCTTTATTTCTGCTTTTTCCCAATTCTTTTGCTAATTTAATTCTCTGGGCTTCTCCTCCAGATATAGTGGTTGTCTTTTGTCCCAGTTTGATATATCCCATGCCAACTTTATCAAGTAAATATAAAATCTGATATATTTTTGGAACTTCCTTAAAAAATCCACATGCTTCCTTTACAGTCATCTCAAGCACTTCGGCAATATTTTTATTATGGTAATTAACATCAAGCACTTCTTCTATGTACCCGGTTCCATTGCATTGATCACAGATCATATTAATATTACCAAACCCGACATTATAAACCAGAAATCCCTGACCATCGCAAATTGGACAACCGCCTTCAGCATTTAAACTGAAAAAGCTCATATCAAACCCAAACTCTTTTGCGTCCTCTGTCTCGGCAAATAATTTTCGAATGACATCAAAGACACCGGTATATGTAGCAATATTGGATGTTTTGGTTCGTCCGATTGGTTGTTGATTGATTACATAACACTTATTGATATATTCAGTTCCATGAATCTCTACATCATCAAGTTCTCTTGGATAGTCATAAATATCTTCATCCTCATTCTGTACGACACGATTTCGAATAAGCATTTTTAATTTAGGAACAAGTGTATGTGCTATCAAGCTTGATTTTCCGCTGCCTGAAAGGCCCGCAATGCCAACCAGTTTATATAACGGAATCGACAATGATACGTTTTTTAAGTTATGAATTTTTGCACCAGATATACTAAGTTTCTCTTCGTGATGTAATGCAGGGGCATTTTTCGTTTGATGCTTATAATTTTCAATAAAATAATTTCTATCCTTCAAATATTTAGCTACAACTGAATTTTTGCAATTTAAAAAATCTTTATATTCGCCCTGGAAAATCAATTCGCCGCCTTCGGTTCCGGCTCCAGGTCCAATTTCAACGATATAATCCGCAATCGAAATGATACTTTGATCATGCTCTACCACAATAACTGTATTTCCCGCAGACACAATATTTTTCAAAACCTCAATAAGTTTTTCCTTCTCTCGCTCATGCAAGCCTATTGATGGTTCATCAAATATAAATGTCAAGGAATCAAAATCAGACATAATGAATGCACTGATACAAAGTCTCTGCAGCTCTCCTCCCGATAAAGTCGGAATCGGTCTGGACATTGACAAATGACCAAGTCCCAGCATAACCAGATATTGAATTCTTAATCTGATTGCATTCACAATCTTTTTGTTCTTATCATCTTCAACGCTTAATAAAAATTTTTCCAACTCAGTCAAAGACATATTGCTCACTTCTGCAAATGTTCTATCCTGCAATCTGGTATGTGACGCAATCTGATTTAATCCAACGCCATTACATCGTGGACATATTATCTTTTTCCCATATTCGTCCGTTATAATTTCTATTTGACGCTGACTTATTAAATTATATTTTGAAGCATTCATAATTAAAGGCATAATGCCCGGAAAGTTTTCCTTTCGGTCACCGTACTTTAATTTTTGCAATTGCTCATCTGTTAGCTCACCGAGTGTCTGCGAAGGAGATAGTCCATTTTGTTCCAGAAAAGTCCTGTACTTTTTCTGTGATTTGCCTCTATCCAAAAAGCCGAATAATAACGCGTTTAATTTAGCATTTCTGTCTTCAAATATTTTTTCTTCATCAAATACCTTTTTTTCGCCTGTACCCAGACAATGCAGGCACATACCATTGGGTGAATTCTTCTGAAACATATCTACAGACAATGGTTTTCCGTCAGCATATTCAGGATCTGTAACTCCGCTTACTGAAAACAAAGAAGCCAGAGCATTTGTTAATCTTGTTTTAGTTCCAACCGTACTTAAGGGATTGCTTTGCCTGATGATACGTTGTTCAACTCCGATTGTCGGCGACAAACCTTCGATGCGTTCAAAATCATTGCTTGTCTCCAGCGAAAACTGAGATTCGGTTATGGATAAATATTTCCTCTTTCCTTCTTCATATAGAACATCAAATGCAAAACTGGATTTTCCGCTTCCTGAAACACCGGTAATCGCCGTTAATTTT
>JAEEGH010031218.1_pt1 | contig 10308 bp, 7 predicted proteins | sample 9134181 | NCBI WGS metagenome assembly JAEEGH01 (sample SAMN16246544, study PRJNA631951) | gut metagenome | biome: gut microbiome; feature: rumen; material: DP-attached | host: Bos | place: Iran: Karaj | collected 2018-10 | reverse complement strand
CCACACATAGCCCAGCACGATGCCGCCGATCAGGTTCGGCAGGAAGTAGGCGGCCCGGAAGAAGCCGATGCCGCGGATCCGGCTGGTGCAGAGCAGGGCAAGCACAAAGGCGACCACGTTGACCAGGATCATGTTGAAGACCACGAACAGGATGGTGAGCAGCAGCGACCAGATGAAGGCCGCCTCTTTAAACATGGCAGCGTAGTTTTCAAAACCAACCATGCGGGTGTAGGTGACGCCGTTCCAGTCGGTAAAGGAATAGAACACACCGACAAACATCGGCACGATCACCGTCACGGCAAAGGTGAACAGCAGGGGAAACAGGAAGATGATGTTGATGATCGTCCTGTGATGCATGACCGTCGGAATGTAGTACAGACCGGCGAGGATCAACAGGGCACCGAGAACCAGGAACAGGCCGCGAAGGGCAATTTTCGTGCCCAGATCGACGACCACATAGGTTTTGGTGATGTCCATCCAGAGGGCAGCGGCCAGAAGGACAAGGCCCAGTATCAGGAGCACCAGTGACAGAGTCTTTCTGCCCGTGGTATTTTCATTCATATCGCAGAACGCCCCTTTTCTTCAAACAGATGAGGGCGGCGGCTCAGCCGCCGCCCCCGGAAAGATGGTTCAGGATTGGATCAGCCGTTGACGCACTGGGGAATGGTCTTCACCATGTCGTCAATGAAGCCCTGGGTGTTGATATCGCCCTTGGCATAGTCCTGGAAGATGGCGCCGGTGAAGTCCTGCGCGAGGTTGGAGGGCTGGCCCATCCAGTGCCAGGAAGAGGTCTTGCCCGCAGCGGTGTACTCAGAGATGGGGCCGGCAAACGGGTCGTTGGCAATGGCAGTGCAGCTCTTGAAGGGGCTGACGCAGCCGGCCTGCTCGACCATGATCTTCTGGCCGTCGGGACCGGCGAGCCAGTTCAGGAACTCCTCAGCCTCAGCCACATTGCCGTCCTTGTAGACAGCCCAGTGGGACGGGGCGTTGGTCAGGATGGTGTCGATGCCTTCGATAAAGGCATAGGGGACGTAGCCGCACTCGAAGTTGCCGGCAGAAGCATACTGATCCTTATAGTCGTTGGTCAGGGACGAGCCGATCCAGGAGCCCTGGGTGACGAAGGCGTACTTGCCGCTGGCAAAGCCGGAGACCTGCATATCATAGTTGCCGGAGACCAGCAGAGCGGGATCGGAGTACTGGTTGAACAGGCCGACCATCTCGGCAAACGGGGTGAAGCGGTCGAGATCCAGCTTGCCGCCGTCCATCAGCATGTCAAAGTACGTGGTGTCGTCGCGGGCAAGGCCGGCGTCCAGATAGTTGCCGAACAGGTGCTGGCCGGTGGACCAGTAAAGCTCGGTGGCGTTGGCGCAGTAGCCGATGACGGCGGTGATGCCGAGTTCGTCCTTCTTGGCGTCGATCGCCTCGAAGGCGGCCTTCATGGATTCGGGTCCGGTGATGCTCTTCGGGTCAACGCCGGCCTTCTCCAGAATGGACTTGTTGTAGGCAAGGCCGATGGCCTCGGTGGTGTAGGGGAAGCCTACCAGAGCGCCGCTCTCATCCACAAAGCCGGCCTCGGTGTCCTTCGCCCAGGGCTGATCGGACATGTCAACGACCATGCCGGTCCAGTTGGCCAGGTCGGGCTTGCCTTCGAAGACGAAGATGTCGGGCATGTTGCCGGCCTGATAGTACTGCTTCAGCGTGGCCTGCAGGTCGACGCCGCCGCCGAGAGACTCGACCTCGACATGCTTGCCGGTGGCCGCTTCATAGGCCTTGGCAGCCTCTTCGAGCGGGGTCGCGATCTCGATTTTGCCGTTAAACAGGCGGACGCCTTTTCCGGCGGACGCGGCGGGAGCCGCACTCTCGGTGCTTTCAGCGGGCGCAGCGCTGGCAGCGGGTGCGGCAGCCTGCTCGGTGGAGACGCCGCAGGCGCCCAGAGCAAGAACCATGACCACAGCCAGAAGCAGAGCAAGGTACTTCTTCATTTCATTTCCTCACTTTTAAAATTAAATTTGCTATTGGTTGCTGACCCAATAACTTGCCAAAATTATAGCATTTTAGTAAATATAAAGCAAACTATTTTTCACCTGCCTTTTCAAACTGGGCGATTTATACAAAATGATCCGGCGGGAATTGTGCTAATTGACAAGCAGGCTTCCGCAGGCCCCCGAGACCTTGCAATCCCGGGGGCTTTGCTGTAAAATGACTGCAATGACGGCGCTGACCAGCCGATCGGAAACGGGGAGAGGATCAGAAGGTATGCAGAAACAGAGAGGGAGAAAAGAGTTTCAGGAGCGCTTTGACCGGCATGCCGAAGAGCTGCGCGGGCTGTATCTGGAGCTCTATCACGGTGACGAGCAGGCCTGGGAGTATTTCTGCGGCATGCTCTTTCGCTGCTTTCAGGAGCGGCCCGAGGCCCTGAAAAAGATGGACCGTACACGGGAAAACGATGCCGAGTGGTACCGGGGTCACCATCTGCTGGGGACCCTGATGTACGCCGATGCCTTTGCGGGCACGCTGCAGGGCGTGCGGGAAAAGCTGGATTATCTGACGGAGTGCGGCATCAACTATCTGCATCTGATGCCCCTGCTGATGAGCCCGGCCGGGCGCAGCGACGGCGGCTATGCGGTGTCGGATTTCCGCCGGGTCCAGCCGGAGCTGGGCACGATGGAGGATCTGGAGGCCCTGGCATCCGACTGCCACAGCCGCGGCATCTCGGTCTGCCTGGACTTCGTGATGAACCATACCAGCGAGGACCACGAATGGGCGCAGAAAGCCCGCGCCGGTGACCCCGAGGCACAGCGGCGCTACTTTTTCTATGACGACTGGACGATCCCCAACGCCTTTGAAAAAACCGTCCCCCAGGTTTTCCCGACGACGGCGCCGGGAAACTTCCTCTGGTGTGACGAGGCCCACAAGGTCGTCATGACGACCTTTTATCCCTACCAGTGGGACCTGAACTACGCAAACCCCGTCGTCTTCAACGACATGACCGAGAACATGCTGTTTCTCTGCAACCGGGGCATCGACGTGATCCGTCTCGATGCGGTGCCGTATATCTGGAAGGAGGCCGGGACCAACTGCCGCAACCTGCCGCAGGTGCACAAGCTGGTGCGGATGATGCGCATGGTCTGCGAGATCGTCTGCCCGGGCACGCTGCTGCTGGGCGAGGTGGTGATGGAGCCTTCCAAGGTCGTGCCCTATTTCGGCACCGTGGACAGACCCGAGTGCCATCTTTTATACAACGTCACGACCATGGCCAGCATCTGGCACACCGTGGCCACCCGTGATGTCCGCCTGCTGCGGCACCAGCTCGGCCAGGTCTTCGCGCTGCCGAGGGAATACACCTTCCTCAACTATCTGCGCTGCCACGACGACATCGGCTGGGGGCTGGACTATCCCTTCCTGTGGCAGTTCGGCATGGGTGAGGTGCCGCACAAGAGGTACCTTAACGACTATCTGACCGGGCGCTTTCCGGGCAGCCCGGCCAGGGGAGAGCTCTATAATGACGACCCGCGCCTCGGCGATGCCCGCCTCTGCGGGACGACGGCCTCGCTCTGCGGCATCGAGAGCGCGCGGCAGGAAGAGACATACGAAAAGCTGGACCGGGCGCTGCGCCTGGACCTGACGCTGCACGCCTGCATGTTCACGCTCAGCGGTATCCCGGTCCTTTACGCGGGCGACGAGATCGGACAGGAAAACGACTACGGCTATCACGACGACCCCATGAAGGCGGCCGACAGCCGCTATCTGCACCGCGGAAGGATGGACTGGACCGCGGCGGAAAAGAGGGCCGATCCGGAAACGCCCGAGGGCCGCCTGTTTCAGAGCCTGCGGCAGATGGAGAAAGCGCGCGAAGAGCACCGCGTCTTTGACGGGCAGGCGGACGTATGGCTGCTCGACACCCGGGACGACAGCGTCCTCGGCATCGGCCGCTACCGGGAGGGGGAGAAGCTGCTGGCCCTGTTCAACTTTGCCGACAGCGAACGGACCGTCTCGCTGCCGGACGAGCTGGGCGAGTACCGCGACCTGCTGGGTGGAGGCCCCGCGGATAAAAGCTGTCTGTGCCTTCCGGCCGGCGGATTCCTCTGGCTGATCTGCGATTTTACGACGGACTGAATTGCCGGCGGACAGACCGCTCTGCCAATTGTGAGCGGCCGCGCTTATATACTTTTTGACAGTCAAAAGGAGAGCGAAAATGAAGAAACGCTTTGATGTGGTCGCGCTGGGCGAACTGCTCATCGACTTTACCGAGAACGGAACCAGCGCCCAGGGTAACCCCCTCATGGAGGCAAACCCCGGCGGCGCGCCCTGCAACGTGCTTGCGATGCTGGAAAAGCTTGGGAAGAACTGCGCCTTCATCGGCAAGGTGGGCGACGACCTGTTCGGGAAAATGCTGCGGGATGAAATCGTCCGGGCGGGCATCTGTGACGACGCCCTGCTGACGGACTCCGAGGCGCGCACGACCCTCGCCTTTGTCAAGACCTTCCCGAACGGCGACCGCGACTTTTCCTTCTACCGCAACCCGGGCGCCGACATGATGCTGCGGGAGGACGAGCTTCCGCTGGCAATGCTGCAGGACACGCGGATCTTCCACTTCGGCACCCTGTCCATGACCCATCCCGCCGTGCGCCGGGCGACAAAGACGGCTGTCCTGACGGCGAAGGAAGCGGGCGCCGTCATCTCGTTCGACCCGAACCTGCGCCCACCCCTCTGGGCGAACCTCGAGGAAGCGAAGGCGCAGATCGCCTGGGGCCTCTCCCAGTGCGACATCCTGAAGATCGCCGACAACGAGCTGCTGTTCATGACGGGCGAGGAGGACTTCGACCGCGGCGCCGCCATGCTGAGAGAACAGTACCCCAATATCAGAATCCTGAATGTCACGGCGGGGGGCGACGGCAGCTGGTCCTGGTGCGCCGAGCATCAGGCCTTTGAACCGGCCAGCACACGGGGCGGCGTCATTGAGACCACCGGCGCCGGGGACACCTTCTGCGCCTGCGTGCTCAACGACGTGCTCGAGCACGGCATCGACAACCGGGAGGAGACCGACCTGCACCGCATGCTGCGCTTTGCGAACATGGCGGCCTGGATCGTCACCACCCGCAAGGGCGCCATCCGCTCGATGCCCGAAAGGACAGAGGTCGAGACCCTGCTGTAATCACAAGTGAAGAGATCAGGGAGCTGCGCAAAATCTTCCGTTTTGCTGCAGCTCCTTTTTCCATCCTGTTTTGCCTTTTCGTTTTCCAAATGGACCGCCTGCGCTGTTTTCACTACCGCTTAGGCCGAATGGCTTGCAACACATCCGGATTCCAAGTACAATCAGATTCACATGAACCCGGACACCGGAGTCACGAGGAATCCGGAGGGCACGCATGTGGATTCCCTTCTTCCGGGGCTTCATGTTCACGGGCGTTATGAATGTCCTGCCTCCAAAGGAGAGCCGCTTCCTCTATCCGCTTCCCGCCAGACCAAACCGGCTTCTGCCGGCAGCAGCCGTCATTCTGATCCCGGCCGATATCTTTCTGTTCGGCCCGGGAATCTGTTATCCCTGAACGGGACAACACGCAGCAGCAAGAGAAAGGAAACCCATGAACCGGACAGACATATACCCTTCCGGAACACCGGCAGAGAACGCCTATACCTATTTTGCCTTTATCAGCTATAAGAGCGCGGACGAAAAATGGGCGCGCTGGCTCAAGCGGAATCTTCAGCGCTACCGCCTGCCGGTCGGAACGCAAAGAAAGCATCCCCATGTACAGAAACGCTGCAGCCCGGTCTTCCTGGACAAGACCAATCTGACGCCGGGCCTGCTGGACAGCGGCCTCGCGGAAGAGGTGCAGGCGGCCCGGTACCTGATCGTGATCTGCTCCAGGAAAGCGGCGGAGAATTCCCGGTATCTGGACGATGAGCTGCGCTATTTCCTGGAGGGCAGCGGCGATCTCAGCCGCGTCATTCCCTTCATCGTGGACGAGAGCCGAAACCCGGCGGAGGAGTGCTTCCCCGCCTACCTGGCGGAGCTGAGCAGGAAAAAGAACATCGCGGGCGTCAGCATCTATGACGACGGGCCGCGCAGTGCCCTCCTGCGCGTCATTGCGGCCATGCTGGGCATCAAGCGCGAGGAACTGGAAAGCGACGACAGGCGGCGCAGAAGAAGACATCGCCTGATCGCCGCGGGGCTGGCGCTCATTCTGCTGGCCGGCAGCGGGGTATGCTGGGACTATTTCCGGGTGAAAACGGCGTACTATACGGATTATACCGAGGTATACGGCGCTCCGAAGGGACTCGGGGAGCTGAAAAAAGCAGATCTGAAGGGCATGAACGCCCATGTCGCATTGGTTTCCAGCCGCGGAAAAGTCCGCGAACTGCGGATTGAGAATTCCGCGGGAAGACTTGTTCCGCGGGAGAACACGGGCAGCCCGGGTCCCTTTTCGAAAGCGGAATATGAATACGCGGGGGAAAAGCTGGCCAGCGTCAGCCAGTACAGCGAAAACGGACATCTGACCTGCGAACTGCATTATATCAGCCCGAACACCATCGACCTGGTGCGGAACCCGGAGGCGGAGGAGGGCAATGTGTTCTCCGCGGCGGCGCCTCTGCCGTCGCACAGCACCGGCGCGATTCCGGGCGACGGGAAGGGCGAAAACTACAAAAGTAAAGTCATTCGATATCTCGTGATATACGATGCTTCCGGGTTTACGGAGGAGATCCGCTACTGCGCGGACGCGTATAACCATTTTGCCGCGGATGCGGACGGGATCAGCGGGATCCGCTATGAACGGGATGAGCAGGGCCGGGTCACTCGACTGAACTGGCTCAGCTTTACCGCATCTGAGAGCAGAGACGCGGGAAAAGCGGAAAACTACGAGGTGATCGGAAAGCGCGGCGGCGAAGCGGGAAGGGCATATCTGTATGACGGCAGCGGCGACTGTACCGAGCTGCATATCCTGGACGCGGAGGGACAGCCGATCACGGACGAAGCGTACGGAGCGGTTACGGTATATCAGTATGAAAACCACAACGAGCTTCGAAGGACCTGCCGTGACGCCGAGGGCGGACTGTTTCTGAATGAAGAGGGGTATGCGGTAAGGGAGTCCCGGTATGACGACCGGGGAAACCGGATACGGGTCAGCTGTTTCGGCACGGAGGGTGAGCCGGTTCTCTGTGCGGAAGGCTATGCCGCCGAGGAAACGGAATTTGATGAGCAGGGGAATCCGATCATGGTCCGTTATTTCGGCACGGAGGGCGAACCGGTTCTGAGTGTCAGCGGCTATGCCGGCTATCGCTGCAGCTATGACGGAGACGGTAACCAGACCGGTGTGGATTACTTCGGCACGGAGGGCGAGCCTGTGCTGAGCACGGACGGCTATGCCGGATGGTATGCCGCCTATGACGCGCGGGGAAACCGGGTCAGGGCCGGCTACCGGGGGACGGACGGCGAAGCGATTCTCAGCCGGGAAGGCTATGCCGGCTGGGAGGCCGAATACAACGGGCACGGAAACGAAGTCAGGGTCGCGTACTTCGGCACGGAGGGCGAGCCTGCCGCCAATATCGACGGTTATGCGGGATGGGAGGCGGCCTTCGACGAGCGCGGCAACGAGGTGAAGGTCCGCTTTTTCGGCACGGACGGCGGGCCTGTGCTGCAGGCCTACGGTATTGCCGGCTACGAAGCCGCCTACGACGAGCGCGGGAACCGGATAAAAGTCAGCTATTTTGGGATCGAAGGAGAGCCTGTTTTCATTGTGTTCGGCTATGCCGGTTTTGAACGCGTGTATGACGGGCAGGGGAACGAGATCCGCTGCAGCTTCTTCGACACGGACGGGGAACCCGTCCTGGAGCAGCACGGTACGGCCGGATGGGAAGCTTTATACGACGCGCGCAGCCGCGAGATCCGGCGAAGCTATTTCGGGACTTCCGGAGAGCCCGTTCTGTACGGGGACGACCGCTATACGGGGCACGCGTCCGTGTACGATGAGCGCGGCAACGAGATCCGGCGCAGCTATTTCGGCCCGGACGGGGAGCCTGTTCTGGTGAATAACGGATACTGCGGATGGGAGTCCGTTTTTGATGAGCGCGGGAATGAAATCCGCTGCAGCTTCTTTGGTACGGAGGGGGAGCCTGTGCTTCACGCGAAGGGCTATGCGGGCTGGAATTCCGTCTATGACGATTACGGAAATGAAATCGAGCGAATTTATTTCGGCCTGGACGGGAAACCGCTTACCGATGCCGCCTAAAGCAGTATTTCTGCCGACCCGCAGAAATTCCTCGATCAACCACTAATTGCTATGGTAAGTTCAACACAGCAGAATTATGCAATCATTTTAAGAAAGAAAGCGAGATGTGAAAAATGAAAAGAGCACTCACCCTGATTCTGGCAGTATGCCTTTGCCTGTGCCTTATTGCCCCGGCCTCTGCAGCCTATGACAGTTCTCCGTTTGTCGGGAATTGGAAGATCTATTCCCAGGAAGGCAGTACCCCAATGACCCACGAGGAGCTCCTGGCCATGGCGGAGATGGGCATGGACATGGCAAACAGTATGATCGTCACGTTCCGTGACGACGGGACAATGAAGATCAATGTATTCGGTGAGACCATCGAGGGCACATGGACGGACAACGGTGACGGTACCGGCACCTTCGGGATGGAGGGTGAATTTTTGCCCATGGCCGTGGTAAACGGCTTTCTGATGGTCGACATGGGAACTGACAAAACCGTGTTTGAACCGGCCAATACGAGCGCGGACGATGCGTCGATCGGTTTTCCGTCACTGCTGGAGGAGTATGTCAATCAGATTGAACAGCAGGTTGAGACGGTCATGCCGAAAGAGGAGACCATTGTTTCTCCTCTGGTCGGAGAATGGCGCTTCTACTCCATGGAAAGCGGCGATCCTGACCAGAATATCCCGCACGCTGCACTGCCGGGACTGAGAGACGAAGGACGTGACTACGCGGGCAAATATACCCTTACCTTCATGGACGATGGGTGGTTTAAGTTCTGCAATTTCTATGGATTCGAACAGAACAACTGGACGGACGGCAAAGACGGCGCGGTTACCGTTTATGCCGACGGGAAGTCCTGGGACTGCACGATTGAGGATGGCCTTCTGGTGCTTCGCAGCGGGGACAACGTCATGCGCTATGAAAGGACCGTTCCCATCGGTACGACCGGATACTATGTCGCGGTTCCTGCGGACTATGTTCCGGGTGAGGTCACCGAAGAGGACCGGCGGGATGACATGGTCGCCTATTACCGCAGCGATAAGCACCTGATGGACTTTGATATCTATCAGTTTGCGAAAGATGGCCGGATCCTGGAAGAGTACGCGGAGAAAGAGGCAAAGGAATTCGGAGCAGACTGGATCGACACCGTCGTATTCAACGGCGTACCCCTCGTGTTCTATATTTCCCAGGAACAGTATGACGGCGCCGAATACCGGGTCGCGAACTTCCTGTTCGATGCCGGAAACGACTTCGGCGAGATCGTTTTCTGGCTGGATGGACCGAACGATGGAGAAGAGGCTGCGGAGCTGACCGAACAGATTCTCTCCAGCATTTTCTACAGGAAGCCGGATCCGGAAGATGTAAACGGCATGATCGTGATGAAACTGGAAGGGGAGTCTTTTCCGGACCGCTATCAGGTCCTGGGGGAGGACGGCGAAATGTATGAGGGCGAGTATCTGTTCGGCTTTGAGGATTTGGAGCCGGGAACCGCGGTGATCCTTTCCTGGCGGAACGGAAAGTGGTCCATCGAACTGGAAGACCCCTGGGCTGCGTTTGGTTAAGAACCGGCAGGAAAGAAGAACAAGTCAGTATCATACAGCCTCCGGGCTGAGCGAAAAAACGGAAATATAAGCACAGCAAAGCCGCCGGCAAACCTGCCGGCGGCTTTGAAACATGATCATGATTTCCTTTGTGTTATCTGTCCTCTTCCTGCTTCGCGGGCTTTGTTTCTTCGGTTTCCTTTGCTTTGTTCTTCTCCATGCCCGAGAGGACGGCCATGGCGCCGCCGGCCACGACGAAAATGAGCCAGCTGTGCTGGAACGTGTCCAACCAGCCCCAGATAAAGAAAATAACCAGGGCGACCGTCGGGATAATTCTCATCCACATTTTTGTATCCATAAGCAGTTACTCCTTTTGTTCTTGCCGACCGGCATACGATGCCGGGCTTCGATTTCTGTTAATCTCTTCTGGCGGCAGCGGTTCCCGGAAAGACGCCGTCACAGAAAAATCTCATCTGTCCCTTATTGGACAAGGGACCACCAGGAGGGGTACTGGATGCCGGGGTAATGCGCGGCCTCCATGGCTCGGATGATCT
>JAEEGH010031214.1_pt1 | contig 10308 bp, 8 predicted proteins | sample 9134181 | NCBI WGS metagenome assembly JAEEGH01 (sample SAMN16246544, study PRJNA631951) | gut metagenome | biome: gut microbiome; feature: rumen; material: DP-attached | host: Bos | place: Iran: Karaj | collected 2018-10 | reverse complement strand
ATTGGACGCGTCGCGGATCAGGATGCCGCGCGGCTCGGCCAGCCACTGCTTGAGGTCTGAGGCGCGGCCTTCGGCGAGATGGCAGAGGAAGAAATGGGTCTGCGTCGGCTCCGCCGTGACGCCGGGGATGGCATTGAGGGCGGTGTGAAGGCGCTGGGTCTCAGTCAGCAGCGCGTCAAGGTCGATGGGCGCCGTATCGGGATGCTCGCAGAGATACAGTCCGGCTTCGATAGCCAGTGCATTGACACTCCAGGGCATCCGCACGGCGCGGATGCGTTCCAGCAGCTGCGGACAGGCGGTGATATACCCGAGGCGGATGCCGGGCATCGCATAGCGTTTGGTCATCGAATGGAGTTGGACGACGTTGGGGTAAGCCACAGCTTCAGCGGCGCTCAGCAGCGGCTCCCGCGTAAAGAATCCATACGATTGGTCAACAACGAAAACCGTCTCCGGATGCTTTTCAAAAGCCTTCATCAACTGCTCCTTCGGAATGACAGTCCCTGTCGGGTTGTTCGGATTGCATAGCCAGACGGTCTCCCGTGCAGCAGCGGGGAGGCTTTCCCGTCGCGCGCCAGAACCTTTTTCGGGCCAGCGGGGGCGCGTGGCCCGAAAAGAACCGTGGCGCTCCACCAGGCCAACCCGCGCCTCCCCGCTGCTGCACGGGAGACCGTACAGTCGGCAGGCGTCGGCGTATTCGCTGAAGGTGGGGGTGAGGATGGTGGCGTGGGTGCCGGCGAAGGCGTGGGCGGTCAGGTAGATGGCTTCGGTGGCGCCGGCGGTGACGCAGACGGATTCGGGGGCGATGCCGTGCCGGGCGGCGAGGGCGCGCTCGAGCGTGTAGGGTTCCGGCTCGGGATAATGGCCGATGGCGTCGAGCCGCTCGCGCAGATGCGCTTTCAGCGGCGCCAGATCCACGTGGCCATAGACGTTGGAACTGAAGTTCGCCACAATGGGGCGACCGTAGCGGAAGGCATCGTCACCGTGACCGTTGATCATCGTTCTCCGCGTAAGATTTCGTAAAGCTTCGGCACGTCTACATACTTGCGGACGTGGTCGGCGAGCTTGTCGTATTGTTCTTCTTTGAAGGCGTGGTAGTCGAAGGCGGTGGCGGCTTCGGTCAGCTTCGCGCCGTGGGGGGCGAGGAGGCGGTCGATGAAGGCGGGATTGTCGAGGATGCCGTGGATGTAGCTGCCCATGCATTTCTCATCGACGAGGCAGCCGTCGTCCTGGCCGTCAGCGAGGCGGTTCAGGGGCTGGAAGGCGCTGCCTTCCACGGGCAGCGTCTCGCCCATATGGATCTCATAGCCTTCCATCTGATTGTCAGGCTTGTCGGCGAAGGTGAAACGCACCTGGCGGGTCACTTTCTCGCCCAGCATTTCGGTGCTCATCGGAAGCAGGCCGAGGCCGGGCATCGCTTCGATGTCGCCTTCGACGTGGTGCGGGTCGCGGATCTGGACGCCCATCATCTGGTAGCCGCCACAGATGCCCAACACTGTGGCGCCTTCACGCCGTGCGCGCAGGATGGCCTGCGCTACGCCGTTGCGGCGCAGCTCGTACAGGTCGTCGAGCGTGCTCTTGCTGCCCGGAAGGATGAGGATGTCAGCCTTGGCGAGTTCATCTACATTGTTGCTGTAGAACAAGTGTACCCGTGGGTCGCGCTCCAGGGAGTCGAAGTCGGTAAAGTTGCTGATGTGGCGCAGCAGCACCACCGCCACGTTGATCTTGCCCCGCTGGGCCGCGGCGCTCTTGGCCGCGAGCGCCACGGAATCCTCCTCTTCGATGTGGATGTCGTTATAGTACGGCACGACACCTAGCACCGGAATCCCGCACAGCTCCTCGAGCATCTTCCGGCCCTCTTCGAAGAGCCGCAGGTCGCCCCGGAACTTATTGATCAGAATCCCTTTCACACAGCGCCGCTCCTCGGGGCGCAGCAGCATCACCGAGCCATAGACGCTGGCGAAGACGCCGCCGCGGTCGATGTCGCCCACCAGGATGATGTCGGCGCCGGCGTGCATCGCCATCGGGACATTCACCAGGTCGGAGTCGCGCAGGTTGATCTCGGCCAGGCTGCCGGCGCCTTCCATCACGACAGGGTTGTATCGGGCAACCAGCCGGTCGAAGGCGGCGTACACGGCCTCGCGCAGCTCGGCCCGGCCTTCCTTGCGGAAGTAGTCGTAGGCGTCGCGGTTGCCGATGGGCCGGCCGTTGAGCACCACTTGGGATGTGTGGTCGCTCTGGGGCTTGAGCAGCAGCGGATTCATATCGGTGTGGCAGGCGACGCCGGCGGCTTCGGCCTGGACGGCCTGCGCCCGCCCGATCTCCAGCCCATCCTCCGTGGCGAAGGAGTTCAATGCCATATTCTGGGCCTTGAACGGGGCAGGGTTGTATCCGTCCTGGCGGAAGATCCGGCAGAACGCCGTGGCGATGATGCTCTTGCCCACGTCGCTGCCGGTTCCGGCGAACATCACGGGATGGAGGCGTTCTTTCATAGCTGGTTCTTGTAGGAGAAGGCCTGCCAGCGTTCCTCGGGCCAGTCTTGGCGCGCGAGCTCGCAGCGGGCCATCACGAACAGCAGGTCGGAGAGGCGGTTGATGTATTTGAGGATTTCTTCGGGGACGGGGTCCTGGCGGTTGAGGGTCCAGAGACGGCGTTCGGCGCGGCGGCAGACGGCCCGGGCCAGTTGCAGCCGTGCGGCCAGCGGCGTGCCGCCGGGCAGCAGGAAGTGCAGGGCTGGACCGGCATTCTCGGTCAGCGCATCCATCGTGGCTTCGCACGTGGCCACAAGGTCTTCGGGCAGGGGATTGGGGTTCTTGTCGCGTTCTTCCGACGGGGTCGCCACGAGGCTCATCACGGTCATCAGGTTTTTCTGGATGTCGTGGAGGATGGCGTCGAACGAGGCGCCGGCGCTCATCGAACGGACGACGCCGATCTGGCAGTTGAGTTCGTCGAGGTCGCCGTTGGCTTCAATACGGATGTCGTCTTTAGGCACCCGGGCGCCGCCGTGGATACCGGTGGTCCCGGCGTCGCCCGTCCGGGTATAGATTCGGTTCATCGTAAAGATCAGTGCTGGATCGCCATCAGGCGGATATATTTCAGGACGATGTCACACCACACCGGGTCGCCGGGGTACTGGTAGCGGGCGTTTCCTTTCGGATCGGGGGTGAATAGGGTTTCGCCGGCAGGGGTGAGTTTGACCCAGCCGCGGGGCGAGAGTTTATAGAGTTCGTCGCCTTCCACGGCGTTGATCACGGCCTGCGGGTCCCACATCTTCTGGCCGGTGTCGCAGTTGAGGAACTGATAGGTCCATTTGATGGGATGGCAGTCTGTCCAGTCGAGGTCGGCAATCACCTGTTCGGGCCGGTAGTCGAGGGGGTCTCCCACTTCGCCCGGCGAGAACACCACGTCCACTTCCTTGGGAAGCAGCTCGAAAAACTTGAGCGAAAAGTCGATGGCCTGCAGGAAGTTATAGTCGGGCTCCACGGCTTTTCCGAACACGCCGCCCATCGCATAGATGGCCTTGACCTTGCGGCGCACCAGTTCGACGCCATTGAGCGGGGAGTATTCATCCGGACCCGATTCGAGCAGGCGGGCCAGCGAGGTCACGAAGCCGATGGACGCGATGGTCACGGATTTGTCAGGCTGTTCGCTGAGAAGCTTCCGGTACAACTTATAGGCTTCCTGGTAGGAGCCGTCGTCGCCGATCGAGCGCTTGAACATCAGTTCGGAGTTGACGGTCCTGGCGTAGGCCAGGTTATGGTAGGGGATCCACACCGGCGGATGTTCGACACCCTTGGTTTCCAGACCAATCGGAATATCGGGGTAGCCGTAGTAGAGGTTCATCGCATCGACGATGTCGGCATTGGCCTTGCCCATCCGGTCGACGATCACGCCGATGAGCTTGCAGCGCTGCATATCCATATAGCGGTAGAGCATCATCAGGGCGAACAGGTCGTCGGTCGAGCTGCCCATATCGGTGTCGAGGATGATGCGGATATCTTCCTGCTCGTAGTTGCTCTTGACATTGATGCGCTTGCCCAGGTCATACACGGTATGCTGCCCATTCTCCCGGGCGAAGGCCAGCGCGGCTTCGAGGCTGTCTTCGGGGAAGATGGTGGAGCTGTCGAAATAGTACTTGTCCTCCTCGGGATCGTACCAGCCTCCCACGATGTTGTCGTGGGCGTGGGCGTGTTTGATCACGGCCGGCAGGCTTTTCTTGTCGAAGCTGTTCTGCGTGGCCTTGTAGGAAACGGCCAGTCCCTTGGTCGGCTGCCGGAGGGAATCCAGACTGAGGGTGAAACCTTCGGGATACATCTGTCCCATCGCCCAGATCACGCTCACGAGTTCCTTGTCGGACACCCGCGGCTGATGCTGCGCCCATCCCGCCATCGGCATCACCGCCAGCAGGAGTACGAGAAGAAGTGCACTTTTTTTCATATCGCTTGTCGTTTTCGGTTATTCAACTTCGAGTTCAACCTTCAAAGATACGAAAAACGGCGGAGAATCCGCCGGAAATGGCGATAAATGACCGTTTCCATCCACAGGCAGTGGGCGCAAGGATGATGGACTACTGTTGCAGCTCACCGTGCTGCCATTGAGGAAGGTGAAGCAAGCGGGTATGTCGAAGGCTTTGACTTCGAGTCCCACTTGGAGGAGTTGAAGGCAAAACGGAGGGACAATGGCTAAGATGACGAAATGTTCGTGTTCAGGAAAGAGATCTCAGCGTAAAAGCTTGATCCTATTTGTTTGCAGTTACCATGAGCCAGTGCTTGGCCTCGTCCCTACGGACTGCGATCTCCTTGAAGCCGGCAGCGGTCAAGTGTTTCCTGAGTTCATCCGGCGTGTAGGTATGCATGCCGTCGATGATCTTCTCCCATTTCTCGTTGTTTCCGGAGAGGCCGTCGTCTTCATTGACGATGCAGAACGTGGCGCCAGGGGCCATCACGCGCCGGACTTCGGCGAAGGATTTCTCGATGTCCGGCCAAAAATAGACGGTCTCGAACGCAGTGACAAGACTGAAGGTACCGTCCTTGAAAGGAAGGACGGCGACATTGGCCGTCTGGATTTCGCATCGGCCTTTGTCGATGGAGGCGGCATTGACCTTGGACGATTTCTCCACGGAGACAGGGGAATAGTCGACGCCATATACCTTGGCGTGACGGCTTCTGACCAGGAGCCGGGAGACATTGGCGCCACCGCCGCAACCGATATCGATGATTTCTCCCTCCTGGGGTATCTGCAGGGCATCCATAGCCCAAGTGGCCAGGACGGCGTGTGAGCCGCCGTTCATGCCGTTAACCATCATCCTGCCCCAGAAGCCCTCCGGCTTGCGCGTGTTGCTGAAGATTTTGCTAAAGAGTCCCATATTCCTTTTTTTGTGCAAAGGTCGGGATTATCCATCTGCTAAGAAATCCCCATTTTTGGCGATTTTAACGCAGTGATTATTACTGGTGTGACCTCTTTCATGCTCCACCGGTCCGGCCGCGAAGCTTACAAAGAGGGTTGTTATCGCTGAAATCGTTGTCTTAATGCTTGAAATAATTGAAGTTGAATAGGGGGAAAGCACTGAGGATAGAGACCTCATCCTTTGGGATAATAAACTGAGATAGCTGTGCTTCAAATAATCTTCTTTGAGAAATAGCGTCCTTATCCACGGGAATAGCGAGCTCTCCGTTGCAAAGTTTATTCGCTTTTATCACATTCTGTGTCTCAAGCAGTGCCCAGTTCCGTTTGGCTGTCGATACTCTTGTCTCGGCAGGTGTTCGCCGGAAATCAAGGACGATAAAGTCGAAGCTGTGGTAGTCTGTGAACTGCTCGGCCAAATCCTTGAAGCCCTTTTCGTGGCAATCTGTACGGGATACAGTATATTCTGCATAGTGAGGATCGGGCAACGTTTTTGTGTATCTGATTGCCTCCAACATGGGGTAGTTAACATAGAGTAAACCATTGTCCGTCTCATCGTTGAAAAGATCTAGCATCTCAGAAATCTGCCGATTCATCTGTTCCAGCGTAAGATTCGTGTTCTGGAAATCATAATCGAAGAACAGGTATATTTCGGAGAAATCAGAAGATTTGATTTCTGGACTGAATGGACTTTCCGGGTTATCATTATATTTTTCACGAAGGATTGATACTATGTCCCCGCCTCCGTCCAACGCTTTCAATTGCCGATATAACTCATAGATATTGTTTCCAAAGGAGCAGACAATTGTCTGGCCCTTAGGAAAAAATAGATACTCAAGAGTCCTGAAAATGTCCGGCTCACGCCTCGTGCCTTCAAAAACGAACAAAATCATACCTGGAACGTATTACCCCTGAAGAGTTTTTCAATGTTGTGTCCGAAACGAAGCTCTTTGTCTGTGCAATCGCAAAGAGGCTTAATTTTATTGTTGTTGAGGATGAAGTTGCAGTCAGGTCGCAATAGGTCATTCGTCATAAGGTAGGTGTTATGAGAAGACGTGAACACCTGGCATTGCAGTGCAAACAACCGTTTGCAGACTTCAAAGGACAGTTTGAAATGGTAGAATGCATCAAATTCATCGATGAAGACAAAGGTGGCATTCCCCATGCGATTCATCCAGAAATACAACAACTTAAGATGCTGTGTGCCGGTGGAAGCAATTAAGTCGAAAGGGATTTTCTTCTTATCAATTACGCAGAACAGTATTTTGTCTCCGGGATTAGGGTTGGCGAACTTGAAGTCCTGTCCGCTAACGTTAAGAAGGAAACGCCGGAAATCATCTATCAGTTTGTGACGGATAATGTATTCGTCAAGTAAGGTTGTATTGCTCTCCAGGCCAATAAACTCGCGGATATCCAGACTACGAAACCATAACATTCCATTAACAAACTTCTGCAGTTGCAGAAGATAATGATCCACAGCAAGTGGATAAGACGTCAGAAGGAAATTGACAATAGATACGTTGTTTGCATTGTCTGCTAGATTCTTTTGAAACATCGGATCCATCGGAAACTCCTTGACATCTATGTGGAATTTACCGGCTTCCCTTTTGAACAATTGTTTTCCATCCACTAGCATTTCCTCGCTCCTAAGAAGCCCGTGATAGTCCTTACTATATCTATACTCTACCGTCTGACTGCCGAAGATAAAAGAGTAGTCAAACTCCACCTGGCTGGTCTGACTGCCTGCATAAGTGAAATTCACATAGTAGTCAGCCTTTTTCCATTTTTGGGTAAGATGGTTCACGATATCGAAGATGGCTAGACCGAAATTGGTCTTGCCAGAACCGTTGGGACCATAGATAATGCCATTCTTAATTATGTCATCCTTAATGGCATACGTGCTGAAATTATAGTTGCTATGCCTTGTTAGGTCCAACTCTATTTTGTCAGTAAAACCCCGGAAATTTTTTACGGAAAACTTTGCAAGCATTGTGGTAGTACTCTAATATTCAATGCAAAGATAATAAAATTAATGATATTTCCGTAATTTTTTTACGGAAATATCGCCGGCGCGGCCGTCTTGACCGTCTCCGCATCTGAGTTACTGGGGCTCCGCCCCAAACCCCGCCGCTGCGGCCTCCTATCCCACATTGCCCTTCCTCACGGCCTCCGCTAGCGCCTGAAGGCGCTGGGCGTCTATGGGTTTTCCGTCCATACCTCCTGACTGCTTCACCGGTCCGGCCGCGAGGAGTTATGGGATATGGATGAGTGGCACGTCAAGAATTGGACTGTATTGCTATCGAGAATAACGAGAAGTTGGGGATGTCTCTTGTTCAGCACGCGACTATGCCATCTCTTGCTTGACGGTGGTCGTATTACTAGAGTTTCCTGTAAAACTGCTGACTGTTTACCAAGTTACCACGCGATCAACGATTATCTGTTGCTCAAGACTACTCTTCCTGAGGTAAATGCGCGTAGTCTCGATGCTCTCGTGGCCCATCAAGTCGGCCAGGAGGGCAATGTCGTTGTATTTCTCCAGAAAGTTCTTTGCAAAGCGATGACGGAAGGAATGAGGATACACAACCTTCTGATTGAGCCCGTACTTCTGGGCATAATTCTTCAGCTGCTGCGAAATACCTCTGGTGGTGATTCTCTCTCCGAAACGATTCAGAAAGAGATATCCCGAACTTCGGCCAGTTTCCTGGATCCACGCTTCAGATTCTTCCCTGAGCTTCTTCGGGATGAAGATTCGCCGGTACTTGCCTCCCTTGGCGTAGATATCGAAATATCCTACGTTTACGTGCTCAATCTTGATCTGCACCAACTCACTCACGCGGGCACCGGTGGCCGCCAGATACCGCACGACAAAGTACCATTCAAGGTTAGGCTCCTTCCTGAGCTTGTTCTTCAGGAAGGTGTAGTCAGCGTTGCTTATGACGTTCTCCAGGTAGGAGCGCTGCTGCACCTTCACAGATTTCAGCTTCAGCCGGGGATGCTTGGTGAATTCCAGGTACTTGTTTAGAGCCTGGATGCGAAGGTTCACTGTCTTGGGTTTGAAATTCTCCATAAGGTAGTTCTTATGAGCAAGCAGGTTTCGCTTGTTAAGCTCCTTCTGGTGAGCAAAGAAATCCTTCACTGCGAAGGTGTACGCCGAGATGGTGTTGTCGGACATGTTCTCCTGACGGAGGAATAGTGTGAAGTCATTTGCCATAATGCATTGATTAAGAGTTAAACATGAATTGCTATGTCTTAATAATGTATAATGGCGTGCCTGTGAGTGCAATTCTCATTATGAGAAGTTGTCTCTTGCCGCATAAGCAAATGCGGTTATGGAAACAACTCTACAGAATACGCTAAAGAAACTTTTAAGTGAGAGGGTATCGTTGGACCTGTCATTAATGACCAGGCTCCCAAAGTCAATTTTACAGGAAGCTGTCCAAGGCAAGCTTGTCCCTCAGTATCCCGACGACGAACCTGCTTCATTTCTGCTTGAACGCATAAAGCAAGAAAAGCAAAAAAAGCTCACAGAAGGCAAGTTGAAGAAGAAAGATATCATTGATTCACTAATCTTCAAAGGCGAAGATAACAAGTACTATGAGAAAGTAGGTGGTAAAACGCTGGAAATCAGCGAGGAAATTCCGTTTGATCTGCCTGAATCATGGAGTTGGTGCCGTTTGGCCAGCATTGTTCATTATCGCATCGGAAAAACACCTGCTAGAGGAGAAACTGCATATTGGGAGCCCGGGACGATTCCTTGGGTCTCCATCTCAGACATGAAAGATTATGGAACAGTAGATCACACGAAAGAATACGTATCCCCTAAAGCTACTACTTTGCTTGGCAAGATATCGCCCAGAGGCACTCTCCTTATGAGTTTTAAACTGACCGTTGGAAGGACGGCAGTTCTTGATATTGACGCTTATCATAACGAGGCCATTATCTCAATTTGGCCATTTTGTGATTCAACTTCTTTACAACCTTACTTGTTTTATACTCTCCCAGTTCTTGCGAATCTGGGAGACTCTAAGGATGCAATTAAAGGGAGAACATTGAACACAAGCAGCATCAATAATCTCTTGATTCCTTTGCCGCCATCTGCGGAGCAAATAAGGATCGTCAATAGAATCAAGGAACTTTATAGGCACCTTTAACCCAGGAGTTTTTTGTAAATATCTTGAATTCTATCTACAATACGGCGTTGCTCATTGATAGGTGGAACGCCAATTATTAAGCTTCTGAATATATCTTTGTTGAGGTGTGGGATAGCTGCACCTTTTTTAGAATTCTTTAATTCGTCCTTGTAAAAACGAATGCACTCAAGTACGTAGGGAATAAATAATGATTCACTTATCCACAATTGCTTAAATGTGCTTCCCATATATCCATCAATTGGGACAGAGAACACTTCACCAGAGTTTTCTCCATCAACAAGAATTATATTATCGCCCTTGTTTACATACCTGCCTGATTTGATGTGCTCACCGGCAGACTTTCCACGAAGGAATCTTGCATCGATACAAATGCCATCACCGGCTCTTTTGTAGCCATCAAGTAAAGCGCAAATATGCTGAAGCCTCACTACTACCCATGTGTCGGGGAAGACAAAAGGCAACTCTATTTCAGTGTTCGTGCCAGCTATCGTCTCATAGTACTTGCTATGAGAGAGTTATATTTATGCGTAATACGATACTGTTCTTCGATGGGCGGTAACGGAACAATCAGACGGTGAAGAGCACCTGAAGATAGTCCTTGAATCCCAATACCTTTTCCGCCAATATTGCCTATGTTTTTGTAATGGTAAAAAACAAGGTAATAGAACTCTGTGTTTATAGGATAGTATGCTCTAAGACGATGAATATGATTCTGTATACAGATTTCTTCATCATATTGCCAAATAGCGGATCTTCC
>JAEEGH010031212.1_pt1 | contig 10309 bp, 5 predicted proteins | sample 9134181 | NCBI WGS metagenome assembly JAEEGH01 (sample SAMN16246544, study PRJNA631951) | gut metagenome | biome: gut microbiome; feature: rumen; material: DP-attached | host: Bos | place: Iran: Karaj | collected 2018-10 | reverse complement strand
CATACGTCCGCGCAGTTGTAGTAAGGCGGTAGCTCGTTCCTGTTCACGAATCCGGTGAAGATGACCCTGTCCTTCAGGCCCATACGTTTGACGAGATCCTCGATGTCCGCTCTGGCGGGGCCGTCACCGACGATCACCAGGACGGTGTTCTCGTCGAAATCCTTCAGCACCCTGACGATGTCGTCGATGTGCTTCTCGTAGGACACCCTCCCGACATGCATCAGCACCGTCTTGCCTTCGATGCCCAGCCCCCTCCTCATGGCCATCGGATCGTCCAGCGGTCTGAACGTATCGATATCGATGCCCGCCGGGATTATCCTCTCCTTCCTGGGTTTCACGCCGTGGGACTTCAGCTCGTCCATGATCGGCTGGGTGTGCGTTATCACGCCGCTGCAGTGGCTCAGTATCTTGCTGATGTAGATCCAGGCCAGCTTCTCCACGATGTCCACCGGCAGTTTGACGGGAAGATAGTATTCCAGCGTGTCCGTGACCATGGTCGTCATGGTAAGGACGACCGGTCTCTTGAGGGTGTATGCGGCGATGTATCCCTTCAGCGCCATCAGCGCGATGCCGTAGATGTGGATCACGTCAGGATTTATCTTCTCGAGGATCTCGATCTTGTTGGACGGCAGGATGGGGAGGAAGTATCCCTCGTATGCCCTGTACTTTATCGCCGGGAAGTAGTAGACGCCCTCGATCCTGTCCTTCTCACCAGGGTCGGGCGCGATGATGAACACCTCGTGACCCATCCTGACCAGGGAATCCCTGATGATGTCGATGATGGTCACGACACCGTCGACGGTGGGGTGATAACTGTCCGTAACGAAGGCGATCCTCATCCTTACCTCGCCTAATCATCGCTGACAACTCATAAATACCCACGTCCGATAATACGAACGATGGCAGGGATCCTGAAAGGGGACACGGTCGTGCTCGACCAGAAGGAGGGCAGTCAGCTCTACAACAGGGGGAACTACGGCTATCCTGTCAAGCGCACCTTCGAGCTGGATCTCATAGAAGCAGCTTATCTCGTGGAGTGCAAGAGGCTCATCGTGCTGGATTCCGGGAAGGAGATGACCTTCGAGGACATCTTCGGCTATGCGTCATCCAATCTGGATGAGTTCGACATCAAGTACATCGTGTACAGGGACATCCGCCAGCGCGGATGTATAGTCAAGAACGAGTCCGGACCCTTCGACATGTCGGTCTACGAGCGCGGGAAGACGATCATGCATTCCCCGCCGCAGTTCTACCTCAGGGCGGTATCCGAACGTTCGGCATCGGACATCGCCAGTTTCGATTCAGACATCACGGAGGCGGAGCGCAAGGGAAAGGATCTGATGTACGGCGTCGTCGACGAGGAGGGCGACCTCACATACTACGTGATGAACAAGCGCTCCCCCGACGGAAGGATCGACAGCGCCGTGCTCGGAGAGGTCGCTGGCACATTGGTGCGCGACCGTGTGTTCGTGTTCGACGGCGGCAGCGCGGAATGTCTGAAGCCGGGATTCTACGGGAAGATGATAGCGGATTCCCTCCAGCTCTCGCTCATCGAGGCATGTTACCTTATGGACAGAGGATGTCTGAAAGTCATCGATACGGCGGGCTCCGATGTGACCTCCGACCGTCTCAAGGAGTTCGGCAGGACCGTACAGGACGAGTTCGACCTCCGTCTGAAGGCCTATTCCGACCTGAGGAGGAGAGGACTCATCGTCAAGACCGGATTCAAGTACGGCACGCACTTCAGGCTGTACGAGGATTCGCCGGACAAGAGCCATGCCAGATACCTCGTTCACGTCGTATCCGGGGACAACACCACCATGTGGCCGGAGATCGCCCGTGCGGTCAGGCTCTCGGGCGGTGTGAAGAAGGAGTTCCTGTTCTGCAGGGTCACCGATGACGGTACCGAGTACATGGAATTCAAGTGGTTCAGACCTTAATAAAAAAATTTTTTGCGGGGCTGACGCCCCTGGGTTTGGATCAAAGCTGAATCTCGATCCCGAGCTTCTCGGTGAGTTCCTTGTACCTGTTCCTGATGGTGACCTCGGTCACTCCGGCGACATCGGCGACCTCCCTCTGGGTCCTGCGCTCGTTGCACAGGATCGAGGAGATGTAGATCGCCGCTGCGGCCACACCGGTGGGTCCGCGTCCGGAGGTGAGCTCCTTCTCGGACGCATCCTTCAGGATCTCGGCGGCCTTGCTCTGGACCTCTCCGTTCAGGCCGAGCTCGGAGCAGAACCTCTGGACATAATCCTGGGGCTTGGTGGGCATCAGCTTGAGCTTCAGCTCGCGGGTCATGAACCTGTAGGTACGTCCGATCTCCTTTCTTCCGACACGGCTGGAGTTGGCCACTTCATCTAAAGTCCTGGGGACACCGCACTGCCTGCATGCTGCGTACAGCGATGCGGCAACGACTCCCTCGATGGACCTTCCCCTGATGAGGTTCTTGGTGACCGCTTTCCTGTAGATCATGGCGGCGGTCTCCCTCACGTTCCTGGGGAGTCCCATGGCGGATGCCATCCTCTCCAGCTCGGAGAGCGCGAACGCCAGGTTCCTCTCGGTCGCGTTGGAGACACGGATCCTTCTCTGCCATTTCCTCAGCCTGTAGAGCTGGGCCCTGTTCCTTGTGGGGATGCTCTTTCCGTAACTGTCCTTGTTCTTCCAGGAGATCTCGGTCGACAGACCCTTGTCGTGTATGGTGTAGGTCATCGGAGCACCGGTACGTGCCCTCTTCTCGCCCTGTTCCGCATCGAAGGACCTCCACTCGGGTCCCTGGTCGATGAATCTGTCATCCAGCACAGCACCGCACTGCTCGCAGATCAGTTCCCCTCTGTTGTAGTCGCGGGTGAAGTGCTTCCCGCCGCACTCGGGGCAGACCTCAATATCTTCTGCGCCTTCCGTTGCCTTTGGCATCTTTCCTCTCTCCCTTCAAGTATGTTTTCTTGTTAAGCAGGCCGTTCAGGTCCCCCTTGATGGCCGGTACAACGGTCACGTATGGGGAGTCCACGGGTCCGAAGACCCTCTTCACGGTGCCGATCCTCTGTTCACGCTCATCGAAGACGGCATTGTTGACGTCCGGAGCCGATACCGCCCTGATGACGAGCTTCCCATCGCTGGTGACCGTCTCGACATCTCCAAGGTATTCCATGGTATCTACTTCCAAAACGATGTTAACATGTATGTTAAGATTTCATATTTAAAGTTTTAGTGTTCCTTTATATCCGCTTTGGATAAACACTATTTATATTGACATCATGGATGTATATTCCAATCACGTTCCAGATATGGACAACTGCCCGGTTTTACGGAGCGGGAGGTAATGAATGGATGATGCTGCGGATCCCCATCTACTGCAAAGGCATCCGGCAAGGATGTGCCGGGAAGATATTTTATGCTGCAACCTGCTCTCATGATGCCGAATGGAACGATGATTACAGGGACGTCCTATGAAACTGATGAAGACCCAGATTCTGAAGAAGGCCATATATGTCATCTCCCGCGACGGGATACGCAACTTCCGCCCGAAGGACGTGGCGGAGGAGGCCGGCTGTTCGGAGGCGCTGATCTACCATCATTTCGGGAACAAGAGAGGGCTCATCGATGCGTGCTATACATACATATCCCGCGGATTGCAGAGATCCCTGTCCTCCGCGGAACTTGCGGCAGGAGACTATGTCCCGGCATGGCGCGCCCTGTTCTCTTTCCTTGGAGATGACAGGGATACCGCCCGCTTCCTGACGATGTACCTGCTGGAGATGACCGACGGCCTCCCGGATGAATTGGGATACCTCAGGGACGTCATAAAACAGGGGCATATAGGGGAGGGAATGGATCCTGCGGACCTGGAAGCGTTCTCCGTCAAGGCGGCGAGGATGCTCGTGCTGGTCGCATGCATATACTGCATCGACGGAGCAGGTATCGGTCAACACTTCGCGGAACAATACAGGGGGCTCCAAATCAAGATCGCGGACGGTTTCTCCGAAAGGACGGAGTCCCCATCTCCGAAGGCTGAGTGAACACTCAGTTTTTCTGATTATAAAATACCATCAAACCGATATGGAATCACCTAATCGCCGTGCAGCTGCCGGTGGCAGTAGGGGTGTGCACGATTCCAGGCACGGCGCGGAGGCGACGGCATGGGTGATCATCCGAGTTTCTCAGGCGTGGCGCCGGATTGCTCCGGCACATCGTACCCGAGGACTTCATTTTTTTGTCAGGCGGTCGCCCGGGCTTTTAACATCTGTCCTGTAGGCATCGGCATCCGTTCTCACCCGGCGGATCCCTCGGTGCACGCGTACGCGGATGTATCGGATGGGAAGAACGAAAAGAGGTTCGAACGGAAATGAATAGCAAGAACATGAAGAGGATGTTTGCACTCCTCACGGCCCTGGCGATGGCCCTCGCGGTCTTCGCTGTCTTTGGCGACGCGGATACGTCCGCAGCGACATCGGCACAGACCGGGGACGTAGGGCAACTGCAAGCATTGCTCGACGAGAACGATGAGGTGACGTATGAAGGCAATGATGCAATGACATCAAGCATACTGATCGCCTCCGGTAAGACTCTGATTATAGAGCAGAGTTACAGTATCGAAATACCCAATGGCATAGACCTCTCGATTGCAACTGGCGGTACTCTGATATGCCGCGGAACTGTGGTTATCGAAGGAGGACAATTGCTGAACGGCGGTACCGTCAAGAACTACAGTGAAATCGGAGTCAACAAGGGATCGATATTCAATTACGCCACCGGCAGCTTCGAGAACCGCGGCGTCATCATAATGGATGGGCAAGACAGCAATGCAGCTCAATTCGACAATTCCGGTACAGTAATCAATTACAACACTCAGGCGAACTCCATCAGATGTATGACCGAATACAGTTCTTTCATCATGGAATCTGCTTCAAAACTGATCTGTGCATCAGCATTGGATGACTATGGCTTCGACATGACGTCATACGACGGCGCATACATAGTGATAGACCTGGAGCAGATCTACGACGGAACGAAGAATCCGGTGCTCTCCTGCCTTAAGATTGGTGGCAATGAAAAGACCATATCGACTGAGGCAGACCCTGATTATTACAGGGTGGTTTTGACAGACGATTCCACGAGTGTCGGTACCCATACCGTTACGGTAACGAACAACGACGGCCCCCAATATCCTACGGATCCTACCGAGTTGGGCACCGATTGTTACGAAGTGCCCTACATCATCACTCCCGCGTCAATCACCGGCGACGTCGAGCAAACCGGAACGCTCACCTATAACGGCGAGTCCCAGGTTGCGACCGTGGATACCACCGGTCTGATATCTGTCAATGACCAGACGATTACGGTCACCTATTCAACCTCAGAAGACGGCTTGTACTCTGGGAGTGTTCCCGCATTCACCGCTGCAGGGATACACGAGGTCTACTACAAGGCGAATGCACCCAACCACAATGAGTACGCGGGATCCTTCTTTGTGACAATCGACAAGGCTGACCCCACCTATGTGGCGCCTACTGCAGCCGTGGATCTGGTATATACGGGATCAGCGCAGGCGCTCGTCGTAGCAGGTTCCAACACCACCCCCGGAGCATTCACTTACTGTGCAACGGTCGATGGCGAATACGCAGCTGCAATCCCCACCGGGACCGTCGCTGCCGATGACTACAGCGTGTACTACACTTTCACTCCTACCGACACGGTTAACTATAACACGATTTCGGCGCAGGCCGTGTCCACATCGATATCAATCGCCAAGGCCCCCATCGCCACGGCATGGAACGTCGCAGACATCTCTGCACAGACCTACACCGGATCGGCGATCACACCCGCCCTCACGGTCACGTTCGGCGAGACCGCGATGGCCCTGACCACCGATTATACGGTCGAGTGGTCCGATAACACCAACGCCGGAACGGCGACGGTCACTCTGACCCCCGTCGATACCGACAACTTCATCGGCGAGAAGGATGTGGAGTTCACAATCAACAAGGCGCCCATCGCCACGGCATGGGATGTCGCCGCTATCGCTGACCAGACCTACGCCGGATCGGAGATCACACCCGCCCTCACAGTCACGTTCGGCGAGACCGCGATGGCACTCACCGACGACTATACGGTCGAGTGGTCCAATAATTTGAATGTCGGAACGGCTACGGTCATCCTGACCCCCGTGGACGATGACAACTTCAGCGGAACCAAGTCGGTGAACTTCGCCATCGTCAAGGCACCCCTGACCGTCGCCGCTGACAACAAGGTCGTTACCTATGGTGGTGCGATCCCCGCCTACACCGTGAGCTACTACGGTTTCGTCGGAGGCGAGACCGAGACGGTGCTCGGAGGGGAACTGGAGCTTACCTGTTCCTACACGCCGACCAGCGCTGCGGCCGACTACTTGATCCTCCCGTCAGGGCTGACGTCCGACAACTATGCCATCACCTTCCTGGAAGGCACCCTGGCGGTCAATCCCGCCTCCATCACAGGCGATGTCGTACAGAGCGGAACGCTCACCTACAATGGCGAGTCCCAGGTCGCGACCGTGGACATCAGCGGTCTGACATCCGTCAACAGCCAGACGATCACGGTCACCTACTCCGATGAGGAGGACGGTGAATACGGTTCATCCGTACCCGGATTCACCGATGCAGGGAACCACACGGTGTACTACAAGGCGAACGCAGCCAACCACAACGAGAAGGCTGGAACGTTCACCGTGACCATCGACAGGGCTGCTCTGAGCATAACCGCTGACAACAAATCGGTAACTTACGGCGACGAGGTCCCCGCTCTCACGGTCACCCTCTCGCCTGACATAGTGATCTCCGAGGAGGACAGGGCGTTCATAGTCGGCAAGCTCAGGACTGATTACGACTCATTATCGCCCGCCGGAACGCCGGTGGACATCACATGGGTCGGAGGATCCATCGATGACATTGAAGCCAGGCTCACCAACTACGACGTCACCATCTATGGTGGTGAGATAACCGTCAACCAGAAGGATCTGACGATCGCTGTGGGCATCGCCAAGGTGTATGACGGAACGCCGTATGCATACCTGGTCCAGACCTCCAACGCAACAGGCCTGGTTGGTGATGATACCATCACCGCAGGGACGCTTACAACAACGGGTTCCGCCGTGAAGGACTATACCGTCCAGACCACGGATTGGACCGTTACCACGGCGCTTGCTACCGAGAGCGGTATCAGCAACTACAACGTCATCTACGACGTGTCCATGGCGATCAACCAGAAGGATCTGACGATCACGGTGGACACCAACAAGGTCTACGACGGAACACCGTTGGCGTATACTGTCCAGACTTCCAATGCGGACGGTCTGGTCGGCGATGACACCATCACCGCAGGGGTACTCACCACCACCGGTTCCAACACTAAGATCTACTCAGTCCAGACGGATGATTGGACCGTCACCACGGCGCTTGCCACCACCCAGGGAATCGGCAACTACAACGTCATCTACGACGTGTCCATGGAGATCACGCAGGCCTCCTTGACCGGTACGCTTGAGCAGACCGGCACCCTCGTCTACAACGGGGATTATCAGACGCCGACCGCGTCCGGACTCGTGTCCGTCAACGATCAGCCGATCACGGTCACATACAGCACCAGTGACAGCGGCCCGTTCGGTGAAATGCCCCAGTTCGCGGATGCCGGAACGTACACGTTGTATTACAGAGCCACCGCTCCCAACCACGGGGAGAGGGCCGGATCCATTGTAGTGACCATCGAAAAGAAGGACATTACAATCTCTGGAATAACTGCCAACGACAAGGTGTACGACCGTAATGCCAATGCGACCCTCAACTACGACAACGTCTCATTCGGCGGCATCCTCGCAGGGGACTCGCTCACCGTGACCGCGACAGGTAACTTCTATCAGTCTGCTGCCGGTGATAACATCACCGTCAACCTGCTCAGTATGACCCTTGGCGGAACAAGCGTCGACAACTACAAGCTCGCAGCAGAGGGACAGCAGGCCACCACCACGGCCAGCATCTCGAAGCTGACCGCTGTCCTCGAGTGGTCCGGCAGTTCGTTCACATACAACGGTACCCCGCAGGCACCGACCGCCACCGTCAGCAACGTCATCGACGGCGATGTATGCAGCGTGGCCGTCAGCGGAGCGCAGACCAATGCCGGAGGCTACTTGGCGACTGCAGCATCCCTCGGCAACGACAACTACGCCCTGCCCGATGCGAAGACCCACGAATTCACCATCGCCAAGGTTGTCGTGGCCGTCGGCGGAATAGCCGCCGACTACAGGACCTACGACGGTACCACCGCAGCGACGCTCGTCTACACGGGTGTGCAGTTCACCCCTGCCCTCATCGCTGGTGATGTGGTCACCGTCACGGCGGTCGGTACATTCGCTGATGCGAATGCAGGCGCCAATAAGACCGTCAGCATCTCAGGCATAGAACTTGGAGGTACCGCTGCGAACAATTACCAGCTCGCGGGTTCCGGAAACCAGACCACTGCCACTGCCAGTATCGCAATGCTGACCGCTGTCCTCGAGTGGTCCGGCAACGAGTTCGTGTACAACGGTACCCCGCAGGCACCCACCGCCACCGTCAGCAACCTCATTGTCGGCGATACGTGCAGCGTGACCGTCAGCGGAGCACAGACTGGTGCCGGCTATTATCCGGCGACTGCGGAATCTCTCAGCAACAGCAACTACGTCCTCCCCGCAGCGAACACCTATCAGTTCCACATCGCTCCGATAGTCGTTACGGTGGACAAGATCGCTGCCGAGGACAAGGTGTACGACGGCACAACCACGGCGACACTCATCTACACGGGCGTGGAGTTCACCCCTGCCCTCATCGCTGGTGATGTGGTCACCGTCACGGCGGTCGGTACATTCGCTGATGCGAACGCAGGCGCCAACAAGACCGTCACCCTGAGCAACCTCACCCTTGCTGGAGCCAGTATGTACAACTACGAGCTCGCACCTTCCGGTTACCAGACCCAGTGTCAGGCGACCATATCGAAGGCTCCCTCCGCCATAACCGAGACGCCTGTCGCGGATAACGGCATGTACTTCAACGACGCGGTTTGGTCTCTCCTGTCCTACTCAGGTGCAGCCACCGGAGGCAACCTCAAGTACTATGTGTCCACGACAGTCCTCGAGAACTTCGAGGGAATCGAGTTCGGTGTCGTCTTCTCGGCAATCGATTCCGGCACATACTATGTCTACTACATGGTTGACGGAGGTAACAACTACGTGGGCGTTGCCGCGAACCTCGATAACAAGGTTACCGCTACCATCGCCGAGTCGTATCTCTGCTACATCTACGCCAACGAAGGCAGCGTGCCCGCGAAGGAACAGCACAGCTACTTCCCTGTGTTCCTGCCGTCGATCGAAATGCCTGATGCAGATGATCTCGCCGACATGGGATGGACCTATGCCGGACACACCGTCATCGGCTACAACACCAAGGCCGACGGTACAGGAACCCCGTATGCGTTGGGTGCTGACATCCCCATGACCGATATCGCGGCCATATCCGCGGCCGATCCCGACGGAATCGTGAGGATCTACGTCTACTGGGGAAGCGACAGCGTCACGCACACCGTGACCTACAACGTCAACGGAGGATCCGCCGCCGCGCCCGTACAGGCGGACGTGGCGGAGGGAGGCACCTTCGTCGTGGCCGCATATGCCGGCACCAAGACCGGATACCTCTTCGGAGGATGGAACGACGGTACCAAAGTCTACGCTGCGGGAGCAACGTACGTGATGAGCACGTCCAACGTGACCTTCACTGCGGTATGGGGCCCCATTTCCTACACCATTGCATTCGATGCGAACGGAGGAACCGGAACCATGGCCAACCTCAATGCCACTTACGACGTTGAGATCGCCCTCACCGCCAACGCATTCACCCGTGCGGACCATGCGTTCGGAGGATGGGCCACATCCGCCACCGGAGCGGCCGTGTACAGCGACGCCGTCAAGGTGATCAACCTCTCTGCGGAGAACGGCGCCACCGTAACCCTCTATGTCGCATGGATTCAGGTGCAGAAGAGCGGTTCCGCTGCGATAGTCACCGTCACCACCGACACCGTTTCCGACGATGCGGCCGACCAGCTGGTCGCCGCGGCCAAGGAGATGAAGAACGCCGGTACCCAGAACGTCACCGTCGATGTCAACGCCACCGCCACGGACTCCGTCAGCATCAGCTCCGACAGTGTCAAGGAGGCGGTGGATGCGGGAATCGGAGTCGACATCGCGACCAAGAACGGATCCATGGAGTTCTCCTCCGAGGCCCTCGCGGGCAAGATCTCGGCGGGAACG
>JAEEGH010031211.1_pt1 | contig 10309 bp, 12 predicted proteins | sample 9134181 | NCBI WGS metagenome assembly JAEEGH01 (sample SAMN16246544, study PRJNA631951) | gut metagenome | biome: gut microbiome; feature: rumen; material: DP-attached | host: Bos | place: Iran: Karaj | collected 2018-10 | reverse complement strand
TCCAGATCCTTTTTCCATGGTGTGCCAAATGGCGGATTTGAAATGCAGAAGTCAAAGCACTTGCCTGCGTGTCCGTCCTGGGATATGGTGCTGCCAAATGCGAAGCGCTCTCGAATGACGCCTCCAAAAGTGTAGTCAAGTGGCTTGTTGTGGCCGGCAATCATGATTTCCGCTTTGCAAATGGCGTAGGTATCGGGCTGGAGTTCCTGCCCGTAGATGTTGGTCTCGATGCGCTTGCCCAGGCTGGCAAATTCATCCTCGGCAATGCTGAGGATGCCGCCGGTGCCGCAGGCACCATCATAGATTTCGTAGGAGCCGTTGCGAATGGTGCCGGCAATCGGCTTGATGGCAAGGTCTGCCAATAAGCGGACGTAATCGCGCGGAGTGTAGTGCTCACCGGCTTCAGTTACGCTGTAGTCTTCGTTGAAGCGTCTTAGCAGTTCCTCAAAGAGCGTGCCCATTGTATGGTTGTCCAGGCCTGGTTGTCTTTCATTGCCATCCTCGTCCAAAATCGGATTAATGCCCAGGTTGATGTTGTCACTGGTGAACTTGTCAATCAATAGGGAAAGGCAGGCGTTGTTGCCAAGATTCTCCAGGGACTGCTTCAGCTTGAATTTCACGATGATGTCCTGGACATGGCTGGAGAAGCCGTCCAGGTAGCTCTCGAAATTCTGGTAGAGACGCGTGCGGTCAGTTTCCGACTTAAGTGTCTTCATCGTGTATGGAGAGGTGTTGAAGAACGGATATTTAGTTTTGGCAAACAGGAGTTCGTTTTTGCTCTCTTCTGGCAGATCCTTGTAGTAGTCGGTGGCTATTTCGGCCAGAACCTCGTCTTTGGTAGGTTCCAGAAGCAGGTCGAGACGGCGCAGCACAATGAACGGCAAGATGATTTTCTTGTAGTCGCCCTTTTCAAAGTTGTTGACGAGGACGTCATTGGCGATGCTGAAGAGGAAGTTAAAAAGTCTGTTGTAATGGGCTGTGTCCATGATGTTGTTCCTTTATTTGTTGTTAATTGAATTTACGAATTCGGCCAGTGCTTTATTGGCGCTATCGAGCTCCTGCTTCTTTTGCAGGATGCTGTGCTGAATATTCCGATATTCCGCAGCAAAGCGCCGCTGTTCATCCATGGGCCGCAGGGGAAGCCTAAGCTCTTTCAGTTTTGCCAGAGACAGGTTGGGGATGGAAGTGCCAGAGGATAGCGAAGCAAGTTGCTCCAGACCTTCGACGCTTTGCAGATAGGCCAACACGTAGTATGGATTTGCGAGTTTGGGTTTAAGCTTGATAATGAACATGTTACTTGTTGCCACTATATCGGCGCCATTTTGGTCAGCGACAACTGCCGCTTTGAAAGGTGCGCCCGTCTTTGAAAGAAGCAGGTCATCGCGCTCAAGTATATAATGGTGGTGTGTCTGGAAATCGGCGCGTAGGCTTGGCAGGCTTCCGACAATGGCGCCATTTTCCAAATTTCCGACTTTCAGGTAGCTTTTTCCAGTAAATGTCTGGGATTCCACTTCATCAAGTTCAGTGGCGCCAAGTGGTGCGCCTCGCGTGATATCGTCCACTATATCGCCCAATTTTACATAGTTCTCGTATTCAAATTTCTGGCGTCCCAGGTATTTCCCCGGGTATAGGATGAAGTCGTTTTCGGAAAGATCTATCGGATTGAAAGTGCCAGCTGGCAGCTTTCCTGAACCGCCGATTGATTCGACAATGTTTTCCACGTTGGCGTCATCCAACTGGTTCTGCTTGCGGCTGGCGACAAATTCCTTCGTGGCATCCACTAGTTGCGTGTCATTGCAGTCGAAACTCAGTACCAGAAGCGAAACAGGAATGTTGGTGCCAGTGAACATCTTTTCTGGCAAGGCAATCACGCTCTTGACATAGCTGCGCTCAATGAAGTATTTTCTTATCAGGCGGTCGTTGGTGTTCTGCATATCACCGTTGGTCATTACGATTACAGCCTTGCCTCCTTCCTTGAGGCTGTCCATGACTCGCGCAGCCCACAGCCAGTCCGCCGAGAATTTCGTCGGAGGCAGAGTCGGATTTCCCTTTGCGTAGATACGCATCGGTTCATCAGAGTTGCTGCGCATGCCCCAGGTCGGCATGGCCACTATTTTATCATACTTCACCTTGGCAGGAACCCTGAAGATATTATTGCCATCTATCTCTGCCTTGACGCCAAAAGCGCGCATCAGCATCTCTGCCTCAAGGCAACAGCTGGGGTTGATTTCTATTCCAAAGAGTTTCAGTTCAGGCTGGTATTTGTAGGCGTTGAGCAAAAACATGCCGATGCCGCAGCCGAAGTCTGCAATGGAATCGTCAGCTTTCAAATCAAGTAGGCGGCAAATCAAGCGGTTGACACCTTCAGCAGGCAGTGTGTAAAAACTATGGTCCTCGCGCATTGCCAGTCTCAATGCCTCTCGGATATCATCGCTGTTGAAAGTGGTCAGGAACCCACGGTATTTGTCCCAATGTGCGCTGATAGCTCTGGTGACTGCATTGGCCAGGTCTTTTGAGAACTGTCCCTCTGCAGCCAAATCGAAAAGAAAATCGCGCAGTTCCGGGACATCCAGCTTCTCATGCTCCTTAGCCATAAGCAAGGCGAAAAGCGCAAACTGGCGATTGGATTTTTTGGCTCCTTCAATGCCGGACACAATATTAAGTACCACCGGCTGTTTGGGGGGTGTTTTGGTAATTGCCATAAGCTAATCTCCGTTATTTTGTATGAAAATTGACGATCGTATTTTGGTTATGCAGTATAAAGTATCACGTATTTTCATTTTTTCAAATACGAATTATTATTTTTTCTTTTTTGGTTATCAATTACCATAACAGAAGAAAAACTTAATCGCACACAACGAAAAGCCACGAGCATAGAATACCGTCGAGGCTATAATAAGGTATAGGTATTTACAAGTTTGAATCTTCCATGCCTCTCCCGGTGCGGCGTAGGTGCCTGGTCCTCTGGCATTGATAACTTACGCCATCTCGATGGACTAGAGGCCCTTGTTGCTGCCTAGACAGCCTGGTTGGGCAGGATAGATACTGGTCTTGTGCAAGTAGTCCATGAGCTTGTGCTCGCCACATGTGGCTCGGATGCAGACGAACTTTCCTAGCAAGAGCTACAGTTCGCATCTGATGAGAGCATGGAGTCCGTCCCAATCCTTGTTTGGGACGGGCTTCACATCAACCGCCATCCATTCATCTGCGTTGAAGAGCTTTCCCTTCATTACGCTGTCTCCATTATAATTTCGCGTTCCATATTGTATTTGACAAGTGAATCGTTGATTTTTTCCGTGACTTCCGCGAACAGCACGCAGGTCGCGAAGGCCACCAGGATTCTGATGAAGCTTGTAATCGTCATGTCGGTCTCCTTGGGTTATGATTGAACTCGTACCTTGATGGTACGCCGTTTAATAAGCTCGGTCTTTGAAGTTAATCCAATCATTATCTTGTTTTATTCCGATAAAAAGAGAGGAATAAACCAGATGCGTTTTTCGTCCAGCAGGGCAGGACGTTGAATTCTCGTCCATACCTTATATATTAATAGCATGAGAGCCGTATGGGCGGACACCACGCCGCCGCTGTCTCCACTCTCCTGCGTCGTTATCGACAATGGATGCCTGGCTGACCGGTACGGTTCCCAATTCCATTGGCATCGGGAACGCTTGATCTGTTTCTACCAGACTCGTCCCCCTCCAGACGGGTCTCCGGCATATGTTGACCGCCTCCCGATGCTTCTTCTGCCCGTCGGGTATGACCGGGATCCGCGCCAAGCGCAGGAATGAAAGTCCCCGGCAGGGCATTGTCTTGCGGACACCCCGCCTGACAAACAACGAGCCGGAAGTGCATCTCCTTCGCATCTTCCGGCCCTTTTTTCCGCCCGCGCTTTCCGTCAGCGGATCTTCACCGTGCGGTCGGCCAGCGTCTCCAGCCCGGTCGCCACGATGAACTGGATCCGCGGGAACACCTTCCGCATGGCCTCCAGCGTCTGCGGAATCCACTCCGCCCGAAGCTCCCGCCAGTCCAGCAGGACGATCCCGTGCGTGTTCTCGAGCGCCTTGGCCCCCTGCATCTGGTTGAGGATGCAGCACCTGGCGGCAAGGTCGGCGACCGCGCCGAGGACGGCCTCCTCGTTTCCCGTCATGTCCTTTATCGTCGCCACGCGCCCGTTATGGCGCAGGCTGGGCGCATGGGAATCGGGTTCATAGTCAAGCCCGCCCCAGCCGGTCGGGCGCAGGCACTCGTCCACCGCGTTGCGCACATTCCCGAGGAGTCCCTCGAGGCGCATGAAGGCGTCCTCATTGAACAGCCGCTTCCTGCTGTTTTTTCTTATCCACCCGTCAAGCCATGCGTACCACAAGTCAACATACCACTGCGCGAACAGATTCGAGCGGGCGTCCGGGCGGTCGGCGTCCTCGAATACGCACAGCCTGTTCTCGTTCCTTCTCCATGACGAGTGGACGCTCCAGCGGGACCGCCAGTCCCAGACTCTCCTTGCTCCGTTGAATACGAACAGCGGCAGGACGTCGCTGTAGTTGTACAGCCTCCGCCGGCGGCAGTCGTCCGCGAATTTCTTCAGCGCCGTCGCGTCGCGCACGGTCGTGAGGAACCTCCCGTCCGAGGCGAAGAACCCCCTCCGGCTTATCATCATCGGCTCCGCCGCCTTCGGGTCGGTGAACGTCGCGGAGACCCCGGGGTACTCCCCGTCGGCCAGTCTGAATTTGCATCCCTTCACCATCGGCATCCAGTACAGGAACGTGCCGGCCGCTATTTGGACGGCGTCCAGAACCTTGCGTCCGCAGTTCCCGTCCAGCAGCGTCATCCCGCCGCCCGCGGCGTCGCACTCGAATTTGATTTCCGCGTCGGCTATGCCGCGGAACCGGTTGATGTGAAGTTTTTCAATTCGCATGTTTTTCTCCTGTTCTTATGTTGCGTTCATGCCACCCGGCACGATGCTTAATAAGCCCCCGCAACGGTCTTTATCAAGTTATAAATATCTTTATTCCAACAATATATCGATTTAATAAAGGTATGAAAAAGGGGCGGGCCCGTTTCCGGATCCGCCCCGCGGGGGCCAGGGAGTCCCCGCATGCCTGACCGCGCCTTTCACGCCCGCCGAAGCCTCGGACGCGGCGCGGTCGGCAGGACGCGCTACCGCCTCCAGTAGGCGCGCCAGTCGCCCGACCGGATGACCGCCGCATGGGGCGGCAGGCTGTTCATCACATAGACCATCGCGGCGACCTTGGTCCCGTCCTCAAGCGTCGCCTCCACCTCGTCGCGGCGGTAGTGCCGGGGGTATCCCTCCAGCACGTCCATGTGCGAGAGGACTTCGGCGTCCACCGTCAGGAGCTCCGCCTTGACCTCCTGGCCGTCAGCGTCCGGCACGAAGGCCGGGTATCCGTAGCCCGTGCTGTAGAGCGTCCCCCTGATCACGCAGGGGACGCGCCCCTTCGCCCCCCGCGCCCAGCAGGCGTTCCGCTCGCCCGCCATCAGCGTCCCGTACACCGCCACCTTGAATGTCTCGTTTTTCTTCATTGTCAATCTCCCATGATTTTGCGTGTCGCGGGGAAAGCCAGCGACCAGCTGTTCGTCTTCGTTTCCTTGAACCCGTCCTCGATGCCGTGGCGTCGCGCGCCCATCGAGCATATGCTCCTGTACCACGCAGGGTAGCGCATCCCGCTCCGCGCCGCCCGCGCCGATTTCGTCATCAGGTAGGTGCAGGCGGCATAGGAACGCAGCCCGACTCTCACCCTGACGTTGATGCGGCGGTAGACGCCCCGCGACAGCCCCTCGCACTGGTCGAGCATGGCGATGTCCCTCTCCGTGACGGAGTAGAGGACGCCCTGGACATGCGCGCCGGCGTGTTTCTCGATGTCGGCGTAGAGCCGCTCGACCAGCCGGTAGCCGTTCAGTGTCGCGCCGCCCCGCGTCCATGCGTCCGGGCAGCGCTCCCGCATCCTCGGCAGCCAGAGGTTCGAGCCGTACGCGAAATATAGGTATCTTTTGTCTGTCATGTCAACCTCCTTTGTTTTATGGTACTGCCTTTAATTAAGCCCCGCTTCTGTCCATATCCAGTCGATATTCGGAAATAAAGATTCTTTTTATTTCTGCTAGTATCTCCAAAAGAGCGACTTGCGTGCAAACGCCCCTGTTTCGCCCGCGGCGGGGGGCCGCCTATTTAAATAGGAGAGCAAGGGGCAGAATCGCGCAGTCGGCGAAACAGCCCCGAAACAGGGCGTATTTATTATTTTCGGCCAAGTCAAAAGCCCCTTTTTCGCGGTTTCAAATAACGCGTTTGTGCGCGCCATTTTCTTCTGGAATCGACTTGCATAATAAATCTTTCACGCTCCGCGATTTTCTTCGCCGGAACGATTTGCTTTATTCCGTTTCGCGTTATGGAATTATGCAAATTGAATGGCCACGAAAAGAAATAAATATTTCTTCGGCGCATTGACTGGAAAAAGGCGGCGGGGGCGCTGCGTCCGCCGCGTCCCCTTGGCGGGGCGGTCGCCCGCCCCGCGCCCGCGGCTACCGCCTTTCGGGGCGGCCGTTGCGCCATGCCGACGAGCCCTTCAGACGCTTGAGGAGGTTGAAGCGGACGGTCCTGAACTCGTCGCCGATGAGGCCGAGGTGCAGGAGGAGGACGCGGAAGTCGTACCGCGCGGTGGCCTCGTCGTACTCGCGCGGGTTGCGGCCGCTCGCCGCCCTGGCCAGCTTCGCCCGTGCGACCATCGCGAGGCAGAAGACCACCATCGCGCGGGCCTCGCCCGCGTGGCTCGTGCCGTTCCCGAAGCGGAACTCGACCGTCTGCTTGTCCTCCCACAGCGGGTTGATGTTCAGCGACCTGTACCGGTGGCTGTCGTAGTGGGCGGGGCGTGGCGTGTAGGTTCCGAACCACGCTTCGTTGAGCTCCCGCATCGTCTGCGGCTTCTTTTCGATGACTCGCTCGACGAAGCCGCGGTCGGTGGGGCGCGTGTAGCGGGCCAGGCGTCTGTCGAGCGTCCCGAACGCCGCGTGGATCAGCTTCTCCTGCTTGTAGAAGCTCCGCACGAGGTTGGCGACCTGCGGGGCGGTCAGGTCGGCGGCGCCGACGTGGACGTGCTGGCTGGTGGTGTCGGGGGTCTTCGCGCCCGCCTCGCGGATGGCGCGGAGGACGTCCTGGTAGACGGGGATGTCGTCCCACCCGAGGATGGGCGTCACGAACTCGGCGCCGCTTTGCAGGCTGCCGTCGCGCATCGCCCGCCACTTGCGCCCGTCGGGCGCGGTGACCGCGATGGCGTCGTGGGGGCCGCCTTCGTAGGTCTGGGTTCCGCCGACCACGCTCTGGATGGCGTCGGCCATCTTCGAGCGGCTGATGTGTTCGAATTCGTTCTCGACGCCGAACCGGAGGCTTTTCATCGTTTCGAGTTTCTGTTCCATGGTGTTCTCCCTGGCTTGCTGGTTTTCGTTTTCGTCCGCGGCGGCTTCGGTTTGCCGCGGGGCTTGCTGGCGCCCCGTTGTTTCTCGTTGCGCCCCTGTATGTTACGCCTATTAATAAGCCCCGGAAGAACACTTAATCCAGTTATAATAGCGAATTAAAAGATAATAAATCGATTATTTATCGAATTGTTATTTCCGTATAAAAAGTGAAATAAAGAGGTTTATGGCCGCCCGCATTACTTGCTTTCCGCCGATACGCGAAATGGGACAATGCAAGTCGGCCGGGTGAATAAAAACGCGGAGCACCGAAGATTCTTTTTGCAAGTCGCCTTTTGATAAAAGTGACGCGCACAAACGCGTTTGTTGAAAAGGCGAAAAAGGGGCTTTTGACTTGCCGAAAAATAAAGAAAACGCCGTGTTCCGGGCTTTGTTCGCCCGACGCCGCGTTTAGCCCCTTTCATACCTATTATAATAGGAGACGGACGGGACGACGTGAAACAAGGGGTTGTGCGCGGTTTTGGCGGCGTAAAGAAAAAAAATCGGCCCCCGCTCATGGGGCGGAGGCCGTATCATGTCTTGGCGGCTTCAGTTGAATTTCGCGAGGAGCGCCTTGTAGATTGCGCCGACCTCCGCGCCCTTGCCGCGCGGCGTCCGTCCGCGCTCCCAGCCGCGATCGTAGCTGAGGACCGCCTGCGGTTCGCCCCATCTGCGCAGCCAGAGCTTGCTGACGCGCCCACCGCCGATGCCGAATTCGCCAGGTTCGTCGTAGTGCTTGACCTGGAAGTCATAGGCCGTGCCGTCCGCGACGGCGACGCCCTTCGTCCATCCGTCCTCCGTCCGCGCCCCGTGGTTCAGTGTGATTCCGTTCTTCATTTTCATGCCCCTTGTCTTTGATTGCCCCGCCCGTGCGGGCGGGGCGCCCCGTTCACATCCGCAGGTCGGCGACCGCCATCAGCGTGTCCACCATGTGCTCCACGCCGCCGCTCGCGGCCTCGTCGAGGACCTTGTCCACCCACTCTGGGTCGCATCCGCCCTCGCGCAGGGTGCGGCGCACGCGCCCGAGGATCAGCATGGGGTGGAGGGGCATCCCGCCGAGGTCGATTCTGATGTTCGTCTGCTTCAGTTCTACGTCCGTGTTCGTGTCCTGTTTCATGTTCGTGCTCCGTTGGCTGTGTCCCTCGTCCTTCACCGTACGCTGTTTAATAAGCCCTCCGTTTGAACATAATCCAGTTATGAAAGCGATTAATAAGTATTTTAATCGCAGTTATTTGCGGTTGTTATTACAGATTTTTCATGGCCGTCCCCGGCCTTCCGGGGTCACGGTTTCCTGTAGCCGATGCCCTCGAAATTCCGGTTGCCCTTGCGGATTTCCGCCAGTTCCGCCTCGACGGCTTTCCGGTAGTCGGGGTGCCGCGTTTCGGCCTCGGCGCAGGCCATGCAGATGCAGTCGGTGTTGAACCGGCTCATCGTGCGCCCGCCGTCCAGGCTCCCGCCGCACCGGTCGCATCTTTTCTTCGTGAGGAATTCGTCCGTCATGTCCGCTTCTCCTTGGCCTCCCCCGCGCGGGGGGAGGCGCCAGTTTTTTCCTACCAGACTTCGCACACTTTCATGCAGGTGGCGAGGAGGTGGTTGTAGTCGCCGCTCGTCGCCTCCTTCATGAAGGCCTCGATGAACTCGCGGCTCTCGCCGCCGCGCCTCAGCGCCTGCTTGACGGTCCCGAGTATGCTGAAGGCGTTTCCGTCGCGCCCGATCAGCTGCACCTTGATGCCAGTCTGCCGAAGTTCGGTTTTGCTTTCTTCGCTTGCCATGGTTGTCTCCTTGGTTCCGGGGTTGTGCCGCGTACCACTCGGTACGGTGCTTAATAAGCCCTCCAAAACCGTTTAATCCAGTTTCATTCCGATTATTAAATCTTTTTATTTCAAGCACTTGGATTGGCCCCGCCCTTTCGGGGCGGGGCGACGGTTCCTACTCTTCGTCCTCGCAGTCCTCGTCCTCGTAGTCTTCGTCTTCGTAGTCTTCTTCCTCGTACTCATGGAGGTCGCAGGCCTCGACGCAGTGGTCGTCCCATTTGCGGTCGCACATGTCGGCGTCCGTCGCGAGCAGCGGGCGGGTGGCGGCGTAGAGGGTCGCGGCGTCCGCGATGCGCTCGAGCACCCGTTCGTACTCGTCGTCGGTGCGCGCGAGGGCGGCGTCGGCCGCCATGTCGGCGATGGCCTTCAGGGCGTCCCTGCCTTCATCGCCGGTCAGGAGGGTGTGAGCTTTGTGGAGGAAGCCCCAGGCGCACTCGGCGCTGCTTTCCGGCCTCGTCCCGTGGTTCACGATGCGGTCGCCGTCGTTGTACCAGCGGTAGTAGAGGCGGCTTGCCGCACGCAGGGTCTCGCCCTGCAGGCTGCCGGCCTTGCCGAGGTCGGGGACCAGCTCGCCCCATTGCGCATTGTAGAGTTCCTGATGCTTTCCGTTTCCGTTCCAGTAGGTTGCCTTTTCCATGTTCGTTTCCTTTGGTTTCGTGCTTCGCTTTCGCCCTCGGGTTTCTCCCTTGGTACGCCGTTTAATAAGCCCCGCCTTTGGACTTAATCCAATCATATACGGCATTAATAACTCTTTTATTCCGAGTTATTTGCAGATTTATTTCGCTGAAATAAAAAGATGGAATAAATAATGTAAAAAGTATTTATTTACTGGATTGACCGCTTATGCGCGCTTTATTAAAGGCGTGTACGGAACGATGACAGGCACAGCGAAACAAGGAGCCGAAAATGGAAGACAAAATCAGGAAGAACGAAAACGGAACGGAAAGCGCGGATGCCGAAGGCTGGCTGAAATGCGGATGGTGCGGCGAGGCCCTCCCGGAGGACGAGCTGCTGAAGGAGGCGGACTTCGGGCGCAT
>JAEEGH010031207.1_pt1 | contig 10310 bp, 9 predicted proteins | sample 9134181 | NCBI WGS metagenome assembly JAEEGH01 (sample SAMN16246544, study PRJNA631951) | gut metagenome | biome: gut microbiome; feature: rumen; material: DP-attached | host: Bos | place: Iran: Karaj | collected 2018-10 | reverse complement strand
GAGCTGCGCCTGCGTCGTGTTACGGCACCGTTGTTTGGGCTTAAAGGACGGGGTATCAACGATGACCTGAAGGGTGTGGAGCGTGCCGTTACCTTCCCCATTAAGGATCTGGGCGATGCTCGGGCCGAGGTGGTTCACTCGCTGGCCAAGTGGAAGCGCCTGAGTCTGGCAGAGTATAAGATTGAGCCGGGTTACGGTATCTATACGGACATGAACGCTATCCGTGCCGACGAGGAGTTGGATAACCTGCACTCGCTGTATGTGGATCAGTGGGACTGGGAGGCCGTTATCACGAAGGACCAGCGTAACATAACGTTCCTGAAGAATGTGGTGGAGCGCATCTATGCCGCCATCCGCCGTACGGAGTACCTGACCTGCGAGACCTATCCACAGCTCAAACCCTTCCTGCCCGAGAAGATCACGTTCATCCATAGTGAGACTTTGCTGCAGATGTATCCTGACAAGACGCCGAAGGAGCGTGAGGATGCTATTTGTGAGAAATATGGTGCTGTGTTTGTCATAGGTATCGGCGGCAAGCTGAGCAATGGTGAGAAGCACGACGGCCGTGCCCCTGACTATGACGACTGGACGACGGAGACGGAGGACGGTCTGCAGGGCTTGAACGGCGACATCCTTATCTGGTATCCCGTGCTGGGCCGTTCGTTCGAGCTGTCGTCAATGGGTATCCGTGTGGATAAGGAGAGTCTGCTGCGCCAGCTGAAGTTAGAGCACCAGGAAGAGCGTGAGCAGTTGTACTTCCACCAGAAACTGCTGCGTGGTGAGCTGCCGCTGTCTATTGGCGGAGGTATCGGTCAGAGCCGTCTGTGTATGGTGTTGCTGCATAAGGCACACATCGGAGAGATACAGGCCTCGATATGGCCTGACGACATGCGGAAGGAGTGCAAGGCACTGGGAATGCCGCTGATTTAACATTAAACACGAAAGATTATCCACTCTCCACTTATTTAGGCGAGTTCCAACTGGAAGGCTTCCCTCAGTTTAGCGACTGAGGGATTTTCTTTTTCCATCTGTTCGTATTGTTCGCGACGGGTGAGGATGTGGACGGGTCCTTCATGCTCCACTACATTGACCACCAGCGTGATGGCACTGTTGTGGAGGTGCAGCTTCAGCGTGCTGAGTATGTTGCCGCGAATCTGCTCTATCTGCTCTTTGACCAAGTCGTTTTCTACAGTTACCTCAACGGCGGGGAACTCGTTGATGTGAGGTGTGATGTTTTTCATGCGCGTAGCGACACCGACCAGCCGTTGGGGCATGCGGTTGCACATGGCCACCCACTGGTATTGCAGCTCATGCTCGTTGAAGACCTGATTTTCATGGTTGCTGTTAGCTTCTTGCTCCTTGTCGTCGCCTCCCTGCTGCTTGCCTTTGTTGAGGATGTTGCTCCAGGAGTGGGTAATGGAGGAGGCCTTGATGTTGAGGCGCTGGGGCTTGGAGGGTGGAGGGTTCTTGGCAGAGCCGAGCGGCAAAGCCGAGCTGAGGGTTGAGGGTTCTTTGCTTGGCAAAGCGGCAGAGCCGAGCGGAGGATTGAGGGTGGAGGTTGAGGGATGGGGTGCTGCAACGGGCTTAGCCGTGGCTACCTGCGGGGCCACGTTCTTGGGCTGAGACTGTTGCAGCAGTTGCTTGAACAGGGATTTTAATCGCTTAGGGCTACGCCCCGCGGCAGGGGTGTCGTCGAGTTGCGTAATCTGGGCTATCTCAATGAGTGTCAGCTCTACCAGCAGGCGTTTGTTGCCTGACTGACGGTAGTTGATGTCACACTGGTTCATGAACCGCAGCGCCTGATAGAGGAACCGAGTGTCGCATTTCTTTGCCTGCTGTTGATAGCGCTCGCGCTGCTGCTGGCTCACCTCAAGCAGGGGCAGCGTCTGCGGGTCCTTGGCCATGAGCACGTTACGTACATGCTTGGCAAGTCCGCCAATGAGCAGTCCGCCGTCGAAGCCCTTATTAATAATGGTATTGAGCAGTACCATGATGTCGCTTACCTTGTTCTCTACGGCAAGGTCAATGATGCGGAAGTAGTTGTCGGAATCCAGCACGTTCAGGTCTTCAATGACCTTCTGGTAGGTGATGTTTCCCTGACAGAACGACACGGCCTGGTCGAAGATGCTCAAGGCGTCGCGCATGCCGCCATCGGCCTTCTCGGCAATGACCGCCAGCGCCTCGTCTTCATACTGTACACCTTCCTTCTCTGCCACGTACTTCAGGTGGTCGATGGTGCTCTGTACCGTCATGCGCTCGAAGTCGTAAATCTGACAGCGGCTCAGAATGGTGGGCAGAATCTTGTGCTTCTCGGTGGTGGCCAGGATGAAGATGACATGCTGGGGCGGTTCCTCCAACGTCTTCAGGAAGGCGTTGAATGCCTGGGTTGAGAGCATGTGAACCTCGTCAATGATGAAGACCTTGTACTTACCCACCTGCGGTGGGATGCGTGTCTGCTCCATGAGCGTCTTGATGTGCTCTACGCCGTTGTTGGAGGCAGCGTCAAGCTCAAAGATGTTGAATGAACGCTGTTCGTTGAACGCCTGACAGCTCTCGCAATGGCCGCAGGCCTCACCGTTTTCGGTGGGTGACATGCAGTTGATGGCTTTGGCGAAGATACGTGCGCAGGTGGTCTTGCCTACGCCACGCGGCCCGCAGAACAGGTAGGCATGAGCCAGCTTCCCGCTCTTGACGGCATTCTTCAGCGTGGTGGTCAGCGCCAGCTGTCCGACAACGCTGTCGAAGGTCATAGGCCTGTATTTTCGTGCCGATACGATATATTCTTCCATAGTTTTATTGATAAGCGACGACAAAGGTACGAAAAAAAGGTAAAAAGGTAAAAAAGTAAAAAGGTAAAAAAGGTTAAGCGGCAGAAAAAAACTCCTAACCCCTAACTCCTAATTTATTATTACCTTTGACACAAATGTCGAAGGTACTCTCGTTCGACAATAAAAATGAAAATATATTGCATTTTATTTTGTATTGTGCTCACTTAATCGTACCTTTGCACCCAAATTGGAAAATGTAAATTGAAAAAAGGTAAATAAGATTATGTTTCACTTCCCCGGGAGTTCTAAGATAGTACATCGTGGAGCCCATCTCATTGAAGCAGGGCGCGACATGCGTCATGCCCGTAAGTACAGCCCTGACAAGCTGTTCAGTCGTTTAGTCAAGTTGTTTATTGTGTTGGTTGTTACGCTGACGTTGTGGAACTTGCCTACCGACTGGTACGGCATTGAAGGCCTGACCATCGTCCAGCAGCGCATCATTGCCATTTTTGCCTTTGCCACGCTGATGTGGATCATGGAGATTGTCTCCTCGTGGGCTACTTCGGTGGCTGTCATCGGTCTGATGCTGCTCTTTACCTCTGACTCTGGCATTAAATGGATGTGTGACCCCGACCAGGTGGGCGCACTCCTATCTTATAAAGGTGTCATGGCCACGTTTGCCGACCCTGTTATCATGCTGTTTATCGGCGGATTCATCCTCGCCATTGCTGCTACGAAAACTGGACTAGACGTCCAGCTGGCTAAGGTGCTGCTCAAGCCCTTTGGTACCAGGAGTGAGATGGTGTTGTTGGGCTTCCTGCTCATCACGGGCCTGTTTTCCATGTTCGTATCGAACACCGCTACGGCAGCCATGATGCTGACGTTCCTTACGCCGGTGTTCCGTCAGTTGCCTCCTGAAGGCAAGGGCCGTATCGCACTGGCGCTGAGTATTCCAGTGGCTGCCAACCTCGGTGGTATGGGAACTCCCATCGGTACTCCGCCGAACACCATTGCCATGAAGTATCTGAATTCACCGGTAGCTGATGGCGGACTGGACTTAGGTTTGGGCTTTGGCCAGTGGATGATGTTCATGCTTCCGCTGGTCATTGTGCTGCTGCTTATCGGCTGGTGGCTGTTGAAAACCATCTTCCCGTTCAGTCAGAAAAGAATTGAACTGGAGATTGACGGTGAGATGAAGAAGAATGCCCATTCCTACATTGTGATTGTAACATTCTTCGTCACGGTAGCACTCTGGCTGCTTGACAGCGTGACGGGTATCAACAGCTATACGGTGGCATTCATCCCGTTTGTGGTATTTGCCCTGACGGGTGTTGTCAACAAGCGTGACCTGGAGCAGATTAACTGGTCAGTCATTTGGATGGTGGCCGGTGGCTTTGCCTTGGGTTATGGCCTGAACAAGTCGGGACTGGCTGAGAATGCCGTGCAGAGCATACCGTTCGGCGACTTCTCGCCCATAGTCATTCTGCTGATTTCAGGTCTTATCTGCTACCTGCTCTCGAACTTTATTTCGAACTCTGCAACAGCAGCCCTGCTCATGCCGATTCTGGCATTTGTCTGTGCCGCTATGGGTGAGACGCTGGCTCCGATTGGAGGCACGCCGACCGTACTCATCGGTGTGGCTATTGCTGCTTCGAGTGCTATGGTGCTTCCCATTTCCACACCTCCCAATGCACTGGCATACGCCACGAACCTGGTGCAGCAGAAGGACATGGTACGCATCGGACTCATTGTGGGCATTATCTCCATGGTGCTGGGCTACGGACTGCTGTATCTCATTGGCACCATGCACTTGATGTAAGTTGATGATTATAATTAGGAGGAACGTATGAAGGAAGGATTAAAGAAAGTCTGGCATTTTGTCAAGTATTCCACGTGGTTGAAGTATGCCGCTGTGGCTGTCTTTGCCGTGGTGTTCATCGGCTTTGTCGATGAGAACAGCGTGTGGAGCCATTTCCGCAACGAGCAGACCATCAACAGCCTGCAGGATGAGATTGATGCGTATAATGCCGAGCACCAGCGTAACCAGGCACGCATCAGGGAAATTGACCGTGACCCGAAAGCCATTGAGAAGATTGCCCGTGAGCGTTATTTCATGAAGACCGACGATGAGGATATCTTCGTGTTCAGCGAGGACCTGCCGGAAAAAGACGAGGAAGTAGAGCATCATGAAACAGCTGACTAAGTTTCAAAGCATTGTCTTCATGATCGGCGGCCTGCTCATGGTTGCCGGTGCGGGTATGGCACTGTTCAGAGTCAGTGCCGCCCCGTGGGTGTTCATTCCCGGCGTGGTGATGTTTGTGTCCATGCAGATGCTGCAGCGCTACGACGGCCGTAACCTCAACATCCGTCGCCTGCGCCGCTTCATGCTATTGAGCGACGTGCTGCTCATGGTCAGCGCCCTGCTCATGTATGCCCAGGCCGGAAACCCCTTCCACCTTAACCAGATTACCTATGTGCAGTACATTGGGAACAACTGGGTGGTAACGTTGCTGATTGCCGCATTGTTACAGCTTTATACCTCGCATCGCATTGGCAGGGAGTTAGAAAAGGAAGCATGATGGCAAAAAAACGCTAAAAGTTTGCACAATTGTTTTAAATTGCGCAAATTTTTTTTCTTATTCCAATATATCATGCTACTTTTGCCTTGCAGAAACGAATCAAACGATGTCAATGAATAGAATTCTCTACTTGTTTGCACTGATGGCAGTCATCACTTCCTGCTCAACATCTTACCATGTGCAGGGCTCTTCTTCTATTACCTCGCTTGACGGCAGCAAGCTCTATCTGAAGGCCGTCAAGAATCAGGAGCTGAAGAACCTTGACTCCTGTGACGTGGTACACGGAAAGTTCCAGTTCTCAGGTGTGCTAGATACCGTGCGCATTGCCAGTCTCTTCATGGACGATGAGAGCATCATGCCCGTTGTGCTGGAGGAGGGAGAAATCACCATTCTGATAGACCGTGCCAAGCAGTCGGTCACAGGAACGGCACTCAATGACAGCCTCTATCATTTCATTGACAAGCATAACCAGTTGGATAACCGTTTCAATGAACTGGAGCATAAGCAGAACCAGATGATTCTCGAAGGCATCGATGAGACACAGATTGTGCAGGAGGTGCAGGCTGAGGCCCAGCAGATTGCTGAGGAGCGTGAACAGCTGATGACCAACTCTATCATCGAGAATTTCGACAACGCGCTGGGTCCCTATCTTTTCGAAATGCTGACCAGCGTCTATCGTTATCCTATCCTGACGCCGCAGATTGAGTACATCATGTCGAAGGCCACCAAGAAGTTCAAGCGCGATCCCTACGTCAACGACTATTACACCACGGCGCAGGAGAACGAGAAGCGCATGCAGGGCTTCGACATTGACGGAACACCCGCTCCTGCCGCATCTTCTCCTGTTGATACCACAGCCAAAGCTCCCGTTGTAAACGTTCCTCAAGAATAATACGTTATGATTATTCACGGAGGTACCATCGTCAACGAAGGCCGCAGTTTTCTTGGCGACATCGTCGTCGAGGGTGACCGTATTGTGGATGTTATCCCTCAACTCTCCGCTCGGCTTTGCCGCTTGGCTCAGCCAAGAACTATCAACGATCAACTCTCAACTATTAATGCTACTGGCTGTTACGTGCTGCCGGGTGTCATTGATAGCCACGTGCATTTCCGTGAGCCGGGTTTGACTGAGAAGGCTGACATGGAAAGCGAGAGCCGTGCCGCTGCAGCAGGGGGCGTGACCAGCTTCTTCGACATGCCTAACACCGTGCCGCAGACCACTACGTTGGAAGCGCTTGAGGAGAAGTTCCGCATCGCAGCCCAGAAGAGCCATGTGAATTACTCGTTCTTCTTCGGGGCTACGAACGATAACTATGAGTGTTTTCAGGTTCTCCCTGAAAACCGCATTCCCGGCATCAAGCTCTTCATGGGTTCTTCAACCGGCAACATGCTGGTTGACCGTGACGAGGCACTGGAGAAGATTTTTGCTTCTGCCCGATTGCCGCTGATGGCCCATTGCGAGGATACGGCCATCATCAACCATAACATGACAGCCTTCAAACAACAGTATGGTGACGATCCGGAGGTGTGGTGCCATCCACTCATCCGTTCGGAGGAGGCTTGTCTGTCATCAACGATGAAGGCTATCGGCCTCGCCATCCAGCATGATGCTCGACTGCATGTGGCTCATGTTACCACAGCAGAGGAGTTGGAGCTGTTTTTGGAAGCTCCCTCTCTTTGGGAGAGGATGGGGGGAGAGGCTCCGCTCATTACCGCTGAGGCCACCGTCGGCCACCTCTATTTCTCTATGGTTGACTATGAGCGTCTGGGCGCAAAGATCAAGGTGAACCCCGCCATCAAGAACTTCCGCGACTGTCAGGCGCTGCGCGACGGACTGATGAACGGACGTGTGACGACCATTGCTACCGACCATGCCCCTCATCTGATGTCTCAGAAACAGGGCGGCTGTGCCAAGGCGGCCAGCGGCATGCCCATGATACAGTTCTCGCTGGTTACCATGCTGGAACTGATGGATGAAGGTGTGCTGACCATCGAACGCCTCGTGCAGCTGATGTGTCACAACCCGGCTCTTCTGTTTGGCGTAAAAGAGCGCGGTTTCCTGCGTAAGGGTTACAAGGCCGACCTGACCATCGTACGCCCTGCGTCCCCCTGGACCGTAACGCCCGATGTGATTGAAAGCAAGTGCGGCTGGAGTCCTATGGAAGGTCACCAATATCAATGGAAGGTGGAGAAAACAATGTGCAACGGCCGTCTGGTCTATGACCAGGACACCGTTATTCCTGACGTTCTCGGTGAAGCCTTGGAATTCCAACACTAAATCCCCAACCCTCATAGCCATGCAAATCGACTACCGCATTGATGCCGTCAAGCCCTACATCAACTGGGACTATTTCTTCTTTGCCTGGGGAGTACACAACAAACCGGACAAGGAGAAACAGCAGATACGTGAGGAGGCGGAAACCCGACTTGCCCGCTACCGCAATAAGTATCAGACACATGCGCTGTTCCTGCTGCTCGATGCCTATAGCGATGGGGATGACGTGATAGTGAGGCCCACCCCTGACCACTCTCCAAGTGAGGGGAACCCCGAAGTGCGAATACCATTTCTGCGGCAGCAGCAGGGCAGTCCCTGCCTGTGCCTGGCCGACTTCATAGCTCCTCATGCCCCTCATCCCTCACCAAGCCCCACTCACCAGATTGGCCTCTTTGCCACTTCCGTGGATGAAGGCATGGAACATGATTTCGACCACGACCCCTATGAGAAGATGATGATGCAGCTGCTGGCAGACCGTCTGGCGGAAGCCACTGCCGAACGCCTGCACAAAGAGGTGCGGCAGACCTACTGGGGCTACGCCCGGCATGAGCACCTGCCGATGGACGAGCTGCACACCGAACAGTTTGAGGGCATCCGTCCTGCAGTGGGCTATCCCTCGCTGCCCGATGCCAGCCTGAACTTCCTGCTCGACGAGCTGCTTCACCTGCAACAGATTGGCATCCATCTTACAGAGAGCGGTGCCATGAAGCCCCATGCCAGCGTCAGCGGACTGATGCTGGCTCATCCGCAGTCGCGCTATTTTGCTGTGGGAAAGATAGATGAGCGCCAGCTGACGGACTATGCCCGTCGTCGCAACCTGCCCGTTGACACCATGCGGCGTTTCCTTGCTGCTAACCTATAAAAATTCAAAGTTGATGGAGAAAAGTATCTTTATTTCCTATTTTTCCACGCCGCTCACGTTTCTTGTGGGCTTCGTCGTCTTACCGTTGGTAAGTTATTTCCTATGCCGATGGCTGTTGCCGAAGCGGTGGGGACGCAAGGCCGGTATCGTCCTTGCCTGTATCCTGATAGGATTGTTCAGCTATAGCCTGACGTTTGGCTTCGAACAGCTGGAAGTGCGTCATGTGGTCTATGAATCGGCCGACCTGCCTAAGGCCTTCGACGGCTACCGCATTGTGCAGTTCTCCGACTTGCACCTGGGTTCCTTCAAGAACCACCGTGGGGACTATATCCCTCGAATGGTTGATAGCATACTGGCTCAAAAGGGCGATATGATTGTCTTTACAGGCGACATTCAGAATATCTGGCCGTCAGAGACACTTCCTTACAGCAAGGAGCTGAGCCGTCTGCATGCGCCTGATGGCGTCTATTCCATTCTGGGTAACCATGACTATGATGTCTATCAGGACTGCGACGAGGAAACGAAAAAGGCGAATTGCCTGCTCACAGAGAAATACGAGCGTGACTTGGGCTGGGACCTGCTGATGAACGAGCACCGCATCATTCGTCGAGGTGCTGACAGCCTGGTGCTGGCAGGTATGGAGAACCGTGGCAATGTGACTGGCATGCCTCGCTTGGGCAATGTCGGCATGAGCGTGCAAGGCGTGGATACTACCTCGTTCATGGTTATGCTGCAGCACGACCCCTCTGCCTGGCGCAGAAGCATTCTGGGTGAGTGTCATGCCCAACTGACGTTGAGCGGCCATACCCACGGCATGCAGTTTGGCATTTTCGGCTGGTCGCCCTTAGCCTTGAAGGAAGATGAGTGGGGAGGTTTCGTCTATGAGGGACCTCGTGCGCTATTCGTCACCACTGGCGTGGGCGGTCTCATCCCCTTACGACTGGGTATGCCAGGGGAAATAGTGGTGATTACGCTGAAGAAAAAGTGAGTGGTGAGTAGTGAGTGGTAAAGCTCAATGCTCAAAGCTCAATGGATGATCACTGGTCTGGATTCTCCACGAAGCCTTTGTACTTTTCTTCCAAGGAAGACATGACGCTGTCGTAGGCCTGGTTCATCGTGGCCTGCACGTTCTGTGTGCCTTGTCCTACGGGATAGATGGGCTGGTGGATGGTCAGTCGTAAGGGATGCCAGTTGACAAAATGCCAGTCGCGGGTACGGGGCATGATGTCGAATGAACCGTTGATGGTCAGTGGCACTATGGGCAGCTGCAGCTCATCGGCCAGCACAAAGCCACCCTTCTTGAAGGTTCCCATGTGACCGGTAAAGCTACGTGAGCCCTCGGGGAACACCACCACGCTCAGGTTGCCCTGTTCCAGTGTCTTACGGGCGGCTTCATACGTCTGGCGTACCTTTCCCACGCCACGCTTGTCAACGAATATCTGGTGCGACTTCCGGCAGGCATAGCCCACAAAAGGAATCTTGCCCAGCTGATACTTCATCATCCACTTGAAGTTACGGCCCAGAAAACCGTAGATGAGGAAGATGTCGAATGCTCCCTGATGGTTGGAAACAAAAACGTAGGACTGATCCTTCTCCAGATTCTCACGTCCCTCCACCGTTACGGGTAGCAGACAGATACGGATGATGGTCCGAGCCCACCAACGGCCAGGGTAGTAACCCCAGAAATGGCCGTCGCCGATGGATGTTCCAATGCCAACGGTAAGTGCTGTAATAATGGTAACCAAAACGGTTACAGGCAGTACTACCAACAACTGATAGATTCTATAAAGGAATTTCATAACTCCTACCTCCTAATTCCTAACTCC
>JAEEGH010031202.1_pt1 | contig 10311 bp, 8 predicted proteins | sample 9134181 | NCBI WGS metagenome assembly JAEEGH01 (sample SAMN16246544, study PRJNA631951) | gut metagenome | biome: gut microbiome; feature: rumen; material: DP-attached | host: Bos | place: Iran: Karaj | collected 2018-10 | reverse complement strand
TAGGTGGTGTCATAAAAAGACATCACCTATATTTATATATATAATAATTGTGGAATGAAACTCGTTAAAGAAATATGAGACATAGACTGCTGATTCTTTTAGTGATTACGCTTGGCATGAGCGTTGGTGCAGTGGGGCAAGTGAGCGTTGAGCCGTCGGCCTGCAGCAATAGTCCCTATTTTGCCGTGCATGAGTTGAGTGATAGCGTTTTTCAGCGTATGCAGGGCAAGAGTTATCCGAAGGGATGCACCGTGAAACGGACTGACCTGCGCTATCTCACAGTGCTTCATGTCGATGCAGAGGGAAATGTGCACAGGGGTGAACTGGTGTGCAACCGGTTGATTGCCCAGGACGTTCTCGACATTTTCAAGCAATTGTATATGGCCCGCTATCCCATACAGTGTATGCGTCTCATTGATGACTATGGAGCAGACGATGAGCGTTCGATGCAGGCCAACAACACAAGCGGATTCTGCTATCGCGCAGTAAGTGGTTCTCAAAAGCTTTCGAAACATGCGCAAGGGCTGGCCATCGACATCAATCCACTCTATAATCCCTGTGTGAAAGGCGCACATGTTCAACCCTCTACCGGCCGTCGTTATGTTGACCGTAGAAGTAAGTTCAATTACAAGATAGAGCGAGGAGATTTGCTGTGGCGACTTTTCACCGAACGAGGTTTCCGCTGGGGTGGCACATGGCGCTCACTCAAAGATTATCAGCATTTCGAGAAATAGTCAGAAAGAAGAAGAGGACAGGTAATCCAATTGGATTGTCTGTCCTCTATAGTATAGCAATTAATTATGTAGGCAAGTCAACGGGCTTACTTCTCCTCAGTAGTGTAGTGAATGCTCACAGTTGGGGTGTAGGTGTTGTGCAAAATCAGGGTGAGACCACCTTTGCCGGTACGGAAGTCTGCTTCCTTATGCAGGTCGGCATCGTGCTTCATGTTGGCCCATCCGTAAAGATCGGTAAATTCCTTGTGCAAACGCTTGTATATGCCAGTGGTTGAGTCGTTGTAAGTGGCAGCGTAGCTCTCAATTATGTCGGTGATGGTATCGTTGTGCTGAACGATGTCTAGTCGGCAAAGCTCTTTCACATTGTTCATCACAATAGTTTGCTCATCGGTCAGCGTTGTGTCGAGCTCAAAGCCCCTTTGTTCTAACGAGTCGCACATGACCTTAGCCGATAAGCCCATAGAAAGTCCACGAAAATCAAGATACTCACGTTCACCCTTGCAAGCGCACAGCGTGACTAGTGCCATCATGGCAAATAACAGTTTCTTCATGATTAATAAAAAAGATTTTAAGTTGTTGTAATTGAATGGTTCAAAATTACAATTCTTTCCCAGAACGACGTTGGTGCTTTGTGGTTAATTAACAGTGTTACGTTTTATTAACAGTAAATACCACACAAAAAAGAGCCGCGCTTCACAGCGAGGCTCTTGTTAGTTAAATTAATCAACCATAAACCTTAACCATTAAAATCATTTGTGATACAAAGATAGCAAAAATATGTCGAATAACATATTTTGAAAATGTGAATTTATATCAAAAATCGGGCAAATCGCGCATTTTTAACTCAAAATCACGCATTTTAAACCACCCGAACAACTTTTTCAATGAATTGGTTCTCACATTTGCACAAAAATAGCTATCTTCGCGGATGATTTTTGGTAGGACGAATTGTCAGCCATCAGATCAGCTAAACGAAGTAAAGCGAAAGTTCCATAAATGAAGATTCTACTCATCATAGTAATTGTGCTTTTTGTCGGCACACTACTCCTTCTGGTTCGGTCGGCCTATCGTCGTAGTTTGCGCATTCGCAACCGACTACAGATGGACCGCATCTTTACCAACATCAGTCACGAGCTACTCACGCCTCTAACAGTTATTTCAGCATCGGTAGAACGCATGAATGCCGAGGAGCCTCGTTTTGCCCAAGACTATGCGCTTATCAACTTGAACATAGACCGCATGGTGCATCTGCTTCAGGAGATTCTGGAGACCAGTAAGTCGCAGTCGGGCGAATTGAAATTACTAGTAGCGCAGGGCGACGTGATGCAGTACATCAGTCGCACAGCCCTCTCTCTGGAGCCCCTCATGTCGAAGCGCAAGATTCATTTTACAGTAAATTGTGAGCCGCAGTCGATGATGGGATGGATAGATACCGATAAACTCGATAAAGTCATCTACAATTTGCTTTCCAATGCAGCCAAGTACACCCAGGAGGGCGGTACTGTCAGTTTGGATGTGCATACCAACAAGCACTACGACAAAGTGAGAATCACCGTGACAGACAACGGCATCGGCATCCCGAAAGAGAAGATGAAACATCTGTTCCACCGTTTCTATGACGGGAACTATCGTAAGATGAAAACCACAGGCATAGGACTCGGCCTGTCGCTGACGCGCGACCTTGTCTATCTGCACGGTGGCACGATTAGCTGTCAGAGCGAGGAGGGCAAAGGTACTAAGTTTGTTGTGGTACTGCCCATCACCAAAGAGTCGTTCAATAAGTCGCAGATAGACGAGACATACCAGATAGACCTTGACAAGCCCCAGAGCTTTATCCTCGACATTGAATCGGTGAGGCCAAAGCTTCCTTTGCCCAAACAAGAGACAACCGAGGAGTCGCCCGATGAAGACATCTATCGCATCCTGCTGGTTGAAGACAACATCGAGCTGCTCATGCTCATGCAGACATTGCTCAGCACTCGCTATCATGTCACGACGGCACGCAATGGCCGTGAGGCCCTTGAACTGGTGAGTCAATACGACTTGGACATCATCATTTCCGATGTGATGATGCCCGAGATGGATGGCAATGAACTGACACGCCATCTCAAGGAGGATCCCAACACAAGCCATCTGCCCGTCATCCTGCTCACAGCCAAGACACAGGAGAGCGACCGTGAGGAGTCGATGCGCATAGGAGCCGACGACTTCATCACCAAGCCTTTCCGCATGGGCGATTTGGAGTTGCGCATCAAGAACATTATTGAGAATCGTAAGCGCATTCGTCGCGAGTTCAAGGCACAGACAGTGGAAGAGAGTCGCTTGAAGGCACGCGTAGCTTCGCCCACTGCCGACGAGCTGTTCCTGCAGAAAGCCATCGACTGCGTTTATGCCCACTTAGACGACTGCGACTTCGACCGCGATGCTTTCGCGCTTGAGATGAACACCAGTGCCTCTACGCTCTATAACAAGCTGCGCTCTGTCACTGGTATGAACGTGTCGGCCTTCCTCCGCGATATACGCATGAAGGAAGCTCGCCGGCTTGCCCAGACGCACCCCGATATACGTATCAGCGATCTGGCTTATAAGGTGGGCTTTAAGGATCCAAAGTATTTCTCTACTTGTTTCAAGAAAGAGTTCGGATTGCAACCCACCGAATTCATTGAGCAGATTCATAGTAACGAGAAAGCGTAGTACGCAAAGAAAGGGAAGCTATCTCAGCCTCCCTTTCTTAGTTCATTCAGTACAGGTAAAAAGCTTAGAAAAAATTTTGCCGTACCGAAAAATAATGTTACCTTTGCACGAAAACCAACCTATTACCTTAAATTTAAACTATTCAAAACACTTTATAAAGTGCGCTCCGACTGAGAGCGCACTTTTCCTTTTTACCCTATTTGGCTGTGAAACTGGTCACGCTCGTGGTGCCTTTGTGCGACGAACCGATGTAGAGCCCGTGCCAAGCAGTAGTGGCATCTGTAGGCGCGGTGGTTGAATACTTCACATAGTAAGTGGAGTTCTTCACCATGCCGGTAGCAGTGAACAATGCCAGTGAACTGCTACATGAAGCAGGGAAGCTATATGTCACGAGGTTATTGTTCGAGGCATCGCTTAGCGTGTAGTAGCGCCCTGCGGTATAGCTGATGGAGCTGGTGACGAAGGCATAGCCTTGCTTAGCGTTCGATATAGTGCTGCTTGAACTGCCGCCTCCACCTTGGTTAGCTCCGGCGCTGATGCCAATGCCCGTGCCGGTAATCTGAATATAGCTGTTATTGTCGCAGTCGAATCCTTCTTCGGGTGCGCCCTTTGTGGTGAAGGCAAACACGGCACCGTTGCCAATGGTGATGGCTCCGGTAGTTCCTGCATTCGAGTCAACGGCATCATTGCCATTAGAGTAGCACACCGTCACGCCACCATTGAAGAATATCTTACCTGATGTGTTGATGCAGTCGTCGTAGCAGAAGAAGTAGTGTTTGCCACCCTGAATGTCGATAGAAGTCTTCGACTCCAGTCCCTCGCCTCCACTTGTCTTTGTCGTTACCTCTGTAGTGCCGCCATAAAGTGTCACCGCACAGATGGCTTTGATAGCCTTGGCTGACGAAGAGTTAAATGCACTGCCCGTGTTGCTTACTGTGAGTGTAGGTCCTGTACCATCGGCAAGACCCTGTGTGTAGGAACCTGTCACGTTGGTGTATGAGCTACCACCCTGGCCACCAGGACCACCGCCTCCACCAGGACCGCCACCGCCGCCCGGAGGTGCCATCACGACATTGAAATCACCCATTTCACCGAATTCCTCGAAATCATCGTCGAACATGGGAGGTGCCATGCGGCTGAATGATGATTTTGTGCCGTCGCCTGCCTTGATGGCCTTACTGGCATTGCCTGTCATCGAGATATTGATGGTGCCTGCGTTCAAGGCGATGTTCAGTCCCTTGAGACCCTTGGCCGACTTCACGTCACTGGAGATGGTGACAGGAGCTGCGCTGTTGTTGATAGTCAGTTCACCTCCATTGGTGATGATGTCGTAAGCAGCTACGCCTCGACCTGCCGTTCCAGTGATGGTCATGCTGATGGAACCGCCGTTTTGCACGAACTTACCTGCCTTAGCACCTGCCACATATCCCAGGTCGGTAGCATCCGTTTGGTCCACCCCGCCACCAGCCTTCAGTATCAGCGTACCACCATTCACTACAATGGTGCTGTCGCTCTTCAGGCACTTCGTGCCGTTGGCAGTCGTGGTGAGTGTCAGCGTTCCGTCTTCAATGTAGATGTTACCGCTGTCCTCGTCCTCATGGTCGGCGGTCTCGCCCGTGTTGGTGGTGCCGTCCAGCTCAGCCTGAATGGCATCGTCGCCAACACCGCTCACGCCCACGGTTCCGCTGCTCATGAGGAAATACTCATTGGCATGGATACCGTCTTTCACGGCTTTCAGCACATTGATGGTGCAATTCTTCACCGTCATGTATTCGCCAGTCTTAATGGCATGTGCGGTCAGTCCGTTTACGTTCAGCACACCGTGTCCCTTGAACTCAGCATGTCCCTTGATCACGAAACAAGCCTTCTGCGAGCCGTTGGCACAGTCGGTCATCGTATTCTCAGTGTCTTTTTTCACGCTCACATCGATGCGCTTGCTATTCTGAATGTTGATGGCTGCACCACTGGGATTGGTCAGCGTCACTCCGTTCAGTTCCAGTGTTGCCTTATAAGAGCCCGACATGTAGAAGCTTCCATCGGTGGACCATCCACTCAGTGCATAAGTGATTTCGCTGGCTACATCGGCACTCTGGGCTATGCTGACATGGGCACCCGTCACGCTTACAGTCACGTAGCGGGCTATGTTGCCGGCTACGAAGACCTGAGCTGAAGTACCATTATAGACCACACTCACCTGGTCGTCTGTCACGGTAGTGTTGTCGAAGTACATCTGAGTGACCTCACTCAGCAGGTACTCCTTGTCCAGGATGGTGACGGTCTGACTATTCTGATAGACCATATCGCCCGCCTGCGACGATGGAATCTGGTAAATCACCTGTCCCACCTGTACGTTTAGCGTCTGTGCCACCGCCATCATGCACGACAGCAGTGTCATCAGTACTATTGTCAATGTTCTTCTCATAAGAGTGATATTTATATTTATTATATAACGGAAAATCTGCTGCAAAGTAAAAGAAAAAAAACGGAAAACAGGCAATTTTTTCGACGAACAGGCTTTTTTATTCAACAAAACAGGTGGGTGAAGAGCAATGATTCAGGCAAAATATTCAGTTAATCGGGCAAAGATGCGAGCAGAATTTCGATGAGTCGGGGCAGAGCATAGTTGTCCAAATTCTGTTCGCTCACCCACTCATAGCCTTCGGGCAACGGTGGCTTTTGGTCCGTCTCCAGCAGGTAGAAGTCGCAGTACAGGATGCGGTGTGTGAGCACGTGCTTCACGTCCTTCTTCACCAGCTCGAGCGGTTCGGCCACCTTCGGCAGATCCTTCTGGGCCACAGGTTCCCACAGTCCTTGCCAGATGTCGCCGCTACCCCTACGCCTGATGGCTGTCAGTCCAGGCTTATGGGCAGCCCGCTCTTCCGCCGACCTACACCTTATATATATATACGCGAGGCGGCGCTCCTTCACTATCAGTTTACGCAGCTTTACCGGCAACTCGCTGATGCGGTCTTTGTTCAGGGCTACACACGACTCCTGCAGCGGACAATCGCTGCAACGGGGCGACTGCGGTGTACACTGAATGGCTCCAAAATCCATGATGGCCTGGTTGTAGGCAGCAGCCTGATTAGCAGGCAACAATTCCTGAGCCAGCAGAGCAAATTCCTTCTTGCCTTCGGTTGAGTTGATGGGAGTGCTGATGCCGAAGTAGCGGGCCAGCACCCTATACACATTGCCATCGACTACTGCCCTGGGCAGGTCGAAAGCCATCGATGCGATGGCAGCTGCAGTATAGTCGCCCACCCCCTTGAGCCCCCTGATCAACTCATAGCTATTGGGGAAGCCGCCCATCTGCACAATCTGCTGAGCAGCACAATGCAGGTTGCGGGCCCTTGAGTAGTAGCCCAGTCCCTGCCACTCGCGCAGCACCTCATCTTCCGTAGCGGCAGCCAGTTGTTCTACGGTGGGCCAGTGGCGCATGAACCGTTCCCAGTAGTGCCACCCCTGATCCACACGTGTCTGCTGCAGAATAATCTCGCTCAGCCAGATGGCGTAAGGGTCGCGTGTGTGACGCCACGGCAAATCGCGCCCATATTCGCCAAACCACCTAAGCAGTGTGTGGGCAAAATGATAAGTCGAAGTCATTCCATTCTCTTTTTCAGTCTGCAAAAATAGTGTTTTTCCTTAAAATAGCGAAGTCAGGAAGGGGATAATTTAGCATATTTCAGCTTCCATAAGTGGCTGTGACTAATTCGTTTTTGAGATTTAGTTTATTTCATGCAGAGATTTAGGCTAAATCACGATACGATTTAGGCTAAATCGTTTTGCGATTTAGGCTAGATCATGTTGTGATATAGGCTAGATTGTTTCGTGATTTAGCCTAAATCATATAACGGTTCAAAACAGATGGAATTGTGGGTTATTCTAAATCGCTATAGAATAGATGTTTTCAATAGACATATATCAAGAAAATGTGTTAACAATACGATTTTTATGCACTTTTTTAACAGGCAGAACAAAATAATCCCACACAAATCTACACAAGGTTTGTGTGGGATTGTTTTTGATTTGTTTCTATTTGGAAACTTTTCCCGGCTTGCTGTTGTTTGCTTTTTGTCGTGAGCCATTCTGGCCTTCACACTTCTTCTTGCAGGAGTCTGCATTCTTCTTACAGGAGTCTGCATTCTTCTTGCAGGAGTCTGCATTCTTCTTGCAGCAGCCGGCTTCTTTTTTGCAGCAGTCGGCATTCTTCTTACTGCAGTCAGCTTCTTTTTTACAGCAGTCAGCGTTCTTCTTACAACAATCAGCATCTTTCTTGCAACAGTCAGCTTTCTGTTCGCAGCAAGCTTTTTTGTTGTCAGTCTGGGCATTCACGGTTGTCGTGAAACTTAGGGCAGCCACCATCATGATGGCACTCAGAATCATCTTTTTCATGTTCGTCTGTAGTTTAATTTTTATATGAATTGTAAAAACGCAGCAAAGGTACGAAAAAAATATTATTATTCAATCATTGCCAAAAGAAAATCACTTCATAGCCCTCACTACGAACCACAGGTGCATAGTTACGGTACTGAACCAGCCGTAGTGACGGCACATGATGCGGAAACGCTCCTTGAGTGATTCGCGGTGATGACGCGTAGTGGCTCCCTCTTCGGTATAGCAGGCCACCACCATATTTATATTATAGAGGGGCAGTCCGGCACGTTCGCCCTCACGCATCACGCGAATGCACCAGTCCACATCGGCTGAGTAGCGGTACTGCGTGTCGTATTGCAGGTTTTTGGCAATATCGGTGCGGGCATAGAAAGCCTGATGGCATACCAGCATGCCCTGTCGGAACGACTGCCACGTCAACTGAGCGGGCGGTTGCAGACGGCGTGGGTGCAGGAAGCGCCCCTCGTTGTCCACGATGTTGGTGTTGCCATAGAGCACTGCAGGCAGCTCGTCGGTGGGCAGTTCGTTCAGCCGGCATCGGTGTGCTATCTGTTCCAATGTGTCATCCTGCGGGAAGAAGTCGCCAGCATTCATGAACACTACATAGTTGCCCCCAGCCTGAGTGAGTCCTTTGTTCATGGCATCGTAGATACCCTCGTCGGGTTCCGAGCGCAGTATCACCTTGTGTCCGCCTGCCGATGCATCGCTCTTCTGTTTGTAGGCCTGTGCCAACTCCATGGTCTTGTCGGTCGAAGCGCCATCTACAATCAGGTGCTCCACGTCTTCGTAGGTCTGCCGCAACACGCTGTCAAGCGTCCGCTGCACTACCTTTTCTGCATTATAAGTGATGGTGATGATGGTGAATCGTGTCATGAAAATAGTGTAAGATACTATAGATTTAAATGCTTCTGAGCTATGGCATGCTGGTAAACCTCAATATAACGCATGGCAACGCTCGACTGAGAGTAGTTCTGAACGACCTTGTTGACACAGTTTTGCGACAACACTTCCCAATTGGCTTCCTCAAGCAGCCAGTGCATGCCATTGGCAAGATCGGCAGCGTCTTCATAGCGAGCCACATAGCCATTCTTCAGGTGATCGATCTCCTCGGGAATGCCGCCCACACGGAATGCCAGACATGGAACGCCACAGGCCATTGCCTCCATGATGGTGTTTGGCAGATTCTCAGACAGCGATGGCAGCACGAATATGTCGGCAGCACTATAGATGCGGGCAATACGGTGCTCGTCGTCAACATATCCAAGTGGATAGGAAGCGAAAGGCAACTGGCATGCCACTTCCTCGGCATCGCTTCCCAACAACACAACCCCCACATTGCTGCTCATCTCAGGATGGTCTGAGACAAGTTTCTGACAAGCCTCAATGAGATGCTGCATGCCCTTGTAACGATTTGTAAGACGCTGACAAACGAAAAGAATCAGCTTCTTGTCGGCTGGCAGATGCTCTTCACTACGAGCCTTGGCCCTGTCGCCTGGACGGAACACTCGGGTGTCAATGGGGTTGGGGATGCTCGTGACCGACTGTCCCTTGAGCAACATACTGCTCTTGGCCTCATTCTCCAACCAATGGCTACAGGCGACGAAGCTCACCTCATAGAATTTGAAAATGCGGCGCTTGACATTCCATACCGCCGTTGAAAGGTCATGCTCGCCACCGCCGTTTGGCAGGTATTGGCAATGATGGCATTGCTTCAAGAAATGGCGGCAGTTCAGGGACAGATGACAGATGGCTGTGGCAGGCCACACATCATGCATCGTCCATACAACAGGCTTTCCTGACTGCAGGATTTTGCGAATGCCTTTCAATGACAGCATGCCCTGGTTAATCCAGTGCAGGTGAATCACATCTGCCTCACGAAACTCTGGCAGGCGAGTGACGTCGGTGCCGGCATTGGCAATGTCAATATCAAAAAGGTGCTTACGTGAAAAACGCGAGTAAACATAAATAATGAAACGCTCCCACAGGAAATGCCATCTGAGCCAAGGCGAGCGAGGCAAGGCCGCAACTGTTATACACTCCGATTGCTTATCGCGTACAAGCATCTTCGCCTTAACACCATTATTAATAAGAGCTTCCATCAAACGCTTGGCAGCAACTGCTGCCCCGCCTTTTCTCTCACTTGTGTTTACAATAAGTACTCTCATACGAAAGCAAAGGTACAAAGTTTTATTGAATTCAAGCAAAATTTTTTTGAATAATGGTTACTGTTGTTCGGATTAAGGGCGTTTTTTCCTGATATACGTGCTGTTTGCGAGCACAGTAGGTTGATTTACATCAAGAATGATGATAATTTTTATAATAAACGGATAGAAAGTATTGCGTGGTTATGATTTTCGTCGTAATTTTGCATCGTCAAAAGGTTAATAGATTGTTTTAGGTTAGTAGTAATATTTATAGTTTTAGGTTTTTAGTTATTGGTAAAAGAAAGTTTTCAACTGTAGGATAACAGGTGGTCGCTGTGAAGCTCCCA
>JAEEGH010031200.1_pt1 | contig 10311 bp, 5 predicted proteins | sample 9134181 | NCBI WGS metagenome assembly JAEEGH01 (sample SAMN16246544, study PRJNA631951) | gut metagenome | biome: gut microbiome; feature: rumen; material: DP-attached | host: Bos | place: Iran: Karaj | collected 2018-10 | reverse complement strand
CATTGGCATTCGCCACGAAAAGGTTGTCCAGGACTTGGAAGCGGCCCCCTTCGTAGCGGCACCGGACTACCCAGTACTTCCCTTGGAAGAACAGCCACAGGTCGCCGCCGGAGTCGCAGAAGACCTTTGAGCAACGGTTGTAGCCCACGCTGTTGTTCGGAACCAGCGAATTCCCGTTCACGTTCCGGAGAACCTTGTTCCGCAGGTCGTACAGCCACAAGCCGTCACGGAGGGTGGAGATCCAGAGCCGCTGCTCCTGGTCCAGGCACAGGGATGTGACGGTCTTCCGGGCGAAGGTCGACGTCAGGAACTTGTTGCCGTTGAATTGGTTCTTATACAGGTAGGAGACGGTGTATCCCTGGTCCGCAGTTCCGAACCACAGGTTGTGTTCGCTGTCTCGGAAGATGGTGCGGATCTCGGTGCCGGGCAGTTCGAAGGGGAAGCCGGCGTCGTCCTGGAAAAGGACACGATCCGTCGTCCGGTAATAGTGGAACATGCCCTTGCCGATGACATTCAGCAGGATGGACCGGTCATCGACGTTGTAGATGATGTCCACGTCGCCTTCCATCAGCCGGGAATCGTTCCGGATGGCGTCGGGCAATTCTTTCCAGGTGCGGGTCCGGGTGTCGAAGATGCTCATCCGACCCATGCCGGACATCCAGAGTTCCCCATTTCCGGCGTCGCACAGGTGATAGACGGTGTGGGAAGTAGGGTAGGAGGCGGTGAGGGAGAAATCGTCGGTATTGTAGCAGTTCAAGGCCCTTCCGTTTTCGGAGAGGACCCAAAGCAGGTTGCCGTCCTGGACCGAATAGGGGTAGGCAAAAGCATTGAAGTCGCGGATGACCGGCCTGAACCGGTCTTCTTCCGCATCGTACTGGAAGAGGACGGCGGAATTGCTCATCAGCAGTTTCCCGTCCCGGGTCTCCCAAATCCGGTTGGCGTTCGGCCGGCCGGGGGCGGGCACGTACCGGAACCGGCCTTCGGGCGTCAGGCGGGCTGCCCCCTGCGCAGTCGCGGCCCAGAGGACCCCGGACGAACTTCTGAAAACATCGTTCACCTGGTTGTCGGGGAGGCCGAGCGTGTCGTCTGCGCTGAAATACTGGTGGTATTCGTGGACGCTGTACCGATTGAGCCCGCGGGAAGTGGCGATCCAGATGTGACCGTCCGCATCCTCGGCGAAGGCGTTCACCCGCTGGTTGGAGAGCCGGTCGGCCACGACGATGGCCCCTGATGGCTCGGAGACGGGCGGTGCGCTGCGCCGGCAGCCCGCGAAGGCGGCCAGGAGGATCAAACCGGTCAGGAACTTGTATTTCATAGGTGTTTTGTCGGTTATTACCCGTAAAGATAGTGATTTTTGAACAAATAGAAAGAAGTTTGAACAAATGCGGGGAAACGAAGGACGGATACGAAAACAATTGAAAAGCACAAAAAAGGATTGTGGAGGTTATTGCGGAACTTTGCAAAGGAAGAAAACCGTTTGTTATGACACTGAACCCCAACCTCGTCCTTTTGCTCGCCATGACGCTTGCCGTCTCCTGCGGACAACCGTCCCGGAGGAATGTTGTCGAACGGGTCGGCAGCCTGGAGACTTCTGCCAGGCAGACGACCGTCAAGACGGTGTCCGGTCCCGTGGCCGGCTATGTCGACGACGGGGTTTTCATCTACAAGGGCATCCCCTATGCCAAGGCGGAGCGTTTCGCCCCGGCCGTCGATCCCGACCCGTGGACGGACGTCCGTCCCAGCCGGGCTTACGGCCCCACGGCCCCGGCTCCGGCCCGCGCTGGCTGGTGGTCCGACGACCAGGCCTTCACGATGCACTGGGACGACGGTTTCCACGACGAGGACTGCCTCCGCGTGAATGTCTGGACCGGTGGCATCAATGACGGAAAGAAGCGTCCCGTGATGGTTTGGCTCCACGGTGGCGGCTTTCGTGAAGGCTCTGGCCAGGAACTCATCTGCTACGACGGTACGAACCTGGCGCGAGACCATGGCGTGGTGGTGGTTTCGCTGAACCACCGGCTCAATGTCCTCGGTTTCCTGGACCTTTCCGCTTTCGGCGCCAAGTACGCGCATAGCGCCAACCTGGGCATGCTGGACATCGTCAAGGCCCTGGAATGGGTCCGGGACAACATCGCGAGTTTCGGCGGCGATCCCGCGAACGTGACCATCTTCGGCCAGAGCGGCGGCGGTGGCAAGGTGTCCACCCTGATGGCGATGCCTTCCGCGAAGGGCCTGTTCTCCAAGGCCATCGTCGAGAGCGGTTCCATCACCAATCTCCTTTCTCCCAAGTATTCCCGTCGGATCGGCGCGGCCACGGTCGCGAACCTGGGCCTGACCCCTTCTCGGATCGAGGAAGTCGCCACCGTCCCTTACGATAGGCTGCTCGCCGCTTATGATGCGGCCATGAAGACGGTCGCCGAAGAGGCCCGCGAGGACGGCGCCTTCCCGGCAAACCTGCTGGATGCCCTCCTCTTTGGCCAGGTGCCCGTGGTGGACGGCGAGATCATCCCCGCCCAGCCCGGCACGTCCGAGGCCCTGGCCCTGTCGAAGGAAGTCCCCGTCATCATCGGCACGGTCTATCACGAATTCACCCGGGACCAGGAAGATCCCATCTTCAAGCCCCTGGCGCTTCAGCAGGCTCAGGATCGCACGTCCGCGGGATGCGCGCCCGTATATATGTATCAATTCAGGTGGGAGTCTCCCGTGCTGGACGGCGCCCTGGGCAGCACCCATTGTATTGAAATCCCCTTCGTTTTCGACAACGTCCTCCTGCACCGGACCTTTACGGGTGGCGGTGACGATGCCGTGGAACTGGGCCACCGCGTGAGCCGCTTGTGGACTACCTTCGCCCGGACCGGCGTTCCGGAGGCCGAGGGCATTCCTGCCTGGGCCCCTTTCCCGAAGACGCTTACCATCGACATCAAATCAACCATTAACTAACCATTAACCATTTACACAATGAGAAATTCAGTAATGAAGTCTCTGGCAATCTTTGTATTGTCACTCTCTACCGCCGTGGCGGCGTTCGCGCAGGGCGCGGTCGTCACGGGTAGGGTGCTTGACGAGCAGAATGAGCCGATGATCGCCGCCGGCGTGATGCAGAAAGGCACCACCAACGGCACTGTTACCGATCTTGACGGTGCATTCCGCCTCGTCGTTCCCAAGGGAGCCACCATCGTTGTCACGACCATCGGCTATCTGCCGCAGGAATATGTGATTACGGGTGATACGAACCTGGAAGTCAAGATGGAGCTTGACACCCAGATGATCGAGGAAACGGTTGTCGTGGGTTACGGCGTCCAGAAGAAATCCGATGTCACGGGCGCCATCTCCCAGGTGAAATCCGAGGACATCCAGAACCGTACGATCACCTCGCCGGAATCCGCTCTCCAGGGCAAGACGGCCGGTGTCCAGGTGTTCTCCAATTCCGCCCGTCCGGGCGCTTCCCCGAGCATCCAGGTCCGCGGTATCTCCTCCAACGGTTCTTCCAATCCCCTGTATGTGGTGGATGGCCGGCGCACCAACTCCATCGCCGGTATCGACCCCAACGACATCGAGTCCATGGAAGTCCTCAAGGACGGTGCTTCCGCCGCCATCTACGGTGCCGAGGCCGGTAACGGTGTCATCATGATCACCACCCGCCGCGGTCAGGGTGAAGGCAAGATCAGCTACTCCTATCAGCTGACCTCCCAGAGCCTGAACCACGTGCCCAAGGTGATGAATGCCGAGCAGTACATGCAGTACTTCATCGAGAACGGCCGCTACAATGTCCAGGATTTCTACGCCAACTGGGATTTCAAGACCAATACCGACTGGCTGGACTATTCCTATGAGAATTCCCTGATGCAGCACCACAACCTTTCCTTCTCCGCCGGCAACGACCGGGGCAACCTGTACGTCTCCGCCGCCTACCTGGACAACAACGGTATGTTCGTGGGTGACGCGGATGTGTACAAGCGCATCACCTTCATGGTGAACGGCGCCTGGAAGTTCAAGCCCTGGCTCGAAATCCAGACCAACAACCAGGTGGAATACTACCAGTCCCGCAGCGTCTCCGAAGGTTCCGACTACGGTTCCGCCGTGCTCTCCGCCCTCCAGCTGGACCCGCTGACCCCTCCGACCTATGCCCCGGACCAGCTCCCGGACTACATGCAGTCCTTCTTGGATGCCGGGCGCAACCTGCTGAAGGACGAGAATGGGAACTACTATGCAGCCTCCTTCTTCAATCCTTCCGAAAACGTGAATCCGCGCATCATGCGTGACCGTTCCTACAGCGATTCCCACGGCTTCAACATCAACGGTTCCACCGCGCTCAACTTCACGCCGGTCAGGGGCCTCACCCTCACTTCCCGTCTCGGCTATCGCTTCACCTCCTACGACAGCTACGGCTACAGCCTGAACTACTACATCAACCAGAACGCTTACCAGAACTACATCGGCCTGTCCGGTTCCGACGGCAATTCGATGTACTACCAGTGGGAGAACTTCGCCAACTGGAACCAGAACTTCGGCAAGCATTCCGTGAACCTGATGCTGGGTACCTCCTTCTCCAACTCCCGCAGCTTCTCCATGAGCGGCAGCTATCGCGGCAGTGACGACGACCTGGGTGTCACGCAGAACGATCCGCTGTTCTACTACTTCGGCTCCCATTCGGCGAATGCCGTCCCTTCCGTGAGCGGTGCCACTCCGACCATCTCCCGCAAGCTTTCCTACTTTGCCCGTGCGAACTGGAACTATCTGAACCGCTACAACGTGCAGGCTTCCTTCCGTGCGGACGCGGCCGACCTTTCCATCCTGCCCAGGCCCAGGCGCTGGGGTTACTTCCCGTCCGTCTCCGTGGGTTGGACCCTCTCCGAGGAATCCTTCTTCGCTCCGCTCAAGAATGTGGTCAATTTCGCCAAGTTCCGTGCTTCCTGGGGACAGAACGGCTCCCTCGCCGGCCTGAGCGGATACCGCTATGCCAACGTGATCGCCTCCACGGGTAACTATCCGACCGGCAACGGTCTCGAGTACCTGCTGGGCTATGCCCCGTCTTCCACCGGTAACGAAGAGCTCAAGTGGGAGACTTCCGAGCAGCTGAACTTCGGTCTGGACCTGCGCTTCCTGCGTGACCGCCTTACCTTCAGCGCGGACTGGTTCAACAAGACGACCAAGGACCTGATCGTGACCGGCATCACCCCGTCCACGGTCGTGGGTGTCGCCGCTTCTCCGGTCAATGCCGGTAATGTCCGCAACACCGGTCTCGAGTTCGAACTCAAGTGGAGAGACCAGATCGGTGACTTCCACTATAGCCTGAGCGGCAATCTTTCCACCCTCAAGAACGAGGTTACCTATCTGCACGAGACCCTCTCCGACGGTATCGACGGCACCGGCGTGCGCAACTACGGTACCATCACCCGGTTCGAGAAAGGCTATCCGGCCTGGCATTTCTACGGCTATCACTTCACCGGCATCGACCCGGCCAACGGTAACGCAGTATTCGAGGACATCGACGGCAGCGGCGACGCCACCCAGGCCGACAAGATGGACCTCGGCTCCGGTATCCCGAAGCTGAACTACGGTATCACCCTCACCGCCGGCTGGAAGGGCATCGACGCGGTGGTCTTCCTGACCGGTGCGGCCGGAAACAAGATCTACAACTGCCTCACCGTCGTGGACTATCCTTCCAACCGCCTGAGCTACTTCACCGAGGACCGCTGGACGCCCACCCATACGAACGGCACCATGCCGGCGGCCAACGCCGCCAACTGGCAGCAGTTCCTCACTTCCGATGCCGTGGTCTTCGACGGTTCCTACGCCAAGATCAAGCAGATCCAGCTGGGCTATACCCTCCCGCAGAGCTTCACCCGCAAGTTCAAGGTGGACAACCTGCGCATCTACGGTTCCCTGGATGACTGGTTCACCTTCTCCAAGTATCCCGGATTCGATCCTGAAATCACAGGTACCGGCAGTTCCCTCGGCGTGGACAAGGGTTCCTATCCGACCGCCAAGAAGATCGTCGTCGGCGTAAACATCACCTTCTAATCTTGTCTGCCTTATGAAAACAAGAAATATCATTCTGACCATTGTGGCAGCCGTATCCGCTTTTGCTGTCGTTTCCTGCTCCAAGATGCTGGACATCCCGCAGAAGGGAGTCCTGGACTACAATACCTATTACAATACGGACGACCAGATCCTTTCCGCCGATGTGGCGATGTATCTGGAGGTCCGCGGCTGGGAGTACAACGTGAAGCTCTGCAAGGCCATGCTCACCGACGATTTCTGGGCCGGCGGCTCGATGCGCGGTGACAACCACAACCTGGAACACCTGAACGAGTTCACCTTCGATGCCGAAGAGGACTATGTGCAGAGCATGTTCACCACCTATTACACCCTCATCTACAAGGCCAACGTCATCCTGGGCCATGTGAGTGAGGAGGGTGCCACCGACATGGCGAAGATGGCCCGTGCCGAAGCCAAGGTGTTCCGCGCCTTCGCCTACTTCGACCTCAAGACCATGTGGGGCAACCCGCCGCTGGTGGACCACGAGCTTTCCCCTTCGGAGTACAACGTGCCCAACGGTACCGACGAGGAACTCTGGGGCTTGATGGAAAAAGACCTGACCGAGGCCATTGCTTCCAACGCCCTCGCCCAGAAGACCGGTGTCGACGACACGGCTACCTGGCGTGTCACCAAGCAGTTCGCCCAGGCTTTGCTGGGTAAGGTCTATCTCTGGCAGGGCAAGTATGCCGAAGCCGCCAAGATGTTTGACGAGGTGGTGAATTCCGGCAAGTATCGCCTGATGGACGACTACAGCCTCATCCACCGTGCCTCCCACAAGCACAACTGCGAGAGCGTCTTCGAGAGCAACCGTGTCCACGACGACAACAACTCCTTCCAGAACATCAGCATGTACGCTCTCATGACCAACTGGCGCATGGACAAGATGAACTGGCCGGCCGACACCCCGATCATGAATACCGGCTGGGGCTTCCGCGTGCCGACCAAGAGCCTGTACGACGACTTCGTGAAGGACGAGGGCGAGAACGGCTACCGTCTGAACGAGTCACTGAAGACCCTCGACCAGCTGAACAGCGAACTGGGCATCACCCTCAAGAGCCCGGTGATCGGTGAAGGTTACTTCATGTGGAAACTCCGCATCCTGGCCGAGGAGCGCGGCATGGGCAATGACTTTGTGTACATGGCCAACACCCTCTGGATGCGCTACGCCGAAGTCCTCCTCTGCGGTGCGGAAGCGCACTTCATGGCCGGCAACCAGAGCAAGGCTGCCGACTATGTGAACCAGGTCCGTCGCCGTGCCCATCTCGATAACAAGGGCAGCGTGACCCTGGACGACATCAAGCTGGAGAAGCGTCTGGAGCTCTTCGGCGAAGGAACTCGCATGCAGGACCTCCTCCGTTGGGGCGAGGGATCCAAGATGGCCAAGAACGGCGACGTCTATCCTGAACTGCAGGTGAACGGCCAGGTCAAATACATCAACTGCGGCAATCCTTCCTATGGTTTCCGGGATGGCAAGAATGACCGCCTTCCGTATCCTGCCACGGAAATCCGCCTGAATTCCGAAATCCAGCAGAACCCGGGTTATTAATCGTCAAAAATCGAAATCGTTATGAAAAAGAGTATATTTTTGATGGCCTGCATGGTCCTTGGACTTACCGCCTGCTACAAGTCGGTCCTGGACCCGCTTTCCGGCGTGTTCCCGGCTCCGAACCAGGTCGAATTCACCAACGGGACCTGCGATGCTTCCAAAGTGGAAGGCAAGCGCTATTTTGAACTGACCCTGACCGAGGGCGGCACGACCTTCAAGGCCACGCTCGTCGGCAACCAGTATTACCTGACGTCCAACGCCTATACGGAGGCCGAGGAGGCGGATGCGAAGAACGGCAATTTCGTCCTTGGAAAGACCACCGTGAACGGGGGCCAGGTCAAGACCGGCACCATCACCATCGGCCAGAACGGGGATGACTATACGCTCAAGGCGGTTCTCTTCCTCGCCGACGGAACACCCTACAAGTTCACCTGGAAGGGCGCCCTGCATTTTGATCCGGATCCGGAACCGGTCGTCCTGAGCGAGCTGCTCCTCGCCCAGGCCAATGCCAACGGCACTGTGACCGTGAAACTGGGCACCGCCGGAATGGGTATCGACGGCACGGGTACGCCTACCGGTGACGGCTATGCCCTGACGGCCGACATCTACAGTGCCGACGGCTTCCTGCATGAAGGCGTCTATACCGCCGCGACCGGCGACACCGTGGGCGAGGGCCAGTTTGCTCCCGGCTTTGAGTACGACGCCAGTTCCTGGGGTATGGGCATCTTCCACTGGGGCACCTGCTGGTGGACCGGTGGTGTCGCCACCCACATCACTTCCGGTGAGATCACCGTCGAAAAGAAGGGCGCCAAGTTCGTGATTACCTGGGGTAGCGAGGCTACCTATCCCGACTGGGCGGTCTTCGAGGGCGCCATCGAGGCCCTGTCCCCGTCCGCCGCTCCTACGCCCGATTATTCCTACACGGACGAACTGGGAAATGCCGTCGACGAGACCTTCGCCCCCGTTTCCGGCGTGACGACCCACAACCTTACCCTCAAGAACAAGGCCGGCGAAGACGTGGCTTGGTTCCAGCTGGTCCTGACGGAGGGTGTCTCCGACTATTCCGGCGACTATGTCTGCAAGGAATATGCGCACGAGGACCATACCTTCGGCAACGGCTATGACTTGAGCGCGTGGGGTATGGGCATCGGCGGTACCCGCTATCTGGCCGCCGACGGCAGCGTCGTCCTGGTCAATCCGGGTGAGACGCTCAGCATCGCCAAACTCGGCGACGACATCTATGAGGTCAGTGGCAAGGGCTTTGATTTCATCTTCGGTAACGGCGGCGGCGCCGGTGGCGAGACTCCGGAATATACCATTACGGACGAGCTGGCCGATGCCGTCGACGAGACCTTCGCCCCTGTTTCCGGCGTGAAGACCCATAACCTGACCCTCAAGAATGCGGCCGGTGAGGATACCGCCTGGTTCCAGCTGGTCCTGAAGGAAGGCGACTCCGATTTCTCCGGCGAGTATGTCTGCAAGGAATACGCGCACGAGGACCACACCTTCGGCAATGGTTACGACCTGAGCGCGTGGGGCATGGGCGTAGGCGGTACCCGCTATGTGGGTGCCGACGGCGCCGTCGTCCTGGTCAATCCCGGTGAAACCCTGACCGTGACCCAGGTAGGGGACGGAGTCTACAAGTTTGTCGGTTCGACGGGCTACCAGTTCGTCGGTTCATTCGAATGATGAAGTGATGAAGCGCGGACTTTTCTTCATTGCTGCGGCACTGGGGATGCTCATCCCCGGTGCCTGCGGCAAGGACAACCCGGAAAAGGAGGTGGAGCAGGTGGACCTGAAAGAACTTCTTTTTGCCAATTCGGAGATCAAGAGGGGCCTTTCCATCCAGAGCACGGCCATGAAGCGGCAGATGAAGTACAACGTCTATCTTCCGCCCAAGTTCGATGCGGAGAAAGCGTATCCCATCCTCTACCTGCTGCATGGGGCCGGTGACACCCAGGACGCCTGGCTGGACCAGGGGAACGCCCAGGCCATCGCCGACAAATACATCAAGAACGACGGCGGTACGCCGATGATCATCGTGATGCCCGATGCCCAGCTGACCTTCTATATGGGTGATTTCGAGACCTATTTCCACGAAGAGCTGATGCCCGCCGTGGAAAAAAGGTATAAGTTTTCCGGAAAACGGGCCGTGGCCGGTCTGTCCATGGGCGGTTACGGCACGCTCTATCACGCGCTGAAGTACCCGGGCAAGTTCACGTACGGTTATGCGATGAGTCCGGCCGTCGCCGACTGGTTCGCCTCCTTCGTGGACGCTCAGGCGGACAAGAAGGTGTTCCCGGCCTTGACCATCGAAGTCGGGAACCAGGATACGACCGTCGATAATGCGGCCGCCAAGACCCTGGCGAATGACCTGATTTCCAAGGGCCTGACCGTGGAATGGATCGCCCGTGACGGAATCCATTACTGGAATTTCTGGCAGGAATGCCTGCCCAAGGCGCTGCAGAAAGCCGGCGATTCTTTCAAATAAGTTTTAATCCCAAATCTTATGAAACGAATCCTTTCCATCCTTGCCCTTTTCCTGGCCATGACTTCGTTGCAGGCCCAGGAACTGGCGAACTTCAACTTCGGAGGTCGCCAGCGTCCCGTCATCTCCCCGGAGATCCAGAATGACAGCGTCACCTTCCGCCTGAAGGCTGACTATGCTACCATCGTGAAACTCAGCGGTTCCTGGATGCCTAATCCCTATGGCGGCACCATCG